>Ga0306871_1000861_pt1 | contig 11313 bp, 1 predicted proteins | sample AntRauMeHopE1497_FD_190447 | JGI IMG/M metagenome (GOLD analysis project Ga0306871, IMG submission 190447) | Saline lake microbial communities from Rauer Islands, Antarctica - Metagenome Hop E1 #497 (v2) (version 2) | ecosystem: Environmental > Aquatic > Non-marine Saline and Alkaline > Saline ... | reverse complement strand
ACGCCGCCCTGGCCGCCCTGGGGTCGTCCGGAGACGAGCGCTACGGCATCTCTCACGTGCTCGCCGCCATCCTGGCCCTCGGTGACGTCCAGATCGTACCCTCCGAGCAGAGCTCGGGGGCCGGCCGCGCGGGCTCGCACGCCCTCCCCCTCCCACCGCTCGCCGCCGCCCGCCTCCAGGCCTCCGTGGTCACCGCGTCGGACGACGGCATCTCCGACGAGCACCTCGCGTGCGTCGCCGTGCCCCCCGACGCCGCCCCCGACGGCTCCTCCCCCGCCGAGGTCCGCCGACTCCACGAGTCGCACTGGGCGGGGCGCCGCTTCGACGAGGCCGCCGGCCTCCTCGGCCTGCCCCGGGGCCGCCTCGCCGCGCTGCTGACGCGCAAGACCCAGCCGAGGCCGTCGTCGACCAGCTCCCGGAGCCCCGCCGCCGTGCCGCTGCTGGTGGCGCAGGCGGAGGACCGCCGCGACCGGCTGATGCGGGCTCTGTACGGCGCGCTCCTCGACTTCGTGGTGTCGCGGGTCAACGCCGGGCTGGGGGCCGACCACCCCGCGGTGGCCATCGCGACGTCGGCGGCGGGGGTCGGCGGCCCCGCAGGGTACCGGGCAGAGGTGCGACGGGCCGCCGCCGCGGGGAGCGCCGCCGCGGACGGGGCCACGGCCTCGGGTGCGGGCGCGCGGAGCGGCGCGCTGCCGGAGGAGGCGAGGCGCGCCGTCGCCCGTGTGCTGGCGAGCGGCGCGACGGGCGTGGGTCCGGTTCCCGGCTCGATCGAGGGGGCGGAGGACGGCGCCGCGTCGGTCGCGTCCCGCCTCGCGGCGGTGTCGGTGCTCGACGTCCCTGGCTTCGACTCCCGCCCCGTTCGCTCCGAGTTCAACCCGCCCCCCGACGCCGCGTTCGACCCCACGTCCGTGGCCGCGGGCGGCGGCAGCGGCCTCGGCCGCAATGGCCTCTGGCAGCTCCTCCGCAACTACGGGGCGGAGCGATCCGAGTCTCTCTTCGCGGCCAACCGCGTCGCCGACAGGGCAGAGCTGCTGGACGGGGAGGGACTCCTCCGGGGGGCGCGCCCCTCCCCCAGCGCCGCCTCCCACCGGGGTCTCGACGGCCATGGCGTGCACGGCCGCGGGGCCGGCCCAGGCCCCGACGGCCCGTACGGGCTGGAGAGCAACGAGGGTGTGCTCTCCCTCCTCGACGCGCCCTCCATCGGCCTCCTCGGCATCCTCCAGGAGTCGATGCAGTACGCCGCCTCCTCCGACGCCGACGTCCTCAAGAAGCTCGCCACCATGCACCGCCGCTCCCACTGCCTCAACCGCCTCGCCGAGCCGCTGGAGCGCGTCGCCGCGGCAACGCTCGCCGAGGAGTACATGACCGCGGAGGACGCCGTCACGGCGCTGTACGGCTCTGCCGTGGTCGGCGCGGCCCCGGGCGCCGACCCGGACTCGTCCGCGCACGACCGCCGCGCCCGCGCGCACGCCGTGGTGGTCCGCCAGATGCAGCACCTCTTTGCGCTGCGGCACAGCCAGGGGCACACCCCGTACGACTCCCTGGGCATGCTGGCCTCCAACCGGTCCGGCACCTGCCCCCTCTCCATCTGCGAGGCCGTCATGGCCGCCGGCCCGGCCGCGCACGCCCTCGTCCCCCTCCTCGGCTCCGTCATGCGCGCCCAGACGCTCCGCGGCGCCGCCCCGGACGCCGACCTAGCCGGGCCCTCCGCCGGCCGCGCACGCGGAGGCGCCGCGGGCGGCCGCCGCCACGGCCCCGCCGCCGCCGCCGGGGTGCCGGGCGCCGGCGCGCCCTCCGTCTTCGACTCCCTGGACACCGTGCGCCGCCGCGGGGACGGCGACGTGGCCGTCGAGGGCACACAGGCGCCCAGGGCCCACGACGCCGTGGCCAAGCTCGTACACCTCCTCGACATCGCCGCGGGGGCGTCGGCAGAGCCGCTCTACGTCAGGTGCCTCCTCCCCCGCTACGGCCGGCCCTTCCCGGCCCACGACGAGACCAGCGCGGCGGTCGCCGCCGCCGCCGTGGCGCCCAAGGCCCTCGCCCACCAGCTCCGCTGCCAGTCGCTGGTCCCCGCCCTCCGCGCCGCCAAGGAGGGCTTCTCCCAGCACGCTCTCTTTGCCGACTTTTACGATGTCTTCGTCGTCGTGCTCCCCCGCTCCGCCTCCAGCCACCTGCCCCTCGCCTGCCCGCGCTCCGCCACCCCGCTCGAGGGCCGCACCATGTGCGAGTCCCTCGTCGTGGCCCTCTGGCGCGAGTACTCGGGCGCCCTCGCCGGCCTCGACCGCGACTCCCAGGTCCAGCTCGGCCGCACTCGCGTCTTCCTCCGCCGCGAGGCCGCCGCCGCCCTGGACACGCTCCGCTCTGTCCGACGCTCCGCCATGGACAGCGCCGCCGTCCGCGTGCAGGCGTTCATGCGCGGGGCCTCCGGCCGGGCGCAGCACGTCGTGGCAAGACACGGCGTCACGCGGCTCCAGGCCGCCGTCCGCGGCCGCCCCGTGCGCGCCCGCTTCCTCCGGCAGCGCGGCGCTGCCACCGCCATCGGGGCCGTGTGGCGGGGCCACGCCGCGCGTCTCGCGTACCGCCGTGCGCGCGCCGGCCTGAGCCGGATCAAGGCCTGCTGGGCCGGGCGCAAGGCGCGCCTGGCGTACCTGCACGGCCTCCGCACGCTCCGGCAGCTGCAGGCCGCGGCGGCGGGCGCCCTCCTCCGGCGGCAGCTGCTGCAGCGGTACGAGGCCGCCGTGGCCATCCAGCGGTCGGGGCGCGGCTTCCTGGGGCGGAACCGCGAGTTCTGGGGCGAGGTCCACGCGTCGCTCCTGCTGCAGGCGTGCTGGCGGGGCTTCAGCTGGCGCCGGAACAACCGACACCTGGTCCTGTTCGTGCGGAAGCGGGTGGTGGCGCGGCTGGCCGTGCTGCGCGTGGCGCGGGTGCAGGCAGTGGTGCGGGGCACGGGGGTGCGCCGGGCGTACCGGGAGCTTCGGGGCTCGGCGGTCAAGGTCCAGCGGTGGCTCCGCGCCATGCTGCTGTGGCGGGGCCTGAGGGTGATGCGGGAGGCGGCGGTGGCGGTGCAGCGGATGATGCGGACGGCGGTGTTCCGGCAGCGGCTGCGGGGGAGCCGGGAGCGGCGCATGCTGGCGGAGCACTCGTGGCGGACGATGCAGGCGCGGGAGCAGGAGACGTCGCAGCTGGTGCACCACCTGCACCGCGTGGCCCGGATCAACGCGGCCAAGCACCGCCGCCTGAGGGAGCGGCTGTCGGAGAGCCGGCGGGCCGAGGCGGTCAAGGACAAGTGGGGGTTCTCCTTCGCGGGGTTCGGGCGTGTGGCGGACGGCATGCCGGAGCGGGACCGGGAGCACGTCGCCCACGAGCACTACGTGGCTCGGGACGCGCTGGTGATCGACGTCGACGCCGTCACGTCGGTGGACCACAGCTACCCGGGCGGCTGGACCAAGGGCCTGTCGGACCTGGACGCGGCGCTGCGGGAGCGCGGGCAGACGGTGCAGACCGTGGCCCTGGGGTCCCACCACACCGCCGTGCTGTCGTCGGAGGGGCACGTGTACACCTGGGGCATGAACGACCGGCACCAGCTGGGGCACGGGTACGCCCGCCGCCGGGTGCAGATGACCGCGGAGGAGTCCCGCCGCGTCCGCCACGCCCAGGCCTTCAGGAGCACCGCGTCAGCCTCCGCGGCCCGGGACGGCAAGAGCCAGCGCCGCCGCTCCCGCTCCACGGGACCCCTCCGCAACGGCTTCCACGAGACGACGTCGTCCCGCGCCGCGGCCGTGGCGCAGACCGTCGGCGTGCCGCTGGAGGACATCCGGGAGGAGGAGGACGCCGCCGGGGTGCCCGTCTCGCAGCGGCGCGACATCACGGGCGGCCGCCCCCTCGCCGGGGCGCTCGGCGACACGGCGCGCCTCATCCGGCGGATGTCCTCCACCCGCATGGGCAGCCCTAGCGGCGCCAGGGGCCCGATGACCGCGCCCAACTTCAGCCCCGCCGGCCGCGCCGGGTCCTTCCGCTTCAGCCCCGAGATGACGGGCGACGCCGCCGCCGGCAACGCTCCGTCCGCCCTGCACCTCGCGGGCGCCAACGCCTCCGCCATGCGCCGCCGCCCCTCTGCGCTGAACTTCTCCGGGCGTGACTCGTACACCCGTGCCGCGGCGCCCGGCACCGCCGCCGCCTCCACCGCCCACATCCTCGCGGCGCGGTCCCCGCGCGTCGGCAGCCCCGGCAGCAGCCGCGGGGCCTCGCCGCCCCCCGCCCTCATGCGGGTGTCCAGCGCAGGCAGCGTCGCCAGCGGCCGGTCCAGGTCCGTGACGCCCCGCGCCCGCAGCCGCCGGGCCTCGCGCGCCGTGACCACCAAGGGCGCCTCGCACATGGACACCGGTGCCGCGTCGCTCGTCCTCGGCCGCACCGGCTCCATGCGGCTCCGTGCGGCTGGCATCCGGGTGAGCGACTCGGCGACGTCGGCGCGCCGGCGGAGCGGCGGCTACGACGACGACTCGTCGGTGGGCACCGACCACGCGTCGGTGGTGAGCAACGCGGAGGACGCCCTGGGCGCGCCGCGGGGCATGGGGCAGCGCCGCACCTCGCGGGTCTGGGCCGTGGGCGGCACGACGGGCTCGCCGCGCGTCGGGGGCGGCGGCGGCGGGGCCGGGTCGGTCCACCGGGGCTGGGCTCCGTCCGAGGCGTCGGAGGCCGCGGAGCCGGACGGGCCGACCATCCTCGACACGAGAGTGGTCACCACGCGGCGGCATGCCGACGGGGTGCAGATCCCCACCGTGGTGACCGGCCTCCGGTACGAGCCCGGGGTGCAGCGCACGCCTCTGCGGTACCTGACTGAGGGGGTCAAGGTCACCGCCATCGCCGCCGGCGCCGACCACACCGTCGCCCTCACCGCCTCGGGCCGCGTCATGGCCTGGGGCTCCAACGCCCGCGGCCAGCTCGGGCTGTCGCACCGCGAGGCGACGTCAGAGCCCACGGAGGTGCCCGGGCTGCGCGGGAAGCGCGTGATCCAGATCGGCGCGGGGCCCCGGCACTCCATGGCGGTGACCCACGGCGGCCTGCTGTTCACGTGGGGGGCGGGCGAGTACACGGGGCACGGGAACGCGGCGCTGCTGGACCCCAAGGAGCGCTTCAGCGAGGCCGCGGTGGCGTCGGCGGTCAACGCCGCCATGGCCCGGGGCGAGGCCCTGGACGACGTGGAGAACCCTCACCACCCGCTGTTCTCGCCCGTCGCCGGCGCCTTCAAGAACCGCACCGCCGAAGCCACGGTGTCAGGTGGCGGGGAGGGCGGCGCCTCGGGGCGGTTCGTGCCGGGGGGTCACCGAATGGGCGTGTGGGGCAGCTCGGGGGGGCGCCGCGGGTCGGTCACCACGGCGGGCGCGTCGGACGACGTGGACGGCGAGGCGGAGGCGAGGGCGGCGGCCAAGGCGGAGCGCCGGCTGCGGCAGTGGAAGGCGCCGGACCGGCTGGAGCCGGCGGCGGTGCGCTCTCTGGGCCGGCACCACGTGAAGAAGGTGGTGTCTGGGTGGGGGTTCACGCTGGCGCTGACGCTGCAGGGGCGCGTGTTCGGGTGGGGGGACAACTCCAACGGCCGCCTGGGCGTCGGCACGCCGCACGCGGACATGGGGGACGGGTGCGCGGAGTTCGAGCCGCTGCCGGTGTCGGTGTGGCCGCCCGCGGCGCTCGAGGCCGGGGAGGAGCTGGTGGCGGCGGAGGAGGACGAGGGGCTGCTGATCGCCCACCACGCCGACGGCGGCGCGGCCGGCCACGACATCACGGCGGGCGGATCGGCGTCGTCGCCGGGCCGGCGGTCGACGTCGGGCCGGTCCGTGGGCACGCGGGGCTCCGACGGACAGACCCATGGGGGCGACACCATGCGGCTGAGCACCAAGGCGGAGCTCATCGAGGCCGGCAGGGACGGCGCGTCGACCACCGGGGGCGGGGCGCTGCGGCCGCCGTCGACCCGGCGGGAGAAGCGAGTCTACTTTGACATGCCGGTGCAGATGCCGTCCCCGCAGCAGCGGGCGCGGCGGCGGGAGCAGGACGAGCAGCGGAAGGTCGACGAGGAGCTCGAGGCGAGGAGGGCGGCGGCCAGGGGGGAGCCGGCGCCGGCGTCGGCGGGGCGGGCGGGCGGTGCCGGGGAGCGGAAGACGGCGGAGGAGGACGAGGACATCTCCTCGGCTCTGCTCGACCGGGACATCCCTCTGCCGGAGGGGTCGGAGGAGGCGGACTTCGCCGGGGCGGCGTTGGACGTGGTGGCGGGTGGCAGCCACGCGATGGTGCTCACGTCCATGGGCGGGGTGTGGTCGTGGGGAGGGAACGCCTTTGGGCAGCTGGGCCTGGGTCACTTCGAGGACAGCCACCGGCCGTCGCTGGTGCGGGCCCTCGCGGGGGTCGGGGTGGACTCCATCGCCGCGGGGTGGCGCCACAGCCTGGCCGTGGTGGACGGCGGGGTCGTGGCGTGGGGCCACACGGCGGCGGTGCCGGCGGTCACGCCCATCCCGATGCCGCCCCCTCCCCCCGGCGTCCGCGAGGGCGACGGCGACGACGACGGCGACGAGTGGGCGGGGGCGGGCCCCGCGCGCGGCCGGCTCGACCTGACCCACGCAGTGAGCCCGCTGCCGCTGGAGTCGCCGTTCCGCACCTCGCACCGCACGGCCCTGACCGCCATGTCGTCGTTCAGCCACACGCTGTCGGTGTCGGTCATCACCTACACGGAGCTGCTGCTCGGGCACGACCCGCGCAAGCCGCCCGTCACGGCGGTGGAGCGCGCGCAGGGGCGGCTGCAGCTGTGGAAGCGGCACGAGCGGGAGCTGCAGGGCAGCGGGGCGGGGCAGTCCCGGGGCCTCGCCGCCCTCGCCGCGGTGGCCGCGACGCTGGAGGACGAGCTCGACGCCGGGGAGGCCGACGGCGCCGAGGACAGCGACGAGGCGGGGTCGGTCCCCGACCAGCTCCGCGACGACGGGTACATCACGGGGGGCCGCCGCCTGCCGGTGGCCGGGTACGTGGACAGCTACGTGACCCGCGTGAGGGCGTCGCTGCCGGTGACGCCCGCGCAGGCCGCCGCCGCCGCCGAGGCGGGCACGGACGTCCACTCCCGGATCCGCCGCACGGGGTCCTCGGCCCGCGTCGCGGCGGCCATGACGGGCCCTGCCTCCATGGACGTGTCGGGCCGCGCGGCCGCCGGGGCCCGCGGCGTGTCGGTGTCGTCCAAGCGTGGCGACTTCGCGCGGCGCACCATGGGGCAGCGACGCCCTACGCTCAGCTTCCTGACCCCGGCCTCGGCCGCGCCGCTGGGCCTGGGCGGGTCGGGCCGCAAGCCGCCGGGGAGCCGGTCCGCGATCGCGGCAGCCGCCGCGGCCTCGGCCAAGCCGGCCGCGCCCCCCGCCCCGCCCCGACACCCGTCGGAGAAGCGCAGCCTCTTCGCGCACCAGCCCACCGCAGCGGTGCGCGCGGGCCTGGCGGGGCCCGGGTCGGCCGAGGCCGCCGACACCGCGGAGCAGCGCCGGCGGCGGCACGCGGAGGACGCCTTTGCGGCGATGACCGCTGCCGCGGTGAGCGCCGACGCGGAGCGGGAGGTCATCGAGGCCGTCACCTCCATCCCCGGCCTCGCCCAGCAGGTGGCCGGCCCCATCTCCGGCCGCTGGCTCGCAGCCGGTCTCATGAAGTACATGAACAAGCACTCAGGACAGGCCAAGGCACGGCGCGCGGCGGAGGCCGGCCGCGTGCGGCGCGAGGCGTCGGCGGTCACCCTCCCCGGCCTGCTGCACGCCGCGGCCATCGCGCACGCGGCCAACGTGGCCCGCCGCGCGGCCTCGCGGGGCCTGAGCGACGAGGAGGCGTCGGCCGAGGCGGCGCGCGCGATGCTCGCCGGGGAGGCGTCGGCCCGGCGCACGGCGCGGTCTGCCGCGTTCCTGCGGTCCGCCGTGGGCCGCAGCGTGGGCGGGGGCGCGCGGGGCGAGCCGAGGGAGGGCGGGCCGCCGTACCCCCGGGCCGCGTCGTCGAGCGACGCCGGGTCCGTCGGCGGGCCCGCCCCGCGCACTCGCCGGGGCACGGCGGCGCCCTCGTCGCTGGGCGCGGCGGCCGCCGGCGCGGCGATGGCCCCGTCGTCCGGGGGTGGTGGCTGGGATGTGGCGCTCGCCGGCGACGACGAGGTGCTCGAGGGCCACGGTGGGTCCATCCTGGCTCTGCTCGCGAGCCTTCGGCGGCGCCGGCTCGAGGCTGCCTCGGCCGCCATGGCCGCTCGGCGCGGCCAGACGATGCGGCGCGTCGGCGAGGACGAGGGCGGGGACCCGACGGCTCTGCTTCAGGTGCAAGCGGCGGTGTCCGGGGGCGACGTCGGGGCGCTAGTGGCCGCGGGGGTCAACCCGTCGGCGGCGGCCGAGGCGGGGGCGGAGCTGGTGCGACGCATGCGGGCCGAGGTGGCCGGGGCGTCGACCGCCGTTGTGGCGTCGAGGCCGGCAGCCATGTCGTCGCAGCTGGCGGCGCGGGGGCCCGTGCTGTCGTCCCGCGCCGTCGCCGTCCTGATCCGTCGCATCCGCCTCCGGCGGGCCCGGGACGCCTCGGCGCGCACCACCCCGCTGGAGCGGCTCTCCCTGCTGCCGTCGAGGGCCATCGAGGCAGCGGCCATCGCGGCGCGGGCCGTGGTGCGCGACCCGTCGCTCGCGTCCATGCCCGAGGCAGAGCTGCGCAGCCGGCTGATGGAGGCCGCGGCCATCGAGGAGGCGAGCATCGACGACGTCGCCCTCGCCGACGCCCAGGCCGCGTCCGCCCTGCGCTCGGCGGCGCTCCGTCACATCGCCAGGCACCCCGGGGACGTGACCAGGGTGTCGGCGGAGGACGCGGAGGACGGCGTCCCGGCCGTGGTGGCCTTCGGAGGTGGCCCCGGCAGGCACTGGCGCGAGCCTGGCCTGTCGGTGGCTGACGTCGCCCGCGACCCCATGTCGCTGGCGTGGGGCGGCGCGGACCTCGCGGCGAGGACGGGGCGGCGGGCGACGCGGCGTGAGGCCGCCGTGGCGGCCGCCGCTGCCACGCACACCGGTGTCCGCCTCGGTGGCGCCTCGAGCGATCCGTTCATGCAGGTCAGCGCGACGGGCTTCGGCCGCGCCGGGTTCGACCGGCACGGGCAGCGGTTCGACGCCGAGGCGGAGGCGCAGAACCTGATGACGTGGCGGGAGCAGGAGCGGGAGGCCGCCTCGCGCCGCGCGCTGCGGCTGATCGGGCTGCAGCGGGAGGCCGAGCGCGCGCTGCGGTCCCGGGCTCGGTCCACGGCGGCGGGCCGCGCGACGTCCGTGTCGCTGCTTCGCAAGTTCGACCCTTCCCAGTTCCCGCTGCCGTCGTCGTGGATGGGGCGCCGCCCGGCGTCGTCGGCCATGGCGGCGCAGGGCGACACCGAGGCCGGTGGCGGCTTCGACCCCGGCCGGGGCCGCGGCGTGCGTCCCATGGACGCGTCGATCGACAGCCGCGCCATGGGCGTGGCGGAGCAGCCTGTGACGGAGGACGAGAAGCGACTGGCGTGGCGCAACAAGGCGCGGCTGGCGGCCAGCAGCACCGCGGCCGCTGTGGCGGGCGGCGGGGAGGGGTTCCAGCTCGGGAGCGCCCCGGCTCCAGCGTGGGCTGGCCACGCGGCCAGGGCCGTGCGCGGCGTCGGGCCGGACGGGAGCGACGACGACGGTCCGCCTCCCCCTCCGCCCGCTGCCGGTGCTGACGGGCCGCTCGCCGTGGCCACCCGGTCGGTGCGGGGCGGGGCCCCCGGGCGCATGGGCCCGTCGGACGTCGACGCCGCGATCGAGCACGAGATGTCGATGCGGCAGCCGGGGAGGCACGAGGGGCAGCTTGGTGCGTGGGACGGGGTGCTGACCGGCGGGTCGGCGAGGGGGTCCCGCGACGCGCTTTCGTCCGCGATCCGTGGCGCGGCCGACGCGCACTGGTCCCGCGGGGGCATGGGAACGACGGTGGCGACGGGAATGACGCAGGGCGCGTCGACCGTAGGGGGCCCCCCGGGGGTGGCGATGGGAGACCTCATGCCACCGCGCGCGAGCGGCGGCGGCGGCGGGCGGGCGCGAGCGGGGCCGGACGACGGCCGCGGGGCACGCTCGGCGACAATGGCGTCGCAGAGGTCGGCAGCGAGCGCCCGTGCCCCTGTGTCGCTGTCGTACGACCCCGAGGACCTCGAGCCCGATGAGGGTGGCGCCTACCGGTGAGCCGGCGGGAACATGAGCGATGGGGTGTCTCCGGCCGTGCCTGCACCCATGGATGCGCGAGTGACCTGGTCAGCGTCTTACAAAGCGTGTGCGATGCCCCGTGCGTGCCGAAGCGTGTCACACTTACGCACGCATGTCCACCCATGCATCCGCGAGCCAAAACTTGGGTGACCAGGAAGTGCAGCCCTCGTCTCTGACACGGCTCGCGTCACAGGTTGCCGCAGACCGGTGCTGCTGGCCGCGGCGCCCTCGGCGCCGCGGGGGCATTGTCGGCAGCCTTCGCCCTGTCACCGGACTCCAGCAGAACTACTAGCTGTGCGACAGCGCCGTGGTCAGCCAGTGCTTGCTCCAAGCTCCCACCACCGACTTCAGGTGGTGTGAGCACTGAGCTTTGAGGCCAAGAGTGGAGGACAGCGGCATCTGTAGTGCCGTGTGTGCAGCAACGCTGTGGCGCCTTTGTTGCTCTGCTGTGTGGCTCCGCTGCTGGAGAAGAGTGCTGGGCAGAATGCGGGTCTGCGGTGTTGGGGCCGTTCTGGCCCAGTTTGTGCAGCAGTTGCCAAGAACACCCTTATGGCTCTTGCTATTACTCCCCCAGGCCGTGGCAGGGATGCTGGTGTGCATGACTGCGATCTCACGCCAGCACCACAAAGAGGACTGCCACCACCACAACCAAAACGGCACTGCCCACGATGGCAGCGAAGTGGAGCCTGGCCTGCCCGGCACGGACGGCAGCCAAGCGAACGGTGTAAGCGGATGGGGCGCTGGCTCCTGGGACAGACGCGGGTGCCAGCGGTTTCGCCGCAAGAAGCCCGTGGCCCTCATCTGGGCTGCCGGCGGCGCCTGCCAGCGCCGGAGCGATTGGATCGCGGGCCGGAAGGTCAGAGGCATGATGGTGACCATGTTGCGGCTGTCGGGCGTCCGCAGGGCGTCCGCAGCAGCGCTGGAGCAGCCCCGAGAAGCCTTTCGGAGGGCTGCGCGCGGCCTCTTCGCTCGCCTCTGCCCGGGCCACGAGCTCCGCCTCTTCCTCTGCCGCGGCAGACTTCCACGCACGTCGGCCAGCCAGCACGGCAGCGAGCGCCGCCGCGGCATCTGTCCCCTCTCGAGGGCC
>Ga0306871_1000860_pt1 | contig 11315 bp, 5 predicted proteins | sample AntRauMeHopE1497_FD_190447 | JGI IMG/M metagenome (GOLD analysis project Ga0306871, IMG submission 190447) | Saline lake microbial communities from Rauer Islands, Antarctica - Metagenome Hop E1 #497 (v2) (version 2) | ecosystem: Environmental > Aquatic > Non-marine Saline and Alkaline > Saline ... | reverse complement strand
TGCTCAGTGCAGCGCCTTAGCGCAAGAGAAGGACACCCTGGCCCAAAAGCTGCAATCAGAGTCTCAGAGCTATGAGCGGCAGCTGGCCACCGCACTGTCAAACAGCGAGCGAGTGTCTTCTGAAAACACAAAACTGGTTTCAGATCTGGGTTTTTTGAAAACTCTGATCAATAAGTTTGAAATACCGCTGACATCCGAAGCGAAAGACAGCCCGGACTCTTAACCGGGCCATCCCACATTAAAGTCGTTTGAGCTGGTCACGGATAACAGCCCGAAGATAGTGATTGGGGCAGGTTGTCTGGTAGGGATCGGTAAAGTCTTGAACGAATTGGTTGGCGGCGTCACTGATGACTCTCAGCTCGTCTGTTGTGAGGTTATCAAACGATTCCCCACTCTCTTCTGTGACCAGCGCCATAATGACGAATGCGGTTTTCCCCCGCTTCGCTTTGGCTTCCGTATCCAACTCGGCCAGATTCTCTTCGGATTCTGACGTCAGAAATGGATAAAAGCCGCCAACCTTCCACCAGGTCTTAATGTGGACCAGATCAAAATTGAAGGGGTAATTTTCCTGGAGTGCGTCAATGATTAGGCCAATACGTTTCATTGGAGGCGCATTTTCGGCAAACCACCCTCGTACTGTCCCATAGGATAAATCGCTGAAATGCGTCGGATCTGTTTTGGCCAGGTAAGTGTGCAGATCTGTAATGACACCGCGATCTTTTTGAAAACCGATTTGAGCAAGAAGATGCTCAAGGCGTTGTCCAGGCGTTTCGAAGAGCTTGGGTTTATCCTTTTCTGTAATGACCATTAGCGTGTATTTTGCTCTATCTATTGTGGGCAGCCAAGTGGGGTAACCTGCTGTTTTATAAATGAATGTGCTAAAAGTACCGGTTTACAGCCAGTAACTCAAACTTTATGCTCTTTTTTAACGAGGCTTTAGAAAAACCCTTCTCAGAGCCCAACCTGCAGCCACTCCGTTGTTTTTTCAAACCCTGCGATTAACTGCTGCAAGTTTGATCATTTGACGGCAACATCGCAGCATTATTGATATCTGGCTCTAAATGCGCTTCACATAGCCGTCTGTCCCCTATTTCTGATTATATCCGAGCCCGGTATCATGCCGCTAGTTGTCCATAATTCGCCAGCTTCTCAATGTTGTGCACCAGGCAATACAGCTGCCTCTGACCCTGCACCTTCTTTTTGCTCCGCAGACTGAAGCGATTCAGACGCTTGTTGCTACCGATGTTGCCGAACACAGGCTCAACCACGGATATGCGATGACCGTAAATCGCTTTGCCTTGCTGGCTATCGACTCGGTGTTTCATCCAGTCGGTATACGTTGGACCGCGCCTGAGCTCCAGGGTGTAGGAGACCTGTCTTCTTTTGCCTTTGCGGTGATCTGCAGAGCTGGGATTCTGCATGCATTGATGTCTCTTCGGGCAGTGGCGGCACTGCAATAATCGCCCTTGGAAGTGGGCTCTGGGTACGCCGTTTTGATCGGTTCGGGTGCCCTCGTGACGCAGGGATTCTCCAGCGGGGCAGATACACGTCATCGCAACGGGATCGAACTGGAATTCACTGGCCGGAATCACGTGCTTCCAGCCGCTCTTCGATGGATTTTGCTGGCGCTTACCGTACTTTTCTTTCTGCTCGGCGAACTCGGGATCACGGCTGCGGAAGCGGTTGTCCGGAATGTAACCGTTGATCTGATGCTCATGCAGGTACTTCATGTTGGCTTCGTTGGCGAAGCCGGTGTCGGCGGTCACGATCGCGCCGGTTTGATAGATGTTGTCGGCAATGCCGAGCTTTTTATAACGACGCTGAACCGTCTCCAACACCGGCTTTAACGTGTGATGTTCCTGGCCTTCACCGAAGGCTTGAGCATCGATGATGACCTGGTGTTTTCTATCCACCACTACCCCCCTTCTGGAAACATATTTTTAGTCTCCAGTAGCTCTTTTCGGTTTAGACCTCGAATATCGCAGTCTGTGACCTTAACATTTACTAATCAGCCCAAGAATGTACAGCTTCAGCGCCGTATTGTTCTCGCCAAGCAATTAAAGTCTTTTGGTTGCCACCTTTCGTTTTAACCTGCTCACCTGTATGAGGGTTGGTGTAAGTCTTTAGTGGGCGTTTCGCTCTACTCTTAGTTAATCCAACTTCAGCTTCGTTCATTAATGTTGGATCAACTAAACACAGTATCTCCATAGCGTCTCGCACTGATTTATCGTGCAGCATAAGTAGATCGCAGAGCTCTTTTTCAAAGGCCAATTCTTTCTTCAAAGCCTCATCATTTTCCAGCTTGTTCAACTCCTCAGCTAGCTGTTGTATGAGTTGTTTTTTGCGATAGTAATCATTGATTTTTGCCATATTTATTTCTTAAATTTCCTTGGTGTAATTTTAAACAGTTCTAATAGCCCGAAGTGTTATTAGGACTAAAGAGTATATCAACCATAATGTTTTATCAAAATTTCGGTTCACTATTACCAAGAAGTTCCCACCTATAAAACGGATTTTCTTAAAAGATAATCCCAAAGGTAGTGACCACTGGGCCTGCTGAGTTGAAAACAGAGTCAGAGTTAAATAAGCCCCGTTATCCGGGTGTGCATGCGTTGCCGGGTCGCTCACGCGTTGCCGGGTCACTCACGCGTTACCGGGTCACTCACGCGTTACCGGGGCTGTTGCCGGCGCCCTGTGTTGCCGTTTTCTCAGAGACGACCGTACGAAATTACGGGAAAATTATGATAATTACAAATTACCATAATTACGATTATTACGGTAATATTTCTACTTATTAAAATGTATGTTTGAAAAAGTAGAGTCTATAAACTATCATTCGGGTGTCCAGTCATGGCCAGAATGGAAAAATCTGTGGTCGCCTTGAAATCATCGTTTTATCTCACTGTTGAATGCGATATGCATATTATTCTCCCGAATTGTGGCGATGCATCGAATGGATAACGCGGAGGCAGTAAGCCCGCGCCTACTTTCTGTCTATGAGCCATCGGAACATTCCATCGATCTTGTTCTGGACACGGACCACCTTATGTCCATTCAAGACAATCCCGCCATTGCGTATCTGATCAGCCTTGGATCGAAACGTAGCCGGCAAACTATGGGTTCATTCTTGTCAATCGTCGCGAAAATGCTCGGTGCTCAGGGGCTCCATGATTATGCGTGGGGCGGAATTCGTCGCTTGCACGTTCAAGCCGTTCTGGAAATGCTGGGTGATGCCGGCAGAGCGCCCGCCACCATGAACACCTACCTATCCGCTCTTAAAGGCGTCGCACTAGAAGCCTGGACAATGAAGCAGCTGGATACCGACAGCTTTCAGCACATCAAGCACATCCGTTCGGTTAAAGGTTCGCGCCTACCAACAGGCCGCGCTCTGTCCCGTGAAGAAATCAGAACACTGCTTTTCACATGTGAAAACGATTCCAGCTCAAAAGGTCTCCGTGATGCCAGCATCATCAGCACGCTGATCGGATGCGGCCTTCGTCGTTCTGAACTCGTCGCTCTCGACATGGAAAGCATCAATGTCCGTGAGCAATCGCTGAGGGTCATGGGTAAGGGCAACAAGGAACGAGTTTCGTACATGCCGATGGGCACTCATCAGAGAGTAAACCTGTGGATTCAGGAAGTTCGGGGGGATTATCCAGGCCCGCTGTTTTCCCGTATTCGCCGCCATGACGATGTGACGGATCAGCGCATGTCGGATCAGGCTATTTACCACATCCTCGAAACCCGGAGGCTGGAGGCTGGTCTGGATAAGTTTTCTCCACACGATCTGCGCCGAACGTTCGCATCAACGATGCTCGATAATGGCGAAGACATCGTAACGATCAAAGATGCAATGGGGCATGCCAGTATCACCACCACTCAAAAGTATGACCGACGTGGGGATGGCCGCCTAAAATCCGCAAGCCAAAAAATCGACATGACGTGAACTATCAATACGGCATATACGACTTTGAGCTGGCATCTGGGCACATCTACCACGTGGCCATTCGTAGCGGTCGCGCCGCCGATACGGATCGGTAAACATACGTTCGGCAAAAGCTTCTTCCGGTTCGCCCTGCACTTCAACATGGATCAACACCCAAATTTAACTGCCGTCACGAGCATAAACCCTGGCGAACTTGTTGGCGCATTACTCGCCGCCTCACAGCAAGTCAAGCATCACAACCTCCCGCACATCAAAACCTGACGCTGAAACACTTGCCTCTGCAAGTAAATTTCGAGTAGCCTTCAAGAGTCCCCGTTGATCCATTGTGACAACTTAAGACACTCCATAAAAAATAAATCATACACCGCCATTGCGTTTGGCGGTTACAGCGTGTGCACAGGCACCACTGCGTCAACTTCTGCTTAAGCGGTATGGAGTGGCGTGGGCTGGTCAGTGTCTGGCGCGTTCACAGGAGCACCAAAATGGCCGATCAGATCAGTCTTGTACCGCTATACCTACGAGAACTTATAGGGCAGTCGAATTCGTTTATTAAGTCTATCTCCCCAGGCACCGGTCTCGGTAAGACCTGGGCAGCTAAGCAGGCGCCTATTGAGTTTTTTGAATATTGCCGCCAGCAAAAAAGTTCGATAATCCAAATTTGCTTATTCACAGCCCCCATGCATAACCAGATCACGCTGACCAAAGAAGGATTTGGTGAAGACGCTGAATTTATCAAGGTTCGCCCTGTGTCGCCTAACGCGCTATCCAACCTCGAATCTGAGAACAATGCCTACAGTATTGCAAAAGAGTTGTTCATAGCTCCTTCCGGTGCTAAACGGCAAATATTTGAACAACTTCTGAAAGCAGCAAAAAAAACCGATGAGGGTGCAAAGAGGGCAAACCCGAAAAACACCACTAGCTATGAATGGTTATTATGGGGAATCCGGAAAAATATCCGCATTATTGATGCCGAGCTAAAACGGGTGCCGACCACGGAATCATCGCTTGATACGGATGATGACATGCCAGAAGAACTAGCATCAAGCGGTGACGCTCAATACGAAGCCCAAATGTCGGCTCAACGCCTTAAAAACAACATGGAAGATATTGCAAAAAATCTTGTTAACTTGTCTAAAGCTTCATACCAAAATACGTTTCTGTGGGCGGCAATTGAGGAAAACCTGTCACCTCAATCAATCACACAATTTAGAGAAGTCACCGCATCCTTCCATCCGTTCCTGCACATTCAAAAATCAGACAAACAGTTCTTTTTTGTCTGCATGACAACCGCAAAAATGATGACAATGAGCAACGTATTCCACCCGCGGTTTGTCAGCAATAAGGGCGCGATCGAATGGGGCCCGGGTAACTACCGCATTGATGAAATTGTCAGTGATAGGAGTAGCCTACAAGAACGTTTTGATCAATGCCGCAGCAATTGTGAGAATGCCAACGTAGACCCCTATGCAGCACCTAACGGCTTCAACTCGCCATTCGCAAAGCTGTATAACGCCGAATACACATTGTTCCTTGATGAGTCGGATGAAGCAAAAACAGTAATCGCGAAAAATCTGGAAGATACCCTTCACGACCAGCACTTAATACAGGCGATTGGCGCGTTTACAAAAGAGGCCGGGGATGTGGTTGTCAAGAATGGCCACGAATACCTGGTAGACCGAATCAAAAGCAATCCCGGGCAATCTATATCAGATGTACTGACTGACATGCAGAATGACGACTCGCTGCACAGAATCCTATCGAAAGAAACTCTGTTGAAAGTCAGACGTAAAGTGTATCAGGCACTCATTGATGCCCACTGGGAATACGCCAAACCTTATCAGTCGGCCGGCGAAATGCTAGCGGCGGTAAATGGGTTTTTTCAGAACACCCTCACTGCCCCGTACTGCGCTGTGGACAAATCCATCAACTCCCACGTTTTTAAAGCCAGCTGCGCCTTTTCAGGCGAAATGTACGGTTTTATTGGCTCCAAACAACTGGATGAGATGGCTGTCGTTAATCTGGGCAATTCGTTTCGGGTTATCGATGCTGACAAGCAACACCATTATCCACCTGGCAAAGCTGTGTCTGCCCCATTATTCCTACTGATGATTTCAGAGAGCTACCTTTACTTTCGCTATATCTTCCAATCCATCGGTTCAGAAAAAGCAAACGACAAACAAGCGAAAATCGCCAGTGAGATCATAGCGACTGATGACAAACAAAAACTGGCCGATCTAGCCACCAAACTGATCAAAGCGACCGGCTCCTTTGCATCTATCTCCGCCCCGTTCCGCAGAGACGATCTGCACACATGGGTCTGTGCTGCAACGGGCAAGCAAACGAATCGGATTGCCACAGGGAAATTCAAGCAGGCGTTTTCAGATCAGCACGACCTGGAAGCGGTATTAGACTCAGACTCCGCACTCCGGACCCCCAAGAGTGCACCGATTGATATGCGCTATGCCTATGAGAAGGGGCACACCCTCTACGGCATGGTCGAGGCATACCTTGACTATTATCGCCTGACGGACGACTCAGGCCATGTCGTATTCCCAGTTGCCATTAAAACGAAGTCACCGGAGGCCTTTCTTAAAAGCCTGGTTGACAATAACGCGCGGATTAACCGGATATTTCTGTTGAGTGCGACCGGTGGCTTTGAGAACAATCATGTTGCCGCATTTTCACTCAGCGCGCTGCGAATCCTGCTAGAAGATACCCATGCTCAGTTTGTTAATATGAGCCCCGCAGACATGGAGCTGGTTGCCGCAAAACAAGCCGAGAGAGCAAGTGCCAAGACTATCTGTGTTGAATCTGTCGAAGATCAGACTCAAAGCAACCTGACCAAAGCGGTGTCGATTGAGCTGAACAGGGCTTTTGCGCCAACCTACGAAGATGGGAAGTGTGACCATGAAAATCTGAAATTTCGCCTACGAAACAGGTTTAAACGAAGCGAGCTTGACCTTTTTTTAGAAGCACTGGAACAAGTGAGTTCAGGAAAGGTTCGATCCACCAGCGTCCACTCGTTTTCCTTGGCCCTAATGCAAACCCAAGCCAACATTTTAGCGACCCTCAAACTTTTAGCGAACATGGGCGCTTTCAGCTTTAAAGGTCAAACCTACAGCATTGAAGTGCTTTTGCTAAAACGCGAAAGTGACAGTGTGGCCTTGGACGGAAAACCAAGCATTGGATCAGGTGCCGGATTGTTTGTGTTCACAAAGCACACAAAATCGTTCAATAAATTCAACACCAATAAAAACACAGATAAGAAAACGTTGATTCTGTGCCATTCCGCAGCTTTTGAGCGGCAAGTGGCCGCCCTCATCCGGGAAAATGACGGAAACCCTAAGTCAACCAGCTACCAACTGAAACAACTCCTGGGGCTCAACACCAAGGGCCCGGTTCGAGGGTCCGACGCCAACGACTTCAATGTGATGAATTATTTTTTGAACGACCACCATGGCATGAATGTCATCCTGGCCAGCTCATATATGTCGGCCGGCCGAGGAATCAACCTCATCGTTAACCATGAATCTTTCACGAAAACCCTAAACCGCAAATCAAGCAAACCAGACAAACACCTGCCCCAAAACGATTTGTTTTCTCAAGGCAGCGCCAAACCCACCAAGGGCCCTGTTATTGACTACGGAAAGCAACGAGATCTGGACGCGCTATTCTTGTGTGCACCGCCATTCTACAGCCACACACGGCGCCCCGAAGATACCAGCGAAAGCATGGACTCCAAAGCTGTTCAGGCTCGATTCTTTCACCGCTGCCAGCTTTACCACCACCACCTCGATTACCTGGCTCGCACTCATCACGGCAAGCCAGATGATGAACACGTTATGAATACCGAAGTTGACCTGGACAGTCACATGGAAAGCCAGGAGGTAAGGGACTACTTCGAGAGCCAGCACGACATCAGCTTGATGGCGACATTGCTGCAAGCCAACGGGCGAATTGAACGAACGAATTTCCCACAATCGCAGTCTATTTACGCGTGTGACGGGGTTCGACAGGTTTTAAAGAACGGCAAGGATGCTATTTTTGAGGGGCACTCAGACCCGCAAATAGAACGCATCTTGAGCGCCATGTCCGTTGCGAACGAGCGGGTAATCAGCGCCTTAATGGAGAGCCCCACTCAGGCGACAAGCGATATCTCGGCCGATGCCATTCAAGTTTGCCACGGACTAGACCAGCAACGCATGCTGGAAAATTTTGAGGATGCGAAAAACTTGATTCTCGGATGGATACGCAACTATCGAGAAACGGTTACCGACAACCCAAACGGCTCTACCGTGTTAATCGAGTTTTACGAAGCACTTCGATCAACCCTGATCTGGTCGGATGGGCAACAAGCGTACATCGACAACCTAAATGACAAAGCCCGAGCGTTGCCCTTAATGCTACAGCTCAAGATACATCGGTTTGTAGAAAGCCTGTTCTTTGAATCACCGCAGCGAATTACGGATTACCACGTTACCTCCGCATCCGTGAAAGGCCGATCATCCCGGGTGTTCCACCCGAACGGGCGGGCATTTGATCCCCAAGGCCGGCTTGAGGAAAAAGAGAACCTGTCGATCGAGAACATCTGTAATCCCTATGAAGAGAAAACCGCCGAAGGCTACCGTTATCCTACACCGTGGTTTTTAAGCGACATTGATGGCAATTTTGGCGAACTGATTCTGCAACAGGCGATCCGCAAGCTCACCAAGACCGACCCATTTGTAAAGTCACTTGACCGCCACAACAGCCCTCAAGCGGCCAGCGCTTACGAGTACGCTGACGCCTTCCTTCTGATGAATGACAAGGTACTGGCCATTGACGCCAAGTGCCTTACGTCACGCGCGTATTTTTCCGCTGCCAGTTATAACGACAAGCTCACCAACGACAAGCTCAAAGCCCAGCTGGAAAGCCACCTGGCGTCGATCAAGACACTCTTCCCAGAGTACCGAGCCAAAATAATTGCCGTTAATGCCGCCAGTACTGAACGCTCTACAGGGGATATCAAACGATTTAGTGAGGGCGACGATGTGTTTACCCTCGGCGCAAAGCACAGCGCATTTGAGATCACCCGCCAGCTTAGAAATTTACTTAAAAATGGATACCAAAATGAACCTTTATAACCGATATGATCTTCCCGACTCTAACACTATAACCCGCATGGAAAAGCTGTTTGCGTGGCTGCTTAAAACAGCACCGGAACTGAATCTATTGCTGCTACCGGTATCCACCCCAATAACGCGCCAGCAATCGAACTCGACCATTAACCGCAATCTCCGTGCGGCTATTCGGGACGAACTAACCGAGCGCAATGGTGGCAAAGAGCCTAATTGCTATGGCGATTTTATCTACTTCAAGGATGGCGACATCGCCAAAGCTCTAAGCGTCACATTCGGACAAGACAGCCCAACATCATATCTTCAGCAATCCAAGGCGTTTTTTAAGGAACTCACTAACCGATCGCCCCTGGCTGTGGGCTGGTCTGAAATGGCGCTTATGCGCATGTGCTTTGCCCTGCACGCCCTTGCACCGTATTTGGCTGGCGCTAATGCCGAGGGCTCTCAGGGCTACGGCCTGCTTGATGCTAAAAGAAACAAATTTATCTTTCAGCCTCAGGGCATGACCGGCAAGGCCCGGTTTCTCTCTTTTAAGATCGACAAACATCCTCAACGGTCTTCATCCATTTTTTTCCGCATGAGTCAGCCAAAATTAAAGTACAAGCACATCAATGACGCTCTAATGTTCCACTGCGAAGATCATGGGATGTCCATTTACGAATCAACCAAACTGATTAAATTTAAGGAAACGGACAAATTTACACCCATAGACTACATCTACTTTCAACAATCAACCGCAGAAATTCTCAACAAGGAAAGCAAAAAGGAGGCGGCTCATAATGTCATTATGGGTTCCCGAGTTGCCAATGAGGTGTATTGGCAAGCCAAGTTTGAAGTGTTTTTAAAAGATGCGGATATCGCATTTCATCAACAGGAATTTCGCCCTGACCTTGCCATTTCCGCTTTAAAGCAACACCGACTCGCGCCTGGAAAAACCCCTCTTGACCCGCAATTGGCCGGGATTGACGTACCGGCCCTTTGTTCAGGGGGTGCGTTTGAAGTTCGATACGCGATAGATATAGACAAGCTATCGGGCGACTCCATTAGCGAAACAGAGCTGGCGGACGCTCTGGAAAATACCGCCCAACAATTCAACACGACCAGCAACATTAAAATCAAGCTTATACAGCAACCATCGAACTCGGACGCAGGAAGCGTTGACCTATTCATCAGCGCCACCCCAAGCCCACACGAACAATGGCACTCTACAGACAGCATCGCCGCGTTCACTGACCGCTTTGGTAAGTACAAACTGAGCCAGCTGTTCGCGGGCGCAATCCCAATAACACAGGGATTAAACACCAGCACGATAAATCCTAAGAAAACCCCGAAAAAAGACGCCAAAACCGGTGAGGTACAGGATGAAGATTATAAATCCGCCGTCATTCCACTGAAGCGCAGCGTTATTGAAATGATGCTAAAACGGTGGATCAGCAGGTCACCAACAGCCTACAGAGCGATTGACACGGACTACACACCCAAAGAAAAAATAACCACCAAACTCTGCGTAATGAGCGTAAGGCGCTTTGAGGCGTACACCTTCCGCGACAACAAAAAACACAAAAAGGGCGCTAATGTTTTTGGCGCCTTCTACGCCGCGGAAGTCCTTGAAAAAACCATGAAATTCGGTGAAATAGCAACGTTCTTTGTGCCATCTACCAAGGACGAAGACACCAACACACTGGATCGCTTGACTGGAACGCTGGCGGGCCAGGTAAATAACCCAAGCCTTATGAGTAGTCCGGTCTTTGCCCGCATATTTGACTGGGCGCAAACGGCACTAAAGCCAACTGAAAGCACCCTATCCCCCTACGCGTGTCTTGATAAATCGTTAGTTCTATTTGAGCATGACGGCGATACGCTTATTCGCGTGTGGGGGCTGGAGCATGGCGCTGAGTCCTTATCACCGAGGCTTAAGGATCATGTAGACCTTACCCTGACGTTCCCAGAGCTTTGTGAGCAATGGTTTCTGGAAAACCGATTTAGCCGATCAAAAAGCCCAACGTCATCATCACTGGTGAATGAATCTATATGCGGCAGACACGACCCTGAATACGCCGTGGAGTTTCATGGCCCGCGAGTATTTATACACCGAAAACTCAACAGCCCCCAATCAAGAGTGAAGCGGGTGCTGATGACCGTGTTCTGTCTGCTCTACAGCAAAGATGACCCTGAGTGTAAGGCTACCGAAGAAAATGCCGGGTATGTCCTGGCGGGGAATACGTCAGATGAGCTTGGGTTGACAGGTTTCT
>Ga0306871_1000853_pt1 | contig 11351 bp, 10 predicted proteins | sample AntRauMeHopE1497_FD_190447 | JGI IMG/M metagenome (GOLD analysis project Ga0306871, IMG submission 190447) | Saline lake microbial communities from Rauer Islands, Antarctica - Metagenome Hop E1 #497 (v2) (version 2) | ecosystem: Environmental > Aquatic > Non-marine Saline and Alkaline > Saline ... | reverse complement strand
CGCTCCAAGATTTTGCCGCGCGTGCGACCCTGCGAGGTGTTCCAGCTGACGCGGTCTCCCACTGATAAGTCGGTCATGGTCGTCACGCTACGCCGGGGCGCGGGGGTGATGCGAAGCCTTGACAACGACGAGGTCGACACGTTGGAGCGTGCCCGTGCGTCGCCAAACGCTCGCTGGCAGGTGCATGCCGCGTAGGGCATCCGGCGGCAGTAGAATTCGAGGGCAAAGCCTGCCACCGCCGTCGCGCCGCCGCACCATATGAAGTTTCGCCCGTTACCGCGGGAGCTTCACTACTGTGGCCCGCCTTCAGCCCCACCCTCACCACCGCCAGGAGTTTTCGCTGTGAGCCTTATCGTGCAAAAGTTCGGCGGGTCGTCGCTGGCCGACGCCGAGAGCATCAAGCGCGTGGCGAAGCGCATCGTCGACGCGCGCATGGCGGGCAACGAGGTCGTGGTGGCGGTCAGCGCTATGGGTGATTCCACTGACGAGCTCATCGACCTGGCCCACCAGGTTGCTCCCCTACCTGATCCGCGCGAGCTCGACATGCTGCTGACCACGGGTGAGCGTATCTCGATGGCGTTGCTCGCTATGGCGATCAGAAGCATGGGCCACGATGCACGCTCATTCACCGGCAGTCAGGCCGGCATGATCACGGATGCCCGACACGGCGCTGCCCGCATTGTTGATGTCACCCCGGTTCGGGTGCGCGAAGCACTCGATGGGGGAGCCATCGCGATCGTGGCGGGCTTTCAGGGCTTCAATCGTGACAGTCGCGACATCACGACGCTGGGCCGCGGCGGTAGCGACACGACAGCGGTTGCGCTCGCTGCGGCGCTCGGGGCTGACGTCTGCGAGATCTACACTGACGTCGACGGTGTGTACACAGCGGATCCGCGGGTGGTGACAAAGGCGCGCAAGATCGACCGCGTGACCACTGAAGAGATGCTGGAATTGGCCGCAGCCGGCGCCAAAGTTCTGCACATTCGCGCTGTGGAGTTTGCGCGCCGCCACGGCGTCACACTGCACGTGCGCTCATCATTTTCGTCCGCCGAGGGCACCTGGGTTGTCACCCCAAAAGAGGGAGAAGTTGTGGAAGAGCCAATGATCACCGGAGTCGCGGGCGATTTGAGCGAGGCGAAAATCACCGTGGTGGGGGTGCCCAACACTCCCGGCATGGCGGCCGACATTTTCACCATCGTGGCGGAGACCGGCGCGAACATCGACATGATTGTGCAAAACGTGTCAGCAGCAACGACCGGCCGCACCGACATCAGCTTTACCCTGCCGAAAAGCGATGGTGAAAAGGTGCTGACGGCACTGCGAGTCACCCAGTCGACACTCGGCTTCGAGTCTCTTGCCTACGACGACCAGATCGGCAAGCTGTCAGTGGTCGGCGGTGGCATGCGCACGAGTGCTGGAGTGTCGGCGCAGCTATTTACGACTCTGAAAAATGCGGGCGTCAACATGGAGATGATCAGCACGTCAGAGATTCGGATCTCCGTGGTCGTGCGCGCTGACGTTTTGAACCACGCCCTGCGAGAAGTGCACACGGCATTCGCGCTTGATGGCGAAGCAGACGCCGTGGTGTACGCCGGAACGGGCCGCTAGTCGTGAGCGTGACGATCAATATCGGCGTCGTCGGCGCCACGGGTCAGGTCGGCACTGTCGTGCGTCAGCTGCTACTCGAGCGCAACTTTCCGGTCGGGGTACTGCGCTTTTTTGCCAGTGCGCGCAGCGCTGGAACAGTTATCCGCTGGGGCGATCGAGACATTGTGGTCGAAGACGCCGAAACGGCTGACCCGAGCGGGCTTGACGTGGCGATCTTCAGTGCGGGTGCCACGTTGAGTCGTGCGCAGGCCCCTCGCTTCACGGCCGCGGGTGTCACCGTCGTCGACAATTCGAGCGGCTGGCGAATGGATCCTGACGTGCCGCTCGTCGTCAGCGAGGTCAACCCTCACGCGATTGACCAGGCGGCCAAAGGCATCATCGCGAATCCAAACTGCACGACGATGGCCGCCATGCCGGTGCTGAAAGTGCTCGACGCCGAAGCGGGGCTGCAGCGTCTCATCGTCAATACCTATCAGGCGGTTTCGGGCGCGGGGCTGGCCGGCGGCGAAGAGCTGCTCGAGCAAGTGCACGCGGTCGTGGGTCAGGATGCCATCGCGCTGGTGCACGATGGTCAGGCCGTCAACTTTCCGGCGCCCCTCAACTTTCCGGCACCCATCGCTTTCAACGTCATTCCGCAGGCGGGCAGTTTTGTTGACGACGGCCTGGGTGAAACCGATGAAGAAAAGAAGCTGCGCAACGAGAGCCGCAAGATTCTCGAACTGCCCGACCTGCTGGTGAGCGGCTTGTGTGTGCGGGTGCCGGTTTTCACGGGTCACTCGCTCGCCATCAACGCCGAATTTGAGCGGCCGATCAGCCCCGACCGCGCGCGCGAACTGCTGGGCAGCGCACCGGGTGTTCAGCTGGTGGATGTTCCTACCCCGCTCGCCGCCGCCGGAGTCGACCCCAGCCTGGTGGGGCGCATTCGCACCGATGAGGGAGTGCCAGGCGGGCGTGGGCTGGCGATGTTCATCAGTAACGACAACCTGCGCAAAGGTGCAGCCCTCAACGCGGTGCAGATCGCCGAACTGATCGCCGCGAAGCTCACGGCCTGAGCCTGAGCCTGAGTCTGATCGTGGTTGACATCGCGGGCCCTGGCGAACCTCGCGCTGTTGCGGGCAACCTGGTGACCTCGTACGCAGCGATCGGCGACAGTTTCAGCGAGGGCATGGGCGATGAACGGCCCGACGGCGCGCCACGCGGCTGGTCTGACCTGGTCGCGTCTGCGCTTGCTGTCGCCGCCGGTGGCTCCATCGGCTATGCCAACCTTGCCATTCGCGGTCGGTTACTTGCCCCCATCGTCGAGCAGCAACTGCCTCGCGCACTTGCACTGAAGCCTCAATTGCTGACTATCAACGGCGGGGGCAATGACATTTTGCGGCCGCGGGTCTCGATCGACCAGGTCGCCGACCAACTCGTCGAGGCAGCGCTCAGGGCAAGCGCGGCGGGAGTGCGCACCGTCGTCGTCAGCGGCGGAAACCCTACGCGACACATTCCCTTTGGAGCCTCGTTTGAGCGCCGAGGCGACGCTCTGACCATCGCCGTGCGCAGTCGATTAGATGGCACTGCCGTGCCGTTTGTCGACAACTGGTTCGATCCGCGCCTGCCCGAACTCGCCTACTGGTCGGTAGATCGCCTGCACCTCAACTCTCGTGGGCACGCGGTTGCGGCGGCCAACGTGCTTGCCACCCTCGGCGTGCCAGTTGATGCCACGCCTGGTGGGGTCGGCGTGCCAGACGGTGACCCCGGCAGCTCCAGTGACCTCGGCAGCTCCAGTGACCTCGGCAGCCCCAGCGACCTGCTGGCGCGCCCGCGCACCGCCGAATACTGGCGGCGCTACGTGTTGCCGTGGATCGGGCGGCGACTCACGGGGCGATCGTCGGGCGACCACCGACAAGCCAAGCGCGCCACCCTTGAGCCGTTTTGGGTTGAATAGGCGTCAGACTTCTGTGAACATCCGGCGCACCGTTCACTGCTCGCGCTTGCCCAAGCGGATCGCCCGCACCACCAGTTGAACCACCACCAGCAGCAAGAAAACCCCGAACAGCGGCCCTGAAACGGCGGGGGGCACGATGAAGGCCAGCGCGACTCCGAGCTGCGAAAAGGCGACCGCCGCGACACCGACGAGAGCGCCCTGGCGCAGGTCAACAAGCCCCACCCGCAGATTCGGGATTGTGCCGGCAATGGCCGTCGGGATCATGGCGGCGAGCGATGTTCCCTTCGCCACGAGGTCTCCAGCGCCAAACACGGCAATCAGTACCGGTACCGCGATCACTCCGCCACCGATGCCGAACAGACCAGAAGCGATGCCCATGACCAAGCCAAGAACAACGAGTGCAGCACCGACCCCGACCGAGAGTTCAACCTCGCCACCGCGTTCGATCTCGAACACAATCAGCCGCACCGCCGCAGCGAGCAAGCCCGCGATGAAGAGCCAGCGCAGCCACACGATCGGTATGACGCGCAGCAGTAGGGCGCCAAGCGGAGCCCCAACGATGGCGCCCGCACCGATGAGTGCGGCAACAACCCAGTCGACCTCGCCGGCGATGCCGAACGTGATCGACCCGGCGAGAGCAGTCGGCACGATCGCCACCAGCGATGTGGCGGCTGCTCGGCGCTGGTCCAGGCGCGCCCAGAGCATCAACAGTGGCACCATGATGATTCCGCCGCCCACGCCGAAAAACCCTGCCAGAAGGCCGCCGACCGCACCAGTGACAAGCAGCGCGACAATCATCGCTTGAGCCTACCCGGGTGCTGAGAACGGGCAGAGGCAGGCGTTAAGCGCCGCTAAACTGTCAGCGTGTCTGAACCCATCGACGTCGCCCTCATTGGCGGGGGCATCATGAGCGCAACCCTCGGCACCATGCTGCGCCAGCTCGAACCGACCTGGAACATCAGCATTTACGAGCGCCTGTCTGAAGTGGCCTTAGAAAGCTCCAACCCGTGGAACAACGCCGGCACCGGCCACGCGGCCCTGTGTGAGCTGAATTACACACCGGAACGCGCCGACGGCACTATCGATATCAGCAGTGCCGTCGCCATCAACGAACAGTTTCAGGTCTCTCGCCAGTTCTGGTCATACCTCGTCGGCGAGGGCGTGCTGCCCGACCCGGCCGCATTCCTCACCTCGACGCCGCACATGAGCATGGTGTGGGGGGTCGACAACGTCGCCTACCTGCGCAAGCGCTTCGATGCACTCTCCGAACATCCCCTGTTCGCTGGCCTTGAATACAGCGACGACGCCGCCGTCATTCGCTCCTGGGCGCCGCTCGTCATTCCCGGCCGGGCCAAATCGCAGCCCATTGCCGCCACTCGCATAGCCGCCGGTACCGACGTCGATTTTGGTGCCCTTACCCGGCTGCTAATGAGTTCACTCGTTGACGGCGGAGTTCGCCTGTACCTCGAACACCGTGTGGCGGGCATCCGGCGCACCCGTGACGGCCTGTGGAATCTGCGGGTGCGCGAAGAGATCGGATCGACGCCCTCAGAGGTCACCGCCCGATTCGTCTTCGTCGGTGGCGGAGGGCACGCCCTACCGCTGCTGCAAAAAAGTGGCATTCGTGAGATTCGCGGATTCGGCGGCTTTCCGGTCAGCGGGCAGTGGCTACGCACCGACAACCCCGCTGTCGTCGCGCGGCACCACGCCAAGGTTTACGGCAAAGCGTCAATTGGAGCCCCGCCCATGTCGGTGCCGCACCTTGACACGCGCGTGGTCGAGGGCCAGGCCAGCCTGCTGTTCGGCCCCTACGCCGGCTTTACCCCCAAGTTTCTCAAAACCGGGTCGTGGCTCGATCTGTTCGGCTCAATTCGCTGGCACAACATCGTGCCCATGCTGCAGGTGGGCCTGCGCAACTTCAGCCTCGTCAAATACCTGGTCGGCGAAGTGCTCGCCTCAAGGTCGGCGAAACTTGACTCGCTGCGCGAGTTCTACCCAGAAGCGTCGGGCGACGACTGGTATCAACTGACCGCCGGCCAGCGTGTGCAGATCATCAAAAACGTGCCCGGCAAAGGCGGAACGCTCCAGTTCGGCACCGAGGTCGTGGCGTCAGCCGACGGCTCGATTGCCGGGCTGCTCGGGGCATCCCCCGGGGCTTCCGTTGCCCCTTCCATCATGATCGACCTGCTCGAGCGATGCTTTCCTGACCGCCTCGAAGCATGGAAGCCCACGCTGCTCGCCATGATTCCCAGTTATGGGCGCACCATCTCTGACGACCCGGCCCTGGCAGAGAACGTGCTGGAGTCGACCGCAGCAACCCTCGCCATCGCCCGCTGAGTCACGCGCAGCTTGACTCTTCAACGGTGAGCCCCAGCGCACCCCCGCCGCACCGCCTTAGTTGCGCGCGGCCCCCTCTGAGGCTGTGACCAAGAAGGTGTCGGGTTGGCCGAAAGCGTGCTCGCCGAAAGCATTGTCGACGGCCACCTGGATGCGCGACAGGTCGCCGAGCGAGACGAGGGCGATGGCGGCGCCCCCGAATCCACCCCCGGTCATACGAGCGCCGAGAGCACCCGCGGCGACGGCGGTCTCAACGGCGAGGTCAAGTTCGGGCACCGAAATCTCGAAGTCGTCGCGCATGCTGCGGTGTGAGGCATCCAGCAGATCGCCAATGGCCGTTGCACCCTGAGACCGCAACGTCGCGACGGTGTCAAGCACGCGCTGATTTTCGGTGATGACGTGACGTATGCGCCGAAAGGTTTCGTCGTCAAGTAGCTGCTGGGCGCGCGGCAGGTCATCGACGCTGAGATCGCGCAAGCTGGTCACGCCCAACGTTGCGGCACCCCGCTCGCACGCGGCACGGCGCTCACCGTATCCGCCGGTGGCGTGGCTGTGCTTGACGCCCGTGTCGATGACAAGAATCGCAAGGCCAGCCTCGGCGAGTCCCAGCGGAACCAGCTCGCTCTCGAGCGTGCGGCAGTCAAGAAAGACGGCGTGGTCACCTTCGCCGAGCAGCGACGCCGACTGGTCCATGATTCCGGTGGGGGCACCGACGGCGACGTTCTCGGCACGCTGGCCGACGCGGGCGAGCGTGCGGCGGTCAAGACCCAAACGCCACACATCGTTGAGGGCCAGAGCCACGGCGCTTTCAATCGCGGCAGAGCTCGACAGCCCCGCCCCGACGGGAACGTCGGAGTCGATGAACAGGTCGACCCCGGGTACGGCCGACAGGTCGGCGCCGAACTCGCTGAGCGCCCAGGCGACGCCGAGCGGGTAGGCCGACCAGCCGCTGAGCGAGTCGGGGCCTAAGGTGACCAGCTGGTCAAGATCGATCTCGGCCATCTCGTCAGTGAAAGTGCTCGCGACGCGCACGAGGCGATCGTCACGCGCGCCGAGTGCCACAACTGTGCGTCGGTCGATCGCAAACGGCAGCACGAAGCCCTCGTTGTAGTCGGTGTGCTCACCGATCAGATTGACGCGGCCGGGTGCTGACCAGAGGCCGTCGCAGGCCGCACCGAAAACGGCCTCGAAGCCCTCGCGGGTGTCGTCGCGAATGTCAGTCATTGCCAGCCTTCTCGATTCCAGAACGAATAAACGCGGCCTGAGTTTCGGGGGCCACATCGCCAATAAAGGCGCCCATCGCGGCCTCAGAGCCGGCCAGGTATTTCAGTTTGTCGGCGGCGCGGCGCGGGCTGGTCACCTGCAGCATCAAGCGCACACTGTCGCGCCCCACGTGCACGGGCGCCTGGTGCCAGGCCGCAATGTACGGCGTCGGGGTCTCGTAGAGGGCGTCGAGGCCGCGCAGAATGCGGCGGTAGAACGGTGCAAGCTCATCTTTTTCGGACTCAGTAAGTGCGGCAAAGTCGGGCACGTGGCGATGCGGCAACACGTGCACTTCGATGGGCCAGCGCGCGGCAAACGGCACGAAAGCCGTGAAGTGTTCGCCCTGCAGCACGACCCGTTCGCCCGACTGCTCGTGCTCAACAACGCGCGCAAACAGGTCGGGGCCGACGCGGTCAATCGAGCGCAGCAGCGCGGTCGTGCGCGGCGTCACGAAAGGGTACGCGTAAATCTGCCCGTGCGGGTGCGGGAGGGTCACGCCGATCTCGGCCCCGCAATTCTCGAACGGAAAAATCTGCTGGATGCCCGGCAGCGCGCTGAGGGCGGCCGTGCGGTGGGCCCACGCCTCAATGACGGTGCGGGCGCGACTCACGGTCTGCGAGCCGAACGAACCCTCGTGGTCGGGCGAGAAGCAGACCACCTCACAGCGCCCGACGCTCGTGCGGCTGCGGCCGACGCCGATCTGGGTGAGGTCATCCAACCCCGCGGGAGCGTTCTCATCGTCGAGAGCTGGCCCGAAGCTGGGGGAGCGGTTCTCGAAAACGGCGACGTCATATTGCCCCGGAATCTCGCTCGGATTCGCCTCGGTTTGCGGCGCCAGCGGGTCTTGGTCGGCGGGCGGCATGAACACGCGATTCTGCCGGTTGCTCGCGATCGACACCCACTCGCCCGTCAGAACGTCTTGCCGCATGGTCGCCGTCGCGGGGCGAGGGTCAAGAACGCGACGATCAAGCGACCGTTCGGGCCCCAAAGTCGTGTCGGCGTCGTCGACATAGATCAGCTCGCGGCCGTCAGCGAGCGTGGTGGAGTGAAAGCGAATCGTCACCACACGATGCTACGGCGTCGCGCACCCGAGCCCTCACTAGGCTGACCGCATGACCAGCACCCACCAGCCCACAGCGCCCACCGGCACTCAGTACCTCTTGCACCACGACGGAGCCCACGGCCCGGTAGAGGCCGCCATCACCACGGTGTCTGCCGCGCTGCGACACCTCACCGTCGACGGGCACGACCTCGTGCAAGGGTTCACCGACAGCGAGCAGCCACCCTTCGGCTGCGGCATCGTGTTGGTGCCCTGGCCCAACCGGGTGCGCGATGGCCGGTGGGTGCACGATGGCGAAGCCCTGCAGCTCGACCTCACCGAAGTCGACCGTACGAACGCCATTCATGGGCTGCTGCGCAACACCTCGTACGAACTCGTTGAAAAGACCGCCGACGCTGTCACCCTCGGGGCCACCGTCGTGCCACAGCACGGCTACCCGTTTCACCTGTGGACCACCGTCGACTACCGACTCACCGGTAACGGCATTCGAGTCACCCACTCCGTCACCAACCTCGGCGACACGGCAGCGCCCTACGCTGTCGGCACCCACCCGTTCCTTCGCGTCGGCACCCACCCCGTTGACACGCTCACCGTGACGGCCCGCACCGTCGAACACGTCAAGGTCGATGACCGGCTCAACCCGGTCGGGCTCGAGCCAGCCACCGGCGCATGGAACCTGACCGCGGGGCGGCTCATCAGCGAGCTCTCGCTCGACGACGCCTTTCGCGTGCAGCCCGACCCCGATGGCGTGGTGCGCACTATTTTGGCCGCACCCGACGGCACCGAAACCGAAATGTGGCAAGACGGCGACTGGCAGTGGATACAACTGTTCATCACGCGCAGTTACCCCACCGCTGACGGCCCCGTCACCGCCATCGCCGTGGAACCCATGACGGCACCCGCTGACGCCCTCAACTCAGGCGTCGGCCTGCGCTGGATCGAACCCGGCGCCTCGTGGTCGGGCAGCTGGGGCATCGCCCGCCCGGCGTGAGCGCAGGTGAGTTCAGGCGCGAGCGGCGCGCCGGCGAGTGATCACAACGGCGGCACCCGCCGCGAATGCCAGTAGACCTACTCCAGCCATGGAGGCAAGAGCAAAGGTGTCTAGGCCCGTATCGGCGAGTTCAGGTGCAGCGGGCTCAGGCGCGGTCTCTTCTGGGACGACGGCGGCAATGCTGTCCTCCGGGCCCCACAGCTCGAACAATGCCGACATCGGCTGAGGAGTCCAGACTGATCCGAATTCAACTGACCAGGGTGAAACTTCTCCGGCAGTCCAATTTGCACTGCTGATACTGTCGAAATTCGTCAACACTAACGTGTACTCGCCTGGCTCAAGGGTCGCGGTGAATCCGGGAGCGTATTCCGAAAACAGGTACGTGCTCTCGCCGTTTTCCACGAAGGCGAATTCTTGCACCCCGTCGTCATTGCAGCCGATCAGGTTGGCCTCGGGGTTCTCCGGATCGAAAGCCTCGTATACCGCGAGGAAAAGGTCTGACGTCGGCAAATAAGGTTGCCCCCACTGCAGGAATTGATCGACGGGTGTGACGTCGACAACTCTGAACGTGAAGTCGCCCGCGGTCGAAATTGTGATGGGCAGGGTCTGGTAGGGGTGGTAGCCCTGTTCCATCTGGCAGGTTGCGAAGCCGCCCAGATTAGCTCTAGGCGATGATCCATTAGCGGCATCCACCGGAACGTCGAACTCGAAGACGTCGATATCGACGGGCATCGTCAGCCGTGTCGTGAGGTTGAGAGTGCCCGAGGGCACAGTCGCGGCAGTGGCGACGAAGACATCGATGTCGATGTCGCTAATTGTTCCGGGGTTTGGTGTCGGCGGGTCGAAGTCTATGTCTGCGGCGCCTGTCACCGTGAAAATCGCCGTGGTGCCCACTACCGTCCAGCTATTTGATTGCGCACCGCTCGGGTCGCGGAGTGTCGTTCCCAGATCCACGTCGTCGACGTCCCACCCATCGCAGTTCAGCAGCGTCACCGTCAACACTTCCCCGGCCAGCATGACCTGGTCGTCTCCCGGCCCTTCACCAAGCAGGCAATCCACGGTGATAGCGGTGCGGGTGTCGTTGACCCCGCCCACTGCAGAGGCCGCAGAGGCTCCCGCGCTGGTGACCAAGAGGCCAACGGCGAGCGTGGTCAGGAGGGCTGGAATTACGCGCGTCATTACGACATCCGTTCACTAGCGGGTGGTGATCAGGCCTAGGCCAGTGTGTCAGTTTCCCACATGTTCGTACACGCCGTGTTGCGAAAAACGAATGTGCGCGTGCCACCGCGGCGGGAGATGTGAATGCCTCGGGAAGTAGTGTGTGGCTCAGAAAGAGAACAGTAGGCCCCGTCAGGCTCGAACTGACGACCCACGGATTAAAAGTCCGTTGCTCTACCAACTGAGCTAGAGGCCCTTGGCATCTAATCTACCGCGCTGTGGGCGGGCTCGCGCCACAGGTCACGGCGCGGCCCGTTAGCGTGGCAGTCATGACTGGCCGAGATGAGCGACCCGACCGCCCAATGCGCCCCGTGCGTCGCCCGTCGAGCGCGTTCGACGTGTTTGAGGGTGGGCTTGATCCGGCGGCGGCGGCGCGAATCGCCCACGATTCGGCGCGCGCCCTCGTGCACCGGGTGCGAGACAGCGACGACCCTGACCTCGTTGAACGCATGGTTGCCTTCACCGACGAGCACGGGCTCGACACTCTTGCCGAGCTGTGGTCTCAGGCGGGGGCCCGAACGCTACCGGGAGCGCTGTGGCGGCTTTCGCTGCTGCGGGCGCTCGTGCAACAAGACGCTGCCGGCTCGGCCCTTCTCTTCCAGCGGGGCAGTGAAGTGCTGGCCACCGCCGACGTGGTTGTAGCCGGGGCCGAAAGCCCCACCGGCCCCGACGAGATACGGGTACTGGCCGACGAAGTGCTGCGCGGAGCCTACCGAGGCGACTTCGCCATCGCACTCGACCGTGCGGCCGCGTTTTGCCGTACTGCCGCCGCCGGTGCAGCCGACCTCGCCGACGACGCTGACACGACCGCGAACGACTCACGCGCGACAGCCCTCACCACCCAAGCCGCACGCCTGGCCTCAAGCGCCCGTGACTTCTCGGCCTGCGCCGCCCTCGAGCGTCTCGCTGCGCTCGACTGAGCCCGCGCATCCCACCCCACC
>Ga0306871_1000852_pt1 | contig 11358 bp, 9 predicted proteins | sample AntRauMeHopE1497_FD_190447 | JGI IMG/M metagenome (GOLD analysis project Ga0306871, IMG submission 190447) | Saline lake microbial communities from Rauer Islands, Antarctica - Metagenome Hop E1 #497 (v2) (version 2) | ecosystem: Environmental > Aquatic > Non-marine Saline and Alkaline > Saline ... | reverse complement strand
CGAACGGTTCGAAGTAAATGGGCACAATTAGGCGTGCAACGTGATGTAGCTGAAATGATGCTCAATCATACACCCGATATTCTCATTCAGACCTATGACCAATACGATTACCTAAAGGAAAAAAGGGCTGCTTATGCGTTGTGGGGTGAAGAGTTGGGTAGGTTGGTGGGAGGGGAATTAAATAGGAGTAGCTTTGCAATTTAAAAAAATTTCAACAAGCAGAAGATTTTTTGGTTAACAGCTACATAACTAATAACGCAATTACCTATTCTATATCCCTCTATAATGTATTGGATTACTAGCGCTTAGATAGTACTTTATTTCAACACAAAAGCCGATGGATTCGACAACATATATATACAAATACCTTTCAAGGAACTAGTACTGTATGTTGGTATTCACTGGCTTTATTATTTTTTGATGACTTCAATTGAAATAATCTCATAAACTTTAGTGCTAGTAATCAAGAAAATGTATGTTAAGCGGAACCCCTTATTTCTTAAAATCACCTTTGCAAGCTAATACTATTACAACTAACAACTAACTATATGTCAGAAGACCAAAAGAAGTTATTGGAAAGCCAATTATGGGGAATTGCCAACTTATTAAGAGGCAAAATAAGTGCGGATGATTACCGAGACTACATCCTTGGCTTTATCTTTTACAAATATCTTTCAGAAAAGCAGACACTTTATGCAAATGAACTACTTGTTGGTGAAGCGGTAACGGACTATAAAAAGACTACGGACAAAGAAACCTTAGACGCAATTAAAGAGGAGTCTTTGTTAAAGTTGGGCTATTTTCTGGAGCCTTCTCAACTTTTTTCTGTGTTGGCTGCCAAAGGAAACGCAGACATTGAAACCGAAAGCAACTACATTCTCGAAGACCTTAAAACTGTACTCAACCACATTGAGCAAAGTACCATGGGTACGGAATCTGAAGAGGATTTTAACGCTTTGTTTGAGGATTTAGATTTGAACTCTACCAAAATCGGAAGAACCGTTGGTGCCCGAAATGAAATCATTGTAAAGATCTTGATGTATTTGGACAAGATCGATTTCAAATTAGAAGAAATTGAATCGGATGTGTTGGGTGATGCCTACGAATATTTGATTGCCAAATTTGCAGCAGGTGCAGGAAAAACAGCAGGAGAATTCTATACGCCACAACAAGTTTCCAAAATACTCGCCAAAATTGTTACTACAGGAAAATCAAAAATAAAATCTGTTTATGACCCAACGTGTGGTTCAGGTTCTTTGCTTTTACGAGTAGCAAAAGAAGCAGATGTCAGTGAATTTTACGGACAAGAATTAGGACGAACTACCTACAACCTTGCTCGAATGAACATGATTTTGCATGATGTTCATTTCCGTGAGTTCAACATTATGCAGGAAGATACTTTAGAGAATCCTCAACACTTGGACAAAAGGTTTGAAGCAGTGGTTGCCAATCCGCCTTTTTCGGCTCATTGGAAAAGTGACGCTAATCCGCTTTTCAATACTGATGAACGCTTTAGCCAATACGGACGCTTAGCACCAAAAACCAAAGCTGATTATGCTTTCTTAACCCACATGCTCTATCAGTTGGCAGACAATGGTATTATGGCAAGTGTATTTCCACATGGAGTTTTATACAGAGGTGCTTCTGAAGGTCACATTCGCGAATACCTTATCAAAGAAATGAATGTCTTAGATGCGGTGATTGGTATACCTGCCAACATATTTTATGGTACATCGATTCCTACTTGCATCATGGTTCTGAAAAAGTGCCGTGAATCAGACGACAACATTGTGTTTATTGATGCCAGCGGAGACGACCATTTTGTTAAAGAAGGCAACCAAAATGTATTGCGAGATGAAGATGTAGAACGGATTTTAAACACTTACCGCAACCGGGAAACCATTGACAAATACAGTTATGTTGCCACACTTGCCGAAATTGCCGAAAACGACTACAATCTGAATATTCCACGCTATGTGGATACGTTTGAAGAAGAGGAACCAGTGGATTTGGACGCTGTTTCTGCGGAATTGAAAGCCATTGAAACCGATTTGCAAAGCACCAATGAAACAATTGCAGGCTTTTGTGAGGAACTGAATATCTCAACCCCATTTTAGGTTATGGAAGAAGTGAATTTAACACCTGAGTTGAGATTTCCTGAGTTTGATAATCCCTTGAATTCAACAATACTTGGTGATATTGCTACATTCAGCAAAGGAAAAGGAATATCAAAAGCGGATATTGATGAAGATGGAGCTTTAGAATGTATTCGATATGGTGAATTGTATACTCACTATTCTGAAATCATTGATGAAGTAAATTCTAAAACGAATTTACCAGCGGTTGAACTTGTACTAAGTGAAGCAAATGATGTAATTATTCCTGCATCAGGTGAAAGCCAAATTGATATTGCGACTGCATCCTGCGTGCTTCGAGGAGGAATAGCTCTTGGTGGCGATTTAAATATTATTAAGTCTGCAATTAGCGGGATTTATTTGTCTTATTACTTGAATAATGCAAGAAAGACCAAGATTGCAAGACTCGCTCAGGGAATTTCAGTTGTGCATTTGTATTCAAGTCAATTAAAGACTTTATCGCTAAATATTCCCCATCCCGCAGAACAACAAAAAATCGCCTCCTTCCTAACATCTGTTGACGAGCGTATCCAACTCTTGCAAAAGAAAAAATCCAAGCTAGAAGAATACAAAAAAGGCGTATTGCAAAAACTGTTTCCGGCAGTAGGCGGACAGGCTCCAGAAATCCGCTTTAAAGATGAAAATGAAAATGATTTTCCAGATTGGGAGGAGAAGAAGTTGGGGGCAATAGGAAACACATTTAATGGATTGACAGGCAAAACCAAAGTAGATTTCGGAGGGGGTAAACCGTATGTGCAATACATGCAAATTTTCAGTAACTCTAAAATTGACTTAGAGGACTTTGGCAAAGTAAAAATTGAAGAAGGGGAAAACCAAAGTAAAGTGCAATTCGGTGATGTGTTCTTCACAACTTCATCCGAAACGCCAAATGAGATTGGAACAGCTTCTGTGCTGCTTGACGAAGTGGAGGATGTTTACTTGAACAGTTTTTGTTTTGGCTTCCGTCCAAACTCAATTAATGAGTTAGTTCCTGCCTTTTCTCGTTACCTATTTAGAAGTGAATTGTTTCGAAGGAAAATTGTAAAGCTAGCGCAAGGAAGCACTAGGTTCAATATGTCGAAAGGAGAATTAATGAAACTAGATGTGATGCTTCCAAAGGAAGGCGAACAAAGGAAAATAGCTGCTTTCCTGTCTTCATTGGATGAATCTATTGAATCCATTGGAATTGAAATAAATGGAACAATGGAATACAAAAAAAGCTTACTTCAAAAAATGTTTGTGTGATATGGAACTTACTAAGCAATCCATATCAAACCATTCCAGACTCATACCAGGCATTGAGGGGTATTTGACGTTGATTGATAAGATTGAGGAAAGCAAGGGCATTCATCCAGACATTGCCATAGAAACTTGTAAATCTTTGCTTGAAGGCTTGTGTCTTAAAGGGCTTTCTCTACTAAGTGATAAATATAATGGCAGTAAATCATTAAGATCCAAGTGCAAAAATGATATGAAGGTATTAACCAACACTGCCTTTGATGAAGTTTATACTGATTATGTAGAATCACAGATCCATGAATCACTTGCTAATATGCTCATTGATATTTCTGTAGCTCAGAAAATCAAAGACAATGCAAAACGAAAAGTGAGAGAACAAGCTATCGAAGCGATTGCTAAAGTATCTGCCATCAGAAATGAGAGAGGTGATATTTCGCATGGGCGCAACTATCCTAAAACACAAGAAAGTAGTATCTCGCTATCAAAATCTATTTCATCAATAACGGACGGTATTTGCTCATTTATGATTGAGCAAGTGGCAGAAAAGTACTTGATAAAGCTCAAAACCCAAGACAGGCTAGCGTATCAGGATATGACCGATTTCAATGATTGGCTTGATGAAATGCATCATGTATCGAGTATAAAAGTTGATTTCAGTAAAATTCTTTACGAGAATGCTTATGACAAATACGAAGAATACTATTACACGGAATACATAGACCTTATTGAAACAGAAGAAGGATCAACTTTGGAAGCTAGTGCAACCGAGCAAGAAATAAAAGAAGAAATTGCGGAAGCTATAGAATCAGAAACATCAGAAGAGCAATCAGCTTCTAAAGAACCAGTTAAAAAGGAAGTTGAAAAGCTAGTTGCAGACTTTGATGAAGACACTTTTTGGAATGAAACCAAAAATCAAGCACTTCAAAAATTTTCAGCGCAAGAGAGCTTAAAGCTAAAAGAATTAAAAGAGGTAGTTAATGAATATCTCTTCACTGATAAGCCGCCATTAAGGGATGGTGTAGCTAAAACCATGAATGACAGACCAAAATTGTCGGAGTTTAAAACGATAGTAGCAAGTTTAACAGAAAGGATTATGGCCTTTGCCAATGAATTAAAAAATCCAGAAGCAGAAGCATGACTACACAGCCCGAACAAATATTAGAGAACAACCTAGTTGACCAGCTTGAAAAGTTGGGCTATAAAAAAGTGTTCATTCGGGATGAAAATGAGTTGTTGGCGAATCTTAAAGGTCAGTTAGAAAAACACAACAAAGTTACTTTAAGCGATAACGATTTTAAGCAAATCCTCAATTTCATAAACAAGGGCAATGTATTTGAACGCGCTAAAGTATTGCGAGACCGAGTACCCTACACCAACGCGAAAGGTGAAACCAAAACAGTAGAACTCATCAACCAAATTCATTGGTGCCAAAATGAGTTTCAGGTCACCCAGCAAATTACCATGGAGGGCTCACACAAAAATCGCTATGATGTAACTATTCTCATCAACGGATTGCCCTTGGTTCAAATTGAGCTTAAACGAAGAGGTCTAGAACTCAAGGAAGCATTTAATCAAACCAACCGCTACGAAAGACATTCGTATTGGGCAGGTCACGGACTATTCCAATTTGTACAAGTTTTCGTCATTAGCAATGGGGTAAATACCAAGTATTATGCGAATTCACCACTGAAAGCACGTTCGTTCAAACAGACATTTTATTGGGCTGACGAAAAGAACCGATTGATAACGCAATTGGCAGCATTTTCTGAATTGTTTTTAGAGCCTTGCCACATATCTAAGATGATCACTAAATACGTAGTGCTCAACGAATCGCAAAAAATACTGATGGTGCTACGCCCCTACCAATTCTATGCAGTTGAGAATATTGTAGAGCGTGTAAAAACAACGACCAAGTTCGGTTATATATGGCATACCACAGGTTCGGGTAAAACGTTGACTTCCTTTAAAGCGGCTCAAATCTTAACCAACTTAAAGGAGGTTCATAAAGTAGTTTTTGTGGTTGACCGCAAGGATTTGGATTATCAAACCACCAAAGAATTCAACGCTTTCAGTAAAGGAAGTATTGATGGAACCAACAATACCAATACCCTTGTCAAACAACTTGAAGGTGACAATAAACTCATTGTTACAACCATTCAAAAACTAAATGCAGCCATAAGTAAGAATAAGTACTTAACTAAGATGGAAGCACTAAAAAATGAACGCATTGTCTTCATTTTTGATGAGTGCCATAGAAGTCAGTTTAGCGACACACATAAGAACATTAAAAAATTCTTCAGCCATTGTCAGATGTTTGGGTTCACAGGTACGCCCATTTTTGAACCCAATGCAAGTAAAAATCAATATGGCAAACGCACTACCAAAATGCTGTTTGGGGATTGTCTTCACAAGTATGTAATCACAGATGCCATTCGTGATGAAAACGTTTTGAAGTTCTCCGTTGAATACATCCGAACTTTTAAAAAGAAAGAGCACATTCTCGACATCAATGTAGAAGCCATTGATGAAAAAGAGGTAATGGACGCACCAGTGCGCTTAGATAATATTACCGAATACATCATTGCCAATCATAACCGAAAGACCCATAGTAAAGAGTTTACTGCTATTTTCTGCGTTTCCAGTGTTCCGATTCTGATTGAGTATTACAAATTGCTTTTACAGAAAAAAGAGGAAGGAAAGCACAATCTAAGATTGGCAACCATTTTTTCCTATTCAGCAAATGAGGAAGATAAAGATGCAGTTGGTTTTGTAGATGATGAGGAGTTTTTGATGGCAGCTGAACCGCAAGCCAATTACAATACCCAACATACAAGAGATGAATTAGAGGGGTTCATTAAACACTACAACAAGCAATTTGAAACAAACTATACGAGCAAAGACAATCAATCTTACTACAACTATTACAATGATATAGCCAAGCGAGTAAAACACCGGCAAATAGATATTTTGGTTGTGGTAAATATGTTTCTGACAGGTTTTGACAGTAAGCATCTAAACACCTTATATGTCGATAAAAACCTGAAATATCATGGATTGATTCAAGCCTATTCCAGAACAAACCGAATTCTGAATGAAGTGAAATCACAAGGAAATATTGTTTGTTTTAGAAACCTGAAAGACGCAACAGATGAGGCAATCACGTTATTTTCAAATAAGAATGCCAAAGATGAAATCATCATGCAGCCTTATGAGGATTATGTGGGAAAATTCAACCATGCATTTATCGCTTTATTGCAAATTGCACCTACTGTAAATAGTGTTAACGATTTACCAAGCGAAGAAGAAGAATTGGCGTTTATTCAGGCTTTCCGCGAACTAATGCGATTAAAGAACGTGCTTTCAACATTCACAGAGTTCGAGTATGATGATTTGGCTATGAATGGGCAGGCATTTGAAGATTACAAAAGCAAATACCTTGACTTGTACGACAAAGTCAAAGGACACAATCAAAAAGAAAAAGTCAGCATTTTAGGTGATATTGATTTTGAGTTAGAATTGATTCACCGTGACGAAATCAATGTTTCTTACATTTTGAAATTGCTCGCAAAACTGAAAGATGCTTCTCCAGAAGAACAAGAAAAACAGAAACAAGCGTTAATTGAAATAATAGCAGGTGATGCACAACTGAGAAGCAAGCGTGAATTAATAGAGAAGTTTATCCAAGAGAACTTACCTCACATTTCTGATTCTGATGACGTTCCGGAAGAATTCGAAAGTTATTGGAACGAAGAACGGAAAGTAGCACTCAAGAAATTAAGTGAAGAGGAAAGCCTTGACAATGAAAAGCTTCAAGACGTTATTGGGAAATATCTGTTCACAGAGAAAAAACCGTTACGAGATGACATTATAGGGCTTTTAAATAAGCGACCAGCACTAAAAGAACGAGCCAACGTAGCAGAAAGAGTGACGGACAAGATTTTAAAGTTCGTTGAGACCTTTATAAGTGGAATAACAGGATGAACATAGCGAGAGTGCTCAGTTTTTTTCGTCTATATTTAATCTTCAATGCATCATCGTTAATAGTAGCTGTTTTCCTGGTTAAAGAAGAAATTACAGACAATAGCCTAAGCCCATATTTTGAAAGTTTACCCGCTATTGTTACCTATATTTTTTATTTAGTTATACCAGCAATTGAGAAGACTAGCTTGAAGCAGCCAATCATATTTGATTTTGAAATGGAGGAGGTTTAGTGGGGATAGATTTTAAAGCTTTTGAGAATTATAACCTCAACTTTGATAGTGTATTTCGTGGATTGAATAAAATGAATGAGCCTATTGTAGACCCAAACTTTTTTGATAAGTATAAAACAGTAAACCGACTCATTCTTATAGGTAACGGTTTTGATTTAGCCCATGGGTTGAAATCTAGCTTCAACCATTTTCTTGAAGATTATTTATCCAAAGTACTGCAAGAGTATAAACAAGGAGGTATTTACGAAGATGAATTTTTAAACATACCTGTGGGGATAAATGATACATGGAATTTTAATCCAATTAAAAACTCAATAGATGCGTTCGATGAAATGAAGGTGTATTTCCCTATATCTGGTAATGTTTGGAAAAGCACATTTATGAAATACTTAATTCAAAGTATAAGAACCAATAACTGGGTAGATGTCGAGAAAGCATATTTCACAAATCTTAAAAATCTATTGTCAAACCAAAGTTATAGGTCTAATCCATATACGATTGAGGATTTGAATAAAGACCTTAATCTATTCAAGAATAAGTTTTTAACCTATTTATCTAAAGAAGTACAAAAACTACAACTTGAACCATCTGAACAACTCTTTGAGCAATTCATTGGTCCAGTTTTAAAGCGAGATGTTTTGCCTGAAATAATAAAAGAAAACAAGGAGCCTGAGAATACTATTCTATTGAATTTCAACTACACGGATATTGCTCTCAGATATTTGAATAAACTCAACAGCTCTTGGGATCATGTTTACATTCATGGACAGTTGGATGGTGATGACAAAGTAAAACAAGCTCCCGTTTTTGGTTTTGGGGATGAGTTAGACAAAGACTATCTAGCATTTGAAGAAAAAGATGACGACATACTATTTGAGCATATTAAATCTTTCAAGTATCTACAATTCAGCAATTATAGACGCTTATTAGATTTTATTGAGAGCTCCCCTTATCAAATACTGATTTTTGGTCACTCTTGTGGATTATCAGACCGAACTCTACTCAATACCCTTTTCGAAAACGAGAATTGTATTTCTATCAAACCGTACTATCACGAATATGAAGAGGGAGATGATTACGAACAAAAAAGCTTTGCCATTTCTAAGCACTTTAAATCTAAACCTGCATTACGAGCCAAAGTCGTAAATAGAGAATACTGCGCGGCAATGGTACAGCCTATTAAATAGTAGTTTAAATCAATGAAAACCTGATTACCTAACCTTATCCAACCCGTCCTATAATGCCCATTGTAAACTCTGTACACATCATCATAAAACTTTTCAAAAGTGAATTCAGTGCAATTCTTACTAAATTTGATGCGCTAGTCCTTCCAATTCATGAAGTGAAAGAAGAAAATAACCCAATGGTATGGCATCCAGGCTGTTACATTTGGCATGATGGTAAGCAAGTTGTTAAGGTCGGACGTTCACTTAACAATTCCCGCAAAAGAGCCTTAGAGCATCTTTCAGCTAAGTATGAAGACCCTCATGCAAAAGACGCATTTGATACATTACATAATGCTGCTGACGCAAAACTCATCCTTTTCAATGTAGTCGATTTAGAGCAGTACCATTGGGTAGCTGCTGTTGAGATTTTTATGGAAAAGAAGCTCAATCCTGTGGTGAAGTCAAAAAGGCAAGGGTGATGGTCAAGCTTAGTTCATTACTTTGTTACCTAAACAAGCTCACCCATATTATCCCAATAATCAGAATCGAGTTTTTTTATCTCAAGTGTTTTCTCAACTTGCATACCTAAGCCAAAATCATATATAAATCCTGCTAATTTTTGACCATCAATTAGTATAACTGTGGTTAATCCATTTAAACTATTGGCATATTCTATCGCTGATTTTGTAAAACTTGATGTAGTAATAAAAACTCCTTTATTAGATTGAGCTACCGCTAACGCACCAACAAAGGCTTGTATTTCAGGTCTACCAACTGAATTTTCAGCTTTATATCGTTTGGCTTGTATGTGTATTCTTCCTAAACCCAAGATATCCTCTTTAATTACTCCATCAATTCCGCCATCGCCAGTGGTTTTGGTCAATGATGCGGCCTCACTTATCTCTCCTCCGTAACCCATTTTTTGAAGCAATTCAATAACAAGTTGTTCAAAAGCAATAGGTGATTTTGATACTATGGTATCAAGTATCTCATCATAAATAGTTTTTCTGATCTCAAAATATGATGCATATAACTGTTCATTAGGTGTAAAGTCAGTGTCAGATGTAATCACATTATCAGAGCTGCCATTTACGGACTGATTTTGAATCTTTTTCTGCCTCTCTACAAGCTTACTATCGATATAGTGTCGAATTTTAACCGGTGTGAGTAATAGAGTTTTTGCGGTTTCGTTTAGTTGATAAGTACCTCTTTTAGGTTTATGTACTAAACCAGCCATATTTAAATAACTTAGAGCCCAAGAAATCCGATCTTTAAATACAAGATCTTTAGACCTTGGATAAGTCTTTGTAATCTCTTCATTAGAAAGGCCGAATTTCAGACCTAATGGTGTAACTAGATCTTTAGTTCTTGCTGTACCCAAATCATTAATTACTACTAATGCAGGTATGATGAGGTCGTCGTATTTAGGAATTGACATATATAGCTCCATTAATGCTTATAGTTATTTTTGAGAGTAGAAGAAGAGATTAATTATTGAGTAACATATGTAATAGACATTACTTTCTTTTAATTATTTTTATTCCCGCATGACTAAATCTAGAGAATACATCATGTAGATCTGGCATTTTTGTCTTAAAATATTGATCTATTTGCCTTTGTTCAGACTTCATTATGGTTACACTTTTAACATTATCGCATATGTAACTTAACAGTGAATCTCCTTTAAGGTTGGCAATTTCAGAAATCACTATTTTAAGCGGTTTAGCATGTTCTCTAATAGTTTTTCTGTTAAAATCATACTTCGTAACCATTCTTCTTAGCTCCAAAGCGTTTTCACTCATATACGGTGCATCATGTTTTAAAGTATTATGGTCGTATCGATTATTTTTATTTAAACACTTATAAATATGACCTTCAAGGTTATCTAGTACGTCTCTAATTGATTTGGCATGATGTGTTATATCAACATTAAAATCAGATGAAACCATTGCTTCTATAATACTTAAGAAGTATTTAGCTTCTTCAGTTAAATCATTATATCTCATTTGTTGTTAGGCTTATTTCCATGATGATTTGAAAAATCTAGGTAAATGTCATGAGCATAAAAATTATCAATTTTTTTTATGAGTAATCAGCCTTAAAATTACTTTCATATAACTGTTAATTCAGATTCTAACACCTAACAACAATGTATAACCATCAATAGCACTTTTTAGCAACAGTTATCCGCAACAAACGGCAAATTGCCGTAATACTAAGCGTTTATATAGGGTTTATCGATGATATTTCTCACAGATAGGCCATTTATCTATATAAGTGATCAATAAACACCGTATTCACGAGTCATAAACGTCTGATTATTGCAATAAAAGTGCATGTATTATGTAGTAGTAGTGAATCAACATGTTGCTCATAAATTGATAAAAAAACCTCATATAACGGCTAATTACGGCATCATTAGGCATTTAACATCTAACTTAGGCTATAGCTATTGCAGAGAAATAGGCGCTTTTTTATGCCTATACCCCAAAAAATGCCTACTTTTTAATGTTAGCGCTTGTTTTGGGATATAATCATATAATTCTGCAAGTTGTTGTGCTAGGTCTTCTAGTATACTAAACCCGTTAAAACGCCTTTATAGCGGTT
>Ga0306871_1000850_pt1 | contig 11381 bp, 11 predicted proteins | sample AntRauMeHopE1497_FD_190447 | JGI IMG/M metagenome (GOLD analysis project Ga0306871, IMG submission 190447) | Saline lake microbial communities from Rauer Islands, Antarctica - Metagenome Hop E1 #497 (v2) (version 2) | ecosystem: Environmental > Aquatic > Non-marine Saline and Alkaline > Saline ... | reverse complement strand
TTTCATCTGTGCTATTTTTCTCAAAAATAGAGGCGCTGCACACCAAAAACAATGACATTGGTCAGTTATGCTCCTGCCAGATGAAAACCCGAGTTTTTGTCTCTTTCTTTTCCCTTTGCCGTCGTTAACCCCTAACGGTCAGGGTAAGCCGCAGCTACGGCTATGCTTTGTTCCCGACCGTTCGGGATGCCTAAACAAAGAAAAAAACAAAATCGTCAAAATTTTCGGGTTTTCATTAAGCATGGGTATAGCTCAACTTCATTCATGAATAACAAAAAAGGGAATGGTGGTGTGAAAGCTTATTTTTTCCACTAGGGAATCAAACAGAATTTGTTGCAAAAAATTTAGGTTTTTGGCTACCATAAATATCATATCTACATCCCTGCTTTCTACAAAGCACTGTATGGCCGCATTTACACTTTTGTTGGTTATGGTGTGGAAACTATTACTCTTAGGGAGGGTTTCGTTTAAATAGTCCAAAAGGAATTCCTTGTTTTTCTGCTGTGCTTTTGTTAATTCCCTATCGGCTTTGGAGACATTCATGACACGTATGTTCCCTTGGCACCATCCCAGCATTTCCGTTAGCGCACTTAAAATGTTATGGGAATAGAAGATGTTATAGTCCGTAGGGAAGGCCACTTCCTGCGGCACCGAAAACGTCACCCCTTTTGGAATGATGAGGGTATTGCATTTGACTTTGGTAATGACATCGCCAGAATTACTACCTATGATATGCTCACGTAAACCGCTCACACCTTTTGTGCCCATGATAATGAGGTCTATTTTCTTTTCTTCAAGGTTCTTTTTTATAGCTTCCAGAAAAAAACCGACTTCGTGGATACTAAAGTAGCTGTGCAGGGGATTTGTGCAGGCAGTTTCTATCTTGTCCACCCATTTTTTCAATTGTTCCTTTGATGGGCTTGTAAATTCCTTCCCGTGTGCTTCTTCATCGTCATCAAGGGAGACGGGGCGTACCGGATAGGCTATAAACTCACTTATATGCAACACATAAAAATCGCATTTGGTTTCTTTAAAGAGGAGTTGGGCATACTTTAAAGCGTTCAGGGCATTCTCTGAAAAATCGGTCGGAAGTAGTATATTTTTCATTGATAATAAATCGCTAGACCCACAAAGTTAAACCTTGGGTAGGCTTAAAAAAATGATATTTATCAGTCTGGCCAAATAGCTGCCTGCGCTCAAAGTATCCTTTGTAACGATTCTAGGTTAAGGATACGGATATTCCTGCCTTCAATATTGATAAGGCCTTCTTTCCTAAAACTGGTCAAGGTTCTTATGAGGCTTTCCGTGGCAATTCCGGCCACGCTGGATAGATCGGTTCTTGATATATGTATGGGTTCATCGGTGTTCTTGTTCAGTATTTCCGAAAATTGCAGTAGCGTCCGTGCCGTTTTCTTTCTGACCGAACTATAGGCCATCTGTAAAAGTTGTTCCTTAATATCTATAATATTCTCGTTCAAAAGGGCCACGAGTTCTAGGGCAAGGCTGTGGTTCTGCTGCAAAAGATCTTTTAGAACGGACTTTGGGATGCCTGCCACGGTTGCGTTCTCTACTACCGTTGCGGTTTCTTTGTGCGGCACGTTTTCGGCAAAGGAGGTGAAACCCAAGAAGTCGTTGGGACTATAAATACCGGTGATCAATTCTTTTCCGTCCTCATCCATTTTATGACATTTGACGACACCGTTTACCAGCAGGTATATGATATTGGACCGGAGCCCTTCCTTGAAAATAGGCTTCCCTTTTTCAAAGCTTTCCATGATGCCCTTTTCATCAAAAAATAGTTTTAGTTCCTCCAAGGTTTGCATTTGTGCATTGGGCCGTTCCCTGTTTTTGTCCTTGTCCATTCTACTGAGCAGTTCCGCTTTTGCCAATCTGCTTCCTAGGGCGCTGAGCAATTCCTCCTCCTCATAAGGTTTGGTCAGGTAGTCATCGGCACCTAGATCCATGCCTTTCCTTATTTCGGTACGTTCTGTTTTTGCAGATAAAAAAATAAAGGGGATATGCCTTGTATCCTCATGATTGGAGAGTTCTTGCAACACGCCGTAGCCATCCATTTCGGGCATCATAATATCACACACAATAATGTCGGGTAGCTGTGCTTTGGCCTTATCCACCCCTATTTTTCCGTTTGCGGCCATATCAACATCGTAGCCTGAAAGCTCTAATATTTCTGCCGTATTTTCACGTAGCGATACATCGTCCTCTATTAAAAGTACTTTTTTCATGTTCAGGGTTTAGTGGGTTGCAGCGGAATGGTAATACTAAATGCTGTTTCTTTATTTTCTATACTGGTAAAAATGATGTCGCCACCCAAATTTTCCAGATGGCCCTTGGCTATATTAAGGCCTATGCCCGTTCCTTGGTGCAATAGGGCGTTTGCAGCCCTAAAATAACGTTCAAAGATAAATTTTTGTTCCGCTTCCGGTATCCCTATGCCTTGGTCTATGATGGCAAGGGCAAGGAAATTCTTGTCTTTGTTCACCTTGATGTTGATATGGGTATGCTCCGGAGAATACTTTATGGCATTGTGCACTAGGTTGGAAAGTGCCAGCTCCAATATTTTCTCGTCAAAATTTAGGTTGATTTCGTCTATATCCTTCGGGTACTGTATCCTTTGGCCTTCTTTTAAAAGCATATTGGAGTTGTACACTACTTCATTTACCACTTTGCTCAAAGCAAAAGTGCTGTGCTGGTATTTTACCTTTCCCGAATCCAGCCGTTCCACGGACAGAAAATCGTTTAGGATATTATCCAAGTATTTTACTTTGTTCTTAATGGTGTTTAGGTGCTTTTCCCTTTTTTCCTGCTGTGCGGTTTTGGTGTATTTCCCCAAAAGGGTGGTGGACGTTAATATACTGCTCAAAGGTGTTTTAAACTCATGCGAGACCAAGGAAAGAAACTTTGTTTTCAGTTCTCCAAGTTCCTTTTCTGCGGCTAGCGCCTCTTCCAGTTGCTCCGTTCGCTCTGCCACGGTTTTTTCTAGATTTTCCGTGTACGCCTTACGTTCCGTAATGTCCAGAATTATGGCCACATAGACTTTTCGTTTGCCAATATTGGAAGGCTGTAAATAGGCTTCAATGGGGTAGAGGGAGCCGTTTTTTCGCCGGTGAATGGATTCAAATTTCATTTTGGGCTGTGTACCCCTTTCAAGCGGAGCTATTTGTTTTCTAAACTCAGATTCGGTAAAATTGGGTTTAATATCCAAGAGCGTAAGCTCTCTTAATTCTTCTAAAGAATAGCCAATGTTTACTTGTGCGCCGAAGTTGACATTAATGAATTTTAGGGTTGTGGCGTCAAATACATAAATTTCGTTCAAGGATTCGTTAAAAATTTGAAACCAATGGCTCAATTCCCTTTCTGCCTTTTTTCTTTCCGTAACATCGGTCAGTAGCCCCATGGTGTATTTGTTTCCATAGATTTCAAAAGGATTTAGGCCGACTTCTAAAGGGAACTCCTCACCGTTTTTCTTGCATCCCGAAAAAGTATGGCCATTGCCCATCTGGCGTTTTTCGCCTTTTTTTAAATAGGTTTTTACGTTACCGCTATGCGCTTTCCGGGAGTTGGAAGGAATCAAGATGTTCAAGTGCTGGCCAATGAGGCCGTCGGCTTCATAGCCGAACATATCATGTGCCGATCCGTTGGCCGATACAATAAATTGCTTGTCGTTGATCACCAAAATACCTTCCGATATCGCCTCGGACAGTAAACGGAATATATTACTGTTCTTTTCAAAAACCTTCATGCCTTAAAGATAAGGAGAATACTGATTTTTGTCATTGTACCTGTTCATCTTCTACATTATATTTATCCTTAATTAAGGATTTAAACCAGTTTGTTATGAAAAAGTCATATTCCAATGCGCTAGGCAAGGTTTTTTACCAGAAAACAGGAAGTCTATTTTTTGCGTTCGCCAATGCGGACGGTACGGTACATGCCAAAGAGGCGGCCATTCTAAAAAGCTTGGTGCGGGAAAAATGGCTTTCATTGGACACTATTGAGGATGACTATGGCACGGACGCCGCATTCCAAATAGAAATTGTTTTTGACTGGCTTTTGGAAGAGGACAAAAAAAGTACGGATTGTTTTACGGACTTTACGGATTTCTACAAGGAGCATACTTCCGTTTTTACGGAACCCATAAAAGACCTCATTTTTGAAACGGCTAGTGCCATAGCGAATGCCTTTTCCGGAAAAAACAAATCGGAACTAGTATTGTTGGGAAAACTTCGTTTACTTTTTACGGGGGTTATGTAAAAAAGGTCCATTTCCATGATTGCATAGAAACAGACCTCTTATGTGAGTTAATTTATTGGTCTCAATTATAGTTAAAGCTATGCATCTACATTTAGGTTTTAAAAATCTTTCAGGGTATACAGCTTGGGGTTGCGGAGCGCAGATTGATTTTTTAGGCTCTAGTTTGGAATGGCTATTATAATTGAAATATCTGATTTTCGGCGTTTTGGCTCCCTTTAGGGCGGGGAAAAACGAAACGCCGAAAATCCGATTATTTTTTCCCTGACCCCAAAGGGAATAATCGGATTTTCTGATTTCTAGTAAACTAAAACCCGACTGCTTTTGATTTTAGTAGCAAAAAGGAACACTTAATTAAACTAGAGCCATTTTTTAGTGCTACCGTTAACTGTTACTGCCTACTGCTTTGGAGTGTTCTATAAGTTTTATCCATAGCTTAAAATCTACACTTTGGTATATATGGCGATGAGAATCAATGACTGGCAAAGGTTTGTTTACGTTTCTTCAACTGTCGTTCCAAGTCCTTAATTGTTCCGGCTACGGATTTCTCAAAATCGTCTGTTTTAGTAGATGCGAATATTCTTGGTGCTGGAGCACTTAACTCAATTTCGCACATTTTAATATCTCCGGAGCTACTATGTTCCTGTTTTATAAACACCTCCGCCTTTATGATCCAATTGAACTTGTGTTCCAATTTTTCCAGTTTTCTTGTAATGATCTGGTTCAGGGATTCACTGGTAGACATGTGTAGATACTGTATGTTTATTTGCATAATTTAAGATTTTATCAATTTTTATATTTGAATTTTCAGTTTCCGTCACTGCGCTGTCCAGTGCTAATGATAGGGCTAAAATAAACCGATGTTAACCCTTATAAAATGATATTTATCAGGTTGGGAGGATACCTTCCCTTGTATTGGATTATCGTTGTCCGATAACTTTTTTAAAGCTGTGTCAACAGAAGTAATCACTAATGACTTGGGTCAAACCAAGACTCCACATCTTACTTTTTATATTTTTAGGAGTATTGTCAAAAATCAATTTTTTTTATTTTCATATTGCTTTTCATTTAGGGTCTGTTTTGAAATAAAGTGACGAATTTATAGGAAGTTATTTTTTTGCCGGCAAGGCGAAAAACGCAGACATAGCAATGGCTATGACAAGTATTTTCAACGCAGTTGGCAAGCAAAAGAACCAGTAGAAAGAGTCAGGTTATTTCATCACAGATCCTTAGTTGCTCTTTGGTCTAGCGTATAGCGTATAGCGTTTTGCGTCTTGTTTCTAGAATCACCTAGACTCCTCCGAGGTCTTACCTTCTTAGCCGGCCAGTATTGCTATTGGATACGAGATCATATGGATATGACATTTGTCATTATCCTTCTTAAAATACTTGGATACCTTAGTGCCTCTACAATCCATAGGATATGAAAGTGACACAAGCGTTCTTTAGGTGCACAGGATTAATACTTCTGAGTTTCTGGTTGATGGTAGCTTGCACCTCCAAACAGGAAAAACTGTTACCGGAAAAAACTACGATAACGGAATCTGTCTATGCATCCGCCATTATTCAGCCAGATAGTTTGTATCAGGCTTATGCTAGTGTATCCGGTATTTTGGATGAAAATAGGGTGGACGAGGGCGATAGCGTGCAGGAAGGCGATGTGATTTTACAGGTCATCAATACAACCCCGGAGCTGAATACCCAAAACGCCAAACTTACTTTAGAGTTGGCTACGGACAACTATAGCGGTGGTTCGGGAATTTTAAAGGGAATCGAGGAAGAGATTGCCGCGGCACTTCTCAGCTATAAGAACGACTCTATTAACTACCAAAGGCAGAAGCGTCTTTGGGACCAGAATATTGGGTCTAAAGTAGAATTTGACGATCGGCAATTGGCCTTTAAATTGTCCCGTAATAAATTAGCCCTACTAAAAAATCACTATGAGCGCACCAAAAATGAACTGCTGACGAAAGTGCAGCAGGCAGGCAACAGTTATAAAACCGCTGAAATTGCCAATACCGATTTTAGCGTAACCAGTAAGATAAATGGCAAGGTGTACGCGCTTTACAAAAATCCGGGCGAAATCGTAAGCACCATGGAACCTTTGGCCGCGATTGGCAGCAAGGATGTTTTTTTAATTGAACTTTTGGTAGATGAGGTGGATATCGTAAAAATAAAGACCGGCCAACAAGTACTGGTTGTTTTAGACGCGTATGCCGATACCGTTTTTGAAGCTAAAGTGAACAAAATTTACCCTAGAAAGGATGAACGTTCGCAGACCTTTAAAGTAGAGGCAATTTTTGATGAGTCGCCCGGAGTTCTTTATCCCGGTCTTTCCGGCGAAGCCAATATTGTTGTCGCACAACAGACCGATGCCCTTGTAATTCCCAGGGGCTACCTTATGGAAGGCAATAAAGTAGCCACCGAAAATGGAATCCAAACCGTTGTTCTAGGATTACAGGATTTGGACAGGGTGCAGGTTTTAGAAGGCTTGGATGCACAGACCTATATAGTAAAACCACGGCAATGATGAACTGGAAAGTCATCCTGAATATTGCCAAAACGCATCTGCTGACCAAGATAAAATCTACGGCAACTGCAACCCTGGGGGTTACTTTTGGGATTGGTGCCTATATTACCCTGATCAGTTTTATGACCGGACTCAATACCTTGTTGGACGATCTGATACTGAACCAAACCCCACATATCCACATCTATAATGAAATAGAGCCCTCTAAAAAGCAGCCCATTTCTATGTTTACCGATTTTGAGGATGCTTTTAATGTGGTGTCTTCCGTAAGGCCAAAGCAGGGGCAGCTTAAAATACATAATGCCCTGCCTATTTTAAACAAGCTTAAGAAGGATAAGAACGTAAAGGGAGCGACGCCCCAGGTACGGGCACAGATATTTTATTTGGCGGGATCTATAGAATTGGGCGGCAGTCTTGTTGGTGTGGATATTAGGGAAGAAGTAAAATTGTCCAACATAGGCGCTTATATTTTTAACGGCTCTCCCGCGGCGCTCGGAAATAGCGATAATGGTATTTTAATAGGTTCCGGTGTGGCGGAAAAAATGTCCCTGACTGTTGGGGATAGGGTTCAGATAGGCACGGTTTCAGGTAGTGTGTTTCCGTTGAAAATTGTGGGTATTTATCAAAGTGGCATAGCGGAAGTAGACAATCAGCAGAGCTTTGCCAACCTTAAGACCGTACAGCGCATTTTGGGCGAGGTCAACAGTTATATTACCGATATTAATGTAAAGCTTTGGGATATTGAAAAGGCCGTTCCCATGGCAAATAGGCTGGAGGAGCAGTATGCCATAAAGGCAAAGGACATCAATGAGGCCAATGCACAGTTTGAAACGGGTACGGACATTAGGAACCTGATCACCTATGCCGTTTCTATCGCCCTGTTGATCGTGGCGGGTTTTGGTATCTATAATATATTGAATATGCTCATTTACGAGAAAATGAAGGACATCGCCATTTTAAAGGCAACGGGATTCTCGGGCCGTGATGTGCAGTTGATTTTTATGAGTCAGGCCATGCTCATTGGTACCGTTGGTGGCTTGCTGGGTTTGCTGGTCGGTTTTCTATTGTCCGTCTTAATAGACAACGCACCTTTTGAAACGGATGCCATGCCCACCCTAACCACCTATCCGGTAAGTTTCGAATTCAATTACTATCTCATAGGTATCATCTTTGCGTTGATATCCACTTTTATAGCGGGCTATTTACCTTCCAAGAAAGCGAAAAACATAGATCCCGTAGAAATCATAAGAGGAACTTAACCTATGAAACAAGTCTTAGCTACAAAACATATCGATAAATACTTTCATAAGCCCAAGGAATTCCATGTGCTAAAGGATATATCCATGGCCGTGGAACAGGGAGAGTTTGTCTCCGTGATGGGCAAATCCGGTTCGGGAAAATCTACCTTGCTGTATATTCTTTCTACAATGGATACCGATTATACCGGCGAACTGTATTTAAACGACAAATTGATAACCGGACGCTCGCAGCAAGAACTAGCTCGTGTACGCAATCAGAATATTGGTTTTGTTTTTCAGTTTCATTATTTGCTGTCCGAGTTCAGCGTTATCGAAAATGTAATGTTGCCCGCGAAAAAGTTGGCCGAAAAATCCCATGCCGAAATTGAGCACGATGCCATGGAGAAATTAAAGATGCTAAATATTGGACATTTGGCGGAGCAACGCGCTTCCAGAATCTCGGGCGGGGAAAAACAACGCGTAGCCATTGCCAGGGCCCTCATAAACAGACCGACAATTTTAATGGGCGATGAACCCACGGGAAATCTGGACAGTCACAACTCGGAAAACGTATTCGATATTTTCAAGCGCCTAAAGGAAGAAGAAGGACTTTCCTTACTGGTAGTTACCCATGATCATGATTTCGCCAAACGTACCGATAGGATTATAGAGATGGAAGATGGTAGGGTTTTGGAGTGATAAAACTGAATCTGTTACCTCGAGCGCAGTCGATATATTTTTTATATAATAACTGGAATTGCTCTCGCCTATGTTCATCTAAAGCCGGGGTATCACAAAGAAAAGGGAGGGTATGGGCAGTACGTTCATTCTGGTAATACTTATGCTTCATTACCTTCCAAGGTTTCAGGGGACTCCTCCCGTTTCTGGTTGCATCAAGAAAATAACCGGTGGTAAACCCACTGGTTTTTCACAATTTTTAAAAATTAATAAGGGGCTGTTATCGGATTCTAGTTACTAAAACCCACCCTAATTATTCCGAAGCCCGTTTAAGTATTATCCGGCCTGACGGCCTTTGCTCGGTATTTCCCTTCAGCCTCCCAACCGGGCTATAATATGCGTTGCCAATGATAATGATGTTGGTTCGAACCTATGCTTCATGGACGAATCTGAACCGAATTGCTTCAGTCACTAGAACTCACCCTCCATTTTTAATCCTCTCAAACGAACCATCCTCAAAACCAATTTTAAAAATAGAGGGGAAGAACTGACTGGGCGCGTAATAATCCGTTGTAATTATTTGTGCTCCAGATGCCTTTGCTTTCCTGAACCGGGTATAATTGTTGGTTCGTGCCTCTTGGGTGTCGGCATCGGCCCTGGTGCGAACCATATAACCTAGAGCGACCAAAGACTTTATTTTTTCAAAATTGGCAATGGGATCATTAACTATTCTAAAGGCTGCCTCGGGATTTCCTTCCTCTTTGTTGACGAACAGTGCAGCGCCTTTCAATTGGGGGAATTTCTCCAGATACAAATTCACTTTGGTGTCACCTTCATCCAGGACGAACAAAAATCGCCCCTTTACCGCTTCCAATTTGGGCCACCCATCTTTTAGGACAGCCTTTTCTAAAGTCGCTCGATTTCCGCGTACAAAATCTGGAGTGATCAGTCTTTCGCTGGGGATAATGGCCTTGATTTCATCATCCAAATTTTTAAGGGCATCGTCATCGAAGACCAAAGGATCTCTAGTCTGGGGTATCTTTCCATCCTTGGTATTTATTGTAATGATAATAGGGGTATGTTTACCGTGTTTATCCGACCACTCTTTTAATTCCCGCAAAGCATCCTTGAACAGTAATTGGTGGCTTCTAAAATCAATTTCCTGAACATGGAATACTTTTAGTCCAGGCTCTTTTAATTTCTCTTCGGCATCAAAAGGCAAGGGCACGTTGCCAGAAGCCCGTACAATATCCAACCCGGCAGGATTGGAATGGTATCCGCCCTCGGGATCGTGAAAAACATCAAACTCCAAGGAGCGCAGACCCAAATTTAATTGTTTGGTCAACGGAATATGTTCATACTCCAAACTACTTAAAGAAGGGTTCTCTCCTATTAGATAATTGTAAAGGGGTTTTTCTATACCTATTTTATAACTATTATGACTGCCAATGACCTGAATATCGTTTAACTTAATTTGCCTTAAACTATCCCATTGTGCTGCATTATTAAAATACAACATGGATATAATTAAGGACAGTACGGTGTACAGTGTTTTCATTGTTTTGAGTTTTATAGGGAACTAACTCTTATTATCTTCTTGATAAAGCGATTCTTAAAAAAGTACGGATACCACAATTCATTGATAACGGGTATTTTAGGTATTAAAAAACGAGCGAATAAGCCCGAATTGTTGCGAAAGCCATCCGTTATTTAGACCAAGATAACAAAAATAGGCTTGTCGAGGAAGAACTCCATATCCATTACATCGTTACCGGAAAGCTATATCCGGCCATCAAGTGCCATTTGTGTACATTTTTTAGTCAAAGAATAATGGTAACCGAGTTGTATTTACCACTTCTTTCATTACAAAATAGCTTTCCATGTACTTTATGTTTTTAGTTGCCGTCAATTTATTAAAGTTGAACTCGTGATAGTGGTTCATGTCTTTGGCGTAAACTTTCAGTTGAAAATCAAATGCACCTGTAACATGCAGGCATTCTACCACTTCGGGGATTTTCTGAATTTCTTTCATAAAATTAAGTGCCCCTTCCTTTGTATGTTTGTCAATCCGAACAGATACAAGAACCATAACATTCAGGCCTAATTTTTTTGCGATTCAACAGCACGACTTTTTTCGTAAGCAATGAAAGTGCTTTCAATTTTTTGATACGCTCATAAACGGGTGTCATCGTCAGATTGGTCAACATTGCAATTTGTTTGTTGCTTATGTCGGCATCTTCTTGAAGAAGATCTAATATTTTGAGGTCTTTTCGATCCAGTCTCATGAAAGAAGTAATTTAAATCGTGTTAGAATAGTATTACTATTTCGTAAAAAATAACTATAAATTTTTACTGTAAATTGGGATAGTCAAGTTTTTTGCACTAAAAAATTATAACTTTAGGCTAGTTGAATACTGAACTAAACTAGGGTTTCAAAATAGAGATTGAGAAAAATATTTTATTCTTAAACCAGTTTTGATTTTTAATACCGATACCGAAATGACCAATGAACCACAATTAAAAAAAGTATTGAGTCCGCTTATGTTGTGGGGGCTAGGAGTGGGCTATGTGATATCGGGAATGTATTTCGGGTGGAACCTGGGCTTGGCCGAAGGGGGTACTTATGGCTTGGCGATCGCCACTTTTTTCATTATCATCATGTATGT
>Ga0306871_1000846_pt1 | contig 11400 bp, 12 predicted proteins | sample AntRauMeHopE1497_FD_190447 | JGI IMG/M metagenome (GOLD analysis project Ga0306871, IMG submission 190447) | Saline lake microbial communities from Rauer Islands, Antarctica - Metagenome Hop E1 #497 (v2) (version 2) | ecosystem: Environmental > Aquatic > Non-marine Saline and Alkaline > Saline ... | reverse complement strand
CTGACATGTACTTCATAGCATACAGTTTTAACTCGTTTTTGGTAAATATTCATCTACATCTGTAAGGTCTCCCAATTCACCAATTTCTTCTAGATATTTGAATGTTTTTTGAGCTTCCTCTTCATTTACTTTGCTAATTGCCACTCCAACGTGTACCAATACATAGTCATCAATATCAGCATCGGGTAACATTTCTAAACTAGCCTCTTTGGTAATGCCCCCGAACGATACTGTTGCCATACGAACTCTACCATCATATTGCATTTCAATACTCTTAATCTTTCCTGGAATTGCTAAACACATAATCTAATTTTTAATATGCTGATAATAAAATAATTGACCGAACGAAATGTTCTCGTCGTTACTAGACAAGATACGATTAATTTTTAATTTGACCCCCTGATTTTGCGATAGTTCCGACAGTTTTTCGACTAATACAGAATTTTGAAAAACTCCTCCGCTACAAGTAATTATTTCATAATTATTTTGCTTGGCTAATTTTAAAATTACCAAGGCAAGGGTATGTATAAAACTATTAGCGATTTTAACTCTAGAAATATCATCTTTTACTGCCTTTTGGATACTAGATATAAGGGTTTTTGTGGGAATGTTTTCATATTCTAGGTCTGCTAGAAAATCGATAAAATCATCCCCATCGTAATTCCTAGCTTGATTTTCTAACAGCATAGCGGCTTCACCCTCGTAAGAAGTCTTGTCAATAATATTCAAAAGGGAAGCCACAGCATCAAACAGTCTTCCAACGGAAGAAGTTTTTAAGTTGTTATTTTCTAACATCTTGTTATAAACCTTCCACTCGGTTTCGGAGAATTTGTCCTTAACGACCTTTCTTTCTGAAACGGCAAGCATGCTGAGTAATGACAAACGTGGTTCTTTTGCCATTTTATCAGCAGCAATCCAATCTACATATTCGAAATGAGTCAGGCGTTCTATTTTATGGTTTTCATACTTAAAAAATTCACCGCCCCAGATCGCTTGGTCTTCACCAAAACCCGTACCATCCCAAACGACTCCTAATATTTTTTCTAGGGAATCAAATAGCTCATGCTCACCCAAGACACTAGCGAAATGGGCTTTGTGATGTTGAACGGATATCAGCTTAGCGTTCCATTTTTCAGATAATTCTCTTCCCGTAATACTGCTTTGGTATTGCGGATGCGAATCAATCAAAACGACCTCTGGTTGAGTTTTAAAAAGTTGCTCGTACCTAGCTATACTTTCTTGATAGCGTTCTAAAACGTCATAATTATCAAGATTCCCAAAATAAGGACTTACATATGTATGCGCATTAGGCACAATGCTGAACGTACTTTTTAAATGCGCGCCCATAGCTAGTATTTTTTCGTTTTCAGAAGGTGTTGCATTTAAATAGTTGGGAGCCAACCCGCGAGAACGCCGAAGTGTAATTTGATGCTCGTCAGTAAAACGGACCACCGAATCATCCTGCGGAAAAGAAACATCCAAATCGTGATGTAGATAATAATCTGCAACTTCATATAGCTTTTGAACCGCATCTGCTTTCTTTGAAATAATCGGAGAACCATGAATATTTCCACTGGTGGCAATGATGGGTATTCTTAGTTCATCCATCAAAAGTGTCAGGAGAGCTGATGAAGGTAACATAATCCCTAACTGATTTAATCCAGGAGCAATACTTTGCAGTTCTAAATCCGTAATAGTTGACCTTGGTTTCAAAATAACAATGGGCGATACAGAAGAAGTAAGTGCTTTTTCTTCGGCAGTACTGATCTCAAAATCATTCTTGACATGTTCTATGGAACCATATAGCAGTGCAAAAGGTTTTGCAGGGCGCTTCTTCTTTTCTCGTAACCGTTTAATTGTCGTTTTATTATTTGCATCGCAACATAACAAATAACCATTAGTGTTTTTTATTGCTACTATGAGTCCTTGAACTATTAAACTGGCGGTTTTTTTAAGAATATCATGTTGACTTACATCATATATGCTGCCATCCTTATCTGTGAGTTGGAGTTTAATGCCGCAGTCTGAGCAGCTATTCGTCTGTGAATGAAATCGCCGGTCATTGGGATTGGTATATTCTGTTTGACATTTGATACACATATCGAAAGCAGAAACTGTCGTGTTTCCTCGTTCAAATGGAAATTTTGTGGTCACTCCATATCGCGGGCCGCAATTGGTGCATGTAGTAAAGGCATAACCGTATCTTCTATTACTTACATCCCTAATCTCTATTTTACAACATTCACAAATCGCAAAGTCTGGTGTTAGGGGAATATTGATTTGATGATTCGTTCGTGAAGGAACTATTTTGAAATCATCAAATTCTCGAAAGGGAATTTTTGAAATGGCATATGATTTAATAATCGAAATTTCAGGGGCACCTTTTATAATAGCCGTCAAAAATCTTGTAGCCTTATCTTTAGAGGAATTTATATGAATGAGTATCCCTTCCTCATTGTTGCAAACCGAACCCTTTATATTAAACTGATGCGCTATACCAAAAACAAACGGGCGAAAACCGACTCCTTGTACTTGGCCCGAAATTATAATTTTTAAGGTTTTTGGCATGGATTGAAGTTTAGACCTCACAGGTCTCAAAGACCTGTGAGGTCTAATATTAAGAACTATCCTTTCTTTTGGGCAATTTTGTCTAATAACCAATCGCACCATTCATCAACCCCCTCACCCGACAATGCAGAAATCTGAATCACTTCCAACTCATGGTTAACTTCGTGAGCATCTTTGGTTACAGCTTCCACAGAAAAAGGCACATAGGGTAGTAAATCTGCCTTAGAAACCAGCATCATATCGCTAGTTAAAAACATCTTGGGATACTTTTTGGGTTTATCATCTCCTTCAGTTGTTGCCATCAGGGTAACGCGATAATCTTCCCCTAGATCAAAGGACGATGGGCAAACTAGATTCCCAACATTTTCTATGAACAGTAAATCGATATTTTCTAAATCGAATTGGTCAAGAACTTGATGAACCATTTGTGCCTCTAAATGGCAAATACCACCTGTTACTATTTGCAAAGCCTGAATACCTGTTTCACGAATACGAATAGCGTCACGTTCAGTTTCCAAATCACCGACCATAACTGCCATGGTAATTTTATCCTTCAGTTTTTCAGCAGTTTTTTGCATCAAAGTGGTTTTGCCACTACCTGCAGAAGATGTAATATTTATTAGGAGGGTACTTGTCTTTGCCATTTCCTTCTTGATTATATCCGCCACAAAATCGTTCGCTTTGAGTAAATTTATATTGGTGTTTTCACATTGCACCGTTCCTCGTGCTGCCTTTGTTGATTTATCTACCATTTTCTTTTTATATTTTGTTGCCCTTACAGATTTTATTTTAAAATTACCCGACTGGCAAGGTCTCAATCTTCGAATTCTACTTTGTGGATCAGCATTTCTTCACCCTGAATTACATTCTTACTTGGCATTTTGCAATTGTCGCATATAAACCGGTAGTTCTGTACATCGGTAATATGGTCGCAGGTTTCACATTTTATTTTTAAACTTGTTGCTTCTACATGTAATTCTACATGGAAATAGCCAGGATTTGTCAGGTGATACGCGCTATAAGCATTATGTAAAAGTCGTGGCTCGATGTTTGAAAGTATGCCTACTTTCAAATGAATAGCCCTTAGTCTCTTCAATTTCTCAGCCTCGAACTCGTGTTCCAAAGTTCGCATAATACTATTTACAATAGAGGTTTCATGCATTAAATTAAGCTTTTTACTTTTTCTAGTTCCTTTAAATGGTCTTCTGCTTTAGAAAGTAAACCTTCATCACGCACCAAAGTTTTAACTTCCTCGGCTTTTGCTTTCATTTCTTCGTATTTCTGAAGTTCTTCTGAACCATTTTCGTTATGGGTGAGCCAACCTAACTCTAATTGGTTAAGTAATGTTAGTGCGCGCTCAAAAGGATACCCCTTTGCCGTTCGTATTTCAAGGGCTTCGTTAAAAAGACCCGCTGCCTTTTTTAAATTATCATGAATTTTCGCTGGTGGAAAATCCATTAAAGCAGTAGCATAGTTATGGCTCGCCATAGCGTTTTCATAGGGGTATTTGTCCTTAGTATAAAAGGCTAAAACCTCTTTGAAGGAGGATGCACAAAAGGCTGTCCACATAGCTTTTTCTTCTGAGCCCACAGGGATTTCGGAGTAAATAAGAGCTAGGTTGTGATGGACGTCTGCGAATTTTTGAGGATGGGTATCACGCTTAAATACTTTAAGTACATCTTGAAAAGCATTGATGGCGGCTTTGTAATATTGGGGACTCCCATTCTTTGACCATGTGTATAACAAAATTGCTTTTTTGAATCCGGCTTCACCTAAAAACTCTTGAATATCTTCTTCCCTGAAATATTGGATTGCCTTATTTATTAGTTCTTTGGATCGAATATAATCTTCCTTGAAATTGGCAATTTCCGCCGCATCGACCAATAACATGCCAGCTTGTACTTTTAAGCCTTTTGCCTCGAAGTGCGTAATGGATTCCAGTTGTAGATCATGAACCTCGACCAATTTTTCATAGGTGTAGGGCACTTGTAACTCTGCCATTAAAATCCCCGCTAAATGCTGGCTCATGGCAAGCTTTGCGTCTCTAGAAATTGCTATGGAACCCAGCTCTTTTGCTATTTCTTTTGCTTTCTGTAATTCCCCAGAATCTAAAAGCAAATTCAAATAGTGCTTCGCAGTAAATAACTTTACCTCGTCATTATCCGCTTTAGATAACGCCTCAGAAAACCTCTTTTTAAGCTCGTTGTAGTCTTGCGGGTTTTCTACAACTCCATAATAGTTTATAATGGCACTATTGTGCGGCGATGTATTGTAACAGAAATCGACCATACTTGGTAAAATCTCATACCCAAATTGCAAATGTGTAGCAATCAAAAGGTGGTGGTATATTGGCGATTCCTCGGAAACAATCTCAAAAGCTTTTTGATGATTTCCTAGCTTATAGAAAACTAAAGCTAAAAGATTTTCTTGTGAAAATGGTGTTGCGGGAAACACATATGGTGGTTCTAGATCATACCAATCCAAAGGGATTGTAATTTCATTGGAATCAACCACCAAAACCCTGAGGTCTGTTGTACTGTTTAAATCCTGAGTTACAGTAACCAACTCATCCAATCTGTCTACAAATGCTATAACATCTAGAACTTTTTGGGTGGTATCAATTGTTGTTAATATCGTAAGCATCTTTATCTACTTTTTGTGTCCCTCTAGGGTCTTTTGCCGCTGTTTGCTGCATACTTCTTCCATAAATCTCAGCTAGTCGCTCTGTACGGTAATCACCGATAGTTTGAATCAAAACCTCATTCGGGTCTTTTGTATTGATAAATATAAGCGAAACTTCCCAACGACCTTTTACCGAAGTTACTTTGTATTGCACTTCAGCATCTAAAAGCCATGTTTTCTTTTGTATAGTCATTAAATACTTACTTTTATCAAACTTGTTTTTTCAATAATTTCATATTTCAAATCCCTATCGGCTGTATTCAAATCATTGTCTAACAATATCTCTCGAATGGCTAGGGTTTTATCGCCTTTTAAGTTACGCGATTTTAAAAGAAATTGCGTGGGTTTGTACATTTTAACAAACCATTGACTGGAAACGGGCGTGATTAGAATTTTTCTCTGTTCCGCTACATAAGTGACGTAAGCATAATGAATTTCCCCGAAAATGGGTTCTATCAATTCATTATCCAAGTAAATATGTGAGGTCTTTAAGCTGATTTTCGCACTCATGAGGGAATTGACAGCTTTAAATCTTCTAAAATATGCTGAACTACTTTGTCCCCAGCTTGCTGGACAACAGTGCTCAAATCAACGTCCAATTTTGTGTTTTCAATTGCTACTAAATATACCTGAATATCTTTTGGATACTCATCTTGTAATATCTTTTTGGCATAGGATAAAGCTTGGTCCCATTTCATGCCGTGGAGAAAAACCAAAGGGTCATCTTGTGGAGCTTTCATCACTTCTTCCGCTGGCACTTTAAACAAAGTGCCAACAGGCTCATTACTATTCAAAACTGCATCTGCCAAAATAATCTTATCATGACCTTTTAATCCAAATAGTACTTCAAACGCCGCTGTACCCATATCGAAAATACTGATATCTTCGGATTCAAAAAGTTTTTCGCGTAGTTGTTCAATTACATATATACCTACTGCATCATCGCTTCGTACTGGATTTCCAAACCCCATTATTGCCGTCTTCATATTTTTTTAATTTTCATTAAATTAAAAAAACTTCCCCGAGGTGGCCCTCAGGAAAGTCTTTGTAAAGCTATATGTTAGAACTTATAGTTTAAATCTTGATAGCTCCACGCCACTTTCTGCATCATGGGCATGTACCGTACATACCAAACACGAATCGAAAGAGCGTGCTACAATACCTACTTCTACTGGATCTGATGGGTCGTCGATTGTCGTACCCAATAAAGCCTCCTCAATAGGCCCAGGAGTATCATTGCCATCTTGTGGGCCAACGTTCCATGTGGTGGGCGCCATTACCTGATAGTTCTTGATAACACCATCCTTAATTTCTATCCAATGCGCTAATGCACCTCGGGCAGCTTCGGTAGCACCGAAACCTTTTCCGTCTCTTTCTACAGGCTTGATATAGAATTCGCCATCCAAATCAATTTCAGATAGCCATTGCTCGATAAACTTATAGATTCTCGGAGCTTCATGAACTCTTGCCAATACTCTAGTGAATACACTAGGCCCCAGCTTTTTTATAATATCTCCAAACAAAGGGTCTTGAATCTGGTGGTCTTTATTCGCAGGGTTTGCATTCATGATTACACGAGCTAATGGCCCCGCTTCCGCAGCATGCCCATCATAACGAGGTGCCTTTGACCAACTATATTGACCATCAAAATCACTATCGTGTAAGGTTTGGGATTTAGCCGGTGTTGGTAAAGGTTGGTCCCAAGGGTGAAGACCATCTTCTTGGTCGTTATACCAAGAATGCTTTACATGCTCACTTATTTTCATGTGATCGAATTCGTGATAATTTTCGCCATCAAAGAATCCGCTGGATGAAATTAAAGCAGCATTTCTACCCTCAATTGTTGGATTATTGTACATATCCTTGTGCAAATATGTTCCTGTAGCCAAGAACTTGCCAACACCTTGCCCAAATTTATCCAACCCGAACTCTATTCCAGCACGGATAAACAAACCTAGATCACTATTTTTTTGTGATTCGTTTTCATCGACCCAAGCCAGCATATCATCCCAACTTTTAATTTCCATGTAGCGTTCAATAGAGCAGCCCAACCAAACTGGCTCCAACCAATCGTTTTTAAATTGTGCTAAAATTGCATATGCTCTAGTGATATCCTTTAAAGTAGGCGCACACATTACACCGCCAGGAACCATATAACTGGAATGTGGCCATTGACCACCAAACAAAGCATAAATCTGCACTGGCAGACCACTAGCGGTCAGTCCTTTTTGGAAACTTTCACCAACATAGGCGGACCAGCGTTTTACTACTTCCGGATATAAAGGTTGATTTGCATATTTTTTATTTGCTAAATCCGTAGCAAAAATGGCGTAGAACCAACGCGGAATACTTTGGAGGGTTTCGGAGGCTTGGCCAATTGCCCTTAGCAAAAGTGCATTGGGAGTCAACGTTGTTCCCCATGCAGTATCTAGCGCAGATGATGCACAATACAAGTGCGAACCTCCGCAGATACCACAAATTCTAGGCGTAACAATGAGTCCCGACTGAGGGTCTTTGCCTTCCATGATTTTCTCAAAACCCCTAAACATTGCAGCTTGTGTATGAGCTCGGGTAACCTTACCGTTGTCGATATAGACCTTCACATCCAAATCGCCTTCAACACGCCCTACGGGTGATATATTCAATTCTGTAACTGACATTTATTTTTCGTTTAGTATTTTATTATTTGGAAGTCTCCATTATTTTTTTGTTAGTTGGCATGACTTTTTGGAAACCTGCTTCCAAATAGTAGGCTAGTTTGGTTCTTCCTTCCGGTACTTCTTTTGGAAATACCCCTAAGTGTTTCATTGTTTTTAGCACACTTCCTTTCATCAGGTCGTTGTGTGGAAAACCAGGTTCGGTACACCCTAAACAAGGATGGTTCGAACGGGTTTTACTTGATTGCCGATTCCAAAGTATATTGTTGCAACTTGCCCGCGTCATGGGGCCTCTACAGCCAACTTCATAGAAGAGACATCCACCCCTGCGGCCAAATCCTCCATCCACTTTTTGTGCAAAATTGGTTACGTTAGTACAGCCGTCCTGAACGAAATCCGTAAAGAACGTTTTTGGTCTGTGGTAATCATCAATTAATACATCTCCAATTCGTCCAACAGAAATTGCTACTAAAATCTGAGTAATCCAGTCTGGATGCGCTGGGCAACCAGGAATATTAATTACTGGCAAACCGCCTTTAGAAACATAGTTTTCGCCTAAGAAACCACCTTTATTCTTTTTGAGGAATTGCATTCCTGTAGATTCACTAGGGTTTGGAGCAACTGCGTTGATGCCTCCCCAAGTTGCACAATCGCCAATAGCTATGACATAACTCGCAACTTCCGAAAGTTCCTTGATCCAGTCCATCATCGGACGGTCCGCAAACAGATTCATAGTGCCAGTGTTGTCAGGCCCCTGAATTATAGAACCTTCAAATACAAGAATATCCATCTGTATCTTTCCAGCAAGTATATCTTTTAAGAGGTCTTGAACTTGATCTCCAATCTGTAAACCGGTTGTCGGATGCCATAAAATATTTAATCCGAAATCGGTAATGAGTTCAACCACGGTTGGTTCTTCCGCATTTAAAAAGGACATCGTGTTACCACTACATGCCCCTCCTTGTAACCATAGTACGTTTGCCATAAATTGTTAAGTGTTAATTCACTAAATATAAAAGCCGAAAATAATAATATATCATGTATTTAACAACGATTTTATGATATAATATGTTATTTGGAATAGTTCTATATAGTTTCTTTATCTCTAAGCCATTTTATTATTTCAACCCTTTTTCAAAATAGCATTAGGCAGAGAGCTTTGGAATATTGTTGATGTTATTGTTGGGGTTGGTTTGCTGATTAGCATTTTTACCGGTAGCCTTTCAGAAAGAGAAAAATTCTGATTCTATATCAGGTTATATTTTCCTTTTTGGACGCGAAATACAGTTTGTTTGGGCATTCCAGTCCTAGCTTGAAACGGGATTTTGTTAGTGGTTTCATTTTTTGAATTTAGTCAGCATAGATTTCATTCCATTTGAATTATAAAAAACTTATAAAATTATAAGCTAGGCGTACATACAACCAAATTAATTTAAAATAAGGTTGCTGTTTTACAACGACTAGAACGGGATGTGATAATTGAAAGTACTTCGATATGTTTGGGTTCTGCCAAGGAAATGAAAAAAAACAGATACGATTACGGGATTCAGTAATAAAAATCATCAAAAAGCCATAATTTGAGCATTCGTAATCCTTAGTCGGAGCTCTATAATTTAAAAGGAAGAGTTGAAAAGCCTTTAGTATAATTAATGATTTGGAAAAGTTTGTTTAAGTGTAATGTTGTAAACTTGTAATCTTATTAATTGGTATTATGCGTTATAAATCTACATTGCCCTATTTATGTTTGATTTTTGTTATTGTTCAATGTAAGAGTATAACAATTAAGGATACCAACTATCTGACCTTTGCAACATTCAACGTAAGTATGGAATCCGAGAATTACCTTGGCAGATATGCCGATAGTGTTTCATCGCAGGTATTAATAGATGAACTTGCAAGAGGGACTAGTCAACATAGTATAAATATTGCCAAGATCATACAAACCAAAAGGCCAGATGTAATTTTACTAAATGAATTTGACTATATCCAAAACCCTGAAGAAGGTATAGAAAAATTCATCAAGGGATATTTGAACGTAGCGCAGGGAGACACAAAAGTAATAGACTATCCCTATTATTACTATTCAACTTTTAACACAGGTATAGAGACACCTTTTGATCTCAATGGAGATGGAGAATTTGAAGGAAATGGGAACGATGCCTATGGTTACGGAAGGTATCCAGGTCATTATGGCTTGGTATTGCTATCCAAGTTTCCAATCGACAAAGAGAACATCCGTACATTTCAACTTTTTAAGTGGAAAGACATGCCCGATTATCTGAAAACAAGTACAGTTGATGGCGATGATTTTTATAGTCCTGCGGCTTGGAAGAAATTTAGGCTTTCATCAAAATCTCATTGGGATGTACCTATAAAATTCGGCGGTAAAACCATACATATACTTGCTAGTCATCCTACCCCTCCAGGCTTTGATGGTAAAGAAGATAGAAATGGTAAAAGGAACCACGATGAAATCAGATTTTGGAAAGACTATATCGATGATGAAGATGGCTCTTATATATATGATGATAATAGTAAAAAGGGAGCTTTAGGTGATAAATCCTTTGTGATTATGGGAGATTTAAATTCCTCACCCGATGAAGGCAGTTCCATTACAAAAGGTATAAAGGATTTATTGAGCCATCCAAGAGTGAACAGTAAATTCAACCCATCCAGCAAAGGTGGTGAGCTCTTAAGCCCAACGAATGAAAATGGAAAATACCACACCGCATTTTGGAAATTAAGAGCAGATTATGTCCTTCCTTCCATGGGCTTGAACGTAGTTGGCCATGGTGTTTTTTGGCCGGTTGAAGGAGAGGTATTACATGATTTAATGTTGGACAGGAAATCTAGCTCGGACCATCGAATGGTTTGGATTAAAATTAAACTTGAGGAATGAATTCAGCTGTAATAATGTGGATAGGATTTCAACTTGGTTGGAAAAGTTCACCTCCTCTGGTTCTACCCGAAAGTTTGAAATTTGAGCTTATTAATTTTAAAATACAGGAGAGTATTGGATTAAGAATGGGTTAGATTACACTGTGGGCGAACCAAAACAGATTTTATTAGTTAAAAAAAGGAGCATCTCACTTTCTTTCATCCTCCGTACCTTCCTGGAAGGAAATCAAATTAAACATCTCGCGCATCCGGCTGCGTACCCTGTCGCCATAGCGATTTTCAAGCACCGTTGCAGTTAGGTTGGTGGTAATGTGGGTCTTTATGCCAGTAGCCGTGAACAGTTCATACCGGGATATCAAGAGCTCTCCCATGACGTTACATTCCGTTGTAAAATGCTTCCCGGAGGGTTCCACTCCAAGATCATCGAAAAAGTAGCTTTTAGTATTGCCGTAGTCCTCAATGGTCTTGTGGCCCAAGTGGCTGAAGCCAAAGACGATGTTCCGGCAGGGAATAACGGCATAGCCTGGTTTGTGCGGCACTAGGTAGCGCATTAATTTCATCAGGGCCGTCTTGCCGCAGCCGGCCGGACCGATAA
>Ga0306871_1000842_pt1 | contig 11411 bp, 12 predicted proteins | sample AntRauMeHopE1497_FD_190447 | JGI IMG/M metagenome (GOLD analysis project Ga0306871, IMG submission 190447) | Saline lake microbial communities from Rauer Islands, Antarctica - Metagenome Hop E1 #497 (v2) (version 2) | ecosystem: Environmental > Aquatic > Non-marine Saline and Alkaline > Saline ... | reverse complement strand
ATCAACCGTAGCTGCGGCTATGCTTCGCCATCGCTACGGCTCGCCCACAGCTTTCGCTGTGTCGTGCCTAGGCAAAGAAAAAAATAAAATTGTCAAAATTGTCGGGTTTTCATTAAGCATGAGTATAGATCATAAATGCATTGCTTTATGAATTGTTGTGAAAATTTAATCACTATGTCGAGTTTAAATATTCTAAATATTGATAATAAGAATGTAATGCATTTAGTCTTTTTTCTTGTTTCTCATAGCGCAGCGGTCTAGATTCTTTGCCGGACAATACTGTATCTTTACCGCTTTAACTAGCAAGAATGAAAAACCTAGGAGTATTTTTTTATATACTGATGCCTTTTTATACGGCGGTAGCACAACAAATTACCTGTTCCCTAGATAACAAAAATCTTGTTGAGGCTAAAATTTTAGAAATCGATGGACTTTTGGATTCCGATTTTGGATTTACCCTAACAAACGTCGGTAAAACCTTTCTGGAGATTCCCTATGTGGCCAAAACCTTGGAAATTGGAGAAACCGAAACTTTGGTCGTTAATCTCCAAGGTTTGGATTGTACCACTTTTATAGAAAATGTACTGGCCTTTAGTTTGATGCTGCAAAACGACCAAACCACCTTTTCCTATTTTACGGAAACGCTAGAGGTTATTCGTTATAAAGACAGCGAAATGGACGGTTATGGATCCCGCTTACATTATTTTACGGATTGGATACGCAATAATGAACAGAAGGGACTTTTAACCGATATCACTGGAGAAATAGGCGGAGTTGTCATAGAAAAGGACATCAATTTTATGGGCACACACCGTGAGCTTTATCCCTTTTTAAAGGACGATGAAAACTTTGAAAAGATTTTAGCGACCGAAAAACAACTGGCCAAAGAACCCTTTTGCTACCTTCGCCAAGACCAGATCGAATCCAATGAGCATCTCATAAAAACGGGGGACATCATCGCTTTGGCTACTTCCATAAACGGATTGGACGTAACGCACACAGGTATTGCCACACGGGAAAAAGATGGCCGCATCCATTTGCTGCACGCCTCTACAACTTCCATGAAAGTAGAAGTGACCAAAAAACCCTTGGCCGAATATTTAAAGGGCGTTAAAAAGAATATCGGGATTTTGGTGGCAAGGCCTAAGTTACCTTGAGACTTGGCCGGTAATTATCGTCGCACTTTTTGTGTTAAAGTAATCTTTTGTCCCAATTGAAATCTTCGGTACGTTCTATACATATCTTAGAAAAATCGGGATGTTGGGTATTAAGAGCAAAATTAAATTCTTCCTTTATTATTGCCGATGGCACTTTTAGTGCAGGACTATCCCTGTTCAAGTACCAATCGCTCCCCTGTTTTTGAGTGAGATATCTATTTTCCAACAGATGCCAATCATGATCAAATTTGCTGGTATCGGCAGTAAGAATAAAATCGGTTTGCTCGGGAACATCGATACTAACCATTTTATATTTCATTCCTTCCATGATCGCATTCCGATGCGCGACCAGTTCAAGTGCGGCCAATGAACGGCTTGATGCCGCATAAATTACATATTGCTTGTCCATATTCCAACGGTTGGCCCTTCCGGAAGCGGCTAAGTTCAGGGCATATTTCTCCCTAGTAATCCTGTAAAGTTTCATTAGACGTTGTCTCCGTATTCGATTGCTACAAGCCGGTCATCGATCATACGTATCCCGCTGATGGTATTTAAGAATTCAATGGGTTTCCTGTTGTCTAAAAAGACATTTTTGCTATCCAACCAATGGCTAAACCCTTCTTCCGTTCCAAAAATTTCTGCACCATGTTTGAGAAGCGAAATAAGCATCAATACATGTTCTTTTGTATCTACCTTGGTCTTGGAAATATCCTTTGTGTAGCTAACGAATGTTTTAGGCGCAAGGTTCAACAAGGCCGAAAGAATCTTGTCACTAGTATTCGCTTTTGCCCGTAAAACCCTTACGTGGCCGGAAGTAAACTTGTTCTTTTCCAAATAATTCACGACCCAAGAGGATTCCAGTTCTGCTGGAATAGTATTGAATATATTTTTTTCGGCAAGTATCATGAATGTAAATTTACGCTTTCATATACGTAAATTTACTAAATACTATTGAATTTTACAAATTCCATGTCATCCAACATAACATGTAATTGGACCAAACAAATACCTCAAGATAAGGGCTACTAAGCCAACTCCTTCATATACTTCTTGGGCGTGGTACCATATTTTTTGCGGAAAGCAGCAATAAAATGACTGCTGGTGCTGTACCCAATTCGCAACCCAATTTCGTTTACATTATATTGACCAGAATCCAACAAACGGCGGGCGTACTCCATTTTATAACCGAACAGAAAGCTGTAGACCGAGTCTCCGTAGATTTGTTTGAAGCCTTCTTTCAGTCGTTTTAGGCTTAGCCCAACTTCCTTGGCCAATTCGGGTAACGATGGTGGTTCGGCCATTTTGGCAATGATGAGTTCCTTTGCCCTACGGATACGTTTTACATTGTCCTCGTCTACCAAAAATGGCAAAATCACAATATTCATAGTTTAACCAGTTTATTATACCAAAACAATTTGTAATTTATAGTATGGCATACTAAAGCTTAAATATCTTATGTTAAGTTAAACTTTTTTAGCTTCTTTTTTTGGACCCGTATGATTCAAAAAACCATCAAAACTAAGATCTTCATCGAGTTCGGGCCAATGGATGCCGAAAGGGGAGAGCTGATAATTACCGAGTTGCTCTTTTGTTGCATTATCAAGTCTTGGAAACCATTTTAGAGGATGGCAACCCTTTTTTCCGTCCTTCATTTCAACATAAATGTTATTGTTGTCGAATGTTATTTTAGATACTTCCATTTGTTAACTATAAAAAAACATCTAGCCTGTACATCGTGCCTTTATTAGCAGTATTTATAGGTCGGAGGAAATAGCGGAATGAGCATTGTCGCCGTTCTTCGCCTCGTAGAATACGGCACAGCTTTTCCTCCTATCCAAGATTGTATTCATTTATTTAAATAAATCCGAATGTGAACCAACCCGCACTAACCTAATAACATTAGGGAATTCTATCTGAAACCATATAATCAAAAGGTCTGGTTTAATATGGCACTCCCAATTACCCTTATAATCACCCTTCAACTTATGCGGTCTCATGTATTGCGGTATTTCTGAAACGCCTCCTTTTTCTAGTTTTCTAAGGATAGCTACAACGGCTTGAAAATCCTTTTGATTCTTTTTGATTTTTTTAAGTTCTTTCCTAAACTTGGTGGTAGGCTCTAAGTGATACATTTCATCTTACAGTTTTTCAAGCCAATCGTCAAGGTTTTCTATCCTTTCCAGTTTACCATTACGAGCTTCGGCTATTGCTTCTTTTGTCTCATCATTGGGAATGTTGCCTACGTCCTTGAGCATCAATATTTCAAGGTAATTATTCAGACTTCTGCGCTGTGCTTTCGCTTTCTCCTTTACGAGATCTAATAGTTCTTTATCGAACCTAAAAGCAGTTTGTACTTTAAAACCTTCCTTTTTTGCCATATTACGCTAGTTATCAATCATTAGTCCCACATAGATTGGGGAATCAAATATACATAATAACATACTGTTATACAATAGTTGCCAATAATTTGAAAAAAACCGTACATTTAAGGTAAACTTTGAGCAATAATGATTAATAAGAACTTAGATTTGATGAATTCGTAAATAGTACGGAAGAAAAGAAAGAAAATAAAATTGATTGGAACGAGAGATTAAAAACTTGGAAAGACAATTTAAATGAACTGTATAAAAATGTTGAGGAGTGGCTTAATGAATATGTTGAGAATGGAAAAATATCTCTTCATTACAAAGAAATCTAGATGTTTGAAGAAGCTTTAGGAAGATACGAAAGTAAATCTTTAGAAATAAAAATTGGCAGTAACGTAGTTTTATTAAGGCCTAAGGGAACGGTCTTAATTGGAACAATAGGTCGAGTTGACATAATTGGCTATGCAAAGGAAATAAAATTGATAATGGCGGATAAAAGTTCAAGTGGCCCCTGAATTCCGTTCTTTTATTTCTACAAATGAAAAAGAAAAAAAAGAGAATGAAGCCAAAATGAAGGCCTTGGCTAGTAAGAAAATAGACTGGACTTGGAAAATTGCTTCTAAACCGCTAGGAATAAAGTATTCAGAACTGAATCAAGAAACTTTTTTTGAATTTTGAATGTTTAATGATAGTTGTTAATGGCTAAAAAAGTTCTAAAATCAAATGAAAATGTGGGTTTTGAGATGTGGCAGGTATCTATAATTTTAGAGAAAACTCATTAAGGCTTTATTTTTCCAACAAAAATCCAAACTTCATTGAAAACTTTATTGGATTTACTGACCAAGAAATTGTTGAAGAAATGCAAATTCAGTTAAGCGAAGTCGAGAAGGATGCTTCTCTTACAATTTTGGCTTGTGTAGAAGCTAAATTTTGAATTGACTACATTATTAGATGTGAAAAAAGATATAAGGACGTAATTTCTAAAAAGTTTAGAGAGATATTCATAGAATATAGAGTATCACTTGAAGAAAACATTTTAGAAGAATGGAAAAATCTGCCTGAAGTTGGTTCTTCAATTATTTCAGAAATCAAAGGAGCATTTAAATATCGACAGTGGCTCGCTCACGGGAGATATTGGACATATAAATCGACAAAATTTGATTTTTATGGGCTTTATACTCTTGCCTAGCGAATAGATGAATTGAATTTATATGAATAAAAATTACTGGCAACTACAACAACGTACATAGCTAATATCTAGGTCGTTAATTAATAAAAGTTAAGGTATATTTGCGAGTACGCCAATCCAGAACGAACGGTCGGGACGGCTCGTGCTAATCCGAAAGTAATTTTATAATTTGCACGCTACAAGCCATATACAGAGACTCTAAAACTACATTAAATTGGGTCAACCTTGCACCAAAACCACCTAGTTAAGCCAACTCCTTCATATACTTCTTCGGCGTAGTCCCATATTTCTTCCGAAATGCCGCAATAAAATGACTGCTGGTGCTGTACCCGATACGCAGCCCGATTTCGTTGACATTATACTGACCAGAATCCAACAAGCGGCGGGCGTACTCCATTTTATAATCGAACAGAAAACTGTAGACCGAGTCTCCGTAGATTTGTTTGAAGCCTTCTTTCAGTCGTTTTAGGCTTAGCCCAACTTCCTTGGCCAATTCGGGTAACGATGGTGGTTCCGCCATATTGGCAATGATGAGTTCCTTTGCCCTACGGATGCGTTTTACATTGTCCTCGTCCACCAAAAAGGGACATTGCTCCACATCGGCATCGGTGCTTTTGTTAAAATAGAGCGATACCAACTCGTATACCTTTCCCTTTATATAGAGCTTCTTTATGGTGGGATGCAGGTTGTAATTGATCATCTGGCTTAACACCACGGCGATTGCGGGAGTGACCGCTTCCTGGGCATAATACTTTTTTTCTTTGTTTTCAGCATCAAGAAAGGGGATGTAGCTTGCTTCCTCCGAGAAAAGGGAATGAAACTTGCGTATGGTCATTACAACGGATACCATCCAAGAGCCAGAGGCCAAGGAAAGGTTCAACGGTAAATCTTGCTGGGTGTTGTATAACAACAAGGAATTCTCTTCGGAAACATCAAGCGCATAATTGCCGTCATTAAACAGAAATTTCCCGCTCCCTTTCAAACAAAAGTGAAATTGAATATATCGTTTGTTGATTTCCCGCTTTATATGCACATCATGTACCTTATCGTTCTGAATTTTAAGCACATAAAATCCGTCATCGATTAATATTTCCTCAAATGAACCTATAGCGACATTTTTTAATTTCATATGAAATTCATTTATCTCCAATCTATTTAGATTCTTTCTAAATAAGATACGTGTTAGACCTTGTATTTAGTATAAAAATAAGGTAATTCGACCTAAATTTCATAAATTATGTCTAAAAACTCTCTAATCGATATTAATTGTTCCTCTAGCGTTACTTTTATAAATATGATGCTTCTATTTTTGCACTTCTCTATGAAGGACTATCACATTTCTAAGCACAGCTCCTTTTACACCATTGGCCTAAATTACAAAAAGGCTGATGAAGCGGTGCGTGGTAAATTTAGTCTTAGTGACGAATCTATAGATCAACTCTTGTTAAGAGCAAAGGAAGAAGGCCTTGATGGTCTTTTGGCGACTTCCACCTGTAATCGTACCGAACTGCATGGTTTTGCGCAGCATCCCTATCAACTTATAAAATTACTCTGTGACCATTCCAATGGTACGGTAGAGGAGTTTCAAGACGTGGCGTATGTGTACAAGAACAAGGAGGCCATTGGTCACTTGTTCCGGGTAGGTACCGGTTTGGATAGCCAGATTCTGGGCGATTTTGAAATCATCAGTCAGTTAAAGCAAAGTTTCAACCGTTCCAAAAAATTGGGTATTGCGAATCCGTTCCTGGAGCGTTTGTGCAATGCCATTATTCAGGCGAGCAAGCGTATTAAGAACGAAACCGAAATTTCCTCCGGAGCTACATCGGTAGCTTTTGCATCGGTACAATATATATTAAAAAATGTAGCCCACATTGCGGAGAAGAACATTTTGCTGTTCGGTGCGGGAAAAATTGGGAGGAATACCTGTGAAAACCTCATAAAACATACCAAAAACCCGAACATAACCCTTATTAACCGTACCAAGGAGAAAGCGGAAAGAGTTGCGGGGAAGTTTAATCTTACCGTTAAGGATTACGGCGATCTGCAGGCAGAAATTAGAAAATCGGATATTTTAGTGGTGGCTACGGGAGCTTTGAAGCCGACCGTAACCAAGGACTTGATACATACCAAGAAACCCTTACTCATTTTAGACCTGTCCGTTCCTAAGAACGTACACGAAAGTGTAGCAAACTCGCCTAATGTTACCGTTATTTATCTAGATCAACTTTCTCAAATGACGGATGACACCTTGGAACGCAGAAAACAGTTCATTCCTGAGGCAGAAGTAATTATAGAGGAGGCAAGAGTAGATTTTATACAATGGCTGGAGACCCGTAAGTTTGCGCCTATGATAAAGGCGTTAAAAATGAAGTTGAATACGATGAAGGTGGAAGAGCTGGATTATCAATCCAAAAAAACCATTGGTTTTGATTCCGTACATGCAGAACTGATCTCTGACCGTATCATCCAGAAAATAACCAAACAGTTTGCCAATCATTTGAAGGACGATAGTGTAGACTCCGACTCCAGTCTGGAACTTATTCAAAAAGTATTTCAAATAGAATTGGAGCGCAAATGAGCAGAACCATAAGAATAGGCACGCGTGATAGTGAATTGGCGTTATGGCAAGCCAATACCGTTAAAGACCAATTAAAAGCCCTAGGTTACAACGTACAGATTATAAAGGTAAAGTCCACCGGCGATCTTATCTTGGACAAACCCCTTTACGAATTAGGTATTACTGGCATTTTTACCAAAACTTTGGATGTTGCCATGCTCAATGGCGATGTAGATATTGCCGTACATTCCATGAAGGACGTGCCCACGTCCTTGCCACAGGGTATTGTACAGGCGGCCGTTTTAAAGCGCGCCAATTATTTGGATATACTGGCATTTAAAGGGAACGAAGAATTTTTAGGTCAGCGTGAAGGCGTTATTGCCACGGGCAGCCTTAGAAGAAAAGCGCAATGGCTTAATCGCTATCCCACACATACCGTTGTAGACCTTAGGGGAAACATAAACAGCAGACTGGACAAACTGAACAACAACGACTGGAACGCCGCCATTTTTGCGGCTGCCGGCTTGGAACGTATTGGTCTGGAACCAGAAAACACGATCGGACTCACATGGATGCTTCCGGCGCCTGCGCAAGGTGCCATTATGGTCGTGGCCATGGAAAACGATGAAGAAATACGCAACATCTGTGCGCAACTGAATGACGAAGAAACCGACACCTGCACCCGTTTGGAACGTGAGTTCCTTAGGGAATTGGAAGGTGGTTGCTCCGCACCAATTGGCGCCTTGGCCTATATAGACAAAGAAAATGTAGTAAACCTTAAAGGAGTGTTGTTAACGCTAGACGGATCTAAAAAGTTGGAAGCCGCCTTGACCGCCCCCTTGGGTAAACACCAGAATCTGGGGATAGATTGCGCCAAAAGTATTATTAGCCGTGGCGGAAAGCGCTTAATGAACGAATTATCTCAAAGCGCACTAAAAACACAGATCTTTTCCACCAAAAAACTGACCGAAGCACAATTGCAGCGCTTTGATTCGGCCATTCGGGTAGATTCCGAGGATTTTATTAAGATAAGTCCAAACAGGATTTCCCCCATAATCCTGAAGAAAAAGGTTAAAAACGCCATATTTACCAGTAAAAATGCCGTTGAAGGCCTGTTGACCAATGTGAGTGCGGAGGAACTGGATTTTGAAAATATCTACTGTGTAGGCAGGAAAACAAGACGGTTTATCCAAAAGAAAATTGGCAAAGTAACGCACTTTGAAAATTATGCGGCGGACTTGGCCAACCATTTGGTAGAATATATAGAAGGTACGGAAGCCACTCACTTTTGTGGAAACTTGAGTATGGACGAAATTCCAAAAACCCTAGAAGCTTCCCATATTACGGTACACAGCGTGGAGACCTATAAAACAAAACTATCCGGTCAGAAAATGGATGATGCGGTGGAAGGCGTACTTTTTTTTAGTCCGTCTGGGATAGAGAGTTATTTGAATAATAACAGACCTGCCAAAATCGCGTATTGTATAGGGGAAACGACGGCCACAGCTGCAAGAAAGCATTTTAAGGAAGTAAAGGTCGCTAAGATTCCGGATGTAGAAAGTGTGATCGATTTGGTAAACGAGGATTATAAAAAAGCCCCAGCCCCCTAACCCCCAAAGGGGGGAACTTAAAAGGTGTTGGGGAGAGGTTCTTTTTAAATATTGATTAAAAGTACTAGTTGTAAACAGTCAGCATGTGGGTCTGAGCGCAGTCTAAGACCTTGGGACTCCTAGAAATAGGGCACTTCGACTGCGCTCAGTGTGACATTGTAACCCCAATAAATACATTATAAAAAAGTAAAACACAAACGTCTTTGCGAGGCGCATAACTTCGATTCAGCAGTTATGCCACGCGGCAATCTGTTGAGGTTTAACAGAAACATAAAACTGACTACCATGGTATTAGATTGCATTAAGTCGCCAGACAATTCCCCCGCAAGAACGAATAACAATACCCTATTATGATCAAGAACGATTTATTCCTAAGAGCCTTAAAAGGCGAAACTGTTGAAAGACCACCCGTTTGGATGATGCGCCAAGCGGGTCGTTATTTGCCCGAATTCATGGAAATAAAGGCGAAGTACGATTTTTTTACCCGCTGCCAAACGCCGGAACTGGCCTCGGAAATTACGGTTCAGCCCATTAGGCGCTATGGTATGGATGCCGCCATTCTTTTTTCGGATATTTTGGTGATTCCGCAAGCGATGAATATTGAAGTGGAAATGAAGCCTAATTTTGGCCCTTACCTACCAAACCCGATACGCTCACAAAAAGACTTGGATTCCGTTATCGTACCTGATGTTAATGATGCGCTGGGCTATGTAATGGAAGCGATAAAGGCCACCAAGGAAAAATTGAACGATGACATTCCGCTTATAGGTTTTGCCGGTTCCCCATGGACTATTTTGTGCTATTGCGTACAAGGCCAAGGCAGCAAAAACTTTGACAAGGCCAAGGAGCTTTGCTTTACACAGCCTGTAGTAGCACACGAATTGTTACAAAAAATTACGGACACTACCATTGCCTATCTAAAAGCTAAGGTAAAAGCCGGTGTAAATGCGGTACAGGTATTCGATTCATGGGGCGGCATGTTGTCTCCGGTCGATTATCAAGAGTTCTCGTGGCACTATATACAGCAAATTATTGATGCCTTAAAAGATGAAACGCCAGTCATCGTTTTTGGAAAAGGCTGCTGGTTCGCCTTGGGCGATATGGCCAAATCCGGAGCATCTGCCCTTGGGGTGGACTGGACCTGCTCTGCACGAAATGCGCGCTACCTGTCTGGCGGGAAAATTACGTTGCAAGGCAATTTTGACCCTTCCCGTTTGTTATCGCCTCCGGCGGAAATCAAAAAAATGGTAACCCAAATGATTCATGAGTTTGGTAAAGACCAGTACGTGGTAAATCTTGGCCATGGAATTCTACCCAATATTCCTGTGGAAAATGCTAGGGCTTTTGTGGAGGCTGTTAAGGAGTATAAGGGGTTGTGAATTTAGATTTGAGATGTTGGATTTTAGATGTGAGATTGGATTTCAACGTGGTAAAACTGATAACAAAAAATACTTTAATTGCTGTTTTTAAATGGGAAAATTTATGGTTTCTGAATAGTTGTTGTTGCATCTGCTTATTACTTATATTGGTATGTTGGCGGTAATGCAAAAAAGACAGTACAATGAATAAAGGAACTAGATTTTATAATTGTGACTTTCAAGTTCACTCACCAAGAGATATAAATTGGTCAGGGCCAAAGCCTGTTTCTGATGAAGACAGATATGCCTATGCCCCGCTCCCGCCAGTTTGTAACTGGTGGCCACAACAGTGAGCCGCTAACAAGCTCAAAAAAAAATAATTGCCTACTGGTAATTTCTTTTCCATTTACTCCCCGCTCCCGCCAGTTTGTAACTGGTGGCCACAACAGTGAGCCGCTAACAAGCTCCCCCCGCTCCCGCCAGTTTGTAACTGGTGGCCACAACAGTGAGCCGCTAACAAGCTCAAAAAATAATAATTGTCCTACTGGTAATTTCTTTTTCCATTTACTCCTTTGACTTACTCGGTACCCCGCTCCCGCCAGTTTGTAACTGGTGGCCACAACAGTGAGCCGCTAACAAGCTCAAAAAATAATAATTGTCCTACTGGTAATTTCTTTTTCCATTTACTCCTTTGACTTACTCGGTACGCCACTAGTTACAAACTAGCGGTAGCGAAAATTATTACAGTAGCTGGGTGATAAACCGTAAAATCTCAACTTTGAAACGGCGGAAGGTATTTTTGTATTTTAGAAAATCCCGCTCCCGCCAGTTTGTAACTGGTGGCCACAACAGTGAGCCGCTAACAAGCTCAAAAAAAATAATTGCCTACTGTGGATTTCTTTTTCCATTTACTCCTTTGACTTACTCGGTACGCCACTAGTTACAAACTAGCGGTAGCGTTCGCTCGCGCTCGTTTGCAACGAGTGCCCACAAGAGTAAGGAATGGTAAAATTTAAAATATAGATAGTCCTGCTGCTTATAGCGTCATGCTCCTTACCGCATAAGACCCTCCGCATGCAATTGTTTCCAAAAATTGTTATTACCTTTAATTGTATGGACGGATTACATGATAACATCCCTAGAGAAAAGAATATCTAAACCCAATAGCACAAAT
>Ga0306871_1000839_pt1 | contig 11423 bp, 5 predicted proteins | sample AntRauMeHopE1497_FD_190447 | JGI IMG/M metagenome (GOLD analysis project Ga0306871, IMG submission 190447) | Saline lake microbial communities from Rauer Islands, Antarctica - Metagenome Hop E1 #497 (v2) (version 2) | ecosystem: Environmental > Aquatic > Non-marine Saline and Alkaline > Saline ... | reverse complement strand
ACTGATTCGGCTATATCCTCGCGATAGTGAATGGTGTTGAAGTCCCCGGAGGCTCCGGCGTATCTAACCAGCGAATCTCGAGTCAACCGGAAGCTTTGCTCGCCGATAATCTCCCCAATTGCGAGCTCGGAATATTCAGGCATTAGCACCCCTAACTACAAGAGTTGAGATGGCCGTGCAGACCAGCTTGTTCTCTAGATCGAATATCTCGGTGTCGAAGACAACCATGTGGTTCCCGCCCAGGCTTTTCACGCTCGAGACGGTCAGCTCGCTAGTTAGCTCATCACCAGCAATGATTGGTCTTTGGTAGATGAACTTCTGCTCACCGTGAACCACTCTGGAAAAATCGATCTGGGCCTCGGGATCCGAAAGCACAATAGCCAGACTTTGCTCTTGGATCACCACCGGGAAAGTCGGTGGAACCACAAGATCCGGGTGGCCATTTGCCCTAGCAAAATCGAGATCGAGGCATTCCTTAGAAGCCATAACGGCCTTGGCAAATTCACGCACTTTTTCTCTTCCAACTAGATAGCTTGGCGTTCTGGGGTAGCGCTTCCCCTGGATATCTGGATTGACCATCTAATAAGGCTACTCCAAGCAACAGCGCTGGCTGCTTAGAAAACTACCTGAGACGGCGCCGTTGGGGATTGTTCTGATGTTGGTAGCTGAGGCGGGGCACGATCCCGCGACCTCACGATTATGAGTCGTGCGCTCTAACCAACTGAGCTACTCAGCCATGATCTGAAGCGAGAGGATTCGCTAAAGAACGAGCCCCGAGACAGGATTGAACTGTCGACCCCTTCCTTACCATGGAAGTGCTCTACCACTGAGCTATCGGGGCGAAGCCTAAACGGCAACCGCAAAAGATTACCACTAGCCAAGGGCGCTAGGCAAACCCCAAATCCAAAGGCCAAGCGTTAGCGATTATTAACTTGCACTTAGTTGGGCTGCTGCGACAGATACCTAGGGTTGGCTCCGAGTTTGAAGCACTACGAAAGCGGTATTTTGGAGCCTTCGGTTATTCAAGCCCCAGATTTATGGCCAAATCGCGCGACCGCTGATTCCAAAGTAGCCCAGGGTCAGTAGCACCTCTAAGAATCTCAGTTTGCATCACACCCCATTCAAACCAAACCTGCGAAAGCTCAATCAGTGCTGGAAGCGGGACCGCTGTGTTCGCAGCCGCCATAAAACCCTTGGTCATCGATGAATCAATATCACCGATAAAAGCTTCAGTGGCTGGCTGTTGCCCTGAGGTTAGATAAAGCAGTTTCTGGAACTCTACCGAGGTTAGATACTCGCTCAAAAAAAGTTCGGCCGTTTGCTTTTTGGTCGAGGCTTCGCTTAGAAAAAACCCCCTGGTGGATAAAAACGAGGTTGCCGGCAAGTCACCAAGTGCAGGGACATCAAAGATTGCCAGCTCTTGAAGGTCGCCGAGTTGGGGCAACAGCCATGGCCCACCCAAAAGACAGTTGGCTTCATTATTTATAAAATCGGCAACCGCTAGGTCACTTGATTGCATTTTAAAACTGTCTTTTTGCTCCGAGAGCCAGTTCGCAAAGCCAACCCCCTCAGGGGTTCCAAGACCTAGAACAGGAAGGTCATCTCCAAGCTCATCTTGCAAGAAAACCTTTGCCCCAAAAGAGGCTTGCAGGGCATAGAGCGAATACGGGTCGCCGTTTTCCAATACTGAAAGCGGAGAGTCTTTGGTTGCGACCTGTGCCCAGCTAGCTGGCTGACTCGAAACTTTGTCGGTGTGGCAAATTAAAGCAATGTTTTCGACTGAATACGGGTAGGCAAACTGATTGCCCTGATAATTCAAGGACCTAAGAGCAGGTCCTTGAAAATCAATTGCCGCTCCCGATTGAATCGGGGAGATGAGACCCACATCACTAAGTGAGCGGACCCAGCTGCTGCTTCCAGCAAACAAATCCGGAGGATTTAGCCCAGCTTGGATTTCAGCTTCAATGTCAAAGAATTCTTTTGGTGTGATGTTTACTGTCACTTGATAATCCGCAGCGAACTGCTCAGCCGCCGCATTCAAGGACTGCATTAATTCCTCCCCCGCCCAAATCTCAATGGACTCGAGATTCTGTGTGACTGACGGGGTGGTCGATTCGCTAAGTGGAGTGGGTTCGATTGCCTGGCAACCGGTCAGCACAACTAGCCCAATCAAAACCCCAGAGCCAATAGATAGCTTGTGCATAATTCTCCGCCTCCCTATGGATCAATCATGGCATGTGGGGCCAAGAACCGCTTTCAGCAATTCACAGCCTGGCCAAAAACTGACCAACTCAATTGGTATGGGTCTGCCCCGGCAGCGTCCACATCAATGCTCGCAGCTGCTTCGGAAACTCGTTATCGTGAGAGAAACGAATAAAGCCGTAGTAGTGTTGTAAGCGTTTACAATTTTCCCAAAGTTCCCGACGTTCTAGGAGTTTTTTCAGATGTTTCTAAATTCAGAATGGTGGCGCTCAGCCGTTATTTACCAAATTTACCCGCGTTCATTTGCTGATGGTAATGGCGATGGAATTGGAGATCTCCAGGGCATAACTGGGCGCCTCGACTCACTCGCAGCTTTGGGCATTGATGCGGTTTGGTTCTCGCCATTTTTTCGCTCACCTCAAAAAGATGCGGGGTATGACGTAAGCGACTACAAGGACATAGATCCGCTTTTTGGAAGCCTTGAGGACTTCGATGTGATGCTGGCGAAAGCTACTTCCCTCGGCATCAAAGTCATAGTTGACCTAGTCCCTAACCACTCTTCGGATCAGCACGCACTATTCCAAGCCGCGCTCAGGGCCGAACCGAACTCGGCCGAGCGCGATATGTATATGTTTAGAGAAGGCAAAGGGCATCGCGGCGAACTTGCTCCGAACAATTGGGAATCCGTGTTCGGAGGTCCGGCTTGGACCAGAATCGAAGAGCCCAATGGCGAATTGGGTCAGTGGTACCTGCACATTTTCGATAGCTCACAACCCGACTTCAACTGGGAGAACGAGAATGTCAGACTTGAGTTTGATTCGGTCTTGCGTTTTTGGTTAGACCGCGGTGTAGCAGGTTTCAGGATCGACGTGGCTCACGGCATGGTGAAGGCTGAGGGTTTGCCCGATGTCGATCAGAACCTTTCGACCATGACCGGAGCTGAGGCTGAAAATGCGCCGCCACACCCATTTTGGGGCCAAGACGGAATTCATGAAATAAACCGCCGCTTCCGCAAAGTATTGGATGAATACCAGGACCGAGCGATGTGTGCCGAAGCATGGCTTCCAACTATCGACAAGATGGCCAAGTGGGTAAGGCCAGATGAATATCACCAAACCTTTAATTTCAGCTACCTAGGCACGCCTTGGGATAAAGAAAAACTTCAAGCAGTTGTTAACGAATCACTGGATGGCTTTGGGGCAGTTGGCGCACCGAGCACCTGGGTGCTTTCGAATCACGATGTGATTCGCCATGCCACCAGAATGGGTTATGCAGAAGTCCCAAAACAGGGCGATGGAATCGGCCCCGATTACCCACAACCCGATGAAGCAAAAGGGCAGCTCATCTCAAGGGCCGCCACCGCTTTCATGCTTGGCCTTCCTGGCAGCGCTTACATTTACCAGGGCGAAGAGCTCGGGCTCCCCGAGCACACGACCATCGAAAGTAAATATCGCCAAGACCCGACCTTTTTCAGAACTAATGGCGAAAGAGTTGGCCGAGATGGCTGCCGGGTCCCAATCCCCTGGAAGGCCGATGAGCCAGCTTTTGGCTTCAATCAAACTGGCGAATCTTGGCTTCCTCAGCCCGAGAGCTATGTGCGCTATGCCAGAAGCACTCAAGAAGGCCTTGCCGGATCGACTTTGGAACTTTATAAAAGGTTGTTAAAGGTTCGCAAAGATTTCGACATGGGCAACGGGGAGCTTATTTGGGCTCCAGAACATGCAGGAGCCAATTCGCTTGGCTACACAAATAACGGCATCTTGGTGCTTGCCAACTTCACCGGCAGCGCCATCACGATGCCGCCCGGCGAGTTGATGGCCACTACTCAGCAGAATTTATTGGTTGAAGAAGTTCTAGAACACGACCAAGTGGTCTGGATCAAACTTTAAAAATGGCCCAGCACATTGCCATAGAAAGTTCTAGCTGGTGGCGCTCGGGGGTTATTTACCAGATCTACCCGCGCTCATTTGCGGATTCCAGCGGAGATGGCCTGGGGGACCTCAAGGGCATTACCCAACGTTTGGATGTGCTTGTTGATCTCGGTATTGATGCAGTGTGGCTGAGCCCTTTTTATACCTCGCCACAAAAAGATGCTGGCTATGACGTGGCTGATTATTGCGATGTGGATCCGATGTTTGGAACCCTTGCCGATTTTAGTGAGTTACTAACAAAAGCCCACGCACTGAATCTTCGAGTGATGATCGATCTGGTTCCAAACCACTCGTCTGATAAACACCCCTGGTTCCAAAAAGCTCTTGGGGGCGAACCGGAATCCAAAGAACGCGGCTACTACCACTTCAAGGATGGGCTCGGCGAATCAGGAGAGCTGCCGCCCAATAACTGGCAGTCGATGTTTGGCGGGCCAGCTTGGACAAGAATCGAAGATGGCCAGTGGTACTTGCACCTATTTGACACCTCGCAGCCGGATTTGAATTGGGGAAACCAGGCGGTTCGAAAAGAGTTTGAGGCCATTCTTCGATTCTGGCTTGACCTTGGCGTGGATGGTTTCCGGGTGGATCAACCCCACGCAATGGGCAAGGCCGAAGGTTTACCGGATCACCCTTATCTCGATGAAGCCGGAGCCGGCTTTATTGAGGGTCGCGAGAACCCACCGATGTGGTTCCAAGATTCGGTACACGAAATCTTTCGGGAATGGCGAAAGATTCTCGAGAGCTACCCGGGTGAGCGGGCAATGTGTGCCGAAGCTTATGTTCTGCCGCTGAGCTTTATGGCGCTCTGGGTTAGGCCCGATGAATTTCACCAAAGCTTTAACTTTCGCTTTCTCGATGCCGGCTGGAACAAAAGGGCTCTAATCAGAGCAATCGACGAATCTTTTGAGGCATTCGACGCGGTCGGAGCACCCAGCACCTGGGTGCTGAATAACCACGATGTGATGAGACATGCCTCAAGATTTGGCGGTAATTACGCCCGAGCCACAGCCTCCGACGGGGTCGGGGTCAATGACCCTCAGCCCGACAGCGAATTGGGACTGAAAATAGCAAAGGGCGCGACCCTTTTCATGCTGGGGCTTCCCGGAGCCAGCTACCTCTTCCAAGGTGAAGAACTTGGGCTCCCCGAGCACACCACCCTCGAAGATAAATACCGCCAGGACCCAACTTTTATAAGAACCGATGGTCAAAGAGTCGGTAGGGACGGCTCTCGAGTCCCGATGCCCTGGGAAAAAGGCAATCAATCAAATGGTTTTAGTGAAACCGGAGCATCTTGGCTTCCGCAACCCTCGAGCTACCAAGGGCTTGCCAGAGACCAGCAATTCAATGTGGCGGGCTCAACCCTCGAGTTTTATAAAGCGGCCCTGCAGCTAAGAACCGAACTAAAACTCGGTGAGGGTTCTTTTGATTGGGTGAATCAGGGCGAGCTTTTGAGCTATAAAAATGGCGGGACATTGGTAATGCACAACTTTTCAGAAACCGCACAGCAGCTCCCCAAAGGCGAGTTGTTATTAGCGAGCGCCGAAGTATTGGATGGCTTACTTCCGGCTCATGCCAGTTGTTACCTCAGGATTTAGTCGGCAAATTCTTTTCTTGGCCACCAGAACTTTTTACCCAAAATAAACGCCATCGCCGGCACAATCACAGTTCTAACCAAAAGAGTGTCCAAAAGCACACCGATGCAAACTATGGTTCCGACCTGTGCCAAGGCAATGAGCGGCAATACCCCAAGGACCGCGAACACCGCGGCTAGCAAAATTCCCGCTGAGGTGATGACACCTCCGGTTGCTCCTAGCGCTATGCGCATGCCCTCTCGTGTGCCGTGTTTCCGAGCTTCTTCTTGAGCACGTGTTACCAAGAAGATGCTGTAATCAACGCCAAGTGCCACCAAGAATAAGAACGCCAGAATAAATACAGTTAGATCCAGGGCGGGGAATCCAAATATGTTTTGGAAAATAAACCAGCTCACCCCCACTGCCGCGAAGAAAGAGCCGACCACCGCGACCAATAGCAAAATTGGCGTTAGTAGCGACCGCAAAAGCAGTATCAGAATCAAGAACACCGAGATCAGAATCAGCGGGATCAAAAGCGCTTGGTCACGGGCGGTGGCATCCTCGGCATCCAGCGTGCTGGCATCTTGACCACCAACTAACGCGATCGCCTCGGCAGGCAAAACATCCAGCGCGCTTCTTAGCTCGCGAATAATCAAAAGCGCTTCGGCAGATTCTGGGTCCGCTGCAAGAACAACATCCACCTGGGTGATGTCTCCATTGGTCGCTCCGGTTCTGACTCGATCAACACCCGCCACACCCTGAGCAATCTCAATCGCCTGATCAACCTGTGGGTTGGAAATAATCATCTGAGTTGGGGTCGCAGAGCCAGCCGCAAAGCTCTCTGCCAAAACCTCTTGGCCGACAACGGCTTCTGGTTTTTCGATAAAGATTTCATTTGCGCTCAAGCCGGTTTTGATACCAAGGCCCCCTGTGGCCAAAACCGCCAGGATGGCAACCCCGGCCGAGGCAACTATTACTGGGCGCTTTGAAACTCCCCTGCCAAGCTTGGCCCAAAGAGAGTTTTCAAACGGGCTCTTACTGCCCACCTTGGGAATTAATGGCCAGAAGATACCCCGAGGGAATATCACTAGAGCAGCTGGCAGAACCAGAAGGCCAGCAATCATCGCCACCACAATGCCCACCGCTGACACAAGACCCAAAACCTGGCGGCTATCAATTTCTGCCAGTAGCAACAATGCCAGTGCCACCGCAACCGTTGAACCGGAAGCCATGATGGCGGGGCCAGCTCCGCGAAGTGCAACTCGCATCGCTTCACGCCTATCAACATAGGTCAAGAGCTCTTCTCGATATCGTGCAATTAATAGCAGGGCATAGTTTGTTCCGGCACCAAACACCAGCACCGACAAGATTCCGGTCACCGAAGCATCGGGTGTAAAACCAAGCCCCTCTGCGACCCTTCTGGCCAAAATCCCGGCCATGCCATCGGCAACGCCCACAACTATTAGCGGAATCAACCACAAGACCGGCGAACGGTAGGTGATTAAAAGAAGCAGCGCCACAACCGAGGCGGTCACCGCCAAGAGGCTAAAGTTTGCCCCCGAAAAGATTGACCCGATGTCTTTGATAAAGGCCTCGGGGCCTGTCACATAGACCGAGATACCCGCCGGCATGTTTTGGGGCGCAATCTCCCGCATCGAATCAATCCTCTGAATCGTGACAACAAAGTCATCGCTTTGGGCCAAGGGAACTGAAATCAAGGCCGTGGTGCCATCATCGGAAATAACTGCGGGTGGGACGAACTTAGTACCGTCCACCTCTAAATTGGTGAATTCGACAAACTTCTCGCTGGCTCCACCAGCTGGCAATTGGGTTACTGGGTCAAACTCCCCTTGCAGCCACAAAAGCTGAGTTTCAGAGAATTTAGCATCGGAGGCATAAACGATAAAAGCTGCCGAGCCATCATTGGCGGGCAGCTCTTTTTGAAAGTTGGAGACCTGAACCGACTCCGCACTATCCGGGAGCCCATTGGTCGGAGTGGTGGACTCGGATTCGGTGTTCAGAGGTCCAAACGCGAGCACTGCGAATATCAAACCAATCAGCATGGTTACAGGTGCAGTTTTTTTGCCAGTGAGGAACTTCAGTAAGCCGTTCATTTATTCTCCATCGTTTGCATCCCCGAGGGATAAACGAAAGGGGAGATGAAATCACCGGATCTAAAGCCCCGATTTCTCGGGGCTTTAGTGGCAAGTGAGGGATTCGAACCCACGAAGTCGATGACAGCTGATTTACAGTCAGATCCCTTTGGCCGCTTGGGTAACTTGCCAGCGCACCGCACTTGCGTGGAGGCAAATGCGATGCGGAAAGAGTTTATCGGCAAAATGCCTTCGCTGGAAACCAGCTAGAAAGATTCGCCAGGGTAATCGGAACCTGCGAACCCGGTGGCCCCGATTACCCAAGACCTAGGTCCAAGTAGCGTGGGTGTAGGTTGGATGATGGGGATGATCTTCCGGCCCCAAGTGAATTGTCAAAAAATCCGCATAATTTAGGGGATTAAATTGCACAGCAGAACCTACTTCACTCTTCGTAGCTTTACCGCAGGCGCCTCAGTTTTGGCCCTGACACTAGCCGGGTTGGTATTTATAGCCGCTCCGCCAAGCTTTGGAGTTTCTCCAGCAACTATTAATTTAGGCACGGCAAGTAGCTTTGGCGTTTTAGCCAAGGGCTACGTAACAACCGGGACCAACAGCACAATAAATGGCGACATCGGTTCTGGGGCAGCGATTACCACCGGCGCCGATAACACCATTAGGGGAAGTGTTTACTCTTCGATGGCAACAACCACCGGCGCCCGCAATATCTTGAGTAGCGACATCTTTGCCGGGGCCGCCATAGATCTTGGCGCCGACAGCTCTGTCGGGGGAAGCGTGTATGCGGTTGCCGCAATCACCTTGGGGGCAGGTTCTAATGTGGCAGGGTCACAGAACCCGAATCAAACTTCGATTAATTCTCGTTATCCCGCAGCTCTCACCGCACTGGAAGCGGCAATTCTGGACGGAGCAAGTAGAACCAGTTCGCAAATCCCTACGGTGTTGGGGGGCACCACTTTAATTCCCGGGGTCTATTCGGCGGTGCCAGGCGGGTTTTTAACGCTAACTGGGACTCTGACTCTGGACGCCCAGAATGATCCGAATGCGGTCTTTATTATTAGAAGCGATGGCTATTTCACCGCCGCGGCAAGCTCGTCAGTCTCACTGATTAATGGCGCAAATCCCGAAAATGTTTTCTTTGTGGTGGGGGGGTATCTAACCCTCGGGGCTGCGGCAAGCTTTGCAGGCAACATTCTTGCGACCGGAGACGTGACCTTTGGTGTGAACGCATCAGTTCAAGGTCGCATTTTTTCAAAGGCCGGGTTTGTCCGATTTGGCGATAACAACCCGATGACTACCTACGGAGTTGTTGGGATTGGAACAACCTTGCTCCAGGCTCCGCTGGTTCCCGTTCTTCAGACCCCCACCCGCACAGCCGACGGTTTTGTCTTTAGCATCGGTAATTACGATGCTGGCTATTCTTGGTCTGGGACTGTGACCAACAGCGGATCGGTTTTGATTGGGGGAACCGGGGTCGTAACCGTTACCGGCTTGGCCCCGAGCACTTCGGCCACGGTCACGATCATTACTCAAAGATCTGGCTACACCCAAGGGTCTGCCACCAGGGTAGCCGCTTCGCTAAAACAGGCCCTAATTCCGATTCTGACGGCGCCGGTTTCAGACAATACCGGGTTCAGTTTCAGCATCGACAACTACGACGGTGACTATTCTTGGGCTGCAACCGCGACCAATGGCGGTTCGGCAGCCATTAGCGGAACCGGCGAAGTGACTGTGACGGGCCTTTCTGCGAGCCAGAGCTCAACGGTGCTAATCAAATCCACCAGGGCCGAATTCGCTCCCGGAACCAAAAGTATCACGGGGGGCTCACTTAGAGAGGCGCTCACCCCAAATCTCACAGTTCCAACTAGATCCGCCACAGGGTTTACCTTCCAGATCACAAATTACGATTCGAGCTTCACGTGGTCTGGAACCGCGACTAATGACGGCTTGGTTGCAATCAACAACTTAGGGGTTGCAACCGTTACCGGTCTAGCTGCAGACAACTCGGCGACGGTAAGAATAACAGCCAGTAAGTCCGGGTTTGCCAACGGATCAAGCACCGTGGTCGCATCCTCACTGGGTGAAGCGCTAATTCCCGTTCTGACCGTTCCGACTGCTACTGCAACCGGCTTTATTTTTATAATCCTGAACTACGGTCCGAGCTGTTCTTGGTCTGGTGCTTCCACGAATCAGGGAATAGTGGTCATCGATACTTCTGGAAATGTTTCGGTCACCGGCTTAGACCCCGACACCAGCGCTACGGTCACCATTACTGCCAGGCAGCAAGGATGCGCCGCTGGGTCAACTGCAGTGACCGCAACCTCTCTAAAACTGGCGCTTAGTCCGCTGTTCTCTAGCCCAACCTCAGCGAATGGAGGATTCACCTTCCAAATCACAAATTACGACCCGAGCTTTGCCTGGTCTGGGATCGCCGTAAACGCAGGGCTGGTAGCAATCAGCGGCACGGGGTTAGTGACCCTCACCGGTTTGGCGGGAAATACCTTTGCAACCGCTGCCATTACAGCGACCAAGACTGGGTTCGCCCCGGGCACTCAAAGCCTGGGTGGCACATCTCTCACACCAAGCTCAGCCCCAAACCCCAGCATTACTCCGGGTAGCACCGCACCGGAAAGTTCGGGAGCTTTCAACACCACCCTCATGGCAACAAGCCAAGGCGCCGGCTTAATTCCAAGGATTGAGCTAGTTCCCGGGGAAAGTACAGATACTCGGTTGGTCGAATCGGCCGATCCACCAGGCTATGAGAAGACCGAATACTTCACGATTGCAGGGGTCTTGACCGATTTCGCCGGTCGACCCGTTGCCGGTGTAACTTTGTTAATCGCTGGAGAGGGAGTGCTTTTCAACACCGGCTCCTTGGCCGAATCCACAAAGCAGAACTACACAATTGGGTCAATCTCGGTTACCACATCAGCTAAGGGCGAGTATTCGATACAAGCTCGCTCTAACATCGCCGGTGAGCACATCATCACCGTGGTCGGCGGTGAGGCCATTCAGCCCAAAGTTATTACTTTTCAACAGGCTTCGGGCTCATCTGGATCAAGGTTGGAGATAGAAGCACCAAAGACCACGATGGAATCTAGATTCGAGGTCACCGTTTCGCTTCGGGATGTCTTCAGTAATCCGGTTCGAGTCACAGATACCGGGAAGTTTTCCCTGAAATACGAAGGCTTGGGCTCAGCAAGCGGAACTTTCGACACTACGGATGTTGACGGGCTGGCCTTCCTCACAGTGAATCTTGACAGCCAAAGAATTGGAGTTGGAACGGTCACAGCCAGCTATGACGGCGACGGAGATCCCGCAACTCTCGGAGACAACTTGGTGGTAACCAAACAAATTTACATCGGCCAGCCAGCGCCTTCAAGACAGAAGATTACAGTTGGCACCCTAAAGGGTTATGTTGTCATCTACGCACTTGGACACCAGGGTGATCGGCTCTCGGCAAAGGTGGGGAAGGACTGGGTGATTGTTCCGGCAATACCAAAATCTCCCAACTTTCTTTTTCGCTTCGCTGAGCCGGTAGGTGCGGGAGTGGATTGTGAAGTGCGCGTTTACATCAATCGGGTCATTGTGGACACGGTTTACCTCACCAC
>Ga0306871_1000830_pt1 | contig 11469 bp, 11 predicted proteins | sample AntRauMeHopE1497_FD_190447 | JGI IMG/M metagenome (GOLD analysis project Ga0306871, IMG submission 190447) | Saline lake microbial communities from Rauer Islands, Antarctica - Metagenome Hop E1 #497 (v2) (version 2) | ecosystem: Environmental > Aquatic > Non-marine Saline and Alkaline > Saline ... | reverse complement strand
GAACAGGCAAATCTGAAGGATTTGCCCAGCTAAACGCCGCTACAGAAGCCGCGTGCCCGCCATCTTCGTAAATAATCGTTTCAACAATGCCGCCTGCCTCCTCTATTCCAGCTTTAAGTTTTTCTAGATTTCTAATATGCACTGTTTCGTCTTCACCAGTGTAAAGTAATAGCATCGGTGGTTCGTCACCATCAATAAAATTGGTCACAACTAAATTGGGGAAGTTTTCAGGTGGTCCGAAGATATCTCTTACATCGGGCGCTTGCGGGACAAAATCATAAGGCCCAGAAATACCAGCAAACGCATTAACAATGCCAGGCGAAAGCTGATAAGCACCTAAGAATGACTCATCCGCAACGATTAGCGCCCCTAGATGAGCGCCCGATGAATGACCAGAAACAAACAAATTTTGGTTGCCCTTATACTGACTAATATTGTCATAGACCCATGCAAGCGATTTGGCTGCGTCTTGCGCAAAGACAGGAAATTTTACCTCGGGGTAAAGGCGCGTATTGGGCAGCACAACCACGTACCCCATGTTAGACAATGTCATTCCCACGAACTTGTACTGTTCTTTAGAACCTTCAGTCCAGCGACCACCGTGAAAAAACACCACTACAGGAGAGTTCTCTTTCTCAACTTTAGGGATATAAATATCTAAGGCTTGGCGCTGATGCTCACCATAAGAAACGTCTTTTACTATTTCCCCCTCATAACTTATCAAGGGCGCATTCACTAATGCAAACTGCAAAGGAGTACAGGAAAACAGGAACGCTGTAAGGGTTATTGAGGTAAAAGCTTTAATCATGGTGTTATTTCTCTTTGTAGTGCTATTGCTGTGCTGTGCTGTGCTATTGCTATTGCTATTGCTATTTATACAATATTGCAAGATTAGTGCAATAAATTGACCAACACCGTGGCTCAACTATTACTAGTCAACTTTTACAAAACCATCCACAGTTTAGACATAAACACATAAACACATAAAACGTTCAAAAAATACGTAGCAACATAAATTGGAAGGATAGAAAATCGCCAGACTCTGCAGTAGATAGTCAATTTCAACGTGTAAATTATTCACACCACTGTAAAAGATGGCCTAAATTTAAGTTCTCCACACAAGATTACCTAGACTGTCTATCAACTTACCTAGACTGTCTATCAGTTCAACAGGGCCTGCTAGCACGCGCCATATCATCTGCGTGGGATCTGCGATAAGCAAATATAATAACCGGCACGCATTTTGTAGGTTAGTTGTATTAGCCGGCTAATGCCAATAGGCCCTTAATAATAGGGAGTTATTGAATGATACTTTTATATACGTTAGCAAGCGCTCTTACCCTAGTATTAGCACCGGCAGTAAAAACGCGGGTGCAAACTACAAAGATGGATCGGTGGTGGTTGACGGTAAAATAGTCACTAGCCGCAATCCTAACAACATCTCTAATTTTATAAACGCGATAGCGCAAAAACTTATTAGCTAAACGTTATAAGGAAAAAAGCAATGGAAAATGAAAAGGTAATAATCATTACCGGTGCGTCAAGCGGCATTGGCGCAGCAACGGTAGATAAGGTGGTAAGTGCAGGCCACAAGGCTGTAATAACCGCTCGTAGCCTCGATAAACTGGAAAAAATTGTAAAGCGCTGGGGTGAAGACAAGGTATTAGCGGTACAAGCCGACGCGTCAAAATTCGCCGAAATAGAACGCGTGGTAGAAAAAGCGAAGCAAAAATTCGGCCGCATTGACGTTGTCTTTGCTAACGCTGGCACGGGCATTAACACACCAGGGATTGAAAATGGCGATATAGATGAATGGAAGACAATGACAGACGTGAACATTAGCGCCTTGTTATACACCGCTAAAGCAAGCCTTGCGTTACTTAAAGAAACCAAAGGTCATTTCATCATTACAAGCTCTATTGCCGGAAAAATAAGTTTAAAAGGTTCAGTATATGGTGCAACGAAATGGTTTGCTTACGGCTTTGGGCAAAATTTAGCGGCAGAAATGGCGCAGTGGGAGGGACGCTGCACAACAATATGCCCAGGCGTGGTCAACACACCATTTTTTGATGAAGCCAAGCCCGAAAAGCTAGACCCGTCGGATGTGGCCGACGCTGTATTATATGCAATTTCAGCCGACCCAAGGTGCAGTATACGCGAAGTATGTTTAATGCCTACGCAGTGACACTTTGGCATCTTTGACACAAAGGAGAAGGATATGTTAATTAGCTCAGACCAACTCAATTCAAGCCGAATAAAAGCCAGCGACGGCGAACTCGGGCATATAAAAGATGTTTATTTTGACGATCAAAACTGGACGGTGCGCTTTTTAGTGGTGGACACATCGCGCTGGATGCCACTTAGTCAAAAAGTACTGCTTAGCCCTATTTCCCTGCTCGACTTTAATAAAGAAGATGAAGAACTAGCGGTGTCGATGACTATGGAGAAAGTAAAAGATAGTCCAAAAGTGGAAGACCAAGACACCGTTTCTCGCGGCTTTGAGAAACAGTACTATGAATACTTTGGCTACGGTTACTATTGGACTGGTATGGACCTTTGGGGAGATTATTTATACCCGGGTGCCCTAACAGCACCCGGCACCATTGTGCACACTGAAATTGAACAAGATGACCGTGAAAAAAACAATCATCTAAGGTCTGCCCAAGAAGTCCTGGAGTACGACATCCATATTGACAGCGCCGACAGCGGCCAACTTGAAGACTTCATCTGGGACAGCTACAACTGGTCACTAAAATATCTAGTGGTTGATACGGGCGACTGGCTACCAGAAACAAAAAAGGTACTGGTAGCGTGCAAGCATATAGACAGTATCCGCTGGGACACCAAATCAGTGAAGCTGAATATTAGCGTGGCGCAAATAGCGCAGTGCGCAGAATATGATCCGGACAATATTCCAGATCACACGTAAATACGAGGCAGGGTAGAAGTTATTAGCATACTGTCATTTTTCTTAACGCCGCTAGTGTTTTCGTCCTATACAGAAACTAACGCAAGCTGTTAGTTTCTGTTCAGGACTAATTCGAATATAAGAAAAGGGTCAGTATTAATGTTTACTCAGCGTCATCCTTCTCAGGCTCAAGCTTATCAGCGAGATCTAAGTCGGTTGGCGGCATTGGGTCGCTGCGTGTTGCATCTTGCGCTAAGTACGTATCCATCCAGCGCATAAACCGCAGTGAATAGTCGTATTGCGCGGCTGCATTGCGATTGCCATGCCCTTCATTTGGGTAGAATACTAAGCGCACGGGTGTTTGTGTACGCACTTTCATAGCCCTGTAGAGCTCCATTGACTGACTTGGATGCACACGCGTGTCTTTTTCGCCATGCATTATTAAGGTAGGCGTGGTGCTTTTACCTGCATGATAAATGGGTGAGCGCTCAAGCAAGTTCATCCAGTTGTCTTCCCATGGCCACTTTAACGAGTGCACTAGATGCATTTCATTTGGAATGTCGCTGGTACCAAACTTTGATATCTGATTCGAAATACCCACAAACGCTACCGCTGCCGCAAAATGCTCGCTTTGCGCAGTGGCTCCCCACATTGCCGCATAGCCGCCGTAAGAACCGCCAGTAATGCCAACTCTATCTTTGTTGACAATGCCGTCTGCAACAAGTGCATCAACGCCGTCAACTAAGTCGTTAAACTCTTTGCCGGCGTAGTCGTCTTGATGCTCTTTAGCAAACGCCACGCCGCGTCCAGTTGAACCACGATAGTTGGGGTAAAATACCGCGTAGCCGTCGGCTGCTGCAAACTGGCCGCCGTCTGAATAGCGTGTTATCCAACCGTCGCTATAGTGTGCTTCAGGGCCGCCATGTACGGTTAGAATCAGTGGCCAACCACCTTCTGGCGCGGTGCCGTTTGGCGTAATTAACAAGCCTTCAATTGGCCGGCCATCGCGGGCTGTGTAGGTATAAGTAGTCTGAGGAGCCAGTTCTAATTCGTCAATCCAGGCATTATGATGGCTAAGTTTCTCCACTTTATTGCGCTTTATACTGAAAACTTCGCGAGGATGCTGGGCGCTATCTGCAATAAAGCGTATCTGGCCATCGCCAATATCAACGCTTCTTACGACAATGTTGTTAGGGGTTTTAAGGGTGCGTTTTTCATTGCCGTTTGTCTCGTATACCACTAATGCACTTTCAACGCCTCTATGCGCGACCGCTAAAATATCTTTACCTAGCCAGTCAATGTCCATTATATGCTGAGGTGCGTCTTTGGTTAATTGCGTGAAGCTGTCGCTATTTGATTCTGCCACCATCAGCACCCCGTTTGACGAGTCGTGTATGTCAGTACCCGCTAAGAAGGCAAGATGTTCGCCATTGTCAGATAGCTCAAATGCGCCAAGTTTACCGGGGATATCGATGCGTGATTTAACTTCACCCGTGGCAATATCTAGGAAAAATAGATCTGTGAGCATCAGTGAATCATCGACCAAATTAGTCGGTGCAACTGCTGCCACGAGGGTCTTTTCGTTTGCTGACACTTCAAAGTCAGACACATGCCCACCGTCAAATACTTTGACCGGCTTAGCATCTTTGTCGTTAAAACTAACTGACCAAAGCGAAGCGAGGCGCTGGTCTTCTTCATATACGACTGCGTCGAAACCTTTGTCTTTAAAATCTTTTCTCGTGTCTTTTTCGGTCGCCACAAAATGCAGGGTGCTACCGTCGTTGCTTACGCGGTAATCGCCAATGCTAGTCTCATATTCGAAGCGTTTTTGCGCTTCACCACCGGCTAAAGATATTGAATATAGCGAGGTGTTTTCGTCACCATCGCGTTTGCTTTTAAAATAAAGCGTGCTTTTATCAGGGCTGAACTGCAGGCCTGAAATGCTGCCTTGGGTGCCAATAAATTGAATTGGCTCACCATTTTCACGCATGATATATAAGTGAGTATCGGCTCTACCGTCTTTGTCACCGGCAAGTATATCGCGCGGGGCCCCAAGGGTATAAGCGGTGAGTTCTCCGTCACTCGAAACGGTAATGTTAGCAGCGTGCTGTACTTTAGGTAAATGCTCAATTTCAAAGGTGTCCGCTTTTACGCCTGCACTTACAGTAGCCATGGCCACCGCGAGTAAAGTCGCCTTAAAAGGGTTGTTTCGCATAAAGTTGATCTCCGTCGTTTTATTATCGTTGTTATTTGTTAAGCTAGTTATTCAATGCAGGATATAGCTTAACAATTAACAAAGAATAAACAATGTCCTGACACTATTCAACAGCCTAGATGTTAATCCGTGTAAACAATGCGCGTGCACTATTTTTCATACCTTGTACAATCCATGCAGTAAATATTGGGCATTAATATGGATAACATTGGTGGACATACGATTTTTAGTTACGTTTATAGAAGTTTCGCACACGCGACATTTTGGTAAGGCCGCCGAGAATCTGCATTTAACCCCAGCGGCGGTGAGTGCTCGCATCAAGCAAGTTGAAGAATATTTTAATGTTAGCTTATTTATTCGCCACCGTAACAATATACACCTTACGCCTGCTGGCGAAAAACTGCTCCCGTTTGCTATTCAATTAGCTGAAACAATTAAACAAGCTCGCATTGCGCTGGCACAAGAAAACCTTGCACACTTGGCCTGTGCAGCCACGCCAAATGCTGCAAAACTTATATTTTCGTCAGCATTGGCCCAAATAAAGTCAAAGTATAATCAGTTGATATTGCGTGCTGACATCTTCAACTTAGAACTCATTTCTAGGCAATTACACGAACAAAGTATTGATTTAGCCTTTTCTACCGAAACTGTAAAGTCTAGCTATATCGAAAGCGTCCTGCTCTTTAGACAGCCTATGTACTTATATAGTGCCTGCGCCGCCGCCGTATTTGATGCTGATACCTATATACATATAGACTGGGGGAATGATATTTCAAGCCGCTTTTTCAGCGCCTATCCGTCTGCTAAAAATAGTGTTTGGAAAACCAACGCCTTAGATCTTGCTGTGTCTCATTTGGCGCAAAATAACGGTTCAATATTGTTACCTGAAGCTTATGCAAAGGCCTTGATGAAAGAAAAGGATTTGATTCAAATAGTGCCAGAGGCATTTGATACACTGCCTTGCTATTTGCTTGTATTGAAAAGTAATCACCATCCGCTGGTGACGTCACTGGTGGCTCACTTTGAAGCGGCTTTTAAGTAAAAAAGATAAAGAGGTCAGGTTCAGTTAGCCACTATTCTTCAAAAAATTCGCTCACTAAACCTGACCCCTTTGCCTTGTGACCCCTTGAATTTCTACTATTCAGGTAAGTTTGTAATTGCTTGGTAACCTTCAGCCGCTAGTTCTTCATTGACGCATACTAGCAAGAACGCTTGTAAGGATAAATCGCCGGTGCCATCATCGTCAGCTACTTCTTGGCAATAATCTTTAAAATTAAGTAAAAGTTCAAGGTCTGCTTCTGGAAGGTCTTGATTAGCAAATGCTAGTGCGCTTGACAGTAAAAGTGTTGCGCAAGAAAGTCCTGTCAATAATTTGTTCATTTAGTGCTCGTTGTGGATTGTTGAGGCCGCAACATATCGCTAAAGTATAATATTGAACAGCAAAATAAAATTGACCTGACGAACAAAATAATTGTTCAGCCTAATCACAACTCAAAACGGTTTGGTAGCAATTCACCCAAGGTGCTTCGCCATGTTTTATCAAGGCTTTCGTTCACACATTCGACCGGCCCATCAGGACTGTCCATGAATTCGCTAAGCACTTGTCGACACGCGCCACAGGGTGAAATGGGGGATGCTTGATTAGACATAACGTAAACCGCGGTAACCTTGGCCATACCGTTTAAAATGGCATTTGATATAGCCGAGCGCTCGGCACAAACCGTTAAACCGTAAGACACATTTTCAACGTTAACACCATAGGCAATCCGGCTTTCTCCGTCAACTTCATACTTAACTGCGGCGGCTACTTTCACCGCTGAATAAGGACTGTAGGCTTTTTTCAGAAGCTCTTTTAACTGCGTTTTGATATCTGATGTTTCCATGGTACTAAGGTTTGCCTTGCGGTTGATGAATGATGACTTACTTTGCATGCGATAAAAGAAAATCTAAGCCGCCGGTAATGGCCGCAACCTGTGCTTCAATACAGCTTTGTGGCGTCGCATTTGGGCTGTCAGGATACACTTCAGTAGTGGTTACATATTCAGCATCGGTGAAGCCACCACACAGTAATAGTGACGATTTATCGTAACAAATTACGCCTGTAGAGATTATCTTTGCGCCAATTATTCTGCCTTCGTCATCGCTAGGTGCAATGTGAGTGACTTTTTCGACCGACGCTATTATTGCTTGTTGAAATGACAACTGCGGCTTTTTGGTGTCTGCAACAGTATAAAAACCGTCTGGTATTTGCCATTCATCTATATGTAAACCGTCGCGGGCGGCTAAGGCTGGTCTAAATTCAGAGTTGTCAGTGTCGGTAGTTTCATGTAAATCGAAGTGTGCCAGCAGCGCCTTCGGTTCTGAGCTTATAAAACCCTTAACAAAGTCCATAAGCAGTTGCGCTTCGGCTGAAAAACTAATTGGCGCAAAAGAACGATTTGGATCGTAGGCGTTAGTAGTCCATCTATTTACGGTTTCGTAGCCCCAAGGCGATACACACGGTGCAACAATGAAATTGAAATGCCTCGAATAACGAGGCGCATAATGTATTAAAAACTCGATAGCCCCTTGCACACCACTCGTTTCATAACCGTGCACGCCACCGGTTATCAGCACATTGGGCTTGTTAACATCCCACTTTGAGGTGGTAAATGCATATAGTGGATAGCGGCTGGCGTCTATGGGGAGAACACCGTAGTGGTTCTTTTTGAAATCTTTGCTAATACGGATAAATTTACTGAGTACTTCATCAGCATAGCTTCGCTGTATAGTTTGCGACTTTAGCCATTCGTCTTTTTCATCTTCATTCCAAGGAATGTCGGTTCTGCCTATTGGGTAGTCTTGCATAAAAAATCTCGCATTTTGGGTTATCGTTTTAAGCTATTATGTGGTTAAGCAAGGTCAGCGTGCAGCTGCATTTAATGTTTTTATAGCATTATAGGATCAGTTTGGCATGCAAAGTATGCAAATTCAGTTCGTGCTAACTATTAGTCTGCACTATTATTGGCATCGTTATTGGCATCGTTATTGGCATCGCTCGTTTTAACAGCTTATTTCACTTAATAAGTAATTAAGTGACGGCCAAATGCCTTGAAAATTAGTATAAATTGGAGAGTTTTTATATGCTAGCCTAAATGAAAATACCACACTCATGCAAACGATGTTGAAAATAACTGAAAATATAGTCATAGAAGACAGTGAAGTCGAACTGTCTGCAATAAGGGCTATGGGTAGTGGCGGACAGAATGTGAACAAAGTGTCGAGCGCTATACATTTACGCTTCGATATTAATGCGTCGCAATTACCTGACCATTATAAACAAAAACTGTTAGCCTTGAACGATAACCGTATTAGCAAAGAAGGCGTGCTGATAATAAAGGCGCAGTCGTTTAGAACGCAGGAGAAAAATCGAGATGATGCACTTAAGCGTTTGCGGATGCTGGTAATATCAGCCACGAAAGAAGTTAAGTCGAGAAAAGCCACTAGACCTTCGCTAAACGCAAAAAGAAAACGCATTGAAAGCAAAAAGAAAAGTGGTGCTACCAAAAGCTTGCGCGGTAAAGTAGACTTTTAACAAAGCCTCCTAGCGCCCAAAAAATCTAATTCCATCCCAAGTTGTATGAGGCTTTCCTACCACAGTAAGCAAGCTTTAAACAAGGAGTAAACCTAATGAACAAATTAGTCATGACCTTAGCATTTAGCGTAACTGTGCTTTTGTTGAGCGCCTGTAGCGATAGCGAAGTAGGCGACGTCTCGCTTGGTGTATTCACTACCAAAGACATAAAAATTGACTCACTTACAGATCCTATTGTAAGCGGCGTTACCTGCCATATCGCTAGTATAGAAGCAAACTTAGACTTAGCCGATCCTTCCGACAGCTCAATTTCGTGTAGACAAACCGGTAACATCAGCGCAGAAATGATAGCCAAGATAGATAAAAGCGCATCAGGAGAAGTCGTGTTCAAAAAATCAAAGAGTATATTTTTCAAAAACATGAAAGTTAGACGCATCTTTGACCCAAGGTCTCAAACACTAATGTACGTCTCGTATTCGACTAAAGAAACAACCGGCAGTTATAAGCATAGCTTGTCAACTGTGCCTTTATGGGGCACAGGCGCTTACACTAAATTTGACACGCCTGCCAATTAGCGCGCAAAATATAACATAACACGTTAGTCTTTCGAAATATTTAGATTTGCAAGTAAGCTGATGTTCACTAAGCAATACACCTTAAGGTAATCAATTCGCGAAACTACACTATAAAAATGTTATCAACTGCTATTTACGTTATATTCATAAATGATAAATCACGCTATCTTATTTAGTGGAGTGAAGTATAAAAAAGAGACCTTTTTAAAAAGGCATATACCTAACGACCGAGAATAACTGCACTAGTCAAACAGGCTGGCATGATAAACACTGCTTAAATTTAAGGAATTGCTATGAGCGTACTCGTGTTCGTGAAAGAACCTTATCACTTGGAAAAGCGCTGCGCTTTACTTCCCGATAACGTTAAGATTTATAAGCGCCTTGGGGCGACTATTCAGGTAGAAAGCCAAATAGGCGACACCTTAGGCTTTACAGACCAGCACTACATTGACGCTGGTGCTGAAATTTTCACCGACCGCAGCGCTGCCCTGTCAACAGCCCATGCAGTGCTATCGGTCAGGCCGCTTGCCCTTGAAGAGCTAGAACAAACGCCACAGTCTTGCTGCAGCATTAGTTTTTTTGACCCTTTCAACAGCCCTGACAAAATAGCCTCTCTTTTAGATAACAAGCGCTCTTGCATTAGTATGGAACTAATTCCCCGTAGTACGCGCTGCCAAAAAATGGATGCCTTAAGCTCGCAAGCTAGTTTAGCGGGTTACGTCATGGTCCTAAAAGCCATGTCTAATTTGCACAAAACCTTACCCATGATGATGACGCCGGCAGGTACCCTCAAGCCAGCCAAAGTGTTTATTATTGGGGTTGGCGTTGCCGGACTACAGGCCATTGCAACCGCTAAACGCATGGGTGCCAATGTCATTGCCTATGACACCCGCCCAGAGTGCGCGCAGCAAGTTCAATCCTTGGGTGCTAAGTTTTTGAATATTGATTTAGGCGTGACTGAGTCGACCGACCAAGGCTACGCTAAAGCCTTAAGCGAAGAGCAGTTAACGTTGCAGCAGCAGGCGCAAGCCGACTGCATTGCCGATTCTGACATTGTGATAACCACCGCTCAGTTGTTTGGCCGCAAGCCCCCATTGTTAATTTCAAACGATGTTATATTGCGTATGAAACCTGGCTCCGTCATTGTCGATATGGCCGCGCTAGACGGCGGCAATGTTGAGGCCTCTGTCGCTGGTGAAACCATAATATACAAAGCGGTAAAAATAGTGGGAGACGGCGATTGGGCAGGCGAAGTGGCATTAGATGCCAGTCAAATGTATGCCAATAATTTAATGGCCTTGGTACAAGATATGTATAACACCGAAACGTCTTTATTTACTGTTGACGCGCAAAACGATGTTTTAAAGTCTGCTTTAGTCACCTATAACGGTGAAGTTATTAACCCTATTTTGAAATCACAATATACAAAGGAGACCGCGTAATGTCTTTTATTTCGTTAGCCATGGTGTTGCTACTCGCTATATTTTTAGGCTTTGAGCTTATACGCAAGGTGCCTGCTACCTTGCACACGCCTTTGATGTCGGGCGCAAATGCGGTTTCAGGCATTACGGTAATTGGGGCATTTGTATTTGCCGGCAATGACATGGGCGGTCTAGCCAAGTTTTTTGGCGTATTGGCGGTATTTTTGGCCACTATAAACGTGGTTGGCGGCTACATGGTGACTGATCGTATGCTGTCTATGTTCAAAGGAAAAGGAGACCGCAATGCAAAATGAATTCATAATTAATGTGGTTTATCTAGTAAGCGCCGCACTGTTTATCATTGGCCTAAAATTACTCAGCCATCCTAGTACCGCACGCCGAGGGAACTTATTGTCTGCTGTGGGCATGCTGGTGGCCATTTGCATCACCTTAATTGACCAGCAGATAGTCAGCTACCAATGGATTCTTATCGCCCTAGCCGCGGGCGGTGTTGTGGGCGCGGTAGTGGCAAGAAAAATCGCCTTAACGTCTATGCCTGAACTGGTCTCATTGCTCAACGGTATTGGCGGCTTGGCTAGTTTAGCCGTGGCCTTTGCCATGGTGGTAGGTGGCTCATTAGCCACGTATATAGTGGTAATATTATTAATAGCCATTGCAATTGGTGGGGTAACCTTTACCGGCAGTTTAGTGGCTTGGGCAAAGTTAAGCGGCAAGCTTGGTAATATTATTCAGACCAAAGCTATGGTGTTTAAAGG
>Ga0306871_1000823_pt1 | contig 11509 bp, 2 predicted proteins | sample AntRauMeHopE1497_FD_190447 | JGI IMG/M metagenome (GOLD analysis project Ga0306871, IMG submission 190447) | Saline lake microbial communities from Rauer Islands, Antarctica - Metagenome Hop E1 #497 (v2) (version 2) | ecosystem: Environmental > Aquatic > Non-marine Saline and Alkaline > Saline ... | reverse complement strand
CCGGGCTCGAGGCAGGAGAAGGCGGCGTGGGGGAGGACGCGGACGCTGACCCGCGGGATGGCGCCTGTGACCCGCAGGCGGGTGACCCACCGCTGGGTGCGGACGGGCGCGGCGCCGTCTGGGTCCTGCGCGACGGCGGGCGACTCCGCGCGCAGGCCGACGAGGCGGAGGTCGCGGCCGGCGTCGAATCCGGTCATTGGCCCATCGAAGCTGACCTCGAGGTCAAGGAGGACGGATGACGTGGCCTCGGCGAGGTAGGCGGGGGGCCAGGTGTACTCGACGCCACCGAGCTCTGCCGTGCCGTCGGCCTGGAGGGTGGTGAAGAAGGGTAGGGTGCGGTTGGCGGGGAGGGCGGGGGGCGCGTCGGGCTTGTCTGCGGATGACGTGGCGACGAGGGTGGCGGCGGTTTCGGACACGGCTCCGACGGAGCCGGGGACCTCGGTGACGCGAACGCCGGTGACGACGACCTCGAACCGGGACGCGGCGGCCGTGGATGGCAGGGACGGGGGCGTGGCTGCGGCGATGGTGTCGAGAGCGACCGTGACTGCGTCGGCCACGGCCCCGTCGTCGGTGATGACGAGCTGCACGTGCCAGACGGCGGCGGCGCCGGTGCCGTCCGCGGGGTCGACGGGGGTGAGGGCAGAGGGCTGGGAGGGGTCGGCGCACGTCAGCTGGCCCAGGCCGGACACGACCATCGTGACGGCGGCCGGGTCGGGGATGACCGTCGCGATGGGGAACTCGACGCGGGCGACGAGGCAGCGGCGGGTGGCGACGACGTCCGGGCTGAGCTCCACGTCACCCGCGCTGACGGCGCCGTCGGCGTCGACGTCCTGGAACAGAGCAACGGTGGGCGGGTCGATGCCGTAGGTGATGGTGGCGCGGGTGGCGGCGGGGCCCGCCACCACGGCGGCGCTGGCGTCGATGAGGGGCTCGGGGAGGTGGTTGAGTGCGCAGTCGTCGCCGTTTGCGGTGTCGAGGTCGGCGCAAGCGAGCACCGACACGGCGTCGATGGTGAGCGTCGGGGTGCCGCCGACGGACCGGAAGGGCACCGCCCACGTGGTGGCAAAGCCTAGGGACTCGAGGCCGTTGTCGGATGTCGGGCTGACGAGCTCACCCGTCGCGGCACCAGCGGGCTCGGGCAGTGCTACCGGGCGCACCCCGGCCACGAGCTCGAGGCCCTGGCTCGGGCGGAAGGCGCCGTGCGGTACCCGGCGGACGGGCACTGAGAAGACCACGGTGGCCCAGAGCCGCGGGGCGGCGGACAGCGTGCCTTCGGGGATGACGACGCCCGCAAGGCTCGGGATGTCCGCCGCGGAGCGGAACTGCGTCGCCACGGGGACCGCACGCACTGCGCAGCGCACCACAAAGGACGAGAGGACCGAGGATGCGGCGATGCGCGGCGTTGTTGCGGAGCATGACGTGAGGCCGTCGCCCGGGCGGCGCGCGGCCGTGTGGTCGGTGTCCGTCACGACGCGGCTCGCGCATGAGTGCGCCGAGTACGGCAGGACGGCGACCTCCACCTCGCCGAGGTTCCCCGTCACGGCCAGGCGCACGGTCCAGGCCGCGGCGGCGCCGTCCGAGTCCGGGCTCGCCGGGGAGCTGCTCTCGATGCGCAGCCCGGCGAGCTTGAGGTCGAGCGCGGGGTCGAACCCGCGGACCTTGACCGCGAACGTGATCACTGCGTCGAGCTTGGAGCTCGCTGTGACGGGGAGCGGGCTGGAAAGCCCGGAAAGGCTCGCCGACACGACGGTCGCCGGCGTCGCACCGGCCGCCGAGGTCGCGCCCGGAGCGCCCGCAACCTCGGCAAGGCTGACGGAAGCTAGACGGGCACGGACCACCGCGGTAGAAAGGGCCTCGCCGGACACTCCCAGGACGTGGGGCGCGGTGCCAGCGCTCGTTGTGCGGAACGACGCGCCGATGGTGGCGGCCGTGACCGCGACCGTCGGGACCACTCGCACGGCCAAGGTCCAGCACAGACCCCCTTCAACCGAAATGGGCGCAGTGTCCGCTCTCGGGTCCGCGCAGGCCTTGGCGACCACTCCCTCGAGCACGAAATCGCCAACCGCCACGCCCGTCACGGACGAGGAAAAGGTGACCTCGACTACCAGGCAAGGCGTCTCCGCAAACGCGCCGGACGGCGAAGCATTGTCAACCCGAACGTCGCCCGAGTTCAGGGTGCCGCTTGAATCAAGGTCGTCGTGCAGCCGGACGCTCTGCACCGTGGTCCGGAACCGCAGGCTCGCGGAAGGCGCGGCCACGCCGTCCTGGCGCACTCCAGGGAGAATGCACGGGGAGCCGCTGCCGTGGCAGACGGCCGTCGTCGTGGTGACGGTGACGACGGTGCCGTCCGCCGGGAGCGTGAGCGCCATGCCCCACAGGTCGCCAAACGTCCCTGACGTCAGGTCGGTCGGCCCAGTGAGTGCGATAGCGTCGCCGCTGAGAGTGCCGCCGCCCTGCACCGAGAAGGCTGCGCTGTGCACGCCCGAGATCGGTACGGACGACTGGGCGGCCACAAACACGCGCCGGGATTGCGAGTACGTGGTCAGAACGGACGAGGGGGCTCGGATGGGCGCCGAGCGGATGTCGGCGGCGATCCAGGCGGCGGCCACGGAGACCTCGGCCGTGCGCTGGCTGAACTCGTCCGCGGCGATCTTTGGCCTAGCGAACGAGCACTGCGACGTGGACATGTACGCCCACGGAACCGGCGTGCTGTCGTCTCCAATGGTGCAAGTGTACTGGCGGAAGGGCAGAGCCACGACGCCCACAGACGACAGGTTGCCGACGGGCCTGAGGACGACCGACCAAGACTTACGGTAGGTTGCGCCGGTGATGTTTGCGCCCTCGAGCTCGCTGACGATGCTGGCACCCTGCACGAAGAGGTCGCGCTGTGCCATGAAGCGCCTGACGGGGGACACAAAGGTGACAGTGGCGACCAGGCTGGACGCAGCGGACGTGTCCGTCTTTGTGAGCAGCGTCGACGCCGTGCGGGTTGCCGCGGGAGCGCCCTCGAGCTCGCTGAGTGTCGTGGACTCGATCCGCGTCGCGTATTTCAGGGACATCGGGCTCTGGGGCGACGTGAAGCGAGGTGTGGACGGAGGGACCCCGTCGGGGTTGGACACGACCGTCACCGCGATAGGCTGGCCGTCCGAGCCGGGTGCAGGCGAAATGGGGAGGACCCAGATGCGGTTGCTGGTCGGCGTTGCGGGCGTGGCCTGCGATGCGACTGGGTTGGCCGAGCATGTGACAGCAACGGCGCCGCTCAGCACAAAGTGGCTCGCGGTCACCCCGGTGACCTCGCTGGCAAACGTTGCCTTGGCCAAGAGGCAGTCGTTGTCGACCAGCTCGTCCAAGCCGACGGTGACGTCGCCAGCAGTCTGCGTGCCAGACTTGTCCACGTCGACGAGAACCTCGACGTCGTCGACGGACGTGCCAAACTGGACATCGATCGACTGGATGCCCCGGGACCTGTCCAGCACAATCTCAGGGACCACTGGCGCTGCTTGCGTGCACCCGTCGACCCCCTGAACGCAGGGCGCCACCTCCACGGCGCGGAACCCGATCGACTCTGATGCCAGACCGACGCTGACAGCGATCATCCAGACGGTCGAGGCGCCACGAGTGGCCCCATCCGTGGAAAGGTCGCGCAGACCGAACATTACGGCCCCGGGCCTCGCAACCAGCCCCGTGGTCAGGCTCAGAACCGCGGCGGGAACGTTGCTAGCCGGCACGGACAGCTCCACGCCGGCATAAAACTCGTTTTCGTCCGTCTGCGAGTTGTTCTGGATCCGGATGGCGACATCTGCCGACGCAAGCGACTGCAGGATCACGCCCATGATCACAGACTTGACTGTGAACGAGATGGGGGTCATGGGCTCAGTTGCAATGCGCGGGCTCGCGGTCGAACACTGCTCCACACCGCTGTGGGGGAAGCTTGCCGCTGACAGGCCGTTCGAGTCCCTCAGCGGGAAGCAGGCGGCCTCCAGGAACGGAATGACCACGAGCGACGCCTCGCTTGTGCTGCCCGTTGGCTTCAGCGTCGCGGTCCAATCGGTGCCGGATCCCGCTGTGGAGGCAACAACCAGGCCCACGAGATGCAGGTCCTTGGTGGCGTCAAACCCCGCCACCGGGTGCTCAAACGTCAGCGACAGCTCGAGGACGGACGAGGCAGTCGAATCCCCAGTCACAAGGGCCGGCCCGCCGGCTGCCGCACCCTTTGCCCCATCGACCTCCCGCAGAGACTGCGAAAGCAGCCGGACTCTGTACTCTAGCGACGCCGCCAGATCCACAGCGGCACCGATCACCGGCACCGCAGACGCCGACCCCGCCACCCACACCTTCATCGACGTCGGGTCAGCCAGCGCAGGGTCCACACGCACGGGCACGTCCCACTCCCGACCCGACGTCCCCGTTCGCTCCGTCGCCGACGACGCGCCTCCTGACGCGCACGACTGCGCCACCAAGCCCGTCAGGCCGAGCCACGTCGGATCCAGCGTCGTCACGCCTAGGCTCAGGCGCACGCGCACAACCGCACACTGCACCGTCAGTAGGCCCGACGGCGTGCGCCCGGCCTCAGATGACGACAGCAGCGAGTCGTTGCCAGCCGTGACAGACCCGTCGCTTGCCCTGTCGTCGTACACCTCCACGGCCACGACTTTGCTCTCCAGGGTCAGGCTCGATGCGGGAAGGGCGCTGATGCCCGTGGCCGGGGTGGGGTTGGGCACGATCAGGGGCGTCGGCAGTCTGGTGTCCGAGCACTGATCGCCAAGCGAAGCAAGCAGGTGCGAGCACTCGCTGACCTGGCGGACGGCAAAGCTGATGACGGCGGCCTTGTCCTGGACCGTCGCGCGGAGGCCCCACACTGTCGACCCTGTCATACCGTCAAGACCGGACACGACGCCGACCGCGGCCTTGGACCCCTGATACAGGCCGTCGCGCATCGCGAAGGGCAGAGCATCGCTGCTCAGAGTCAGGCCGGCCGTGACCCCGAAAGCCGACGACGGCACGTCCCGCACCGGCATCGAGAAGCGCACCACAAGGAGCACCGACGAGTGGCTGACGCGGCCGTCCGATGACTGGATCCGCGCCTCAGTGATGACGAGCGCCGGGCGGTCGTCGCTCTGCATCCAGGCGTCGATGGGCACGGCCTGGAAGGTGAAGCGCACGGCCCGGCCGGCGGACAGTGCGCCGTCCGCGAGCCGCGGGGTTGCGGACGAGCAGGTGGTGATGCCATCACCTCGGCTTGCTGCCTGCCCGTCGGCGGCGCACTGCTCGTCGGAGTACGGCAGGACGGTGATGGACGCGAGCGCCGTCGGGCCGGTGGTAGTGGCGGGGTCATACCAGTCGTCCGCCATGCCTGTGGCGCGGAGGTTGACGGACCAGGCGGGGCTTCGGCCTGGGGAGACCTGTTGCGCTGAGACCACGATTGCCGGCGAGATGGAACGCACTCCCACGAATTGGAGGTCTTTGGTCACGTCGAACCCCGTCACTGGGTGCTCAAAGTTGATGACAAGCTTCAGCTGCGTGGCTGTCGTTTTGCCGTTGTGGCCAACCACGGCGGCGGTCGAGGACGCACCGGGAGCCCCAACGCGCTCAGTCAGCTCCATGGACAGCACCCTCGTGCGGTACTCAAACGGCGCGGGAGTCTGAGCGGGCAAAACTTGCCGCAGGGACGTCGTAGAGCGGACAACCGTTGCCGACCGCTCGTTGCCGGAGAAACCAGGGTCGATTGTCACAGCAAGCTGCCAGATCCGTTTGGACCCTGCAGGCAGGCCCACCACGTTTTGGGGCGTCGTTGCGACGTTGGAGTTCTGGCAAAGCTGGGGCAACAGGCCCGTGAGAGAGAACAGGTCGATGTTCGGCGTCGTCACTGTGGCGGCAAATGTGACTCGAATCGTCAGGCACCGCGCTGACGTCACGCCTCGGCCGGTGGCGGGCTGCATGCCCTCCACCTTTCTCACAGTCGGCGTGCTAGCAGTGATGCTGGCATCCTCCAGGATCTCGATCGACACCGGGGCAGTGGCTGCCTGGAAGCTGAAGACGGCCGACTGCCCGATTGGGGGCTGCACTCGCTCACAGTTGCCGAAGGAGCTGCAGGGCTCACCAAGCTGGGTCCCGAACGACAGGGTGATCGCGTCCTCCGCCACCGTGACGGGGACTGCCCACGTCGCGGCGCCGTTGGAGATGATGGATGTGGCACCCCGCTTCCGGATCGCAACAGGGACTGTGTCAGGCACGAAGGACAGCCCTGAGATCAGCTCAACGTTGGAGGTCGGAAGTCCAGTGACGGCTACCGTGAAGTCTAGCACCAGGAACAGCACTTCGCCAAAGGGTGCGTCCACGACCGATGTGAAATTGATCGCGCTATCGCCGTCAATCGTCGTCTGCACCCAGGCAGTCGACGGGGCTGACGTTCCATATGTCACGGACGTGCTCTTCACGCTCCCCAGCGGAGGCGTCGCCGTCGACCCGGCCCCGTTCAGGGCAAGAGCCACGGTTACGGCGATGGTAGGGTTCGCGGCGGTCGGGAGCTGGTCCATCTCCAGCTTAATGCGCCACTCCGTCCCGGAGCTGGAGTCCTCTGCCTCGGTCTGGATCGACACGGGGTTGCCGCCCCTCGGAACGACGCCGGTGAGCGCAAAGTCCGCCGACGTGAGCTTGGAAACCGGAGACCCAAACACGACAAGCGCATCGAACTCGGCCGCGCCGACCTGGGACGAGCCCCCCGTCACAAACGTAGGGAGGGCGTCACACGTGAGCATCGTGACCAGCCGCAGGCTCGTGGGGGCGACCCGGTACCCCGCCTCTACAGGCGCTGGGGCAGCGCCAATCGGAGGCTCCGCCGCATCGCTTGGGGCATTGACCGTGATAGTAATGGTGCCCGGGTGCACCCCGAAGGGCAGTACCACGGGCAGGTCCCAGATCCTGTTGTTGTCGGAGGTGGTCAGGGCTTGTCCCGTCCACGACATGCCGGTCATAACGAACACCTCTGGCAGCACGAAGGTAGGTCCCTTGGGCGTGGCAAAGGTCAAGCGAGCACGCAGCACGCCAGAGGGGGCAACGTTGCCTGTTGTTGCGCTCGTGATGATACTCGTCGCCGTGCCATCTTCTGCAATGCTCACTAGCGAGATTGTCGCGACGGTTGCCTTGAAACGAAGGAAGGGGGCAAGCGGCGAGGCCACGGCCACATCGCTGCTTTCCGCGATGTTCAGCGATGGGCTCCCGCTGCTGCCATCGGGCTCCAGCTGCGCGATCCACGTGCGCCCAGAATCGTCCAGCGTTGACTTGCGCAGGGAGGCAAGGACGAATCCAACGTACTCAAGGTCACCAGCCGAAAGTGGGACGGGACAGGCAAACACCAGCCGAGCCTTAATGCTGTCTGCTGTCAGCAGCGAGCCAAACGGCACGGTTGTGGATGAGTTGTCCGCGAGAGTGGCATCAACGTAGACCACGCTGGTTGGCCTGGCGCGCGACCTGATCGTTACGGCCGTTGCTTCGGCTGCCAGCAGCATTGCGCGGTCCCTGCATCTTAGCGATGCCTGAACCCGTCCCACACCCTGCGCGAGTCCAGCCAGGGCCAGGCCGGTCGCCTGCGTAGCCTCCAGCATCGTAGACTCGTTGCCAAACACATACAGCCCGAGCGAGTCCGATGACGTCACAGAGCCAAGAATCTTCACGGTCGGGCTCTGCCATTCCTCTGCGGGGTCCGGGTCGGTGCAGAGCGTTTGCTCGGGAAACCAGAAGAATGGCTCGAACACGACGGCCTCCAGGCTCACGGCCGCCACGGCCCGCCGAGGTGCCAGCGCCAACGCTGACGGGGACGCGGACGGAACGAACGTCGCGCGGGGTGACGGGGGGATATACGTGGACGACGCTGAAGGGTCCATGGTCGCTGTGGTCGAAGGCGTGATGGACGGAGTCGGAGTCACAGACGCCACGACGGCGCAAAAGTGCCCGCGCACCAGGCCGTGGTTGACGAGGCCAGAGCCGAAGTCGTACCGTGTGCCCGTGTACCCTGTCGCGATGCGGCCCTCAAAGACCGAGGCCGAAGAGCCGACGGCCGTGTCGGTGAACTCCTTGCGCTGGGTGATGCTGTCAGCCGTAATGTCGTACAGGAACAGCCTTGCTGAGGCACTGTTGCAATCGGTCGACACGAGGAGCTGGCCGTTGGACGCCGAGAAGCCGCATTCGCCAGCAAGCTTGCTTTGGCCCGTCAGTGCGACCTTGCCGCCCTCTGGGGTTTCAACCAACCCATAAGGAAACACCGAAAACACGCGGAAGGTGGGGACGCCGGTGCTCCAGGGGGCGTATCCCGTACCTCGCGTCGTGCCCACGATCAGGATGGGCTGCCTAGAGGTGATGTCGTACGACATCGTGACCGCGTTGCCGAACTCGCGAGGCCGGTTTGCGACCGGGTCGGGGTCTTCTTGCAGGACGACCGGCTCCCAGCCCGAGCCCTGCACGTGCCGAAACACCACTACACCCCCGGATGTGGACGAGCGCCACGGGATGCCGACGGCCACGTAGCTTCCCACCATTGCAACGGGGGCACCGGTTCCACCGTTCATCTCGGTCACCGCGAGCGTGGTCTCCCGGGACCACCCCCCGCCCGAGCCCTGCTGGAAGATGGCCACCTTGGAGTCGGAGCCGGAGGCGACTGACACAGCCACGCGCCCTGCGTCCGTAGCGACGGAGAGTTTGTCGCCGATGGCCTCTCCATCTACGAGGCTCAGACGCGAGGAAGAGTACGCGAAGCTCTGCGTTGAGGCTTGCAGAACGTGAATCCCGTTCACGGTCCCGGTGGACCCTGGCTCCGTCACAACGATGTACCTCCCATCGGTGGAGCCAACCGCCGTCTTGCCGTACCACCCGTTCGCGACTGGGCTGTTAGACGTGTGCGTGGCGTAGAAGGAGCTGAAGGGGAAGAGCTGGAACTTATTGTTGCTGTCCTCGCCGAGGTACCGGAACAGGAAGCCCATTCCCGCCGCAGCCTTGGAGCTGACAGTCTCCTGGGGCGACGTCACGAACACCCCGTTGAGCGAAACGACCACGGCAGACCCGTACAAAGGCTGCGACCCGGTCGGGGCATTCGCTGGCACGATACCGCCCGTCGGGCTGGCCCCGACCAGTGTCTGGCAGTCGTACGTGTTCCAGATCGTCGGAGCCAGCTTTCGGCCGCCATGCTCGCCACCAGCAGCCAGGGAGCGGCTGCGGACGCCACGCCAGAGAGAGTTGGACAAGCCTGGTTCCGTGTCATTGTTCCACGCGCGCTCAGAGGCCGGCGATGGTGACCATCTGGCAGAGAACGCCACATCACCGCCAAGCGAGCCCATTGGCTGGGCTTGAAATGGCGTCATCGCGGCCAGAGCAGCTAGCAGGGCGATGGCCAGGCGGCCCGGCGGGCGGCCGACCGGCTGCAGCTTCGCACAGCCGTGCGGCATGGCTGGGGCTCCCTGGCAACCGTCAACAGGTAGCCCGGACCACCCCAACGAAGGGTTAGAATGTGCCGAGGCGGCGAACAAAACCCCCGGCTCTGCCATGTCCAGTTTTGCTTCCTTGCTTGCAGTTGCGCCGCGGCAGTCGATTCTGTGCCGCTGTGTTGCTCAGGAGAGCACCGTGCGGTGATGAATCGGACCCCCTGGAGCCACAACGGTTTGTCATGCAGTCGGCGGGCCCAGGGCGGTAACCTTTGCGGCGGTAAGGCCTTGCGGTTCTGCCAACCACACCTAGGTCGATCGCTAGGGCGCAGAGCAGCGCCGTGTCATCGGCACGGCGCACGTACGCCAGGATGCTTTCATTTCTTCTTCCTCAATTGAAGCCACGACACCGCCCTTGTGTGAGGTGCTCGCGCGGGGAAGGCGACACGGGCCGTGATGCGGCTAGCGCTCGGAAGCCACGCCCCGCCTCGATGAGCTGCACCGCAGGGGCAACGGCGACCGACGATGCCTAAAGTGATGCCGGAATAGCCGAGAATTGCGCCTCGCAGCGCGCGACGCAGATCACTTCGCGGCCGTAGTAGCGCCGCTTTGGCACGTCAAGCACTCGGCACACCACCGCCGCCTGGCCTGCGACGGTGACCGCGATCGCACTCGACAGCTGGTACCCACGGCGCCATTGTTGCCGCGTTGCTGCTGTGCCTAGCGATTCGCGGGCGGCAGGCGGCCTGGCATGGCAGCGATTGCACGATTCAATGCCGGGCAGCAGGTCAAGGACGCAAACGACCGCCGCCTGGTCCGAGTGAGGAAGCATGCGGAACGCCTGCTCGTGTGATGGGCTGAGAGCGGCACAGCGCGTGCGGGCGACGGCTGAGCGACCCGGTGCATCCGTTTGCGCCCGCCCCACCCTCCCGGCATCGAGGCCGCGCCTTCCCCGCTTGAGCGCCCTTCTCTCAGATTGGATGGGAGCACGACGCCTCGTCGGTCCGGAAGATCCCGGCGTCCCGGTGCAGCAAGGAGACGCTCGACCGGCTGTTCAAGACGGACATTCGGTTCCTCTTCGACCAGGTGAGCACAACGGCCGCACCGGCCCTCACGCAGCAAGTCTGTGATGAGCCACCGGCTAGATGTCACCGCGTGGCAGGGAGTGGGCGCTCGGTGCCGAGCGCGTTCGTCGTTGCCCGCCCCGGCCGCACGCTCGGTCCCGGCCCGCACCCCCAGCGCTCCCTGCCTCGCCCCATGCCCCGCAGCACGGCCAGGTGATCCACCCGCACCAGTTCGCAGCCAGCCTTCAGGTCGCGCCGTACGTGTACTTCATCTCCGAGTGGAAGCCCACTCATCGGTTCGTCGACGCGCTTTTTGATACCGCGTACCTCGGGGGCACCGCCCTCATCCTGGTCAACGTGCCGCACAGCCTGCTCGAGGAGGACCTTCGCGCGTGGTTCCGGGCCGGCCTCGTGGGCGGTGACACCGAGGTCATCGCGGTGACGAAAAAAATTCAGCGAGCCGGTGAGGGCACGCCGACTGGCCGCAGGAGCCGTTTGTGCGCGCAGCAGGGGGTATGTGCCCATAGGGTCGGTACTAGGCAGCGCGTGTGCGGCGGCATCCCGCCTTGGCGTGGCCGTGCGATGCCCGATGCGATGCCGTGCCCGCACCACCCTGACGTCGGCCCTCCATCGCAGAGCGGCGCCTGAACAACCTGAGGGGCAACCTGAGGGAGCTGGAGCGGCAGCTGGAGGACGTGGGCGCGCTGGTCGATGACGCGTCGACTGCCGACGGAAGCATCGACGCGGCGGCCGTCGTGAGGGCAAAGCAGTCGGCGGGAGGCGAGGTGATCGGCGACTCGGTGGTGACCGCCGGCGGGAGGCGCGCCTCGACGGCGACGGCGCGCGCCGAGGCCGGGTCGGAGCTGTCGGGGCTGCAGGACCGGGCTGACCAGCTCCGGTCGATGGTCAACGAGATGACGAGGGGCACGCTGCCCCAGCTGATGGAGTCGCGGGCAGAGCTCCTCGACACCGCCGCGGCGATGGACGTCAGGCTGCTGCGGGTGACGGAGCAGGCAGAGTGGGAGGCGATGG
>Ga0306871_1000820_pt1 | contig 11511 bp, 11 predicted proteins | sample AntRauMeHopE1497_FD_190447 | JGI IMG/M metagenome (GOLD analysis project Ga0306871, IMG submission 190447) | Saline lake microbial communities from Rauer Islands, Antarctica - Metagenome Hop E1 #497 (v2) (version 2) | ecosystem: Environmental > Aquatic > Non-marine Saline and Alkaline > Saline ... | reverse complement strand
ACACTATTAGCAGCAATGGCATTCGCTGTTATACTATTGGATGGTACATTCAATGGTGTTACTGTTGCCCATGCACTAAAGTTTGACGCTACACCTGCTTGAGTAATACCACGTACTCTATAACGATAGGCTGTACCAATCGTCAATCCATCATCAAAGAATATTCTAACAGGTTTAGATACATCAGCAACCTTCTCACCATTACCACTTCCATTATTCAAACGTCTCCACACTTCAATATGTGAAAAGTTAGCATTCGTTGGGTTCGTCCATTGTACTAATGCACCTTGATATAATGCAGTTACACTAATGGAGGTAGGTGTATTCGTTGCAGTAGTATCTTCAGCTTGTGTAACACATTCAGCATCCGTCCAATTACTGACAACCGTACCACCTCTACGTGCTCGTACTCTAAAACAATATTCTACTCCAATATCTCCATTAAACTGGAAGGATACTATGGAACCCGTTCTAGGGTTTGATACTACTGAAGTATTGTATAACACTCCAGCCTCTCGTATTTCTAGATCATATACAATATCATCACCGGTAACAACATTCCATGTTAATACAATATTAGCCACCTGTGTTCCATTTAACAGGGTTGAAATATTAGAGGCTGCTACTAACCCAATTGGATCATCAGGATCAGGTGGTGGCGGTAATAGGAACTGTGTTAATACACTGGACTGTGCGCTAAAGTTTAATTCATCTACTTTACGACTCCATGTATCATATCCTGCTACACGTACATAATAGGTTTCATCTTGATCAGCTTCTACAATGTGAGATAAACCAATATCTTCTTTAACCCTATTATTTCTAGAGGGTGTAAAACCTGATGTAGTGGAATGTACAATTACATATCCTTCATGATCAGCTTCAGTAGATTCAGTGTGTTCAACTTTATATGATCCAATTAAGGATTCAATATTGGTAATAGTAACGGCAGCAGGTGCAGGGTTAGTAAATGTAGTTTCAACCTCATCAGGTGATACTCTATTCAAAACATCCCGTGAGGTTACTGATACATTTACATCTCTAATAGCAGTATCTAATCCACTCGCAATAATAACTTCATCACGTGTAATTGTTTGGGTTTCAGTATCTGCAATGTATATTTTCATTACATTATCATTATCATCCAATAATCGAACAACATAATCTTTTAATACCGTACCACCTAATTGGGTTGGTGCATCCCATACGGCTGTAAATTGTCCAGCATTAAAGGTTGTACCACCATCAATTAACTCTAGGTTACTAACTGCTTCAATTGGAGAATCCTGTCCACCTATATCCAATTCAATGGAACCTTCAGCAGGTGTAGACATAACTCCTCTAGTATTAACAGCACTGACCAATACTTCATAGTATCCCGGTAGTGCATCATCAATAATAAATTGTCCTTGTGTTAAATCATCAGACATAGAATACTGTCCAACATTACGACGATAACGCAAAATGTAATGTGATAAGTATGGATCAATCACTTCATTCCAATTGACACGTAATCTAAATCGTATGGTAGAATCTGGTGTTAATATTGATTCAACATCAAAACTTAAATTTTGTGGGGTTGCAATAGTAGAACCACCAATACCAATACCCGGATCAGGTAATACAATACCTTGTTCTACTCTGTCATATTTTAATGGATCATAGGTAACGGCTTCAATACTTAATATACCCGTAGCATCTTGTTCACTAACGGAAATAACTTTAAATTGTCTAGGTGCTACACTTCCAGTAATGTAATATTCAGTATTCTCACCAAAATCATCTAGATCAAATGCAGTAGGTGATACAGCCACAAGGGTTGTTGGTGTACCTATTACAGTAAACCCAGTATTCACAAACCGTTCAATTTCTAATCCAGTGGGTGTTACTAATCGTATACGTTCTCCACCTGCAAAGGTGTACGGTCGATCTAATGTAACTACAAAACCGTTGGTTGAAATGTTAGCCACTTTACCAGATGATTGGATGTTGGTGTAATCATTATCCAATACATTGAATACATCACCCACATCTAAAAAGGCATTCTTCCAGCCTACTGTGAATGATACAATCTGATTAACGGTTAATGCACTGTCCAATGCCCATTTTGCTAAACGTCTAGCCTGAGTCTCTTTAACAACACCCATGGCTCCAATTTGTAATTCATTATAACCAAACCGTTCCAATTGGGCTGCGGTAGCCTGTTCATTAATCACTTTCGGTAAATATCGATCAGTAATATCATTAAAGGTTACATTTACTGATGTAATTCTATTCTCTCTTGGTGTTGATGAATAACTAAACTTACCATCCTCAACGTTGGTATTGTTAATAGTATGAGAAGGGTCTTGAGGACGATCTTGGATGAATCGTATTAAACCCGGATTAGCATATACTACACCTCTACAGGTAGCTGCAACCGCTTGGATCACCTTATATGGGTCTTCACGTGTAGCAATATTACCATTGAATGTGAATCGTGGTTCATCATCTGGAGAATCAACAAAGGCTTCAATCAATTCCATGTTATACAATGATGCTTCATAGAATGAATATTGATCTAATTCATTTTGGTTTAACCCTAATCCCCAACGATCATTCAATAATAGGTTATAACATATCCATGCTGGATCATCACAAAATGCATCCTTAAAGGTTGCACCATCCCATACAGCACTGTAGGATGCATAACTATCAACACTACCATCAGTATTATAACTGGTGGGTGTATAGACATTAGGTACTTTTAACTTAATACCATCAATTAAGAAGGATTGAGTAGGAATCCTACCACCGGTTGATTCTGAATCAATGGATAATCCTACAACCGCAGCATCATTATATGGAACCTGCATGTCCAATAGGTCAACATATGCCCAAAAATCTATGCGATCATTGATACGTGTTGATTCAGAGGTTTCAGTGGTTCTACGTACTCTAACTTGCCATACTCCAGAACCACTTGGACGTTCAATTCTATAGGCTTCTTCATAGGATGATGTGGTTTTACCGGATATAAACTTACTGAACACTTCAGTCCATGCTCCAGATGTGCCTAGACGGGTATCTACTGCGACACCAACGACATATCCATTCAAGTCACCCGTTTCCTCATCTAATCGTGTAAGTCCGTTAGGAAGCCTCACAATCACTCTGGCAGCATCCGAGTTTGCATCAACACTTTGGGTTACTGGTCCATCATCTTCCACTTCTATGGAGACTACATTAAAGTCTTCTTGTTCAGTAAAACCTACCAACGGTTCTTGAGAGGATAATCCATTTCTATAATCAATAGAGACACCGTTAAAGGATGCATTACCATCACTATCGGTTACTGGAGTTTGATCAAAGTATACAGACTGTAATGGTTCAGACGGTGCGCCTACAATACCTTGTATCTCACCTTCTGATAACACATGCACCAGTTTAGCAGTAGAACGACTCTGAAGTGTATTCTCAGCCTCTCTAGGGGTTCCACCGGAACCACCACTCTTACCACCTCCAGCACCTACAATTTTTAGTTTATTATTCTTCATAGTATTCTCATCGGTTTATTATTATTGGGAACCATGGTGGCTGAAGAGGAGGAAGAATTGACCCACCACCTGAACCATCATCACCCGGATATATTGGTGTTCCATAATTCATTAATTGTTCAACATCTAATCCAGCACTTACTAATGCTGAACCTGTTCTAAAACGTCCAAACACTAAGGGAACAGGTTGACCTTGTTGTGAAGTGTTTGTAGCACCATTGAATAAGAACGATGATCGCTCTTCAGGTGTCTCTCTAGCATTTGGTACATCAGGTGCAAAGAATGCTTGTAATATCATACCCACACCTGTAGAAATTAATGCAGCACCTAATGGAGCATTAATAGGTGATAACAATACACCCGCTACAATTAACAATACACCAATGATAATTTGTCCTAAACGACCACCAGCACCTTGAATGTAGGGAATAATGTATAAATCATCCTGTTCAATCTCACGATCTATATCCATTTGGGAAATGTTATCTTCATCTTTATCACTCCCAACATATAGATGCCACTTGTTAGGGGCAATCAATTGTTTAACCTTATTACCATAGCGTGATATTAATGCCCTAATAGCCATTCTAGGCGTTTGTGCGCCTATCTCAATGATACTATTACCACCACATAGTTCTTGTAGTTCACCTTGTAGATGTAATTTAACCTTTTTCATATCGTAATACCTTTGTAATTTTACTATGCCATTTAGACAATATTTCTTCACCACTTAACCTATTTGTTAAATGATGTACAATTTTACCATCACCTAAGTAAATGGCACCATGTGTAGCCACATCCGATAATATAGCCATTAATACTAAATCTGATCGCTGTATATCCTTCAATGGTACTTCATAGAATCCTACAGCCTTATAATTCTCTTCGTATAAATTGACAGAATGTGGAGGCTTATGTTTACCATCTTGATAAAAGAATCCAACCTCTCTCGGAAAATCTGGAATGGTAATACCATACTCTTGCCAATAATGTCGTTGTACTACACTTAAACAATCATTAACACCTGAAATGTAATCATTACCTTTAACCTGTTGTTCATAGTCTGGAAAGTACACAGGATCAGATACATCCTCACCACTTGTTGATACTATTCCAAAAGGTATGTTCAATAACTTCTGTGTAACCATATCAGCATAGGATGGTGTTCTAGGATCATAAGGAACACGATCAGGTCCAATACATTTCTCACCCTTCTGTACAGTATGTGAATGTAATAACAGCGTAGGTGATACCTTCTGAAACGCTATAGGATCAATTTCAAACTGTTGTGTAGGGTTCGTATGAATGTTATCAAAGAAGTGTAGGGTATCATCCTTAACACCGATTACAGCTTCATTAGGAAACTGTTCTAAGACATAATCATTGATTAGGTTTAATAGTAGTGGATCAGTAATCATTATCGTCTATTTAACCCTGATAGTCCTGACATGGGTGCCCATAATGCACCTTCAACATCATCACGTAATATTTGTCTACGTGGAATCTTTCTACTTGGAGTATCAATACTGGTACCTATTACAAAGGATATAGTATCTCTGGATAATTCAGTCATCTGTATAATACCATACCGTTCAATAGGCCAATGTTGATTCTGATCAGCATCCGGTTGACCATCTAAAAACATAGCCAATGTTCTCCAACGTATAACTTCAGCACCTACTAGATCACCTAATGTAATTACATCGGACATAACGGTTCTATTAATATTGGATATTGCAAAGGTCATTCTAGGTGGAGCACCTTCCAATGATCGATTAATAGAGGTTACTTGTACCGGTAATGGTAGATAGGTATTCCCTCTCCATAGTGTAGAGCTATCAATATGTGGTGAGAATCGTAAGGTTTCTGTACCTCCAATTGAGGTTAAATCCAATTCAAACAATTCTACAATATTATTAATTGCAAAATGATCAAGTTCTTGAGCAATAGTCATTCTTCAAATACCTGTTTAATTTCAAAGGTTAGATCATATACTTTTGCAATATTAGTAATGGCTGGAGGTGATATGAATATCCATTTAGAGGTTACTGATTCACCCGGAGGTATCCAATCCCATGAGGTTACAAACCCATGATTATTCCAAAAGGTTTTAAACAATGTACGTTCACTTTCGGTTAATGGATACGCTCGAATATTCCATGTCTTAAACTTAGCATTAACGCCAATAGAAGCCCGTTGAGAATATCCATCTCCATATTCTACTGCATAGAAGCGTTCATTTAAGTTTTCAACGCTATCCTGTTGTATTTTATTCTGTATTGCTGTTGGTAATATAGCCATTATAATTTTCCTTAATATCTATTCGGGATTGTGTTCAACATGTTACCTGCTCTACGTTGATCAATCATTTGTGCTTTAATCTTACGATCTATTAATTGATTCAATGCTGCTGCGGTCTTATCGGCAGTCTCTTGTGGTTGATCAGAACCAGTAACGTTAATAACATTACTAAAGTTGTATGTAACACCACCTGAACCACCACCTGACGCTGATACACCTAATCTACCTTGTGAATCTCTAGTAAGCGGCATGATAGCTTCAGGAGATTGTTCACTGATTTGATAACCACCATACATTTCTGTACTGTTAACTACTCCACCTTTGGCAAGTCCACCACGCATTCCTGCACCAACTGATGCTCCACCACCACCTGAACCACCTCCATCACCAGATGATCCACCAGCAAATGCTGATATTATACCTGTTAATAACAGTTGGAATATTGAACCACCTCCACCTGATCCACCTTGTTGAGGTGAGAATATTTGACCAATTAACTCTTGTATACCTGAACGAATTAACATTTTACCAATATCACTAAAGAAGCTATCAAACTCTAATCGTCCACTCTCTAGGGAATCAATAATAGAGTCACCTAAAATGTTTCCAAAGCTTCTTGATAATCCGTCAATAAAGTCTCTATAATCATCCATCTCTTTTAACAATTCTTCATTTGCTTCTCTTGCAATTAGAATACCTTTCGCTCTAGCAGCTACTTCTTCTTCAGCTAAATCAGGAAACTGTTCACGTATATCTAATAGTTCACGTTCCAATTCTAATCTACGTGATAATTGATCACTACTGGTAATTTGACCATTGGCTATTTCTCTACCAATTTCTAATTCGCGTTCTAACATTGCATTTAGTTCAGCACGTTGGGACGCTACGTCTAACTCTGTTCTAATGTCACGAGCTAGACCCATTCCTGTCTGTAATGATGCATTAAAGGTGTCAAGGTCCATATCAGGGTCCAATAATTTAAGACCTGTAACCCGTTGTAATATTTCCATAAGACGAAACAATTCTGGATCAACTTTAAATAAATCTTCAGCAGTATTAAAGTCTCCAGAGTCCCTCAATCTATCCATATTGGCTATTAATGATTCAATATCAGCCATAGCATCACTATTAGCCAACTCAAATTCAGGCAACTCTTGTCGTAAACGTTCTGTTAAGAAACTGGTTGCATTTGTAGCGGATATACCCACCTGCTTCTGTAACTCTTTAGTAATAGCTTCTTGAGTTTTAAGTGCAGCAGCATCACGATCCTCTTTCTCTCGTTGTAATCGTGCTTGTTCAGTTTCAAGTGCTAACTGTTCTTCTTTAACAGTAAGATATGCTAACTGTTCAGCATTCATATCTTCTACAATTACTAACCTTTCTTGTTGAATAGCAGCAATTCTAGCTTCAGATTGTTCAATAATTGCACTAGCAGCAAGTGGATCACGAAAGTCTCCATCTCTATTTCTACGAAGACCACTCAATGCTTGACTACGTCTAAGTTCTTCAGCATTCAGTTGTGTTTGAATATCTAATAATTCAGTAGTTAACACAACTCGTTGGCGTAATGGCTCCAACAATTCATCAGATTGTCCACCTACAAGTGCAACCGTCTGTAATTCTTGTAGAGCACGTTTATATTCATTTGTAGCCAACTCAAGAGGGTCTAATTCATTAATATTCTCTAATGTATTGGCAATAATCTTTAATCCACCTTGTGTAACTGGACCAAATGCTATCGCTGCATTACGTTTGATGGTATCCCAAGAAGTATTAATGTTATTGGTAATTTCATCCATCTTGGCAGCATCTTGTAACTGTTGAGGTGTTAATATAGCACCAGAGGCTCTAAGTCTATTCAACTGTTCCTCAACGGTTCCTAAATCTCCAGCAAGCTTTAATGCACCTACTGAACCCTCACCTAACAGTTGTGTAATACCTCTAGCTTTTAATGCTGCATCATCCGTATCATTAATAGCATTAATAATCTCTTGGAACGCTTGTGTAGGGTCTACTAGGTTTAAACGATCAAGTGATAAGCCCAACTGATCAAAGATTACATTACCCTCTTGTAGCTTCTCCTGTTGGCGTATTAATACACCTGTCAATTGATCAACAGAGATGCCCACCAATTTTGATCGGGCTTCAAGATCAGCCAAGCCTTGTAATGATGCACCTGTGAATAAGGCTATATCATTTATTTGATTGATCTTAGCAAACTCTGCACGTGTAATGGCAGCAGCTTTCAATGCAGCAGTACCTACCACCACTATAGCAGCGGCAGCAGCGGCAGCAGCCACCTTCATCTTACCAAAGCCAGCCTTACCAGAGTCACCTACATCCTTAGCTTTCTTTTTAGAATTATCTAATTCTTTATTGGTATTATTAATCTCTTTACGTGCTTGCTTAATTGCGGCAGCATCTACTTCGTATTTTATACCTACATCATATTGTGTCATGGTTAATTCCTGTGTTCGTTATAGTAATAGTAATACTCTCGATCCCATTTGAATAGTAAATTAGATTCATATAGGTCAAATGTAACATTCGTAACCTGTCCACAATGATATACATCAGTATAGGTAATAGGATGTTCATATGGTTTAGTACGTCTAATATTCCAGAAGATATTCCATATGAATCGAATAGGTGGTTCAGGTTGAAATGTAACATGTTCATAATCCTTTGAAAGACTGTCAAAAGTCTCATTGAAGGATTCAGGAAGTGTTCCAGAATCCTTCATATTCTTCAGTTTAATGTAATGTTCAAGATTAGAACCACTACCCGTTGTAATAGCACCCATTATTTTGGACTCTATTGCTTTAGAACATAGTATTAATTGTTCGGAAAAAAACCACTTTGGTCTTCCTGTGCAGCATTAATTAGATCACGTATCCAATAATTCTCTGCATCCAATAATACCTCTGTACAATGTTCTCTAGTATAGGGCATTTCAAAGAATGATTCATCCCAACCGGTTACAAGAATACTAGTTAGTGCAGCAGTGGCCTTTCTATTATCTTTATAGGATGGCTTTTCCTCACCTTCTACTCTATCCAGATCAGCAATGTATTCTAGATATTCATTACATCGAACGGTACGCACGTTAATCCATGCTCCAGTATCACCACTTTCTGGGTGTATAAGGTCTACTTTCTTTGATACCGCTTTTAAACTTTTTAATGTTTTATTCATTTTTACTCTCCTGAGTTAATATAGTACGTAGTGTTTAACAATAGAATATTGTCAATGGTATTTAGTGCTAAACGAAAAAACCCAAGGATTTTAACTCTTGGGTTTTAACAATTTTAACAGTGAAGTTAGTTTAAGATCGTGTGATAACTAACGTAGACCCTGCGGTAGCATCAAATAATGCTCTGAAGGGCATGGTGATCACTCGTAAGCCTGAACCTGTAGCAATAGGTACATCTGCACCAGTATACTTAATGTTAGGCAATTCAAAGGTCATTGTGTTACCATCATTATCTTCCATGGTAAATTCTAATGAACTTTCAGTGTCATTCACAAACTTGTTAATCAATGTAGAGTTTTCAAATAGAACACTCATGGTTCCAGTTACATCTACACGTGCAGGTACTAATGAATGTGGATCACACTCACCCCATGTGTGTACAGTTTCCAAGTTATTAGTCATACTAAAACTTAGATCAGTAACAACACCAATGGCTGTACCATTTTCAAGAATAGTACCACCACAGTGGGTCATAGGCTGTCTAGAGGCTTGAGCAGTATATGCTGAAGCACTTACAGAGGAGCCTGATGCAGCCTGTGATAATCCTAGAATGTCGAATGAAATGGTAGCAAGACCACTTACTGGTGCGTTCAATGTAAATCCATTTACAACACATCCACGATTGATCTTATATTGGTTAATATCACTCTGACCTTCTTCAATACTCAATGATACAATAGTATCACCCATGATCAATTCATCTGTATCCCATGCGTTATACATTGCTGATTCCAATAGAGTGTCATAGTTATCATGTGCGAAACCTCCATCAATTGAACCACCAACGGTCTTATTACCGGTTTTAGTATACAAATACTGTCGAGTATCTGCCTTACTATCATCCAATAGTTCAGGCTTTGTTAATGAAAAGTTAGCTGAACTGAATCGTTGTGAATCCAATGTTGGTGTCGCTGGTGTAGTACCAATAACACTCTCTTTTATAATACCGATTTTACTTAATGCGTTTGAAGCTGTCATAATAGTTTACCTTTTGTTATTAATATCATATTCTATTTATCAGTTAGGGTCAATCATTCACAGATACATTGTATTCATAACTCAAATATCTGGAAAATATAGGTGATCGAATCCAATCTGTTTCCTCTATTGCATCATTACCCTTCCATGTACGCTCTAACAGTAGATTAGCGTTAATTACTCGACGCTCATTTAACTGTTTAACAATAGCATCTACAATAGGGAAACTAACAATAGTACCTTTCGGTGTAAAACAATCCACTTGGAATAATCCAGAATGTTCAATAATACTGTCAATTCCTTGTGATACATTACTGGCCTCATTTGGAATCATTGTTACTCTAATCCATGGAGTCCTCAATGTTGGTTTATGATTAGTATACATGTCTACTACCACAATTGAAGTATCAACCGCTTTAATAGTATTAACGTATGCATCTAATAGTACTTTATGTTCAAGCATCTCTAAACTCCTTAATGCGATCTGAGGCTCTTTTAACAACATTTGATAGTGAGCTAATGGTTCCAGTGAAAAATGCCGTAGGTGGCTGTGTACTCGTTCCACCATCCACATATGGAGCATATTGCTCCCCTACTGTTCCATATAAATTATCATCGCTATCACACTGCATGAGATTATTCTTAATTCTTGATTTAGTGTTAGAACCACTTGGATCAAGTTCATCAATAATAACATCACCTTCTGTTTTACTAATATTAACACTACCTTTCAATGCTCCAGTATCAACTGGCATAGCATTAATCATGGTTTCAGCTAACTCAAAGGCTACAGCCCTATGTAATGCTGTCATATCCTTCTCATGAGCTTCTTCAAACTCTTTAATGGTTAATGACATATTATTGACCTACATACACTTTATACGCTATCACAACATCAGTAGGTTTTATAATTTCAACCTTTTCAATGTTATACAGCGTATTATCAAATCGTATGTACAATTCATCCGTTGGTTCAATAGAACCTACTGAACATAATATAGAGGATGTGATACGTTCTCTCAATTCTCCAACAATGTCATCTTCTGTTAATGCACTCATTATTCCATAGGCAGAATCATCCAACACGATTAACGTATTGGATTCATCATAGCTAATTAACTCAAAGGGTAATCCACGTGAGGTTAAACGATTCGTTACCTTATCACGTGCTATAGAATAACGACTCATATTATGATGCGGGTTGAGTAATGTTAAACGTTGATACAGTAACAGTACCACCAGTGATCAATGAAATATTATCCAATGTAATTTCACCAGCACCACCAGTTGCAGTTATATTCATATCCATAGATATTACACCATTAGATAGTCGTGCCCATCCTGCGGTACCTGTAGCATCTACAGTGTCATCCCATGTACCATTCTTAGATAGTACACCATTAGATGCAGCATTGAATGCGTCAGCAGGTAGTACAATGGTTG
>Ga0306871_1000812_pt1 | contig 11575 bp, 4 predicted proteins | sample AntRauMeHopE1497_FD_190447 | JGI IMG/M metagenome (GOLD analysis project Ga0306871, IMG submission 190447) | Saline lake microbial communities from Rauer Islands, Antarctica - Metagenome Hop E1 #497 (v2) (version 2) | ecosystem: Environmental > Aquatic > Non-marine Saline and Alkaline > Saline ... | reverse complement strand
GAGCCAGGCTTCGAGGAATCAGCGAGCCGCAACCCAGTCATACGCATGCCCACGGTCTGGCGCGACGGAACGGCAGCAGCGAGCAGCAGCCCGCGGGCCAGGAGCTCAAGCCGCTGGTCCTTCGCCTCGGCGCCCTGCGCACGCGCCGCACGGCAGGACAAGACACACACAAGAGCAGTCGCTGTCACCGCATCACCGCTCCGCCCCCGCACGCAAGGAGCGCGCTGGAGAGCCCAATGGCAACCTCAGTGGCAGCACCCTCACGGTGATGTGCCCCGCCGCCGACCCCAGGGCCCGCCCCAGCGCCACCGCCAGCATCTCGTCCATGACCAGGGCATCAAGCTGCGCAATGCGCGAGGTCATCGCAAGAGCACGCCTTGAGTGCCCGCGACAAGCGTGGTGGGGCACGACTCTGCGCGCGCGTGCGCGCGCGCTGTGGCCCCTGCGGTCGGATGCGCACGCCAGCCAGGCACGAGCGTCCCACTGGTGGCGTCACCGCCAGGCTCCGCCTGGGCTGCTGAGCTACAAGCTGTCACGCACTCAGGCTCCGTCACTCGGTCTCAGATGTTCGTCTCCTCCTCGTCAATGATGCCAAAGTCCTCCCCGAGGTCACCAGCCGACGTGTCGCTCCACCTGGTAGTGACCATGTACGACTGGGCGAGGGGGATGCCCTCGAGGACCTTGTCGGGCAGCAGGCTGAGGACGAAGCGCCAGCGCTGGACCTCGACGGACGCCTGGAAGATGAAGACGCGGATGTAGTACCCGGCCACGCCCAGCACCACCAGGCACAGCACCGACGCGCTGACCACCGCCTGGATCAGGTACAGGTTGGCCCAGGACTCGAACGCCTCCGCGTACAGCTGCGGAAGCACCCGCACGGCCAGGTACGACTGCGTCAGGTACGGCGGCGGGGTGTCCGCGGAGTCCTGCCGCAGCCGTGACTGGTAGTCCTTAAACTGCCGGTCGATGGCGCGCTCCCCGAAGAACCACTCCGAGATCTCAGGAGACGTCGCCACGCCCGTCAGCTCCACCGTCTCCGCCTCCGCGCCCGCCCGCGCCAGCGGGTTCGGAAGGTCGCTGCATCCGTACACCACGCACCTGTGGTAGAGCTCAAGCGTCGAGACCAGCTGCGCGAGGCGGTCCGACGACGCCCTCACCGTCGGCTCGGACCCGGTCGCGAAGTCCGCGTCGTACCACGCCTCGAAGACCGACCTGTTGGCGGCGCGGTTGACGACCGTCGCGTAGGTCAAGGTCCGCTGCAAGCGGGCGCGCCTGACGGAGACCTCGAAGCCCGACTGCGAGTAGAGCGACAGGTACCGCCCCATCGCCGCAAACTGCCGGTTGATCATCTCAACGGACGAGTACGTGACGATGAGCGCGCTCATGAGGCCCACGACGAGGAGCACCATCACCACGCCGGCGCGGACCATGAAGCGCCGGCGGGAGCGGAAGCTCTCCTCGCGAAGAGAGTGGCGCTTCACGCGCTCGATCAGCACCTCCAGCGGGTCCTTCGACACGGCGCGGCGGAACAGCCGGCCGCAGCACGCCTCGTGGCCTGCCTTAGGCGCGCCCCCCTCCCTGGGGCTGAGGACCCCCACGCTGCCCCTGTAGCCCTTGGACGACTCGCTCATGTCGCTCGGCATCCGCTTGACCACGGCCTGGGCAGCCGCGCTCCGGCGCACGGCGCCGCCCGAGGCGAGGCCGTGCGACCGCTGCGAGGCATCGCTCCCGGATCGCACGTGGAGCACGTCGGACGGGACGACCTTGGAGTCCCGCCCGGCAGCCGCCCCAGGGCTTACCGCTGCAGTGAAGTCAACGGCAGGGGGGTCGCCTGCAGCGGCTGCTACGGCCGCGCTCGGCCCGGGCGAGATGCCTGTTGCTTCGCCGACCTGGCCGCCCATCGTCGACCACGCCAGCGGGTCCGCGTCGGCCGACAGCACCTGCACGTGCCCGCCGCCAGTGATGCTCTCCGTGTCCGAGCCCCGCCGCAGCATCCTCGTCGCACCGATGCTCCGCCTCGACGCGTGGAAGCGCTGCCCCATGTCGGCCAGCGACGGCACGCGGCGGCCCCGGACCTGCACCTCCCCCTTGCACACGCACTTCTCGAGCTTGCGCAGCTCCTTGGCCACCACCGACTGCGGGTTGATGTCGTACCCGAAAGTGCCAAACTTGGACACTACAGAGCGCCGCGCTCCCCCGAGCGCAGCCTCCCGCTGGCGGCTGCGGGATGCCTCCCACTCGCCGTCCGGCCCGTCACGCAGCTCCTTGACGTCCTCGAAGCTCGCCGCGCGCCGCATCTCGGTGGCTTCGGTGATCTCGTCCTCCCGCTCGTCCTCGGCCGTGCGGAGCGCCGCGGCGATGCTCTTGTGGGGGACGGCCTGGAGCACGTACCACCCCAGGGACCGCTCGAAGTGCGCGTGGGCGAGGCCGTTGAGCATCACGCACGGGATGGCGGCGAAGACGCAGACGCCGATGACGGTGATGACGGCCAGCGCGACGAAGAAGGACAGGCTCATGTTGTTTGCGTTCTCCGTGTACACGAAAGCCGCACTGTCCATGGCCTTGAAAGTGCTGGCCACGTTGTACAGGAAGGGCAGCACCGCGGCGAGCTCCGCGCCGGCGACCTGCTGCCGGCCCTGCTCGCGCGCCACCGCGGCAGCCAGCGCCGGGCCGGAGAGGTTGCTCTGCTGCAGAGCCATCACGCGCATGAAGGCCTGCACGGGGTCCGCGTCGGCGTACGTCTGCGGGCTGAAGGTCCCCGGGTTCTGCAGCGCATCGAGGAGGAAGTACGTCATCTGCTGCGCCAGGTCGTCGGCCAGCTTGGGGATGCCCACGACCTGGATCTGGAGCCCGGCGGCAGGGTTGCTGATGGTGCCGCCCTCGCCCGTCCCCGTGCTCTGCACGTCGTAGAGCGTCCCCTGCACGTCGCGGGTCAGCGACTTGGAGTTGGAGACGCCTCGGGGGCAGGAGAGGTCGGACCTGTCGACGAAGTGAGCGAAGGAGTCGAGCGGGTCCTTGGGGTAGTTGCAGAAGACCAGGCGGTGGTTAATGTGGATCATCTCGCCCGCGATCTCCTTGAGGCCGACGGCGCCGGTGCCGTTCTGGTGGTACTGCTCCCAGTAGACGCCCGACTCCATGTCCGCCAGCACCTGACCCGTCATCCACACCAGCGACTCGCGGCGGCTGGACGTCGACAGCGCGAGGGTGGAGGTGCGCATCTGCTGAAGGAGGTTGACGTTGACCCCCACCGGCACGAGGAGGAAGAGCAGGCTGAGGACGACGGCGGCCACGAGCATGTTGAAGAAGCTGCGCACCCCCGGCCACGACCTCGGGTTGGTCTCCTCGCTGTCCACCTCGGCCGTGCCGATGATCCGGCGGGTCTTCACGCGGCGAATGAGCGCCTCGTCGTCGTCATCGTCGTTCTCGTGCACGCCGAGGATGCGACCGACCTCGTCCGCCTCGTGGATCGCCATCCGGGCGAGCGCCTCCTCTTGCGCCCGCTGCTCGGCGGACCTGCGCGCGGGGCCGGGCTTGACCACGACACCGTCCCCGAGGTCCAGCGACACGCGACGCCCTGCCTGACGGACACCTGCGGGTGACGCTGGCACATCAGACGGCGGATCCAGCACAGCCGGCTCGTCCGCCACGGTTGTAGCAATGCTTCCGAGCAGCCCCTCAAGGCCGTCGCCGCTTGACGCCGCCGCGATGGCCGACCTGCCAGCAAGCGGCGCGTCCGGGTCGACGGCATCGGTCGAGCCCACCTCCACGCCCTCGTCGTCGTCGCCCTCCCCTCGCTCGCTGGCTTCGTCCGCGTCCTCGTCGACCCCGGTGGCGTGGTGCGGCGACGCAAACGCGACGCGGGCACCGGCCTGGCCCTGCGCCATAGCGGCCGGCGCGCGCGTCCCGTGCCTCTCCAGGCCCCTGCGGCGAGCGTCCCCTGGCTCCTCCTCGACCGCCTCGTCGTCCCGCGCGTACCCGTCGGCGTCGAAGCTGTCGCCCGCGACGTCACCCCCCGGAGGCGACCTTGCCCGGCTGCCGTCACTGCGGTGCCGGTGGTGCCTGTCGGACTCCGTGCGGCGCTTGCCGATGGAGTGCGCGAGGGAGGCGGCCCGCTCCGCCGCGGCCTCCTCCTCCACCTGGTCCGCCATGATGACGTACCGCTCCGCCTCCTCGGGCTTGTTGTGCACCTGGCGGAGGAAGGTGGCGTAGGATCGGAGCACCTGCGTGGAGTAGCTGTGCTTGCTGATGAGAGCCTCGAACGCCGACGACGCCAGGTGCTCCGCCTGCCCGATCCGGGCGAGGCTGGCCCGGACCTTGTCCACCGTCACCTTGCCCCCCGGGGTCGCTAGCATGCCCCAGAAGGCCTTGATCTCGCGGTACGCCTTGCCGTGGTAGACCGTGGCGGCGCGCATGCTCTTGGAGAGGTCGAGGTACCGCACGGTGCTCTGCCCTTGCCCCACCTGGTTCCGGCGCTTCTCAAACTGCGAGCACGGGGCGCGGGGGGCGGGGGAGGGCATGAGATGGCCGATGACGGGGAAGGCCTGGCACAGCAAGCCACGCGCCCGAGCCGAGCGGACCATAGCGGACCAGCCAACAGGCACACGGCGAGCGTCGGGACCCGGCTCACGAGGTAGCGGAAGACCGAGAAGCGAAGGTCCAGGGAGTTGATGCGCGCGAGCGCCGCCGCGGACATGCGCATGCGGGAGCCCGTCTCCGCCCAGTGCACGAAGTTGAAGTACGCCGTCCACAGCCGGGACGAGTCACCCTGCTCCGTCACGGCGCGCTGGAAGAGCCAGTGGACGAGGAAGAAGCGCTCCTCCGCGCCGATGCGGATCAGCTTCCCGTCCACCTCGGCCACGTCCTCGTCCCGGTGCAGGCCGTCCACGCTGGACCCCAGGCTTCCGGCCGAGCTGGAGTCGAACATGCCCCCCGAGCGGTCCGCCGGCCCCGTCATGCCCAGCAGCCTGACCAGGGAGCGCTCGTGCTTCTCCTTGAGGAAGCCGGACGTGCACCCCGGCGGCGTGAGGACGTGGCGCGCGGCGATGTCCAGGTCCGTGGGGTCGTCGAGGACGAGCGCCGCCTGCAGCGTGCTCTCGAACTGGTCCTCCGAATCCACCATCTCCCACAGTCGTGCCGTCGTCGGCATGGCCGAGATGACGCGGTCCCACCGGCGCTTTGAGAGCCAGGCGCCGAAGGACATAGCCGGGACGGCGCCGAGCAGGAAGAGCTCCGCCGTGTACTCGGCCGGCGCACCCAGCGAGGCGGAGACCTCTACAAGGGTGGTCCACACGAAGAGGCCCACGCCGGCGGTGCGGAACATGTTGGACTGCTTGACGTTGTACGGCTGCATCTGCACCAGCCAGTAGAGCAGCAGCGCGGCGAGCGCCAGCTTGAGGAAAGCCGCCGCGATGGACCCGGTCACCGGCGTGAGCTGCTGGACGACGACGAGCAGGAGCTTGATCATCAGGACCCGGAGCTCGGCACGCCCGTGGGACATCCCGAACAGACCCTGCACGTCCACGGCCACGGTGGAGATGACCACGCAGATAGGCACGAAGACCACCAGCAGCGCCCACGCCCCCGCCGACAGCCCGACGTCCACGGCCCGGCCAGGGAAGGCGATGAACTCGGCGCTGCCGTCCGCCGCCGTGTACAGGAGCGCGTACCGCATGAAGACCTCCACCGTGGGCATGAAGAGCACGCTCGACTCCACCATCGCCACCACGCGCAGCGCAAGCAGGGCCGACTCGGGCGAGGTCGATGAGAACGACAGACGGTACCCGACGTACACGAAGCACAGCAGCGTGAAGCACGTCAGCGCCAGGCAGATGATCATGTCGGTGTACGACGTAGTCCAGTCCGTGCCGCCCGTGAAGGGCGTCGACAGCAGGACGGCGGCGTCGGCGAAGAACCGCGCCACCACCTGCTTGCTCGGGTCGAAGAGCAGCACCGGCAGCACCGAGGCCGTGACGGCGAAGTTGGTCGCCAGCAGCTGGACGGGCTCGATGACGAAGGCGGCGGCCTGGATCTTGTCCTTGAGGGAGTTGGAGCTCAGCATGGAGTACACGGCCAGGAACAGGGAGCGCTCCGCGGAAGCGAGCCTCGTCGCGTTGAGCGCCCGGCTGTAGGTGCTGTCCGACCCCACGGAGCTCTGGCCGCCCAGGACCGACCCGCCTCCGTGGTGCCCGGACGCTGGCTTGGAAGGCGGGTGCGTGCCTGCAGCGTCCCGGTCCTTGGAGCCGCGGGTCCGCTTTGCTGCCGTGACACTTCCCTCCATAGTCGACAGCTGCGACTAGCGAGTCTCACTGACGCCTGCGAGGCCGCGGGGGCGGATGCAACGGTTGCTCGGAGATGCACGACGCAATCAGAAACGCTCGTCTCCGCCTGCCCTAGGATTGGTAGACGATGCCTACAGCGGGACCAGTGTCAGATGAGCATCCACGGCTCGCGCCGCGGGGCGCTCGCGCCGGGGTGGGCTGGCCAGGCCAGCACCTCGGCAGGGCGGGAAAACTTGCCGGGCGCCCGTCACCTCCAGGGTCCTCAGGGCTGGGCGGAGAGCTGGGCGCTCGGCACGCATGCAGCCATTGAGACGGCGCTTTACATTACGAGCAAAGGGGTTTAGGCCGTCCTTCTTGAGTTCTCAGGCAGCTTGCAGGCGTGCAGCCAAGCGTTGAAGAGAATAGCTGCAGCCTCGCCCTTGCAGGCCACGGGGACAGCTTAATCTGGCTCACCTGCAACCCTGTGACGGCCCTGAGATGCGCTTGCCTTGAATCGGCAAAACTGGTGGGCGGTTTGCCTGCGGAAGTGCATGCAACGCGAGTGAGCGAGCGTTCAGAAACAGGTTTTCTGCCCGACCAGGCGTCCCTCCAGGGGGTTCCAGCGTGAACCGCGCTGCTGCGCCGGACAGCCACAGCCACGCGGCCAAAGCCGCCTGTGCATTGTCTCTGGCGCAGCCGCAAGGACCAAGTCCGACATCGGACACAGGAGGAGGGCAGCAACAACTGATGCGGCGGACTCGAGTGTAGCGGGCAAGTGGAACACTGGCGACGACCACGGTGACCCCTTCGTCACCAGCTGGACCGCAGGGGCAAGGTAGCTTCCAGCCCAAGGTGTCCGAATCGCTTTGCCGCGGAGTATGCGCGCAGCGGGCTTTCCTCGCTTCTGGCGCTGGTCGGGGCGACACGCGAACACTGGCTGCCGTGGGCACGCTGCACGGCTCGCGGAAGGGCACTCACCCCTCTGCTAAATGCTTCGGCTGTCTCTGATGGTATGTTTTGTAGCCCGTGAGCGGTGGGGGCTGTGTGGGGGGGGCGAAGAGCGGCGCACCGTGGTGGCATTATGCGCTGCAGTGGTGCGCCCTTCAGGGCGGAGCCGTCTTCGCAGCGGCCACAGGCAACTGAGCTCTTTGGGGCGCCAACGCGCACGCTTGACTTCAGCACACCCTGCTCGGACCGGCAATGATAGTTGATCCCTTTTAGGTATTTGCAGCTGATCCAGAGCCGACACGATGCACATCATGACAATGCCGCCTCTGGTGGCGCAGCAACCATTCGCTCCGGGGTTGGACCGTAGCGAGCCGCCCTCCCGCTTCCCCCCGGCATCGATGGTCTGGAAGGCAGCCCTGCCGGAGCGGGCTCATGCCGGCTGGGACGTCAGCCCGACAACGCCTGGCCCCAATGCGCCCACACTGCCGCAAGGTTGTGCCTCGCGACCACCGACCAGTATCCACGCAACAAGCCGCCGGGGCATCGCTGCGCGCGACCGGACGGATGCGTCCTTCCCCTCACCTGCCCGTCACAGCCGTGTCCATTGACGACCTTGAGGCCGACCCACGCCGGCTGAGCATTTATCTGACGACGTGTGGCTCCTTTCCAGGGTTCTGCGGGCCGCTGAGGCTTCGAAGGTTCGGATTCGGGCAGTCCAACCCAACGTTCTTGGCCTCGTCCCCAACCCACGAGCTGGTGGTCCGTAAGAAGCCGGCCGGTCGGGTTATTGCGTCGGCGCATGCTGTCGGGAGGGAGTACCGTGTGCTTCGTGCGCTCTGGGACCACGGGGGCGTGCCGGTGCCCGAGCCGCTTCACTTATGCACGGATACCAGCATCATCGGAAGCCCCTTTTACGTGATGCGGGCGGTCAAGGGCCGCATTTTTACGGATCCCGCCATGCCGTCGCTTGAGCCTGCTGAGCGCGCAGCCTGCTACAGAGACGCCCTGCGCGTGCTTGCGGCCATCCACGACACGCCGATCGCCGCGGCGGGGCTCGAGTCATTCGGAAAGCTGGGCGGGAAGCAGTACTACGCGAGGCAGCTGAGGCGGCTCCGGGGCGTGAGCGTGGCGCAGTCGACGGAGGGGAGGGGCAAGGCGGACCCGCTGCCCGGCCTTGCCGCGATGACGGCCTGGCTCGGCGAGCGGCTCCCCGCGGACTGTCCCACCCTGGTTCACGGCGACTACAAGATTGACAACCTTGTGTTCCACCCCACCGAGCCCAGGGTCGTCGCCGTTCTCGACTGGGAGCTGAGCACGCTCGGCCACCCGCTTGCGGACATGGCGAACTTTGCGGGAATGTACGACTTCCCGCGCTCGGGCTCCGCGCCCAAGGACCTCAGCCGGAGAAGCCGGCGGTCGCCCGCGCCGGGACTGCTGCGCGGCGGCTGGGCGGCGCCCCCGCGGGTCGGCGAGGCGCTCCGGCTCGTCGCCCCCGCCGCGGCCGGGGCCGCCGATGCGCTTCGCGAGCCCGCACCTCGGGTCGAAGGCCTCGCCGGGGCGGACCTGTCGTCGTCGGGCGTGCCGAGCGATGACGAGGCGCTGACTGCCTACTGCTCCAAGCGGCGCGGCACCGTGCCCGTCTCCGACTGGGCCTTTGCCCGCGCCTTCCTCATGTTCAAGTACGCCGTCATCGCACAGGGGGTCGCCGACCGCGCGGCTCGGGCCGTCGCGTCGTCGGCTCACGCTGCCAAGATCGGCGCGATGGCCCCCATGGTGGCCGAGTTCGCGATGGAGCGGATGGGCATCGACGACTCGTACGGGCCGGGTGCCCGCGCCTCGAGGCTCTGAAAGCGGCCGGGCGGTTCTGAGTGGTCGCATGCTGCGGCGGCTGATGCGCGGCCTCGCAACCGCGAACGCTTCAGCTGTCATACGCCCATCTCTGCCCGAGGCTCACCAGCTCGCACCTAATATGTGCGACTTGCGACGGCCGAATCGGATCGCACTCGGCCCCACGGTCCAGTATGGGCGGCATCGGGGTTTGAAAGCAGCTCTGCCGACAACGCCGCCGAGCAAATAGCGCCCAAGCGGCCGACACGGGGACACAGCGGCCTGCCCGTCACCCGCGAGCAGACCATCTGTGCCAACAGGTGTCGGGTTAGGAATATCCTCGGCAGACCGGCGGAAGCAATGGCAGGTGAGCCCCGCGAGCGAGCCCTTGCGATCTCGCCGCCCCGCTGGGTGCTCAGGCGCCCGGCCATCGTCCTGCGACCAGTGCCCCGAGGCGCTTATTCGGCGCTTTCTGTCGCCTTCAATCGGACGCTCCCGGCAAGCGAGCTCGCCGCGGGTCGCGGGCCTGCTGCCGGCCAAACCCGAGGTCGGGCGTCGTTGGGCGCCGCCTCTCTGCGCGATGCGTGCCCCGACCTCGCGCGGCCAGTGATGGGATAGGTGCTCCGGTATCATGCTGTAGATGAGTGCAGCTGGCGGGCCTCACTCGTCGTGCCCGATCGCGGCCTCGCTCCCCGCAGCGGTGCCCGCTGCCATGCCGGCCGATGCAGCCGCCGCGACCGTTCGGTCGCCGGCCATCGCTATGGAGGAGATGGCGTCGACACACCTTCAGCAGGGCGCCCACCAGGTGCTTGTGGAGCAGAACATGCCCATCGTCAAGTACAAGGAGTTCCCCTACCACATCGTGCGCAACGACGGCAGGGTCCCCGGCGGGCCGGCGTACCTGCTGCAGCCGGCAACCCCGGCCGAGTTCGACGCCGTCATCGTGCAGATCCAGCACCAGCGGCAGGCTGAGCAGGCTGGCAGGCAGGCGACCGAGCGCTTCGGCCCGATGCTCCGGCGCCTCGAGGCCCTCGTGGGGGCCGTCGAGGGCGTGAGAGACGCCGTGCTCCCCAACCGCCCGTCCCCCGCGGGCGCGGCGTCGTTCTCCTCGTCCTCCTCGTCCGGCGGTGCGCCGCCCCAGCGCAAGGTGGCGACCCGCACCGCCCTCGTCGCACTGGCCGACGCGCTCGACGGCCTGCGGACCGCGCTCCCCACCGCCCCCGACGCCGTGCCTGCGGAGGCGTCCTACGCCCCCTCGCGGGTGCGCTGGACCGATGACGGCGCCGGCACGCCCGACACTCTGCCCTCCGAGGTGCAAGCGCCCAGCGAGGCCGAGTCCGCGCTCGGACAGCGCGTCGAAGACCTGTCCCACCCCTCCGACCCGGTGGCAGCGGCGGTCAAGGCCGCGTACGAGCGAGCGGAGGCGTGGAGCTCGGCCGTCGACGCCTGGGCCAAGGCGCTCTCCGAGGCCACGGCGGGCAGGGCGTCGGGCACGGCCGCCCCCGCGGCCGGTGCCGCGGTCCTCGAGGCGGAGCACCCGAGCGACGCGGTGCGGGCGGCGGCCTCGGCGTCGCTCCTCGCGCCATACTCGCTCACGGCATCCATCCCCGCCGCGGCCGCAGTGGCGCACTTCGCGCCCGGGCCCGGCGCGCTGGAGGACCCGCCGGCGCCGCGCGACCCCGAGACGGACGGCTCCATCGGCCGGCTGCTGTCAGCCGCGGCCTGCGGCCGCCCCCTCACCGCCGGCGCCGTCCTCGCTGACCTCTACGCCGCGGCCGGCCGCGCCGCCGTCAAGGCCATGAGCGGCACAGGCCCGTACAAGCCGCCGCTGCGGGGCGTGGAGTCCTCCCTCTCCGGCCCCGACTACCTCCTCTTCGAGGTCAAGTCCAAGCGCAACACCATGGACAAGCAGATCACGAAGCTCCAGCAGCAGCGCGACGCCTCGGTGCGCTCCTTCCAGAAGCAGATCGCGGCCATCGATACCGGAGGCGTGGCCCCCGCCAACCCGGCGCGGCCCTACCCCCTCGGCTTGCGCGGACCCGGCGAGGGCCTCGCCGCCGCCGTCACCGCCGGCACCGCCGACGTCTCCTCCGCCTCCCTCTCGGAGTTCGGCCCGCCCCTGTGGACCGCCGGGGCGTACCGCGAGGCGCAGAGCCAGTTCCCGCGCCAGGTGGTCGTCTCCCTCGATGCGGCCGGCGGCGGCGGGCCCGGGACCCTCGCGGGCGCCGTCGGCGGCGGCTCCGCCGGCTCGGAGCTCCGCAAGGCATCCATGGTCCTGAGGGGCATCGCGGAGGACGCCGAGGCGGCCGAGGCCGCGGCGGCCCCCCGCGGCGGCGACCGCCTCTCCCGCCGCCTCGAGGCGATGAGTGCCACCATCCCGGCCCGCGACGAGACCCTGGCCGTCCCGCTGGGGGTCATCGCCCCGCTCGTGTGGCGCCGCGCGGCCCGCGGCGCGGTCATCAACGGCTGGCAGGCAGCCGCGGTTCGCATGGCCATGGCAGCCCCGCTCACCGCCCACGGGGTCCGCCGGGTCCCCCTCCCCG
>Ga0306871_1000810_pt1 | contig 11586 bp, 11 predicted proteins | sample AntRauMeHopE1497_FD_190447 | JGI IMG/M metagenome (GOLD analysis project Ga0306871, IMG submission 190447) | Saline lake microbial communities from Rauer Islands, Antarctica - Metagenome Hop E1 #497 (v2) (version 2) | ecosystem: Environmental > Aquatic > Non-marine Saline and Alkaline > Saline ... | reverse complement strand
TATACTGCGGTCTCCCAATGGCAGCTGTGCCCAATCCTATGAAGTTGCCTTCATTCATCACATTTATATAAACGGTTGCTTAAAACGTTCAAAGTGGCAGGTATAGCCGTTCGGGATCCTGACCAAGTAATTTTGGTGCTCCGGCTCCGCCGGCCAAAAGGGCGTAAAGGGTTCCAAAGTGGTGACCACATTGCCTTCCCATTTATTGGATTCGTCCACAATTTTGATGACTTCCTCCGCAATGGCCTTTTCTTCATCATTCTGGAAAAATATGGCGGACCTGTAGCTAGAACCGCGATCATTACCCTGTTGGTCTACGGTTGTTGGGTTGTGAATGCGAAAGAAATAATCCAAAATCTCCTTAAACGAGGTTTGCCTTGGGTCGTAGGTCAGCTCAAGACCTTCGGCATGTCCCGGATGATTTCTATAGGTAGGATTTTCGTTTTCCCCACCTTGGTATCCCACTTCCGTGTCAATAATTCCTGGTCGGGTTCTAAACAAATCTTCCATTCCCCAGAAGCAACCTCCTGCTATGTACGCTTTTTTATATGTGCTCATTTATATCGATTTTCTATTTGTTTCATTGTCGTATTAAATCACGAATAATTACATTTTTTAGAAAGTCCACTACCTTTTCTTCAGGCATTTCACAGGGTTTCAATAGGTCTTTTTCTTTTGTGATATAGTAGTTAAGACTTATAAAATCTGTCCCACCCAGCTCCTCGCCATAAATTTTAAAGGATTTGCCGCTGTTGAAACTAGTTTTTGTTATTCCGTAGGTGCTATTCCTAAACCTTCCTTCGGAATAGCCTTCGGGAATATTTTCGATGTATTTTATAATGGGATTGCGCATGCCCTCAACTTTTAGCTTCTTAATGGATAAGGTTTTTTCCACTCACGACTTATGAAAATCCTACGTCTAATGTCTTACAGTCCTAGGTCTTTTTCATTCCGAATCAGAATTCTGACTTAAGCAATCAGGAACTACAGGACAACATGGAACAGCCTACCTTGTTTCTGGCCCAATCCGGACGTTTGGCGAACCATTTTTCATTGTCCGGTTGCTCGTCATAAGGCTTTTTTAGCAGTTGGAACAATTCATCCAACAGATTATAATCGCCTTTATCGGCATCGTCTATGGCCAACTGCGCCATATAATTCCGCAATACATATTTAGGATTTACGGAATTCATAGCTTTGGCGCGTGCGGCATCACTTTTAGTTTCTAGGGCAATGCGTTCGGCATATCTTGAAAACCAAGCGACCCAATTATCCCGTATTTTTCCCTGTATTTCATCTGGATTGTAAAATACATCGGAAACTAGATGCAATCCCTCTTCGGCAGCCTTAAAATTTGCCAGTTTCCTAAAGAAAATGGTCATATCGGCCTCGGACAATTGCAAAACCCGCTCCAATTCGGCTATAAGCGTACCATCTTCGGCATTTGCTTCAAACAAGCCCAACTTGGATTTCATCATTTCCAAATAGGCAAGGTCGACTTCCTCTTGATATTCGGTCAAGATATTTTGCAAGGGTTCTGCTTCTTCAATAAGTGGGTACAGGGCATTCGCCAATTTCAACAAGTTCCAAAGAACGATTTCCGGCTGTGTCCCATAGCGATACCGCTTATGCGCCCTATCCGTGGTATTGGGCGTCCAACCATGATCGTAATCCTCCAACCATCCGTAGGGGCCGTAATCTATGGTCAAGCCTAAAATGGACATATTATCGGTATTCATGACCCCGTGTACGAATCCGACCCGCTGCCAATGGATAACCATCTCCATACTTTTTACGGCGATTTCCTTAAAGAAGGACACGTAGGTATCTTTTGAAGGCGTTCCCAAATGTGAAAAATGATGTCTGATGGTATAATCCACCAAAATTTTCAATGTTTTATCATCCTGTCTGGCAGCAAGTATTTCATAGTTTCCAAAACGTAAAAAAGAAGGTGCGACACGGCAGACTATAGCTCCCTTTTCGTAATCCGGGTTCCCATCGTACATCACATCCCGAAGCACCTTGTCTCCACTTAAAATCAAGGACAAGGCTCTTGTGGTAGGCACGCCCAAATGGAACATGGCCTCGCTGCACAGGTACTCACGAATGGACGACCGCAAAACCGCCAGACCGTCCGCCGATCTTGAATAAGGTGTTTCTCCTGCACCCTTTAACTGCAAGGCCCAATGGGTGCCCTTGTGGTCTACCTCAGCAAGGTTTATAGCGCGGCCATCGCCCAACTGCCCCGCCCAGTTTCCAAACTGGTGTCCGCCGTAGCACATAGCGTACGGCTTTGTTCCAAGTAACACTTCAGCACCTGAAAAAACCTTTAAAAAGTCTTGTGCATCCGTAGATTCGCTTAACCCAATGGCATCCATCATTTCTGGCGACGTATGAATCAGGGAAGGATTTGAAGGTTTTTTAGGTGTAACATACGAAAAACAGGCTTTTGTAACCTGTCGCCTCGTATTTTCAAGGACTACATCCGCAGGCAGTTCCGTATTAAAAGTGTCTTTTATGTTGAGTTTTAAGGTCAAAATGTGTTTTTTTCTATTGCAAAGTTAGTCCGCTTTTATTTAGGAGCAAACCGCTATCGCAAGATAATTTGCTTCTGTTAATTTCCCTTATCTCGATTTCGGTCGATTTTATGGTTTAACTTAAAAATAGATTTATTGCTCATAACCAAAACCACTTCATTTTAGTGATCCACTATCAAAATTTCTAATGCTTCACAAAATAAAGCAGCCTGTCCAAGGCAACATCCACTACTATTTCCCTGCCACCTCTGTAGGTCTTATTGTCGTCTGATTTCCATTTTCCCTTGGGCAACAAAACGGTACGTTTACCTTGGTTCTTGTCTATAATGGGGGCAACCAATACGCTATCACCCAACAAAAATTGATTTTTCACGGTTTCATAGCCCTGATCGGGAAACACATATTCCATAGTCCTAACGATGGGTTGCCCCGTCTGGGCAGCTTCCTCTGCTAATGACATAATTAGGGGCGTAAATTCTTCCCGCAGGGCAACCGCTTTTTTTACAGCCCTTAGATGTTCTTTATCAAGAATACGCCATGGTGCCACGGAAAACTGCATCATGGGCATAAGCGCGTGTACTTGTGCCGAACGCACAATGAGCTGCTGGTCTATGGTACTGGCCTGCAGGAAAGATGTAAACTCACCGCCACCGATCATATCGGGACAGGTAAAGGCATAACCCATAAGGCCTTGACCGGTTATATTGGGAATTAAACTTTTAATGTCGTTCCAATTATGTCCTTTATCGCTTAGGCGTTGTGCCAAGGGCTGTCCGGCCATTTTCCACATGGCACGGTATTCGTTCAAAGGAAAATCCAAACCTATTTTACCAAATAATTCGGAATGTTCGTTGGGCGTGATGTCCTTTTTATGGCTTACCAAATAATCCGGATAAAAATAAGAATCGCCCGCATCCAATTTAAAACCATCTACGCCATATTCATCCACCAAATGTTGTAATTCCGATTTAAACCATTTTTCCGCTCCAGGATGCGACAGATCAAGTACCGCGCTAGCACCGTTCCACCAATAAATGATGGCAGGTTGTTCCTTGTTCATCCAAGGAGCAGCGGCAATTCTTGTATCACTAGCATTTTTGATCAAAAAATCTTTCTTGGCCAAATCGCGGGAAACATCCGTATCCGGACTTACAAAGGGACATACCCATAGCATGACCCTGAAACCTAGGGAATGTAACTCCGCTATCATTTCTTTTGGATTGGGAAACCGGCCTGGATGAAAGGTCCATTTTCCGTAATCTTCTTGCCAATTATCATCTATACTCCTGCCAAATGAAAACCCGAGTTTTTGTCTCTTTCTTTTTCCCTTTGCCGTCGTTAAAATTATAAACCGTAGCTACGGCTATGCTTGATAATTTTGCCTAGGCAAAGAAAAAAATAAAATTGTCAAAATTTTCGGGTTATCATTAAGCATGAGTATATCATTAACACGCCCGGCGGAAAACCATTATCAATAATACCATGGGCATATTCCAGGATGTCTTTTTGGTTCTGATCGTACATCAGTTCGATCCATGTGTTGTACTGTGGGGCGGAAAACAATGTTTCATCGGGCATTTTTCCATTGGCCGGAAAGTAGTTTTTTGAAGCATAGGTAAAAGCATCTTTAAGGTTCTCCCCAGCATCGGCCTGTAATAGGATTCCCCTAGCCTCTATAGCAATACTATTTTTTAAAAAGGAGAATTTGAACGATTCTTCCGACCAAATAACCCGTCCTTTATTGGAAATGAGCAAGGGCTGCACTTGATTTCCCTTATTATCGTCATACATATCATAGGAAAATCCCTCCTGGTAGGGCATGGAAACACCATCATTGGATGCACCACCCCACCAGAGTTCTCCGGATAACAAGGGAATGGTAATGGTGCCGGTTGTAACATCGGTGGGATTGGACTGTGGTAGCCCCAGGGCAGCGCTTTGTAGGCCAAGGCATAAAAAAGAAAAGAAAATAAAGGGAATTGTCGTCTTTTGCATACTTCTTAATATTTTTACAAACATAGCTGTTTTTTGAGGGTAGATTGATGAGAATAAAACTGTTATGGATGAAGTCCACATAAACGGATTTTTTCAAACCGATACCTAAGAAAAACAACCAAAACCTAAAAACATTTCTACTCGGGAAACTCAATTCCTCGCCTACCTATTTTACAACTGTTGTCCCTATAAGCAAGAAATAGTTTTACCTAAACCGCTCTTCAATACGATAAAAAATATATTTCTTAACAAGGTTATTTGTTGCGTCCAACCCATAAGCGCATACCAGGTAAGATACCAGTTTTAGATTGTTAAAAGAGGGAAACTTTATCTGAAAAAAACTAAAAACCTATTTCCAAAAAGAATCACTAATAAATTGTAATCCAATAGGCAAGGACTCGCGCCAATAAGGCCATGTATGCGCGCCATCTCGAACCCTATATTCGTGGGGTATTTGCCGTAGGGTAAGTTCTTTATGTAATTCGGCATTTCCTAGGGTAAGAAAATCATCATCGCCACAGTCAAAATATAGTTGCACCGATTTTAATAGCTCTGCATCTTTGGTTTTAACAAGGTGAAGTACGTCATAGTCTTCATAGCTTTTATTGAGTCTATTTTTACCCTTGGCACCTACCATGTCGGGCATGGCCTTAGAGACATACCCATTCATAGATTCTTGATCGGAAGAAGTAACCGATTCCTCCGTAAATATGGCAGAGCTAAATGCGGCACAGGCGCCAAAATGTTTGTCATACTTTAAAGCCAGTTTTAAGGAACCGGCTCCGCCCATGGAAAGGCCACTGATTCCCGTAAATCGTTTTCCTTTGCGAATCCGGTATTGACTTTCTATGAACGGCAATAACTCTTTCATAAACATATCTTCATAAGGGTAGGTACCATCTGTACGGTTCATATAGAGTCGGTCATCGCCATCGGGCATAACAATGACCATCTTTTGGATATTTCCCTGCTCAATTTCATGGTCAACGATGTGTTGCATCCCACCGGCTTCAATCCAGTCCGTTTCGTTTCCCGTATAGCCGTTTAAAAGATAAACTACTGGGTAATGGCGTTCAGAATGGTCATAGCCGTCTGGTAAGTAAATAGAATAGTTGACCTCAGTATCCAAAAGCGCACTTTTCATAGTCAGGCTCTCCAAGACTTTACTTTGGGCAAAAACGGTACTGGTAATTGTAAACAGAAGAAAAAATAGGTGGTTGATTTTCATGATAATATATATTTCAATTGATTAGTGGTGTTAACATAATTAAAGTTGCTACTCATCGAACGATACAGCTATTTAGGATTCCAAGGTAATAAAAGGATTCCATTAAGCTATTATAATCTCCTTAAGGTCTATAACATCTTTGATCTGTTTTTTGCTTTCAATTGTTAAGTTATAGTACCAATACAAATCGACTGATAGCGATCATACTATTGAAGATTATAAACGCTAATCAAGCCAAAATATCAAATATCCCCTGCTAAGGCCGAAAAGAAAGATAAGGTTCTCGTTGCGAACGAGTACTAGATAGGGCAAGTAATCAATCACTTTTCGGAATAATGTTAGGGTTTAATAATATATTCGTACATTACTATCATATAGAAAAAACATGCTACAACTAAAGAGCTATAAACGTTTTGCGTTTATAAGATTTTTGTGATTTTTTGATTTATTAAAAAGATTGTAAGGCATTTAAGAAAAACTTGGACAAATACTAGAGATGGCATCTGTTATTGAGTACGTGATTATTTAAATAAGTCCTAAGTAGAAAACAATACTGAACGGAGAATCACTTTACCGCAATAACGAAAATGAATGGATGATGGCTTTTATCCGAAAGGACATGAACAAGTAAATACCTATACTCATGCTTAATGATAACCCGAAAATTTTGACAATTTTATTTTTTTCTTTGCCTAGGCACGACACAGCGAAAGCTGTGGGCGAGCCCTAGCGATGGCGAAGCATAGCCGTAGCTACGGTTTATAATTTTAACGACGGCAAAGGGAAAAAGAAAGAGACAAAAACTCGGGTTTTCATTTGGCAGGAGTATATATAACTGTATAATATAAACCTTATCCTGATGAAAACTTCGAGATTATTAATTTCTAGCTATTTGATTTTCACTTCTCTAATTGGGTACGCACAACCAAAGGAAACAATCGAAAACTGGAAAGGAAAGACCATACTTTTGATCGGGGCTCATCCTGACGATGACCATCAGTCACATGGCACATTAGCTATGCTAAACAAAAATGGGAATGATATCTATATCCTGACCATGACAACAGGGAATGTGGGAACAAAAGATCCAAAACTGGGTAAAGATGATCTTGCAAAAATTAGACGTATTGAACAACTCGATGCCATGAAACAGATTGGTTTATCCGAAGACCGGTATATTAATTTGGGTTATGATGATGGTAGGCTCGAATTTGCAAATAAGGAAGAAGCTATCGGCAAATTGGTGTATTAAATAAGAAAGCTGAAACCCGACGTATTGATGGCTTTTGATGCTGGGTATAATTATCAGGTTTGGCACAAAAGTGATCATCGCGCGGCAGGATATTTAGCTGCTGATGCGGTAAGGGCAGCAGAATGGCCCTTGATGTATGAAGGACATATCATACAGGATAAATTAGAGGCTCATGCTATTCCTGAATTCCTTTTCTACGGAGGCAATATCGCAGACAAAAACACCACCGTAGATATTACTGATTTCGTAGAACAACGTGTCAACGCAGGCACCAAATATGTGAGTCAATGGACATCAGGATGGAATAACTATCTGGGACATGATATTGAAAAATATCCTGTTGAAGAGAAGGAAAAATTATTTAATAACATCAGGAACCGAATAAAAGTAATCGATGGAAAATCAGTTGAAAGGTTTAGATACCACCAAGGAGCACCGGACTCCATGGGGCATGCTCCGCGGGATTAACCACGCTCCTTACATTTTACAACTGGTGCCCACATGAGTAAGAAATAGTTTTACTCCCTACCCACCATTATGCCATAAAAATTTATTTTTTAAAAAATATATTTATTGGACAAACCATGGGTGCTTACTGTGTACGCCACTCGTTACCAAACGAGCGGTAGTGCTTATTCTTGGGGCAGCATGGGGCTATTTATTTGGAGGTCTGACCTTTTCAAATTTAAATTTAGTGCCACGTACTTCTAATTTTACAAAGCAACATCTGTGGTGGTCTTCATGTTAGTCCTTAATCATTTAATAGTAAGCCGTAAAAGATAATTCAGTAACTTGGTAAATTAGCCACAAGCAACAAGCGCCCAATGATCAACTTTTTAGAAACCTTGGACGAAAAACCAATGAAAGATTTAAGAAAAAAAGGTAACATGAAAACATATTTAAAAAAGGCAATGCGTTCAACAGGCATTATAGTTATATTATTTTTGGTTGGGGGGTTAAGTGGTCAGGAAAATAAAAAAATAGGTGTTGGCACCAAGGCACCCAAAAATGCCAAAATCCTTTTTGATGGCTCCAGAGACCTTTTAGATAAAGAATGGACCTACTGGGAAGGGCCACGATTGGCCGCTGAATTACCTTTAAAATGGCAAATAGAAAAAGACCCTGTGGATAACGGAACTGTGGTCAACAGCAATGACCCGTCCGCTGCTGGGGGGAAATACGGAGCAGCGGATATGGTGACCAAAACCAAATACCGTGATTTTAGACTTCATGTTGAATTCTATGTTGCCAAAGAAGGAGGCAATAGCGGCGTTTACCTGCAAAACCGGTATGAAATTCAAGTATTGGACGGAGACAAAACCTCACATGGCATGGGCGCCCTAATCAATGAAACTGAATCTCCATACCACGCCTATAACGGTATTGGAAAATGGAATGCCTATGATATTACGTTTCGCGCGGCGCGATTTAAAAATGGTGTTCGATCGGAAAAGGCCAGGGTCACCCTTTATTTTAACGGCCAGAAAGTACATGACAATGTAGCCATCGATAAAGTTTGGGGTGGCGTAAATTCCGGTCTGGATGGTGGAGGCGAACTTACAGATACCCCGGGGGGGTATAAAATTACAGGCCGAGGGCCATGACGTTCTGTATCGGAATATTTGGATCAAAACATTGAATCTGAAAAAAGCTGAAACTGATTTTTAAAAGAGGAACTAGAATCCGGCAGCTAGAACCGAAAATTTAAACCTGTTCCTATTTAACCATACGCATGAAAAAAATTAAAATAGTTCTTAGCCTAATGCTCATACTAAGCATCACAACCACTTATGCAAGTAACCATAACAGTAATGATTATGGTAAATTGGAGATGCTAAATGATTCGGTGCGACTAGCCGAATTGGATGCCTTTTGGCTCGAGGTTTCCAGAACTGTACATGCCGGTGACTTTGAAGGCTACAAAGCCACTTACCATGAAGATGCGGTAGTTGTATTTACTACCGGAGAAAACAAAGCATCTATATCCATTACCAAAGCCCTTGCTAACTGGAAGCAAGATTTCGTTGACACCAAGTCGGGAAAAACGCAGAATAGTGTAGAATTCCGATTTTCGCAGCGCGTGGGTGACGAAAATACAGCGCATGAAACAGGAATTTTTAGCTTCCAATCCAACGATGGCAGTGATAAAGCAAATCCAAAGCAATTCATTCATTTTGAAGCCTTACTTGTTAAAAAGGACAATGCTTGGCTGATGGTAATGGAATATCAGAAATCCATGGCAACTGAAGTTGAGTGGGAATTATTGGAATGATACTCCGGACGGCACCTTTTACAAACGGGCGCTAGCGGGGGGACATTGTTACCGTCGGTAAGTTTTTGCCGCCGCGCCGCCTGGCTCCTTTGCTAAAAAGCCAAACCTTTGGCTTTTCTTAACGCTCGGCCCTCCCAAGCATCAAAATGCCCTTTTTCCCTAAAATTACGCCAGCTGCGCCATCCCGCGCATCGCTAAAAGGCCAAACCGTTGGCCTTTTTAGACGCTCCGCCGTATCGGTAATGGCGAGGATACTGCCCAAATAATCCCTATGCAGATATAAGTACTGGTTTGTAGTGGCACTTCCCTGCTCCGAATGGTAGATGACGGAGGACGAATAACTGTCACCACCTATATAGGCAGCCCCCAACCCCAAAAGGGGTTTTGCTTTTCTTATTTCAAAGAACTTTTAATCACGTGACTCGTTGTCTTACTGGTGCGGGCACGAGCGTGACGCTCGCGCTAGCGTTTGCTGCATTGTGCTTTGCTTCCGCCAGCAGGGGTTATTATTTTAAAATACTCCACAGCCAAACAAAAAAAAGGCAATCCTAATACCTGTTCTTTATATACGGGTAATACATTCTGTAATATAATACATTATTAGATTGTCCTAAGTGAACTTTAGTTATCGCTAATAGTATATTATGTAAGATGTTTATTACAATATAATATTTCCAAGTTTCATTCGTTATTTAATATTTTGATAGTTTTTATTAGCTTAAAACTTAATCTATGACAGAAAATTATTCATTCAACTGGAAGTTATCTTATCTGAAAATTCCTACACAGACTATTGTATTGTTCCTGAGCCAAAATCGTAGTATCGTTCTATTTTGGCTAATGGGCTGCGTAACGTTTATAAATAGCTATTCGCAAGACGTATATGTGGCCTCAGGCAGTACTATTTCAGGTAACGGCGGTTCGGCAAGTTATTCCATTGGGCAGGTTATACAAACCACTGAGGTGGGCCCAATTGGTTCTGTTATTCAAGGAATTCAATTTTATTTTCCTGATGCTACCTTAACCATTATAGATATGGATACGAGCCTTAATATAGTCACGTACCCAAACCCGACCACCTCAATTATTAATCTTGAAGTGCAAAATGCGCCTGAATCCGTATTTTTCTACAGATTGTTCGACATGGCTGGTTCCTTTGTTCTTTCTGGTGAAACCATAGACCAAATCGCTACCATCGAAATAAACCATTTGGCAGTAGGTGTTTATTTGTTACAAGTTACCGACGGCAAATCGAGTCCCAAATTATTTAAAATAATCAAAAACTAAATTTTATGAAAAAATATTATACTCTTTTATACTTATTACTATTATGTACCATAAGTGCATTTGCTCAGGCTCCTGAAAAGTTGAGCTACCAAGCCATCATTAGAAACAACAGCGACAATATTCTTGCCAATCAAGCCGTAGGCATTCAGATCAGCATTCTAAGAGGAACAACCACTGGGAATGAAGTATATGTTGAAAGACAAAGGCCTACAAGTAATGCCAATGGTTTAATTAATTTGGAGATTGGCTCAGGCAATCTGGTTAGTGGTAGTTTTACTGCCATTGATTGGGGTAATGACAGTTATTTTGTTAGAACCGAAATTGATCTTACGGGCGGAAGTAATTATACGATTACTGGAATTAGCCAATTAATGAGTGTACCATACGCCTTGCATGCTAAAACTGCAGAAACTTTTACAGGCACCATTACTGAAACCGATCCTATTTTTAGAGCCTCTGCCGCTAGAAATATTACAGCAAGCGATATTTTCAGCTGGAACGATAAAGAAGATAAATTGCCAAGCAATGGTACAGTCGGACAGTTACTACAAACCAATGGTTCTGGAACTTATGCATGGGTGAACCCATCTGCAGGTAGCGATACACAAGATTTATCACTTTCTGGAAATACCATTAGTTTAACAGATGGTGGAACTGTCGATATCGGAAACGCCACAGCAGTTTTGGCAAACACCACTAAAGTTGGCATCACCACCGCACAAGCCAACGAAATTGTAGCAAACACCTTGAAAGTCGGAATCACCACCGCACAAGCCAACGAAATTGCAGCCAATACTTTAAAAGCTGGAATTACAACCGCACAAGCCAACGAAATTGCAGCAAATACATTGAAAGCAGGAATAACAAGTGCACAAGCCAACGAAATTGTAGCAAACACCTTAAAAGTTGGTTATACTGATGCTTTAGTTTCTGCTAATTCAGACGTTGCAGCAAACACTTTAAAAACTGGAATCACAACTGCACTAGCAAGCGAAATCGCAGCCAACACTTTAAA
>Ga0306871_1000809_pt1 | contig 11590 bp, 11 predicted proteins | sample AntRauMeHopE1497_FD_190447 | JGI IMG/M metagenome (GOLD analysis project Ga0306871, IMG submission 190447) | Saline lake microbial communities from Rauer Islands, Antarctica - Metagenome Hop E1 #497 (v2) (version 2) | ecosystem: Environmental > Aquatic > Non-marine Saline and Alkaline > Saline ... | reverse complement strand
TTGCATTTGAATTTCACACTTGAACTTGCCACTTGAACTTGGCATCTGAACTTGACTAGCCTTTCCCCAAACGTTTTCTAAGCTTGGACAGCCCAACCGGGGTAATGCCGAGATAGGAAGCGATAAGGTATTGGGGTACGCGCTGAAAGAGGTCCGGGCGTTTTTGTAAAATTCTCCTGTAGCGTTCCTCGTTGCTGCGGTGGTTAAGGCGATCCACGCGATGTAACATTTTAATAAAGGCCTCCTGCATGGATAATCTGCCAAAGCGTTCCAATTGGTGCGAACGATCAAAGGATGCTTCGGCCAAGTCCTTTCTAACGGCAAGAATGGTGCTGTCTTCCACCGCTTCCAAAAAATAGTTGGATGGCGTGCCTTTCACATAGGCCATCAAATTGGTAAAAAAGACATCTTGGGTATAGAATTCCAACACTTTAATTTCGCCCTCCTCCATTTTGTAGTAGGAAATACAGCCACTATCCAGATAATAGAAATATCGCACCGGTTCGCCTTCAGAAATCAATCGTTCCCCCTTTTTTAACGTAATAACATCATAAAAGCTAAGGGCATCCTCTAGAAGGTCGCCATCCACAGGGGTATAGGAAAGCACCTTTTTTCTGATATTTTTAAATGTGTCGTTGTTGGTAGGGTGCTTCAAGGCTGCTTTGTATTGTAATACTTGTTAAAGATAAGGATTTAGGGAAGTATATGGTGTGCTGGGCACTAGCGTTGGTATTACAATAATGTTTGGGGTAATTCATTCCCATTTCCTGTGGTCACTTGAAAATAGTAGTGTAAAATTCTTCAATTGACCTAATTTCATCTTCGCTCAATTCATCAAACTCGGTATCCCGTTTGTTCTTTGAAAGTTTGCCTTCGTTCTGATTTAGAAATTTAATCAGAAGGTCAACTTTCGTATCGGGCAGCGTAACAACAGTATTTATAAAGGTCGTCATTTTATCATAGTTCTCTAAAAAGTCCAGTTCTTCGGGAATTATCTTTTTAATGGTTTCTTCTACACATTCATAAAGAAATTCGGCTTGATCGGTGGCATCAAAATAGCGATACAAGTCGATGGTCTCATTGGTTATTTCAACGTTGTGGTCCGGTGTGGGTTTCCATTCTATTAAATCTATTCTAGTGGAGGAATAGGCCTCTAGAACATTTTGATATTCTGCTATACGGTTCAATATGGCCGACGATACCGGAAAAATCATATCCCGTTTCGTATACCCCATACGGACTAATATATGGTGCATCAAATACCTATGGATTCTGCCGTTTCCATCGGAAAGGGGATGTATGAACACAAAACCAAAAGCGATACTTGCCGCTGCCAAAACAGGATCGTAATTGCTATTTTGAAGTCGGTCGTTGGTATTTAATACCCCTTGCATCAGCGAATCTAAATCCTGTGCCTTTGCGGAAATATGGTCTGGCATAGGCAGAAAGCTTTCGCGATCGTGTTCGCCAATAAAGCCCTCTTTGGTACGAATTCCCATGTGTTTGAGTTTTTTAGTTCCGATTACAATATCCTGTAATCGTTCTATCTCGCCCACGGATAAGGGTTTTTTGCCGGCCTGCCCGATAGCTTTGCCCCAATTTCTTGCTCTCATGTTAGGAGGGTATTCCCCTTCAATGGCAAAGGAGGCCTTGGAATCCTTCAATAATAAAAAGGCGGCCGTTCTCCGGATCAAGTCTTTATTTCTTCCTTTTAGCGCTTTTTCCATTAGTTCAGGAAGCTTGGTGGAGGTGTAGGATTCGAGTTTTTCTGTCTTTCTTATCATGGGACAAAATTCGGGAGTTCCGGGAAGATTGTTTTTTACGCGATGTCTTGTGCTGTTTTCTGTGGGCCCTGCATACTGAAGTTTTGTATTGACGATTTCTACGTAGTTGCCCGCCTTTACATCTGGGATATCCATTTGTTTGCCCAGTAACCACTCATACAAGAACCAGACCCGTCGTGAATATTGACCGGTAGGTTCGTTCGCCACCATGGTCTTTACAAGGTCATCACCGGAAAAAAGAAAAAATTCCTTTAAGATCAGCAAATCGATGCCTTCGTATTTTAAGGCGAATATTAAATGGCCGATTTCATCTTCCGATGGCATATAGCGATTCGCGAACACCTGCCAGTATTCGGTATTGTAGCGTTGTTGTTTTTCGGAGACCAATGCCAGTTTATCCGGTAAAGGTAGACGTCTATCGGTATCTTCCTCCAAAATTTGAAGCAAGAACGCATAGCCCACCAAAATTCCCTCCTCTGGCACAGCTCTACCGTGAAAAACGCCTACTTTTCGTAAAAATCGATTACTTTTGGTCATTATTCATGAAATATGATTACAAATATACCATGAAGATTGATTACTTCTTATGAAAAGCAATTACTTTTTGGGCTTTTTTATAAAAACCGATTACTTTTTAGACGCTACCATGAATTTTTAGTAAATGAACCACTAGAAAGAGTCAGGTTATTTCATCACAGGCCCTAGGACTTGTGCAAATAGAATCTTTTTTCCTTTAAGTTTTTCAGAATTACTCTGCCACCGTCAGCGCTAATTTATAGATTGTACCATCAAATGCGCATACATACAGTTCGTTATCGTTGTCCGTGCCAAAGGAGGCTATGCTCAATCTGGATTCAAATACCAGTTCATTGGTGTTATCCGCGGTGTCCAATGCCCAAATACGGCCACTAACAAAATCACCATAAATATATTTCCCGCTTAATGAAGGTATTGCGGAGCCCCGATACACAAATCCTCCGGTTATGGAGCGGTCGCCATTGTCATGGCCATATTCAAAAATGGGTGCGGTTAGCCCTGGTACTTCGCAATTCCCTGAAAAGCAAGAAGTGCCTTCAAAAATTTTCCATCCATAATTGCCTCCGGAAGTAATCACATTTATCTCCTCACGCTCGCCCTGCCCCACATCGCCCGTCCAAAGCGACCCGTTTTGCGCATCAAAGCTCATGCGCCAAGGGTTGCGAAGACCGTAAGCATAGATTTCGGGTCTTACCTGTGCCTCGTTAAGGAAGGGATTGCTGGAAGGAATGGTATAATTTAATCCGTTCTCACGGTTGTCCACATCAATTCTTAGTATATTACCCAACAGATTGTTCCTATTTTGCGAATTGTTATCCGGGTCTCCACCTCCTCCGCCATCACCAACGGCAATGTATAGAAAGCCGTCGGGTCCAAAAGAAATTTGTCCGCCATTGTGGTTGGTTTGCGGTTGTGGAATTTCTAAAAGCACCTCCTCGCTGCCGGCATCGGCTACATTGGCATCCGTAGATACCGTAAACCTAGAAATAAACGATAACCTAGCGGTTGGGGTATAATGGACATAAAAGTATCCGTTGCTACTATAATTTGGGTGGAAAGCCAATCCCAACAAACCCTGTTCGCTAGTGGTAGAAATATTGGAAAGATTCAAAAAATTGGCCGTGGTAGTTGTGGCGGAATCATTTTCAAAAACCACAATACGGCCTCTTTTTTCAACCACAAAAAGGCGGTCCGTATCATCGTCCGGTACTTGAAGGTCCAAAGGCTGATTGAAAGATAAGCTTGGAAATGGTTCGATGAGTGCAATGGTTTTCCCTTCCTCATCAATTGGTTCCGTGAAGGTGTCATTGGAATCGCAAGATATAATACCCACGAAAACTAGGGCGGTAAGTACTTTGAAGATTTTCATAGTATGCGGATTTATTCCAAATATACGTAGGCAAATACCTAAATGGATTATATGGCTAAAAATAAAATATGCTAAAACTCATTTGAAAAGCTTTGGATGGACAGGCTATGCCTCTATGAACCAGGACCAAGAAGCACTGTTAGCAGAGCATAAACTAAGGAAGTGGCTGTTCAAACACTTGATTTTAAAGTTTGTTCGTTTTCTTGTTTTTAATGAACTTTTGCAGTGATTTTGCTAGTATTGCTTTTAAAAGTTTGACAGAACCTTTTTTGGATACCACCGGAGATTCGCCCCATGGTAATTTTTTGGTTAACATATTTGCTTCTTTAGCTGAATTTGAACGCGACCTTATAAGAGAGAGAACAAAAGCAGGTTTAGAAGCTGCCATAAAAAGAGGTAAGACTCTAGGACCGCCCAAAGGAATGAACGAAGCTAAGAAGCATAAAGCAATGGTAGCAGCTGCATATCATACGGAAGGTAAAATGTCGGTCGATGAAATTTTAGGAAAACTCAAAATTTCAAGAGGTACTTATTATAAATATCTCGACGATGCTAAAGCAGAAGTTAGAATATATAAACCTCGCAAAAAGTAGTGATGCAGCCTTATTATTATATTTCCTGACGCTTAGCTGCCAGAAGGCTAAATTATCATGACAGGAACCAAAATCTAAAAGTCAGTTGATAAGAAATTGGGTTAAAAGGATGTTAGCACAGCTTAAGGTTTTTCTCAAAAATCAATAAGGAAATATTTGTTTTTACAATTTAAGAGTAATATATTAGTTATGTCAATACAGTAAATATACTATATATGGAACTTCAAAAGAAGCCTACAAGTTATTCAACAAAGAAAACAAGCGCCTTAAGGGATAGTAAAAAGAAATTATTAGTTGACGCTAAGAACAAAGTTTTTCTCGCTTCTTTGTATAGAAATGAATTCAAGTTTAGAGTGAATAACAAAAACTATGTTTGGTCTACAAACGGCGAGAAAATTGCTATCATTAGAGAGGGGTTGCCGTATGCGGCTATAGAAACAATAAGTAAACGGACAAAGATTCCGGTAAACCATTATTTAAACTCCCTAGAAATTGTTCAAACAACGTACAATAAGAAGAAGAATCGAAATGAAATATTAAGCAAACAAGATAGTGAAGTAATTATCGAATTAATTGAACTCTACGATGTTGGACTATCTGTATTTAATAATGAAAGTGAAAAATTTCAACGGTGGTTAAGAAAACCAAATATATCATTAGGTAATTCAACACCCGATGGTTTGTTCGATAGCCTTACAGGAATAAATGAAGTGAAAAAAGCATTAAACAGAATTGAATATGGAAATATGGCATAATGAAAGTTTATAGAATTGAGCGGGAAAAATACTTAAGTACTACCCTGAAAGGGGTCGGAGCATCAAGAACCGAAGGCTATAGATGGAATAGTCTAAATACTTATTTGATTTATACTGCATCAACAAGAGCATTAGCCACTTTAGAAGTATCAGTACATTTAGATTTAAGTGAAGATTTACCAACTGATAGATATTATGTAGAAATCGATATTCCAGATGATATTGGAATTTTAGAAATAGAAGTAGCCGATTTACCCAATGATTGGAATAGCAAACCTCCAATTTCATTAACGCAATTTATAGGCGATGAATTTATGAATTCTAACGAGTTTGCGGTATTACAAGTGCCTAGTAGTATAGTGCCCCCTGAACGCAACTTTTTGATAAATCCTAAACACAAGGATGCATCAAAAATAAAAGTGATATCAAAAGTGCTAATGAAGTTTGATGAAAGAATGAAACCAAAGTCTAAATAAACGATGGAAATTAGTTTCAATACTACAGAAGAAAGCAACGAAAAGCAAAGCGCTTCTTTTTTGCAATTGTCGCATAGCGAAAGGTTTAACTCTTGGTTAAACCTAATGCATCGTAGCAAACAACTTATACCGCAAAAAGAACATCATAAGAATAACTTTGTTATCAATATAACTAAATAACCTTATGCAAAAGCGGCAACAAAATATAGAAAAATTCATTGAGCTATCGGATAAGCATAATGTAGAAATGTTCATGGTAGGTGTTGGTGCTGTTCAGTTTCATGGATATAACAGAATTAGGAAGCCGTGGCAAAGGACAAGAAGAGGTATACCATGGCTTTAAGGATGAACTCACGGATTATTCTAAATTCAAGGGTAAAGGACTTTCATTATAGAAATCATCTAGGTGATCTGGTTATTGGATGTTGCACCCTATCGGGTGCTTCTTTGTGGATAGGGAGAATAAAGACAAGGAAAAACGCCCTAAGTACTAACAAATAAATAGTTTGCTATATATAATACGCGTTAAATGGAAAAATTATAGCTGATGGTGGCTAAACGTAAAATGCTATGAAACCTAAGAAGTAAAGAAAAAATATGATTTGTTGTACCTATGTTGTACCAAGTGATTTTTTTAAAAGAAAAAACCGAGGTAAAAACCTCGGCTATCTCCCTTGTACTCGAGGCGGGACTTGAACCCGCACGGACTAATGTCCATTGGATTTTAAGTCCAACGTGTCTACCGATTCCACCACTCGAGCCTCTGCTTCCAAAACCTTATCAAAAGGTTTGGATTCAAACAAAAAAACGCTGACCAGCAGCGTTTTCTGTGGAGCGAAAAACGGGATTCGAACCCGCGACCTCCACCTTGGCAAGGTGGCGCTCTACCAACTGAGCTATTTTCGCGTTTTAAGGAACTTACAGCTATTTTAGATGCCTTCCTGTTTAGGAACAGGCAGCTGCAAATTTAAAACAATTCTGTAAAAACCAAAGTAAATTTCGGCAAAAGAAATAAAAATAATTAGGAAGTGGCTTTCTTGTTCTTCGTTAGCAATCGTTTTATCTCGTTTAACTTCATCAGGGCTTCCACGGGAGTAAGGGTATTGATGTCCAGATCAAGGATTTCTTCCTTTATTTCCTCTAAAAGGGGATCATCAAGATTAAAAAAGCTCAGTTGCATTTCGTCTTGGGTGGACTTTAATTTGTCTGTCAATTCTTCGCTGGAATGCGATTTTTCGAGTTTCTTTAGAATTTTATTTGCTTTTTGGATTACCTGTTGGGGCATTCCCGCCATTTTCGCTACATGGATTCCAAAACTGTGTTCACTGCCGCCGGGGGTCAACTTTCTTAAAAATAGCACGTTGTTCTTCAGCTCTTTTACAGATACATTGTAGTTTTTTATACGGTCAAAAGTGGCGGACATCTCGTTGAGCTCGTGATAGTGGGTGGCGAACAGGGTCTTTGCCCGTGCCGGATGTTCGTGCAGATATTCGGATATGGCCCAGGCGATGGAAATACCGTCATAGGTGCTGGTGCCCCGCCCGATCTCGTCCAATAACACCAAACTCCTTTCGGAAAGGTTGTTAAGGATAGAGGCCGTTTCGTTCATTTCTACCATAAAGGTAGATTCTCCCATAGAAATGTTGTCGCTTGCGCCCACGCGGGTAAAGATTTTATCCACATAGCCTATCGTTGCAGCTTCCGCGGGAACGAAACTTCCCATTTGTGCCAAAAGAACGATCAGGGCGGTTTGCCTAAGAATGGCCGATTTACCACTCATGTTAGGCCCCGTAATCATGATGATTTGCTGGTTGTTCCTGTCCAGCACCACATCGTTGGCAATATAAATTTCCCCAAGCGGCAATTGTTTTTCAATGACCGGATGTCTTCCGTTGGTAATATGGATGTCCGTGGAATCGTTGAGTTCCGGAGCCACATAATTGTTTTCTTTTGCCAATTGCGTAAAACCGCAGAGGCAGTCGAGCTGCGCAATAAGTTGTGCGTTGTTCTGTACAGGGGCAATATACTCCTGCATCCAAAGTATCAATTGGGAAAACAACTGTTGTTCCAAACTGGTTATACGTTCTTCGGCACCTAGTATTTTGGCCTCATATTCTTTAAGTTCCTCGGTAATATAGCGTTCGGCATTTACCAAGGTCTGTTTGCGTATCCACGCTTCCGGAACCTTGTCCCTGTGGGTGTTTCGCACTTCTATATAGTAGCCAAAAACATTGTTGGAGGCAATTTTTAAAGAGCTAATTCCAGTAGCTTCGGTCTCCCTGGCTAACATCTTGTCCAAATAGTCCTTCCCAGTGGTGGCCAGACCTCGTAGCTCGTCCAATTCCTCGGAATAACCTTTGGCGATAGCATTTCCTTTAAGGATATTTACAGGAGCTTCCTCATTCAACATTTCCTTTATCTTGCCTCTAAGAAGTTCACAGGATTGAAGCTGACCCCCGATCATGGCCAAGGCATCATTTTTCGCAACGGTAGCCAATTGCTTAATAGGGACAATGGCTTCCATGGAATTTTTGAGCTGCACCACCTCTTTCGGGTTTACTTTGCCTGTAGAGATTTTGGAAATGAGCCGTTCCAGATCGCCCATTTTAGAGATACTCGCTTGAAATTTTTCCAAGAGTATTTCATTCTCGGACAGGTGGCTTACCACTTGGTGCCTATTTCGTATTTTTTGAATGTTCTTTAACGGAAGCGCCAACCACCGTTTGATCATTCGCCCGCCCATGGGCGAGATGGTCTTGTCTATGACATCTATCAGCGTTACCGCATTGATATTAGTGGAATGGTAAAGCTCCAGGTTTCTGATGGTGAAGCGGTCCATCCAAATATATTCGTCCTCGGCAATACGTTGCAGGGTGTTGATGTGCTGTAACTGTCTGTGCTGTGTTTCGGACAAATAGTGCAACACTACGCCGGCAGCCACGATACCGTTTATCAAATGGCCCACGCCAAAACCTTTGAGGGTTTTGGTCTTAAAATGGTTGGTGAGGGTCTCTAGGGCATAATCCTCTTGAAAAACCCAATCCTCGATATAAAAAGTATGGAACTGAGACCCGAATACTTCGTTGAATTCTTTTTTATGCGCCTTTGAAATAAGGACTTCGTTAGGGGCGAAATTTTGCAGCAATTTATCTATCTGCTCGTCGCTGCCCTCGGATGTTAAAAATTCCCCGGTGGAAATATCAACAAAGGAAACCCCCAATTTTTTCCTTCCAAAGTGTACGGCACATAAAAAGTTATTGCTCTTTGCGTTAAGAATATCGTCGTTTAGGGATACACCAGGGGTTACCAATTCGGTGACGCCTCTTTTTACGATGGTCTTGGTAAGTTTTGGATCTTCCAATTGGTCACAAATAGCGACACGCAGCCCCGCTTTTACGAGTTTTGGTAAATACGTGTTTAGCGAATGGTGAGGGAATCCGGCCAGTTCGGTGCGTTCGCCACCATTATTTCTATTGGTAAGGATGATACCAAGTATTTTGGAGGCCTTTACAGCGTCTTCGCCAAATGTTTCATAAAAATCTCCCACACGGAATAGCAATAAGGCATCAGGATATTTGGTCTTGATGGTATTGTACTGCTTCATCAAAGGGGTTACCTTTTTTGTGTTCTCCGTGCCTGCCACTTTGTTCCGATCTACCTATTTTTGTTCAATGGTAACGAATATAAGGCATTCCTCTTGGAGTTCTAATTTTTGTTGATATTTAAGGCCGATAGTTGAAAAGTATTGGCTTCTATCACAAATAGGGTAGAAATTAAACCATTTTTGTCCGGTTAAAGACATAAGGCGTAAGACTAAATCCTACATAATGGAAAATCAATTAGTTAAACTTGAATATTTTAAATTATAAAAATTCCTGCTCGGATTTAAAATACTAAGGTGTCAAATGGTAAAATAAGCTTAAGTACTCGTATTTACTGCTGCTCGCAGGGCTTCGAAAAAAGTTTACCGGACAACAATAAAATTAAACAATGAACTGCTTTGACTTAGAACTAAGAGACTTTGGAAACTAAGATAAAATAGAATGTTTCAGAAAATAATAACGTGATAAACAAGTCTTGGGAATAGAGGAAAAGGAAGTACTAAGTCTTACGTCCTATTGTCTTATGTCAAATTCAAAAAAACTAGATGGTAAACCCACAAAAACCTGCCCGCCTATAGGCAAAATAATAGTTGAAACATAATGTAATGAGAAAACTGAAAAACGAGGAATTGGACAGATTGGATGTATCCCAATTCAAGGAAGCAAAGAAAACCAAAGTATGTATTGTACTGGATAATATCAGGAGCCTAAACAACATAGGGTCCGTATTTAGAACGGCCGATGCTTTTCTCATCGAAAAGATATACCTCTGCGGCATTACGGCAAAACCACCACATAAAGATATTCATAAAACGGCCTTGGGCGCTACGGATAGCGTGGAATGGGGGTATGCCCCGGACACATTAACCTTAATTGAAGAACTTAAAAAGGAAGGTAACATTGCCATTGCGGTAGAGCAGGCGGAAGATGCCGTGCTACTGCAGGACTATGCTCCTCTACCGGAAAGTTCATACGTACTGGTTTTTGGCAATGAGGTAAAGGGCGTAGACCAAAAAGTGGTAGCGGCCTGCGATACCGTATTGGAAATTCCCCAGTTTGGCACCAAGCACTCCTTGAATATTTCGGTCAGCGTTGGCGTAGTGGTCTGGGACTTTTGGTCGAAGTTATACCAACTAAGATCATAATGCCGATATACCCGCAGGGATTATAAGAACCATTTATGTGACCATTAAAATCATAATCGGTATTGAATACATAAAAAGACCCAACCTAAGTTGGGTCTTTTAGTATAGTTTGAGTTAGTTAATTTGTCCGTTAAGACAAGTGCAATTACGGAAATAGATTTTTACTATGCAACATTTTTCACAAAATTGTGTTAATCCATTTGAGAGATAGCGAAGTTTTCTATGGTTGCTAAAATATGTTCGTAGTCGTTTTCTTGGTTGACAAAATCCAGCTCCGACACATCTATAATCAGCTGGCCCTCTTTGGGATAGGTTCTAAGAAAGTCCATATATCCCCTGTTGATATTGTCTAGGTATTGGCCCTCAATGCCCTGCTCATAATCCCGTCCCCTTTTTTTGATTTGTTCCAATAACCGTTCGGTGGTCTGGTACAGGTAGACGTATATTTTAGGCTTCCTGACCTCCTTGTACATGAAATTAAAAATTTTTCGGTACAGTTCATATTCCTGTTTTTGCAGCGTGACCTTGGCAAAAATGAGGGACTTAAAAATATCGTAATCGCCGATCATAAAGCTTTTGAAAAGGTCAAATTGGTTGGTGTCATCCGAGAACTGTTGGTAGCGGTCTGCCAAAAAGGACATTTCCAATGGAAAGGCATATCTGGCTTGGTCCCGATAAAAACTGGGTAAAAACGGATTCTCCGCAAAGCGTTCCAAAATCAGTTTTGCGTTAAAATCTTCGGAAATTTTGGTGGCCAAACTCGTTTTTCCAGCACCTATGTTTCCTTCTATGGTCATAAATTGTAGACTGGCGAAAAGTGCCGCCCTATTGGCGTAGAGTCTGCTTGTTATTTTGTCCGGTTTGCTTTTGTCCCTGCACTGCTGTAGTAAGTTCCTGCTATCCTTTTTAAGGATGGGGTGGTAGAATTGGGGCGCAATATCGGCCAAGGGCTTTAATACAAATCTGCGGTCCTCCATTCGTGGGTGCGGAACGGTCAATGTTTCGTGGTGTATGACTTGGCTTCCGTAATATACAATATCCAGATCTATGGTCCTACTGACGTAACCCGATGCCTTGGTACGTTCCCTGCCCATGCCTTTTTCTATCTGCATCAATACGGCCAGACAGGCTTCCGGTGTTTTATCTGTTTCTAATTTGATACAGGCGTTCAGGAAATCTTCCGCTTCAAAACCCCATGCCGGTGTATTGTAGATGGGTGAAAGTGCTGTAATCGCGCCAAGCTTTTTATCCATTAGGAAAACCGCTTTTTGCAGGTTAAGTTTCCGGTTTCCCAAATTGCTCCCAATGGAAATATATGCAGTTTCTTTT
>Ga0306871_1000808_pt1 | contig 11600 bp, 11 predicted proteins | sample AntRauMeHopE1497_FD_190447 | JGI IMG/M metagenome (GOLD analysis project Ga0306871, IMG submission 190447) | Saline lake microbial communities from Rauer Islands, Antarctica - Metagenome Hop E1 #497 (v2) (version 2) | ecosystem: Environmental > Aquatic > Non-marine Saline and Alkaline > Saline ... | reverse complement strand
CATTCCCTTGGGGCAACGGGTCAGGCAATTTTACATAGCCGCAAAAGTGGGGGAGGAGTGGATTCCAATAGATACCCAAACCACCATTGGTTACAAACGCATACTGCGTTTTAATACGGTTAAAGCAACGGCTTTTCGCTTGGATATAGAAGATGCCAAAGGCGTACCCTTAATTTCTAATTTGGAGGTATACCGCGCTCCAAATTTATTGGTTCAGCCTAGTATTTAAAGGAATAGGGAGGGCATGGTACGCTTTACCGTGCCGGAAACGGCGGTTTCGGTCTTTTATACGCTGGATGGAAGCGAGCCTACCGAGGACTCCCAAAAATATGAAGCACCTTTTATGGTAGAAACACCAACTACCTTAAAAGCAATCGCTTATGATGCGGCAACAGCTACGGCAACAGCATCGGTAAGCAAGCATATAGATATTCCCAAGAAAGACTGGAAGATAGTTTCGATGTCTTCCGGTACGCAGGAGAATATTCAAAGTATAATGGACGAAAACCCAGAAACCTTTTGGGCAACGGACAATGAGACGGCAAGTCCACAAGAAATTGTAATTGATCTGGGAAATCGGTATACGGTAAACGGATTTACCTATGTACCCAGTCAGGAACGCTACCCCTTTGGCATTGTGACCGACTATGCCTTTTATCTAAGTACGGACGGAACGCAATGGAATTTGGCAGCAGCCGGAGAATTTTCGAATGTGGTCAATAGTCGGCTCGAACAGGAAGTACGGTTTACAGCCACAAAGGCGCGCTATATGAAATTAAAAGCCATAAAAACGGCGGGCGAAGACCCGAGGGCATCTTTTGCTGAAATTGGGGTGCTGACGGAAGAATAGGACTGTATTCTGAGTCACATGGGGTAAATTTCAGGTGCTATGCCGTAAAATAAGCATCATCTGTTCCTTTCCCTTGCAGGGGAAGCTGGCTTCCCAATTTTCCCTATCTTAGCCACATGCTCTCCAAAAAAACAAAATACGGACTAAAGGCCTTGGCCTACCTTGGTGCGCAGCAAGACAAAAAGCCGGTGCAAATCGCCGAAATCGCCGAGCATGAGAACATCTCCCAGAAGTTCTTGGAAAGTATTTTGCTCTCCCTTAGGAAAACAGGTTTTTTGGGTTCCAAAAAGGGAAAGGGTGGTGGCTACTACTTGCTCAAAAATCCAGAGGATATTTTAATGACCGATATCATGCGGGTACTGGAAGGTCCTATTTCCATGGTGCCCTGCGTAAGTCTCAATTTTTATGAAAAATGTGATGACTGTCCGGATGAGGCTTCCTGTTCCGTGCACAAATTGATGCTCATGGTGCGCGATGCCAACCTAGCGGTATATCGAAATAATACCTTGGCGGATATCATAAGATAGAGATTGAATATAGCTAGTCGCTCTGCGCGATCCGCTCTGCGCGATCCGCTCTGCGCTTCATTTAGTATGTCAAGTCATCACTCATCACATTTTTTGCTAACCTCTATTTCAAATGCAAAATTTAAATAAAACACAGAAATCGAATTCAAATTATTTGATAACTTTATGATTATCATCCAATTCTTATGTCGTATTTCTAAATTCTAAATTTTTCTTTCTATCCCACTACCCACTACCCACTACCCACTACCCACTACCCACTACCCACTACCCACTACCCACTACCCACTATCTCAAGACTTTTATTTCCCTTTCCGTGCCTTAGCTGATTCATTAAGCAATCCTCAAAATTTGTTGACATTTGTTATTAATCTACTAATTCTATAGGATAATTATAAATTTATAGCGATTTAGTAGGATGGGATCAATAATTAATTTTATGTTTGTTATCCTATTAAATTAGTAGGGTAATAATTAGTCTCAAAAATATGATTGTCGACCAATTGATTCTCGATAAAAAATCCGCCAAAAGTAAATACGGCACCGACAAAAAATCAGAAAGGCCCGTGCGCAGTGTGGTAAAGGCCATAAGCTGGAGGGTCATAGGTACTTTAGATACTTTGTTGATTTCTTATTTACTTACAGGGGAAGTCGCCGTCGCCGCTTCCATCGCCACTATCGATTTTATAACAAAAATGTTTCTGTATTTTTTTCACGAGCGTTTGTGGAACAAAATTACCTGGGGCAAACACTAAAAGGATATGAGCTTTACACAGGAAGAAATTACAAAATTGAACAAGCAGTTGAAGGGCATTCCGCCAGAGGAAATTATTTCTTGGGCTATTGAGTATGGCCAAAAGGCGGTGGTGACTACCAATTTCAGACCCTACGAGGTAGCTATTTTACATGCGGTATCCCAAGTAAAAAAGGATATTCCTGTAATTTGGTGTGATACAGGATACAACACGCCCAATACCTACAAACATGCCGAAGAATTGATTGACAGCCTGCAATTGCAAATAGACTTGTACGTACCCAAGCAGACCACCGCCCATAGGGATGCGGTCTTGGGCATTCCACAGATAGATGATCCAAAACACGCTTTGTTTACCGAACAGGTAAAGCTGGAGCCCTTTAAGCGGGCAATGGACGCCCACAAACCGGATGTTTGGTTTACCAACCTCAGAAAAGGCCAGACCGCCCACAGAAATTCCTTGGATATTTTGAGCCTGAGCAAGGAGGGTGTGTTGAAGGTATGCCCCTTCTATCACTATAACGATACCCAACTGGATGTATATCTAAAGGAGCGAAACCTCCCCAACGAACATACCTATTTTGATCCCACCAAGGTATTGGAGAACAGGGAATGTGGATTGCATAGTTAGTTAGACATTAGATTTTAGAAGTTAGGCAAGGAAAAGTAGTTAGTAATTAGTAAAAAGTGATTGGCGAAATTATAAAGGTCTTTGTGAGGAGTGAAATACAGGATTGAAGGTTAAGAAAAATGGTTGGCGCGACAATGCAATGTATTAAAAAATGCTTACTGGGTTATATAGCCTTATGGTGCTATAGTAAGAACCTCTAGTGTAAAATATACGGAATAATAAACATGTAACCAATAAAAAGTAAACGAGTAATAAAGCGATTAGCAGGTTTTGATACAAAAAGCGGTTATCCATTACCTAACCAAATTGTTTGTATTTGTATTTGACTTTTGTATTTGAATTTGATTTAATATGGATAACAATAAAGATTTGAACTTGGCACTTGAACTTGAACTTGAATTTGATGCTAAGGGCGATACTTCGCATATTAATGCACTGGAACACGAGTCCATTTATATTTTTAGGGAAGTTGCGGCGCAGTTTGATAAACCGGTCTTGTTATTTTCCGGTGGGAAGGATTCCATCACTCTGGTGCGTTTGGCCCAAAAAGCCTTTTGGCCGGCTAAAATTCCATTTCCCTTGATGCATATCGATACGGGGCATAATTTTCCCGAAACCATTGCCTTTCGGGATAAGTTGGTGGCCGAGTTGGGACTTCGGCTTATCGTAAGAAATGTGCAGGATTCCATAGACCAAGGAAAGGTGAAGGAGGAGTCCGGCCGGTATTCCAGTCGGAATTCGTTACAGACCACCACTTTGCTGGATGCCATTGCCGAGTTTAAGTTCGATGCCTGCATCGGTGGCGCCCGCAGGGACGAAGAGAAGGCACGCGCCAAGGAACGCATCTTTTCCGTTCGGGACGATTTTGGACAATGGGACGAAAAAAATCAACGTCCGGAACTGTTCGATATGTTGAACGGACAAATAGAATTGGGTCAGAATGTACGGGTTTTTCCAATATCCAATTGGACGGAGCTGGATGTGTGGTCGTATATAAAAGAAGAGGAAATAGAGATTCCATCCATCTATTTCGCCCATAAGAGGAAGGTTTTTTTACGGGACGGATTAATATGGTCGCATTCGGATTATGTATATCAGGAAGAGGACGAGGAGGTACTGGAAAAAATGGTACGCTTTAGAACCGTGGGGGATATGAGCTGTACCGCCGCCGTATATTCCGAAGCAACGGATATAGATTCCGTCGTCAAGGAAATACGCGACTCCACCATTTCGGAACGGGGCGCAAGAATAGACGACAAACGCTCCGAAGCGGCCATGGAAAAAAGAAAGCAGCAAGGGTACTTTTAAAAAGTAGGCGGTTTTCAGTAGCAGTTGCCAGTAGAGACGTCAAAAACTGATTACCGGAATTAGCAGCAATAGAGATTAAAGCAAATTATTAGGAGATTATTTGAAACGTAGGCTAAGATGATACATACTGAGGTAAGTGAAATAGTGACAAACAAAACCCCTTCCCCTTCGGGGAAAGCTGGGATGGGGATTTTAAAAATAGCGACGGCAGGAAGTGTGGACGATGGTAAAAGTACCCTTATCGGCAGGATACTTTACGATACTAAGTCCCTAACAACGGACAAACTTGAAGCCATTGAAAAGACCAGCAAGCAAAAGGGTTATGATTATCTGGATTTTTCCTTGGCTACGGACGGACTCGTAGCGGAAAGGGAGCAGGGCATTACTATTGATGTGGCGCATATCTATTTTTCTACCCCTACAAAAAGTTACATCATAGCGGATACGCCCGGCCATGTGGAATATACGCGGAACATGGTTACGGGAGCTTCCACCTCGCAGGCGGCCATTATTCTGATCGACGCTAGAAAAGGGGTCATCGAGCAGACCAATCGCCACTTTTTTATTAATAACCTACTACGTATCAAAGACGTGGTGGTGGCCATCAATAAGATGGACTTGGTCGACTATTCGGAAGAAACATACAACAGTATAAAGGCCGATTTTCAGCAACTCATGGCGAAGCGGGACTACCAAGATCAGAAGATTACCTTTATTCCGGTAAGTGCGCTTAAAGGTGATAATGTGGTTAATACGTCTGGTAAAACACCGTGGTACCAAGGCCCGACGCTTTTGGAACATTTTGAAGCCTTGGACCGTAAGGATATTTACAATACGGGTACACCACGTTTTCCCGTGCAGTATGTCATCCGCCCAAAAACGGAAGAATTTCATGACTTTAGGGGCTTTGCAGGAAAAGTATATGGTGGAGAACTGAGCGTGGGCGATGCCGTAGTGGCCTTGCCATCACAGACCAAATCTAGAATAAAGGACATTTATTTTCACGACAAGCGCTACAAAACGGCCTCTAGAAGGTCATCGGTGACCATTACCTTGGAAGATGAAATAAATGTGAGTAGGGGAGATATGTTGGTTAAAGTGGATGACTTACCAACTATAGACAAACAATTTACGGCAACGGTATCCTGGATGGATTCCCAAGAGTTAAAAGCTGGGAATAAATACGTTCTGCAGCATGGCGTAAACAAGGTGTTGGCAAAAGTGGATGCCGTACAACATAAGATTGCTCCTGATTATTCGGGTGTGGATACCTCAGCAGAAGCCTTAGGGATGAACGACATTGCCGAAGTCAGTTTTAAACTCAATAAACCAATATTCTATGATGCCTTTAAGGATCACCGCACCAACGGTTCCTTTATTCTCATAGATACGCAGACCAACAGTACGGTAGGGGTGGGGTTTATTCTTTAGAGTGTAAAGTAAGGACTAAAAAGTACAAAGTAAAAGTAAATAATACGAATTGAAGAGTATAAAGTAATTATCTCGCAGCGCCTAATTATATTTATCCTAGTTGTCCTATGGGAATAGTACTAAATACTTTCTACTTAAGACTTAATACTAAAAAACATGCAAAGTTTTAGAACAGAAATAGAAAATCCGGTTGTGGAGAAAGATATCTTGGAACTGGAGCGCAAGATTCGCGAATTCAAGGAAGGCAAGGTAGATGAGGAAAAATTCCGCAGTCTGCGTTTGGCCCGTGGGGTATATGGTCAAAGGCAGCAAGGGGTGCAGATGATCCGTATTAAGTTGCCCTATGGCAAGGTTACTTCCAGACAACTAAAGGGGATATGTGACGTCTCGGACGAATATTCTACTGGACGACTGCACATCACTACACGGCAGGACATCCAAATCCATTATGTGGACTTGGACCGTACCCCTGAGCTTTGGGCTCAACTGGAAAAGGACGAAGTTACCTTGCGAGAGGCTTGCGGAAATACGGTGCGTAACGTTACAGCCAGTGAAACCGCGGGAATAGACCTAGACGAACCTTTTGATGTTTCGCCCTATGCCGATGGGGTGTTCAGTTATTTCTTAAGGAATCCCATTGGTCAGGAAATGGGCAGAAAATTCAAGGTTTCCTTCTCCGCCAGCGATGCCGATACCGGACTTTCCTATATGCACGACCTAGGTTTTATCGCCAAAATAAATAATGGGGTAAAAGGATTTAAAGTGATGTTGGGCGGCGGATTGGGTTCCCAGCCCCGTCATGCCGATGTGCTTTTCGAGTTCTTACCATCCGATAAGATTATTCCCTTAATGGATGGGGTTATACGCGTTTTTGATCGCTACGGGGAACGCAAAAGCAGGGCAAAGGCTCGCATGAAATTTCTCATCAAGGATGTGGGACTGGACGGTTTCAAGTCGCTCTTGGAAACCGAACAAAAGGCCGTGCCACATAGCACTTTTCCCATAGATGCCTCGGCCTATCCTAAAATTAAGATTGCCGATATAGCGGTTCCAGAAACCCATATTGACGATAAACAGGCTTTTGAAAAATGGAAAGTCACCAACCTTGTGCCACAGAAACAAAACGGTTATGTTGCTATTGGCATAAAGGTATTGTTGGGCGATTTTTATACCGATAAGGCAAGAATATTGGCCGATTTGGTTCAAAACTATGCCGCCGGAGAGCTTCGTTTATCGCTTCGTCAGAACATATTGATTCCCTATGTAAAAGAGGAATTGTTGCCCTTCTTCTATTCGGAGCTTCAAAAATTGGGTTTTGTGGAAGCTGGATATAACAAGGCTTTGGACATTACGGCCTGCCCCGGAACGGATACCTGCAACCTTGGTATTGCCAGTAGTACGGGAATAGCGGTGGAGCTGGAACGTGTCATCAAAGCCGAGTATCCAAATTATATCAGCAATCCAGATGTGGTCATAAAAATAAGTGGTTGTATGAATGCTTGCGGGCAACATAATATGGCGCATATCGGTTTTCAGGGGATGTCTATCAGAACCAAGGATAAATTGGTGGCACCGGCGCTTCAAGTACTTTTAGGGGGCGGTAATTTAGGGAATGGAAAAGGTGTTTTTGCTGATAAGGTCGTAAAAGTCCCTAGTAAAAGAGGGCCAGATGCCTTGCGACTTATCTTGGATGATTATGAAGCGAACGGGAACGGTCGTTCTTATGACGGCTACTATCAAGCCCAGGGGCAAATGTACTTCTATGACTTTTTAAAACCCTTGACGGACACTGACAATCTGGTGCAAGACGATTTCATCGATTGGGGTAATAACGAAAAATACGAACAGGCCATAGGCGTAGGCGAATGTGCCGGCGTGGTCATCGACCTCATTGCCACCTTACTTTTTGAAAGTGAAGAAAAAATACAAACGGCCACCGAAAGCTTGCAAGAAGGAAAATGGGCCGCAAGTATTTACCACTCCTATTCGGCCATGGTAAATACGGCCAAGGCATTATTGACCTTGGAAAACACAAAGACCAATACCCATACCAGCATCATTAAGGACTTTGACGAAATTTTTGTTAAGACAGGTAAATTAGTTCTCGATCAGATTGCCCCACTTGGGACAGACGGAAGTGGGGTTTTTGAAACCTTGGTACTCCAATTGAATAAAAATGAACCCACAGAAGTATTCGCAAAAAGCTACTTGAATGACACAAGGTCGTTTTTGAGTAAGGTGGAAGACTACAGAAAACTAGAACTCCAAGAAAAGTAAGATGGATAAAAGGATAGAGTATAAGGACACCATTTTTCCCGCTTGGGAAAAGTTAGAGGGGGCTACTACCCGAGTAAGAGTTCCCTCGAAGCCTGTGCTGAGCGCAGTCGAAGTAGGGGTGGAGGGGGCTGGCCTACTTACCATAATAGGCGCCGGCCCCGGAGACCCAGAACTTATTACGATAAAAGCGATAAAAGCCTTACAACGTGCCGATGTTGTTTTGTATGATGCTTTAGTAAACAATGAGCTTTTGGAGTACGCTCCCCGTGCAGAGAAAATTTTTGTGGGCAAGCGCAGAGGCTGTTACTCCTATAAACAAGAGCAGATAAACGAATTGATAGTGAGTAGGGCAAAAACCCATGGTCATGTAGTGCGACTCAAAGGCGGCGATTCATTTGTTTTTGGACGTGGAGCGGAAGAAATGGAATATGCGGCCCAACACGGAGTGGAAACTGTCATGATACCCGGAATTTCATCGAGTCTTTCCGTTCCTGCGGCCCAAAATATACCCGTGACCAAACGAGGGGCGGCAGAAAGTTTCTGGGTCATCACGGGAACGACAAAAGAACATAAATTATCCAAGGACGTAGCATTGGCGGCAAAGTCCAGTGCCACGGTGGTTATTTTAATGGGGATGTCCAAGCTTGCAGAAATCATGGCCTTGTTTGAAGCGGAAGGAAAATCAGAAACTCCGGTCGCTGTCATTCAAGAAGGTACTACCGACAGGGAGAAAATAGGAATAGGAACGGTTCAAACCATAGAACAAGAAGTGGCACAGCAAGCATTATCCAACCCTGCCATAATTATTATTGGGGAAGTAGTGCGCCACAGACAAAGGATGTTAGAACTGCCCCGTTTTCAACAGCTGACAGGTGCAGAAAAATTATGTGACGTGTATGGTATTGAAGCTGTTGGGGCGTTTTAAAAACGAATTCAGGGTAGCTTGGGTAGAATTTAGTTCCCCTCCTAATCCTTTGCTGAGTGGAGTCCAAGTAAAGGAGAGATTGAAAGAAAAGAAAGGTTTGTAACATTCAAAATAGATAAAAAGGGATAAGTTTTATCTGCTCCCCGCCCTTGATAAGGCGGGGTGGATTCCCGCCTTTTTTGCGGGAATACGGGGCAGGTAGAAAGCCCAAGCCATTGAACGGTATATTCAAATCAGCTTTTAATAAAAAACACAAAATAAAGGAGGGATTAAGGGAGGTGTAAAATCGCAGACCTTAATTAAAAAACGAAATACATTGAAAAGATTCCCGCCTTTGCTGAACTACCCCGAAGCGGGGTAGCACAAGCGCGGGAATGAAAAAAAACTTATTTTATGGAAAGAAACAACCTATATCCTGTTTTTTTAAAGACCTCCAACCTACACATTCTCATTATAGGGGGTGGAAATGTGGCAGAGGAAAAACTCACTTTTTTGACCAAATCCAGTCCAGATGCACATGTGACCATGGTGTCGCCCATGTTCAGGGAGGGCACGTTGGAATTGGCGGGCAAGTACGATGTGGAATTGATAACCGATGTGTATACCGATACCTATTTGAAAGGAAAACACATGGTAATAGCCACCACCGATGTTCCAGAAGTCAATGTGCAAGTATATGAAGATTGTAGAAAGCTTGATAAATTGGTGAACGTAGCCGATAATCCGCCCTACTGCGATTTTTACATGGGCGGAATTGTAACCAAAGGCCACGTGAAAGTAGCCATTTCCACCAATGGGCAGTCGCCCACCACAGCAAAGCGATTGCGTCAATTTTTTGAGGAAGTGCTACCGGAAGACATTAGTCAAATGGTTGAAAATTTAAATGATTATAGAAAAACGATAAAAGGCGATTTTGAGGAAAAAGTAGATAGGATGAATGAAATAACACGCCCCCTAGCCCCCAAAGGGGGGATTTAATTTTCATAAGGAGAAATTTGTGGTTCTATCATATCTATTGTGGGAATGAACCAATAAACCAGAATGACGTAGGGACTTATAAACGTAGGACATATTGTCAAATATCATTGTTCATCAAAACAAATAGGATGCTACTATCTATACGCTAAAAGCTTGAGTCAAACAATAGTCCTGTACCGGCCGGCCGGCAGGTCCTATGTTAAGTTCCAAGTTCTATATGACCTACCCACAAAAAATAACGGTAGTACCAAAAATCTTATTACTAATTACTGGATACTCATTACTTTATACTAATTAAAAAATGATACAAACAGACATACTGATTATAGGCGCAGGCCCAACCGGATTATTTACCGTTTTTGAAGCAGGACTATTAAAACTTAAATGTCATTTAATAGATGCCTTGCCACAAGCGGGCGGACAATGTTCCGAAATCTACCCCAAGAAACCCATTTATGATATTCCCGCATTTCCGGAAATTCTCGCTGGGGATTTGGTAGCTAATCTAATGGAACAAATAAAACCTTTTGAACCAGGATTTACCTTTGGGGAACGGGCGGAGACCTTGGATAGGCAAGAAGATGGTTGCTACATCGTCACCACAAACAAGGGAACCAAGCATCACGCTCCCGTGGTTGTTATTGCGGGCGGATTGGGTTCTTTTGAACCCCGTAAACCCCCTATTGAAAACATCACCGATTTTGAAGATACCGGTGTGGCTTACATGATAAAGGATCCAGAGGTATACCGAGATAAAAAAGTGGTAATTTCCGGTGGGGGCGATTCCGCTTTGGACTGGGCCATATTCCTGACAGATGTGGCTTCGGAGGTATCCTTGGTACATCGTAGGAACGAGTTCAGGGGTGCTTTGGATTCCGTTGAAAAGGCGGCCAAACTTGCCAGAGCCGGAAAAATCAAATTATTTACGGAGGCCGAAGTCAAAAAATTGTACGGCGACGAAAAATTGGAAGCAGTGGTCATAAAGCACAATGCCGAGGACAAGGGCGAAACCTACGTGGAAGTGGACCACTTTATTCCCTTGTTCGGACTTTCCCCAAAATTGGGGCCGATCGGCAACTGGGGCTTGGACATTGAGCGAAACGCTATAAAAGTGAATAACGCCAAGGATTACCAAACCAATATTCCCGCTGTCTTTGCCATTGGCGATGTAAATACCTACGAAGGCAAATTAAAATTGATACTCTCCGGTTTTCATGAAGCCGCGGTCATGTGCCAATATGCCTATCAAATTATCAATCCGGGAAAACGATATGTGATGAAATATACCACCGTGGGCGGTGTGGAAGGTTTTGATGGTTCCAAAAAAGAAGCGAAGAAGGAAGTGGTGCAACGTATTGCCTAATTTTTTATCGGTGTTTTTAGCGATGGAAAAATACGTCAAAAAGCGTGGAGGTCAGTAGACAAGTACCTAAGATGTGATAGGTAAAAGCAATGTTAGTTGGACTTTCCCTCCCGATAATTATCGGGATTCAAGTAGATAGCCTGTGCGGAAATCGATTCCCCAGCTGCCGCAAGAATCCCTAGCTGTCCATAGAATATTCGCTACCGCTAGTTTTTAACGAGTGGGTACCAAGTAAGCTGGAACAGATGAAATAATGGGAACAATGGACGGTTCGCAGTACCTTAAATATTTTAGGACATGCAAAGGACTTATGTAGAATACGCCTACCGTTATGGCCACCATTTGCAAGCTGACGGTAGCCTAGGGGTAGAGGGTTTTGATAGTGTCAAAAAAATGCTAAGAAGGACTTTAGCTTTTTAGCACTTTATCCTCATTTTTGGTAACTAATCAGTTTGAATAAAAGTGTCGAATAATTTGGATCCGATGTAATAATGTCGGATCTTGTTAACATCGACAGCGGAAAAATCATATCGGAACTCATTATACGCTTGGACAG
>Ga0306871_1000802_pt1 | contig 11700 bp, 7 predicted proteins | sample AntRauMeHopE1497_FD_190447 | JGI IMG/M metagenome (GOLD analysis project Ga0306871, IMG submission 190447) | Saline lake microbial communities from Rauer Islands, Antarctica - Metagenome Hop E1 #497 (v2) (version 2) | ecosystem: Environmental > Aquatic > Non-marine Saline and Alkaline > Saline ... | reverse complement strand
GCGGGCGGATGCTGTCTATCAACACGGGACCGATCGATGCGACTTGTGCACGCGGGTGCGGTCGGATGCGAGGGAGTGCGGATGCCCGGCCCAGCCCAGCCCGGCCCCGCCCACCCCGCCCAGCCCAGCCCAGCCCGGCCCCGCCCACCCCGCAGTGCTGAGCGGGCCGCATCCCGCCGGTAGCGTTAACGTCGTGAGCAGCCTTCTCGACGCCAAGCTGAGTAACTCGCTGGGGCCCGCCAGCGCCAAAGCGCTGAAGAAGGCGTTCGGCATGCTCACGGTAGGCGATTTATTGACCCACTATCCGCGGCGGTATGCGCGTCGAGGTGAATTGACGGCTCTCAGCGAGCTGACCCTCAACGAGAGCGTCACGATTGTTGCCGAAGTGCTCAGCGTCAAAGAACGCACGATGCGCAACCGTGAGGGCAGCATTCTGGAGGTGTCGATTGGCGATGGCCGGGGCATCCTGACTCTCACGTTTTTCAATCAGGTGTGGCGCAAGAATGAGCTGACTAAGGGTCGCCGCGGCATTTTTGCCGGCAAGGTGGGTGAGTATCGGGGGGTGCGGCAGCTCGCACACCCCGACTATGAACTTTTTGCGGCCGGTGACGAGCGTGACAGCGGGCCGACGGCACAAAAGTGGGCCATGCATCCGATCCCGATTTATCCGGCCACGTCGACGGTCGCGAGTTGGCAGATTGCGAAAGCGTTAGAGGTTGTGCTCAACACGCTGTCGGCGGGCGGTGACGCCGATCTTTTAGATCCGGTGCCGGCTGGGGTGCGCGTTGAGCGGCGCTTGCTCGATGTGGCTCAGGCCTACGAGTTCATTCACCGGCCTGAAGATGATGCTCAGTGGCGTCGTGCGCGCGAGACGCTGCGCTTTCACGAGGCATTCGTGTTGCAGGCGGCGCTGTTGCAGCAGCGGGCGGTCATGCGGGGCCAGTCGGCAACTCCGCGACTGCCGGGTAACGAACTTGCCGATTTTGACGAGCATTTGCCATTCACGCTCACCGACGATCAGCAACTTGTGGGGGATGAAATCGCGCGCGACTTGGCCGCGCCGGTGCCGATGAACCGGCTCGTGCAGGGCGAGGTGGGTTCGGGTAAAACTTTGGTGGCAGTGCGGGCAATGCTCGCTGTGGCTCAGACTGGAGGCCAGTCGGCTTTGCTTGCCCCCACCGAAGTGCTTGCCGCCCAGCATTTGCGCAGCATCGTGCAGGTTCTCGGCCCTGATCGTGCGGCGCGTTTGCGCCCTGTGCTGCTCACCGGGCAACTGTCGCAGCCTGAGACCCGCAAAGTTTTGCTGTCGATCGCGAGTGGAGCATCCCGCATCGTCATCGGCACTCACGCGCTGCTGAGTGACCGGGTGCAGTTCGCTGACCTGGGCTTGGTCGTGGTTGACGAGCAGCACCGCTTCGGGGTGGAACAGCGCGAAAGTTTGCGTCGCAAGGGCGCCGTGCCACCGCACGTGCTGGTGTTGACGGCCACGCCGATTCCGCGCACGGTTGCAATGACAGTGTTCGGTGACCTCGACGTCTCGACGATTGCCATGCTGCCGGCCGGGCGTATTCCGATTGTGAGCCACGTGGTGCCGCTTGCTGACAAGCCCGGTTGGGTTGAGCGGGTGTGGCAGCGACTCGGTGAGGAGCTCGCCGAAGGCCGTCAGGGGTTCGTGGTTGTGCCTGCCATTGACCCGGCGACTACTGAAGAGGGTTCCGCTGCCGCTGACGACTCCGCGAGTGGCACCAACACCGGCGCAGCCAACGACGGTTCAGCCAACAGCGCCGATGATGCGGAGGCGGATGCTCCACCCCGCCCCCCGGCGACCATCGCTGAGTTGACGCCACTGTTGCAATCGCATCCGGCGCTCGCTGGCCGCCGAGTGGAGGCCCTGCACGGCCGCATGTCGACCCCTGACAAAGATGCCACCATGCAGGCTTTCGCGCGCGGCGAAATCGACGTATTGGTGGCGACCACGGTCATCGAGGTGGGGGTTGATGTGCCCAACGCGTCAACGATGGTGGTGGCTGACGCTGACCGTTTCGGGGTGAGCCAGTTGCACCAGTTACGCGGGCGCGTGGGGCGCGGTAGTGTGCCCGGGCTGTGCCTGTTTGTGACTGCCGCGCAGCAGGGCAGTGTGGCGCGTGAGCGGGTTGAGGCGGTGGCGGCAACGCTCGATGGTTTCGAGTTGGCGCAGATTGACTTAGAACTGCGGGGCGAGGGCAATGTGCTCGGCGCGAACCAGAGCGGTGGGCGCTCAAGTTTGCGGTTGTTGCGCGTGGTTACCGACGGCGACCTGATTCTCGACGCCCGAGAGGCGGCGGCGGGGGTACTCGAGGGTGACGTGTCTTTGCGGCAGCATCCGGCGCTGCAGGCCGCTCTGGCGCGTCGCTTAGATGAGTCAGAGCGCGACTTTATGGCAAAGAACTAGCTGTCACGCCCGATTAGCACTCCGGCCGCGGCAGGGGCAGACTGGCCCCATGAGAGTCATCTCGTACAACCTGCGCAAGCACGCAGCTCGCGGCGAGCTCGAACACTTGGTTGCTACTCACACGCCAAACCTGCTGTGCCTGCAGGAGGTTGACACTGACGACTTGCCGCGCGACTTGGGCGCATTGACGCTGGCCGATTCGACGCGACTCAACCGCTTAGGGCTGGCGATCTTTTACGACCGCGAACGGTTCGACGCGCTCAGCACGCAAGCTTTCGCACTGAAACGCTCACTGCACGACATCATCGCTAAACCGGCGCACGAACGGTTGCTGGGTACGCATCTGGTAGACCGCAAGCATGATCGCGAGCTGGTGGTGGGGTGCTTTCATGCCGCCCCACTGACGGCGTTGAACTCTTTGCGCCGCACCCAGATTCGCGCGGCGCATGTGGCACTCGACAGCTTCGGAGCACATCTTCCGACCCTCATGGTGGGTGACTTCAACTACCCGCTGTTCAAAGATCACCTGTCTACGAGTGTGAACGAAACCGGCCACGAAGTGTCGCTGAGTGATGCGCGCACCTACACCCGGTACAAGTTTTTTCGCGGCCACTTCGACTTTGCAACCTCGATCGGGTTGTCGATCACGCGCGTGACAACGTTGCCCCAGGGCCAGTCAGACCACCTACCCATCTTCGTCGCGGCTGATTATGCGGCGGCCCATGACATCGACTCACCCGCGGGTGGCGAAACAATTCGGTAACCCCGCCTCGATAGGCTGAACTCATGAGCCGGATCGCTGTCGTTCCTGGGTCGTTTGACCCGGTCACCCTCGGACACCTCGATGTCATCGAGCGTGCCGCCGGCATTTTTGATGAAGTGCACGTCGTGGTGGTGCACAACCCGGGTAAGCAGGCCATGTTGCCGATCGCTCAACGGGTCTCGCTGATCGAGCAGGCTGTTGCCGATCGGGCGCTGCCCTCAAGCATTCTGGTGACGAGTTGGAGCGTTGGCCTGCTCGTTGACTACTGCACCGATGTGGGTGCGAGCGTGCTGGTGAAGGGCGTGCGCAGCCAGGTTGACGTGGCGTATGAAACCCCGATGGCGATTGTGAACCGCAATCTGGCCGGGGTGGAAACCGTTTTCATGCTGCCGGACCCCGCCCACGCGCACGTTTCCAGTTCGCTCGTGCGTCAGGTGTCATCACTCGGCGGCGACATTGCGCCCTATGTGCCTCGCGCGGTGGCTGAATATCTGATTGCGCAGCGCGGTCTCTGATGCAGCGCAGCCTCTGATGCAGCGCAGCCTCTGAAGGGCGACGCCGGATCTCTCACCATCGCCGTGGCTAGGCTGAGTGCTATGGGTGCATGGGGTTTCGGGCCGTTTGAGAACGACGACGCGCGCGACGCTGTCGATGAATTAGTTGAGGGCACGCTCTCGCTCGACGTCATGAACGATGCGGCAGGCGCGGCCTACCTCGAAGCGGCTGAGGGCGCTGTTGCGCTGGCTTTGGCCGAGGTGGCGCTGGCAGCGCTGGGACTCATTGACCCGCCCGCCGAACTCGACGAGGTCGACATTCGCCTGCTAGCCACCCAGTTAGACGACGCGGCCTACGAATTGATTCTGCGGGTTGCCGAACGAGTGGTGCGGCCCGATGGCTCTGAACTGTACGAGGTGTGGACTGATGCCGGCGACGACGACTGGGTGCAGTGGCATACTTCGGCGGTCGCGTCGGTAGAGGCTTTGCGCGCTGCTGTGGCCGACTAAAAGAGTTCAATCCGCGGGCCCGTTTCGGTGCTCGTCTGGGCATCTGCCACCGGTCCGGTCTAGCTGTCGCGCAGTCCGACGCGCGCATTCCGACGCCCGCAGTCCTCCGCCCGCCGGCTCAGGCAAGATACCCCTGGGGGTATACGCTAGACTGGGATTCCTCCTCCTCAGAAAGCGAAACTATGTGCCGAACGATCACCTGCCGCACGTGCGGTAAGGCCACCTGGACTGGATGCGGTCAACACGTCGATCAAGTAATGCGAGGGATTTCGCAGCGTGATCGATGCCAAGGTCACCAGAAAGAGCCAGGCTTTTTCGCCCGTCTTTTCGCTCGGCGGTAGACGCCGCCGGGCGAGCCTGAGCAGCGAGTCAGCGCACCGCGAGCCTGAGCAGCGAGTCAGCGCACCGCGAGCGGCTCGGTTGCCGGCATGTTGTTTCCGTCTCGCGCGGCGAAGCGCGCGGCCTCAGCAGTCACGGCGCTCACCGTGTTTTTGCGCAGCGCGGTGCCGCCGATGATTAGCGCACAGGCGATGATCACGAGGTTTTTGATGATGTATTGCCCCTCGAGTGTGAGGCCGAACGGGAACATGGTGAAGCACACCTCGGGCAGCAAAATTAGGGGCAGGAACGTTGCGGGCATCTGCCCGGCAAGTAACACCAGCGCCAGTCGAGTCAGGGGCGGGAACAGAAAAGCTACTCCGATTGCCACTTCCCACAGGCCGATGAGAGGAATGATGATCTCGGGCGTCAGCCAGTAAATCGTTGCCGCAACCAGGTCGTAAGCCGGGCTGAGGGTTCCAATCATTTTTAATGCGCCGAACCAGATGAAGACGATGCCGATCGCGAGTCGAGCAAACTTAATGCCGAACTTATCCATCGCCCACACAACGAGCCGGTCGAAGGTGTTCAGTGTGGTGCGAATCATGGCGAAGCCCTTCTGTCGTTGCGGGTGACGGTGACATACATGTACAAACCGCACGACGGTGGGCAGAGCCCCAGGGTACGTCGCGATCCGCGTACTTTGGCTGAAAATGGATGCACCGTAGGCGATCTCGCGGGCAACGTCCATGATGCGCCCAGGCTGGGTGTCACGGCCCGCCGCCGCGACAGCAGCGCCTGTACCCGCACTCTCAACAGCGCCGTATTCTCGGCACACTCGCCGCCAGACCGTGCCAGAGTCGTCACATGACCATGACGACGCCGTCTGTTGCTGCCGCTTTGAGCGCTGAGGAGTTTGCTGTGCTCGGCGCGGGAATCCGCAAAGCCATGAACAGTGTTCTTGACGGCAAGCCCGAAGCGGTCGACTCAGCCCTCACAGTTCTGTTGGCTGAAGGGCACCTGCTCATCGAAGACGTGCCCGGCGTCGGTAAAACGATGCTCGCGCGGGCACTGGGCCGGTGCATTAGTGGCACTGTCAATCGCATTCAGTTCACGCCCGATTTGCTGCCCGCTGACATCACCGGCGTCAGCGTGTTTCGCCAGCAGCTGGGCACGTTCGAATTCACGCCCGGCCCGGTGTTCGCGCACATCGTGATCGGCGATGAAATCAACCGCGCTAGCCCCAAAACCCAGTCGGCGTTGCTGGAGTGCATGGAAGAGCAGCAGGTCACCGTCGATGGGCACACACACCACCTTGAGGCCCCCTTTCTAGTTGTTGCAACGCAGAATCCCATCGAAATGGAGGGCACGTACGCGCTGCCCGAGGCTCAGCGTGACCGATTCATGGCCCGCATCTCGATCGGTTACCCCGACGCCGAAAGCGAAGCCCTCATGGTGCGCGATCGCGAACACGGTAACCCCCTTGACCGCCTCGAACCCGTTGTCGATGTCGCGGGCCTGCGACGCATGATCGCTACCGTGCGTGAGATTTACGTCAGTGAGGCCGTCGAACGGTACGCGGTGGCGATTGTGCAAGCCACTCGCACGGATGCCGCACTGCGCTTGGGAGCAAGCCCCCGTTCAACCCTGCAACTGGTGCGCGCCAGTCGGGCCCGCGCGGCCCTCGACGGCCGCGACTTCGTACTACCCGACGACATTGACGCTCTCGCCACGACGGTGTTGTCACACCGTTTAGTGCTGGTGCCGCGGGCGCAACACGCTGACGGCAGCAGTGTGCGAAGTGTCGACGAGGTGGTCAATCGCATTGTCGCCCGCACGCCCGTGCCGGTGGCGACCGCGCGGGTCTAACACCACTGTGCCTCGACTCACCCCGCGCGGCATCGCCTTTCTCATTGCGGGAGCCGTTCTGGGTGCGCTCGCCTATCTGTTTGAACGCCCTGAAGTGCTGTCGATCGCTGCGATGGCGGTAGCCGCACCGCTGATCGCACTGATTGTCGTCGCCAGCTCGCGCCCGCACCTACGGGTGGCTCGTCAGCTTCAGCCCGCCGTGGCCACGGAGGGCGAGCAGGTGCAGGTGCAGGTGAGTGTGGTCGGTACAGCGCGCGCCGCCGAATGGGTAGAGCGCGTACCTATGACGCCCGGATTCGCGGGGCCCGGCCGCTTGCGTGGCATCAGCACAACCCGCCCAGGCTCCCTCGGCTACCGGTACTGGCCGAGTCGCCGCGGGTGGGCGAGCGTGGGCCCTCTGATCATCGAAGACCGTGATCCGTTTGCTCTCGCTGTGCGGGTGACGAACACGCGCGCGGTGTCAACTCAACTGGTGATTCCGACCGTCACAGCGCTCACCGTTGGGCCCATGCCTGGCCCGTCAACCGAGGCGGGCCCGCAAACCGCGCGCTCGCGGGAGCGCGCCGACGATGACGTCGTTACGCGTGAGTACCGTAGCGGTGACGCACTGCGTCGCGTGCACTGGCGGGCGACTGCTCGACACGGTGAACTCATGGTGCGTCAAGAGGAACCCCAGGCGGGGCCGCACGCGCGCCTCATCGTCGACACTCAGACGGTCGGATACCGCGACGTCGCACTCGTGCGCGACCCCGTGACCGGCCGGCGAACTCCTGATAGCGCCAGCTTTGAGTGGAGCATCCGCATGGCCGCGTCGACGGCGGTACACCTCGCCGAACGCGGCTACACGGTGCAACTGCTGTCTACCGCCGAGGGCAGTGCCGAGGGCAGTGCCGAAACCACCACTGAAGCTCCTATCGCTGAGGGGCCGGTCGGTGACCTGCTGGGTGAACTGGCCCTCGCCGCTCTCGGCGTGCGCGCGGGCGATTTGTCTGAGCACGGCCGCAACGGCTCATCCCCCGTCGTTGTGATCGCGGGCGAACCCGACGATGTCACTACACAGTGGATGCTCGCTCAACGTCGCACCGGAGCCCCCGCACTTGCTCTGCTCGTGGGGCTTGCACAGGCTGCCCCACGCCTCGACGGTTCTGTGGATGCTGACCCGGTGCGATCGGCATTCGAGCGGGAGGGGTGGGTTGTCGCGCGGGTTTCGGTTGCGCACACGCCCGATGAAGCGTGGCTTGCCCTGCTGGGCGGCAGTAGCACCTTGAGGATGCCGCGTGGCTAGGCGGTCAGTGGTTCGGGCTCCGGCTCCGGCTCCGGCTAGATCGACGCTTGCCCTGAGCGTCTCCGCCGCGTTGGGGGTCGCCGTAGCGGTCTCTGCCTTTGGGGCAGTGTTTGATGAGGGGCTGTGGGGCCCGGTCGTCGTCGCCGTTGCCGTGGTGGCGATTGCCAACGCAGCGGCCGCGCGATCGTTCGTGTCTTCTCGAGCCGGAGCCGGAGCCGGAGCCGGAGCCGCCGCCGCCGCCGTTGTGTCCATGGCCGCGGCACTAGTCGGCGGACTGCTGGCGCTGACCCTGTTTTTTGCCGCCGACACTGCTTTTCTGGGCATCATCCCGTTGCCGGCCACAGTGACTCGCTTTGCTGAGCTGATCAGTGCGGGCGAGGTGTCAATCGCCGAGCAGTCGATTCCGGCGGCGGCCGATGACGGAATTCTGTTCATCCTGGCAGTGGGTATCGGCCTGATGGCGATTCTCGTGGATGCCGCGCTCGTCAACGGCACCCGACCAGCCTTCGCCGCGGTACCCCTGCTGTCGATTCTGAGTGTGCCGATCGTGCTTGCGCCAGGTGAACTGCCATTGCTGGCAGCGGTGGGCACCGGGGCGTCTTTTCTGCTCATGCTGGCGTTGCATCGGCCGGCCGCAAGCGGGGGGCCAGCCGCGCTCGGCCGCGCCATGACGGTGGCGGCGGGGGTGTTGATTGCCGCGCTCATCGTGCCGCCGCTGCTGCCACCAGTGGTCGCGGGGTCTGCGTTGCCCGGCGCGGGTCTGGCGGGTTTGGTGACCGGGGTCAATCCTGTGCTTGAGCTCGGCAACGACCTGCGGCGTGAGACCCCTGTGACGGCACTGCGATACACGACTGACGCTGAGGGTGGTCTTTATTTGACCCTGTCGCACCTGGCCGACTTTGAGGGGCAGGCTGTGCAACCGGTCATCGGCGGCGAGACAACCCTCATCGATGTGGTGGGCCCACCGCCGTGGCTGGATGATGCTGTGGCGACGACGGCGGTGACGACGAGCATCCAGCTGCAAAATGTGCGCTCACGCTGGGTTCCGTTGCCGTCAGCGCCAGTGGAGGTGTCGGGGTTGTCAGGCGACTGGGTGGTTGACCCTGAGGGGGTCACGCTGAGCACCGTCGAGGGGTCTTTTCGCGGCGGAGACTACGTGGTCGAAAGCCTCGTGGCCGAGCCCACCCCGGTGCAGTTGCGGGCGGCGACTGTGACTGCCGCGGGCCTTGAGCGGTATCGGGCGCTGCCAGATGGGCTGGAGGTAATTGTGGCCGACACGGCTGCCGAGGTGGCCGCTGGCGCCGCCGGCCCGTCGCCGTACGACCAGGCCCTGGCCCTGCAACGGTTTTTCACCGGCGGTGCTTTTCTGTATTCAGAAGACGCCCCGGTCGAGTTCGGGTACGACGGAACAGGCGCCGATATTGTCGCCGTCTTTCTCGAGGAACGCGCTGGCTACTGCGTGCACTACGCCGCGGCAATGACACTGATGGCCCGCACGCTGGGCATTCCGGCCCGCATTGCCGTCGGATTTCAGCCCGGCACGCGCAACCCCGATGTGCCCAGCGAGTTTGTCGTCAGCACCGATGACTTGCACGCGTGGCCCGAGTTACATTTCGACGGGCTCGGCTGGGTGCGCTTCGAGCCGACCCCTTCGCGCGGCGCGGTTCCGGCCTACGCCGCAGACAGCGTGCCGCCGCCGGCGCCCGCAACTGACCCGGTAACGGGCGAACCCATCGAGGCGACGGATGCTCCGGTGTCGCCCACTGACCCCGCCGATAATCCCGCCGCAAATGCACCCAATGACGACCCCGGCGCTGACCCGCTCGATCTCATTGACGGGGGCAACGATGGCTCGGCCGGCGAAAGTGGCGGCCAGAACGGATTGTTGGGGGGTGCAATCGATACTCGTACGCTCGCTGCGCTGCTGCTGGCCCTGCTCTTCGTGCTCATGGTGTTGCCCGCAGTGTGGCGCGCAGTGCGTCGCTCGACGCGGTTGCGGTCGCCCGATGTGCTCGATCACTGGCGTGAGCTGCGCGACACTGCGCGCGACCTGCGCGTGCCCGGCAGTGAGATGAACACCCCTCGAGAGCTGGGGGAGTTATGGAGTACCGGATGGAGTGCTGCCGACGCGGCGGCACTCTCACGCCTGCGGAGCGCCCTCGAAGCGCGATTGTACGCGGCAGCAATGCCGTCAGCGCCAGCGCCAGCCGCAACCGCAGCCGCGGCCGCCGGCGCGGGTGCGTCGACAGTCAACTCCTCCGAAACTCGCCAGTTGTTGACGGCGCTGCGTCGTGCAACGCCGTGGCGCAGCCGCGTGCTGGCGGCCGCGCTGCCCGTTTCGTTACGCCGCGGCACCGTGCAAGACGAACAGGTTTGGGCCGAATAGCTGGCAACACGCTTCAGAGAGCCCCGTGAGCACTTCTGTGGTGCATCTTTCGGGACTAATTCCCCCGGCCGAGGTCAGTACCCAGTACGGTGGCCCCCACACGGGGGTTAACTCGAGGGGCGCACGCCATGTGGACGCAAGACATCGACCCTCTCGGCACGCTCTGGCTATCAGCCATTGCGGCGATTCTTCCGGTCGTCGTCTTCTTGGTGTGCCTGCTCGTTTTTAAACTGACGGGCATCACAGCTGCGATCATCGCGGTGGGGCTGCAGGTGCTCGTCGCGATCTGGCCTTTCGGCATGCCCATCGGCTCCATCGCCGGAGCCGGCCTCCTTGGCATACTCACTGCCCTGTGGCCGATCGCGTACATCATCATCATGGCGGTCTGGTTGTACAAACTCGCCGTGGCCAGCGGGCGCTTCGACGTCATTCGCTCGTCGATTGCAGGCATCTCACCCGATCAGCGCATCCAAGTGCTGCTCATCAGTTTTGCGTTTGGAGCGTTTCTCGAAGGTGCCGCTGGCTTCGGAGTGCCGATCGCCATTTGCGCGGCACTGCTGGTGCAGTTGGGCTTCGCCCCCATCAAGGCGGCCATGCTGAGTCTGGTGGCCAATGTGGCCGCCGGCGCCTACGGTGCCATCGGTATCCCCGTCATTGTGGGTGCACGCGTGGGGGAGGTCGACCTGGCGGCTCTCTCCATGAACATGGTTCTGGTCTTGCAGGTGCTGACTCTCGCCGTGCCCTTCATCTTGGTGATGATTATGGATGGCTGGCGGGGCGTGCGCGAGACCTGGCCGGCCACCCTCGCCGTCAGCCTGGCGTTCAGTGTCACCCAGGCATTGATTCTGTTGACGCTCGGCCCCGAGCTTGCCGACATCATTCCGGGGCTCGTCGGTATGGCAGTGATCTTCGCCGTAGGGCGAGTGTTCACCCCCGCTCACATTTACCGCGAAGACGGTGGCGACGTTCCTGAGGTCACCGAGAAGCACTCGTTCGGCGACGTTGTGGTGGCCTGGAGCCCGTTTTACATTCTGACCGCAGTGATTTTCGTGTGGAGCATCCCGTGGTTCAAGGGACTCTTCCTACCGGGTGGGGCGCTCGAGGCACTTGTCTTCCGGATGCCGATTCCCGGCGTGACGGGAAGCATCGAAAGTGCCGCGGGGGTGGCGGTGGAAACCACGTGGGATTGGACTCCGCTGAATGCCACCGGCACCGCCATTTTCATTGCCGTGCTGATCACTTTTTTCACCACTCCGTCGCTCACAGGACGAGACCTGTGGCAGCAGCTCGGGGGCACTGTGACACTGCTGTGGCGGGCGATTGCGCTTATCACCCTGATACTCATCGTGGCGAACATCGCCAACTATTCGGGCGGGTCAGCATCGATCGGCACGGCCCTGGCCGCGGTGGGATCAATCTTTCCACTGTTTGCCCCCATCATCGGCTGGCTGGGAGTGTTCATCACCGGGTCGGTCGTCAACAACAACACGTTGTTTGCGCAACTGCAGGCTGTTACTGCCCAACAGATCGGCGTTGATCCGACCCTGCTCGTTGCGGCCAACACGGCCGGAGGCACTATGGCCAAAGTGGTGTCTCCGCAGTCCATCGCCATTGCCGCTGGTGCGGTGGGGCTCGCCGGGCGCG
>Ga0306871_1000797_pt1 | contig 11731 bp, 9 predicted proteins | sample AntRauMeHopE1497_FD_190447 | JGI IMG/M metagenome (GOLD analysis project Ga0306871, IMG submission 190447) | Saline lake microbial communities from Rauer Islands, Antarctica - Metagenome Hop E1 #497 (v2) (version 2) | ecosystem: Environmental > Aquatic > Non-marine Saline and Alkaline > Saline ... | reverse complement strand
ACAGGTAATGCTCTAATACCGGAGGGAACCAAAGTAACTTGGGAAATAACGGGTCAGGACACCGAACAGATTAGATTGATTACAAAAGATACCGTGTTGCCCTTTTCAAAAGAGACCAATGCGTTTACACTTTCCAAGCGCGTGTATTCGGATATGGGGTATCAATTGACCACCTCGAACACAAATGTGACGGATTACGAAAAACTGGACTATACCTTCAAGGTGATAAAGGACGGGTATCCCACTATAAAGGTCGTTCAGGTTATGGATTCGCTTAACCCTAATGTTTCTTATTATTCTGGAGAGGCGGCAGATGACTATGGCGTTTCCTCCATTGATTTGGTGTACTACGAAATAGGGAGGGAGCAAACCAAGGCAAGTATCGGCATTAGCAATGCTCAGGGGAATTTTAACCCCTTCTACTATACCTTCCCGTCCGGTTTGGCGCTTGATGCCGGAAAGGACTATGAATTTTACTTTTTAGTGACCGATAACGATGGTATCCGCAAAGGGAAAACTACTAAAAGTCAGGCCTTTAGACAAGTTATTTTTGACGATAACCAACTAAAAAACAAGGCCTTAGAGTCCCAACAGAACTTAATTGACAACTTGGACAAATCCTTGGAAAAAGCAAGGGAACAAAAGGATGCCCTAGAGGAATTGAACGCCCAACAGAAAGAAAAGAACAGCTTAAACTTCAACGACAAGAACCAAGTAAAGGATTTTCTTAGAAAGCAGCAGCGGCAGGAGGAACTGATGCAAAAATTCAGTAAGGAACTGAAAGAAAACCTTAGCAAAAGTGATCAGGACAACAGACAGAACCAACTGCTGCAAGAACGATTGGAGCGCCAAGAACTGGAAGCGCGCAAGAACGAAAAGCTATTGGAAGAGCTGAACAAGATTGCGGATAAAATCAATAAAGAAGAGCTTACAAAAAAGCTTGAAGAAGTAGCGAAAAAACAGCAGAATTCCCAACGTAGTCTTGAACAATTGGTAGAGTTGACCAAACGGTATTATGTTACGGAAAAGGCAGCACAGCTTGCTAAGGATTTAGAGAAGCTAGCGGAGAAACAGGAATCCCTTTCAGAGGACAAACTTAACACGGATACCTCCCAAGAGGAACAACAAAAACTAAACGCTGATTTTGAAGAATTAGCAAAAGAGCTTGATGAATTGCAGAAAGACAATGAAAATCTAAAAAAACCAATTGACCTAAAAATTAACAGCGACACCAAGGAAGGGGTTAAGGAGAATCAGGAGAAGGCGCTTGAGGAAATAAAGAAACACCAAGAAAGCGACCAAGCGTCAGATAAGGAAAATATGGAGCAAAACGCTTCGAGCGCAAAAAAAAATCAGAAATCCGCAGCGGAAAAAATAAAGGAAATGAGCGAGGCCCTGGGGGAATCTTCTTCCGGTGGTGGCGGTGGTTCCTCAGTTGCAGAGGATGCAGAAATGCTCCGTCAGATTTTAGATAACCTTATAATTTTCTCCTTTAAACAAGAAAATCTATTTGACAGATTAAGCGTGCAGGACCCAGACGATGTTTCGCAATATGGCGCAACCGTTAGGGACCAACAGGAGTTAAAAGGTTTGTTTGAGCACGTTGATGATAGTCTCTTTAGCCTGTCCCTTCGCCAACCGGAGCTTTCGGAATTTGTAAACGAACAGATTACGGAGGTCTATTACAATATGGACAAGTCGCTGGAAAGCATGGCAGAAGGACAGATGTACCAAGGAGTATCCTATCAAAAATATGTGCTGACGGCATCCAACAGTTTGGCGGATTTCTTGGCTAACGTGCTAGAAAACATGAACCAAAGCATGCAGCCCGGCCAAGGAGAGGGCGAAGGTCAGGAAGGTTTTCAATTACCCGATATCATTAAGGGACAACAATCCCTAAGCGAAAAAATGGGACAAGAAGGCGAGAAGGGGAAACAGGGAGAAAAGGGAAAAGAAGGGCAATCCGGACAGCAAGGAAAAGAAGGGCAACAAGGCAAAGAGGGACAAAGCGGAGACCGGGGGCAAAGCGGCAAGGAAGGACAGGGTAAAAACGGAAAAGGAGAGGATGGAGAAAACGGAAAAGGCAAGGGACAAGGAAATAGTGAAGGAGATGGTGGCGGTTCTGGACAAGGAATGTCAGAAGCAGAGCTACAGGAAATTTATGAGATATACCAAGAACAGCAGCGTATACGTCAAGAGCTAGAAAAGCAACTAGAAAACATGATCAACAATGGCGATCGTAAACTAGGGGAAAAACTAGTACGGCAAATGGAGGATTTCGAAAACGACCTGCTAGAAAACGGTATAACCCAGCGCACCATTAACAAGGCCAACACCATACAGTACGAACTTCTAAAGCTGGAAAATGCCGCCTTGAAACAAGGAAAGAAACCGGAACGGGAGAGTAGTGCCAACCAGAAAGACTTCACAAATCCCATTACTACCAAACCCTCGTTGTTAGAGAATTATCGGAATGAGGTGGAAATTTTAAATAGACAAGCCTTACCTTTGCGCCAAAATTTTCAGAACAAAGTAAAAGCTTACTTTAAAGGCAATGACTGATTTCCATTATGAAACCGATTTTAAGCTAGAGGGCGAAAACAAACACCTTGCTTGGATTCGCAATGTATGTACTTCCGAAGGTTATAAGCTGGGCGCTTTGAATTATATTTTTTGTGATGACGCCTATCTGCTCAACATCAACCAAGAGTATTTACAACATGATGAGTATACCGACATCATCACATTTGATTATACGGTTGGAAAAGTGCTCAGTGGAGATATTTATATTTCCATAGAACGGGTTTCTGAAAACAGCGTGAGTTACGCCGTTTCCTTACAAGAGGAATTGCTTCGGGTTATGGCACATGGGTTGTTGCATTTGATGAAATACAAAGACAAAGGTGACGAGCACATCGCTGAGATGCGCTCCAAAGAAGATGAAAAAATAAAAATGTTCCACGTGGAACAATAGATTATGTTTGGAGAAAATTACGATGTTATAGTAGTAGGAGGTGGTCATGCGGGTGCAGAAGCGGCAGCAGCGGCAGCAAACATGGGTTCCAAAACCCTGCTTGTTACCATGAACCTACAAACCATTGGACAGATGTCCTGCAACCCTGCCATGGGCGGTATTGCCAAAGGACAAATTGTTCGGGAGATCGATGCGCTTGGAGGGTATAGCGGAATTGTTACCGACAAATCTGCCATCCAATTTAAGATGCTTAATAAGTCCAAAGGACCGGCAATGTGGAGCCCAAGAGCGCAAAGCGACCGTATCCGCTTTGCCGAAGAATGGCGCCTGATGCTTGAACGAACGCCCAACGTAGATTTTTATCAGGAAATGGTTTCTGCTTTGTTGATAGAGGGGGATACCATTGTTGGCGTGCGCACTTCCTTGGGCATTGATATCAAAAGTAAGTCTGTCGTTCTGACAAACGGCACTTTTTTAAATGGACTCATCCATATCGGCGAAAAACAATTCGGTGGCGGTAGGGCAGGGGAGAAAGCCGCTACAGGAATAACCGAACAACTTACCTCCCTAGGTTTTAAAAGCGGCAGGATGAAAACAGGAACACCTCCCAGAGTAGACGGACGGTCTTTGGATTATTCTAAAATGATCTTACAGGCAGGAGATACTCAACCAGAAAAATTTTCCTACACCAACACAAAAGTTTTAGAGAAACAGCGCGACTGTCACATGACCCACACAAGCGCCCTAGTACACGACCTACTCAGAGAAGGTTTTGACCGATCGCCAATGTTCAACGGAAGAATACAGAGTATTGGCCCCAGATACTGTCCCTCCATAGAAGATAAAATAAACCGTTTTGCAGATAAGGACAGCCATCAGATGTTCATAGAACCGGAAGGTTGGGATACCGTAGAGGTTTATGTCAACGGTTTTTCAACTTCTTTGCCGGAGGATGTTCAATTTAAAGCGCTTCGTTCCGTTGTTGGGTTTAAAGCCGTAAAATTTTTTAGACCCGGCTACGCTATAGAATACGATTACTTTCCACCCACACAGTTAAAACATACCCTTGAAACAAAACTAGTAAACAACCTCTACTTTGCAGGCCAAATTAATGGTACTACAGGGTATGAGGAGGCAGCTTCCCAAGGACTTATGGCAGGTATTAATGCACACCTTAAAATTAACGAAAAAGAGCCCTTTATTTTAAAGCGTGATGAAGCGTATATTGGAGTTCTTATTGATGATCTTATTACGAAAGGAACGGAAGAACCTTATAGAATGTTTACATCCAGAGCGGAATACAGAACCCTGCTACGACAGGATAACGCCGACCTGAGATTGACCCCTATGGGCCACGCCATTGGTTTGGCTTCTGATTTACGACTAAAACGTATGGAAGAAAAACTTTCCAAGTCTGACGCCTTTGTTAACTTTTTTAAAGAAACCAGTGTTCTTCCCAAGGACATTAACCCGATTTTAGAAAGCGTAGGCTCTGCTATAGTCTCCCAATCGGATAAAATGTTCAAAGCTTTTTCTAGACCCAAGGTTACCATGGAACATATGCTGGGACTAGAGCCAGTTGCCACTTTTGTCGCCGACCACAACATAGATAGCGAAGTTCTTGAACAGACCGAAGTCCAGGTTAAGTATTCCGGATATATAGCGAAGGAAAGAGTAAATGCCGACAAATTGCTCCGCTTAGAAAACGTTAAGATTCCAAACAAATTTGACTACACCAAACTTAAATCACTCTCGTTTGAGGCCAGAGAAAAACTATCCGCTATTAGACCCGTTACCATTTCCCAAGCAACACGAATAAGTGGCGTTACGCCTAGCGATATTAGCGTACTTCTGGTTTTTCTTGGTCGGTAACTTCCATTGTTCCACGTGGAACGATCCATAAAACAAAGAACGCACTCGCCATACAACCACCATCTATACTGTTTTTGATTACAAAAACTACCCTAATCCCAAATGCATGAATATCACTAGGTATACATCAAAGAACTTTAGCGTCTCGCATGTCTCTCACTCTTAATGACGCCATGCCAGTTACCTACAGGACTCGCCCCATCCTCAACTAAAACCACCGTTTTTATTTAACCTATATTCTTTAAGTTACTTAATCCAGTGTCCGCCTAACTAAAACTTCTTCTTTATAAACAGCCTATTATCATAGGTTCGCCCTGTCCTATTAAACCACTATCTTAGCGTACTCATAGTTCCATCAGACCTCTCACATTACATGAAAACTTATTTAGAGACTAAAGACTACTTTTATTCACAAGAAAATTTTAAACTCTTATATAATGCCGACATGGAAATGTTGCAGACCTCACCACTGCCTTCAAATCCGGAAAACTACTATCAGAGCGAATCCTATATTTCACATTCCGACCAAACAAGTTCTTTATTTGATATAGCGTATGGACTTGTTAAACGTTTTACCCTGCAAAGAAAAGTTGCACTCCTTAATCGCCTACTACCTAATCATGGCACTCTTCTAGATATTGGCGCCGGTACTGGAGATTTTTTAATAACCGCTAAACTACACGATTGGCAGGTAACTGGTGTAGAACCAAACCCCCTTGCACGGAAAAATGCGCTCAACAAGGGAATTATCCTTAACGAAACCTTAAATCAGCTACCCAAAAATAAATATGATATCATTACGCTATGGCATGTTCTTGAACACTTACCAAATCTCAACAAACAAATCACCGACATTACCAAACTCCTAAAGAACAACGGATTTCTCATCGTCGCAGTTCCCAATTATAAATCCTATGATGCCCACTATTACAAAGAACACTGGGCCGCTTATGACGTGCCAAGGCATCTTTGGCATTTCTCTAAGACGTCGATACTGAAACTGTTTCACCCTTTCGGGTTAGAACTATTTAAAACCAAGCCGATGTGGTTCGATTCTTTTTACGTTTCCCTTTTATCGGAAAAATACAAAACAGGTAAGATAAGATATATTACCGCCCTCTTACGTGGCTTTATGTCGAATTTTAAAGGACTATCTTCAAAAGAATACTCCTCCCATATTTATATCCTTAAAAAGGGCTGATTCACATTTAAATCCTTTTTAAACGACTTTAATCATCGTAACTATGAATTATATATAAAATGTTCAAAACGCCCTTAAAGTGAATCTAATTCCTTTCATTTTAATACTTAAAATCGATGTTTATTTGATTTATCATCGATAAATTCTATACTTCATCCAATTCTGTGTACTTACCAATCCCTTTCATATATAAAACTAAAAAAATATCAAAACCTTATAAAAAGCTTTATTACTTTTGCCCAACAATTAAATGAAAAAAATGAAAAAAATTATCCTTGGTTTCGCACTGCTGGCCATTGCCGCGTGCAAACAAGAAAAAATCGGATATGTTGATAATGTAAAATTGATGGATGAATATCAGGAAAAAATTGATGTTGAAGCCAAATTTAAAACGAAGGCCGATGCCCTCGCCAAAAAAAGAGATAGCATTTCCCAATCTTTTCAGATAGAAGCCCAAGCGTTCCAAGAAAAGGCCCAAAGCATGCCTCAGCAAAAAGCACAAGAAGAATACGCCGTCTTTCAACAAAAAGGACAATTTATAGGACAACAGTTGCAACAGGAAGACCAGCAACTTCAGCAAGAAGGCCAAGTCCAAATGGATAGTGTTATTAGTAATGTTAAAAAAGAAATTGAAGCTTACGGTGAAGCCAATGGCTTCACTTATATTTTAGGTGGTGGCGAAGGGGGCAGTGTCCTATATGGCTCGGACGCCAACGATTTAACAGATGACGTCGTTAAAATATTAAATGAAAAGTACAAAAAGTAGACTTTTCTGACAAATCTAAAAAGCCGACTTCCACATCGGCTTTTTTATTCCCTTATTTCATCTATCCTTTCTATTCCCTTTTCTATTGTAAACTTATCTTTTGGGAGAAATCCCTTGACTATCAGCACCAAACCACATATCACTAAAATAATTCCTATTCCCTTCTTTATCAAACGTATACGGTCATTTGTAAGCTTACGTTTCAACTGTTTTGCCAATAATATTTTAAATACATCGGTGATAAAGTACGCAGCTAACATAGTACCGAAGAACACGCGAATTCTCGCTGATTCATTATCCAAACTAGGCCCTACAATGATGATGACCCCAAGCCAAAAAACCAATACACCTATATTAATAAAGTTTAGAAGAAACCCTTTTAATACGAGTCCCAAATAATCTCCCCTGGTCACTTTAATACGGCCTTTATACGTACTTCCTGTGCCTTGTTTAAAGAAGGTTGTTACTCCGTACACCAACAAGATAACACCTCCAAAAACATAGAGACCAGGCTGGTTACTCAGATTTTCCAACAGCTGATAACTACTAAAATAAGCAACCGTAATAAATAAAATATCGGCAACTATAACACCTAGATTAAAACTAAGTGCTGCCCTAAAACCCTTCAGTGCGCTTGTTTCCAACAAGACAAAGAACACAGGCCCTATCATAAAGCTTAATAGAAAGCCCAAGGGAATTGCCGCCTGTACGTCTTCAAACATTTGCTCCTACATTCTTGTTATACTTCCGCCAAAAACCGTCTTTTCGTCTACCTTGGTCGGGTTTCCATATATTAAAACTTCTCCACCGGCTTTTACACTGGCCTTTACATAGTCCTTAGCATTTATTTCTGCCCTACTCCCGGCATTCACGTTTACTGTAGAAAATTTGGTCTTAAAATCCTTACCTTCATAAACACCGCCCGTATTGATCTGGACATCCTGAAAATCCGAAGAACCCGTCGCTTTGATAACACCTCCGGATACTGCTTTTATAAGCATCTGTTCCACTACCGCAGCTACTACAAGCTCCCCACCTTCTTGCGCCTTAAGCTCTAAAACATCTTGCTTTACAGTTGCCTTACAGGTAATTCTGGCATCCTCGTTTACATCTATAACTATAAGCTTCCCGTTGTAATGAACATCAATAAAAGTTCTGTAACCACTGAATATTTTACCTATCTGCATCCGTATCTTAAGAATACCGTCACTGTTCACAATGACTACCTTATCCGTGTTTTCCCCTGTAATTACTGCTTTGTTCTCTGTAGATTTTATCAAATTTATGGACAATCCGTCAGAACCCTTAAGTTCCTTGAATGCGTCCAAACTCACCGTAACCTTATTACCCTGTCCTGTCAACCCTTGTAACCCCAAGAGAAACAAAGCGATAATAAAATGTTTCATTTTAAATCCTTTATTGTTGACCGAAGCCGATCTCCGGGATAGTTGTTTCATATACACAATAGGCCGTATTCTCTTTATACCACCATCAATCAAAATTCATTCCAAAAGGCTCATTCGTTTTTACCTATCAGGGCAAAATCCAAATGTCTTTTTATTAAATCGGTGCTTTTAACCATCACGATAACCTCGTCCCCAAGTTGAAAGGTTTTTTTTGTCCGTTCGCCAACTATGGCGTATTCCTTCTCATCAAAGATATAATAATCTCCCTTGATGTCTCTAATGCGCACCATACCCTCACATTTGTTCTCGATGATTTCCACATATATACCCCACTCCGTAACCCCACTAATAACACCTACAAACTCTTGGTCCTGATGGTCTTGCATAAATTTAATTTGCATGTACTTTATAGAATCACGTTCTGCGCTAACGGCCAGGCCTTCCATATCTGAAGAATGTTTACATTTTTGCTCAAATACCTCAGCTTTCGCACTGCTGCCCCCATCCAAATAATGTTGTAGCAAACGGTGTACCATCACATCCGGATACCTACGGATAGGTGAGGTAAAATGCGTGTAATAATCAAAGGATAATCCATAATGTCCAATATTGTCCACCGTATATATGGCTTTGCTCATACTTCTAATAGCAAGCGTATCTACCAAATTTTGCTCTTTCCGCCCTTTAACATCCTCTAATAACTTGTTTAGGGAAGCGCTGATGGATTTTTTATCCTTAAAGTCCAGCTTGTAACCGAAACGAGCTACGATACCGTTAAGGGCTATTAATTTATCCTCATTGGGATCATCATGTATCCTGTATACAAAAGTCTTTTTAGGCTTCTGCTTTCCTATAAACTCGGCAACCTTCCTATTGGCCAATAACATAAATTCCTCGATCAGCTTATTAGCGTCTTTTGCTTCCTTAAAGTAAACACTTACAGGCTCGTTATCCTCGTTCAAATTAAAACGGACTTCCACTTTATCAAAGGAAATAGCGCCTTCATTCATACGCTTCCTTCGCATAATCTTTGCCAGTCTGTCCATACTGAGCGTAGCTTCTACCACGTCATCGGCTACTACATACGCTTTATCCCTTATTGAAATTTCCAAAGGTATACTTCCAGTACCCGTTTCTATAATATGTTGTGCCTCTTCATAGGCAAAACGTTCATTTGAATTGGTTACTGTCCTACCGTACCATTGCTCCACAACATTGGCCTTTCTATCCACTTCAAATACTGCGGAAAAAGTATATTTTTCCTCGTTAGGCCTCAAGGAACAAGCATTATTGGACAATACTTCCGGTAACATAGCAACCACACGATCCACTAAATAGACAGAGGTAGCCCGTTCATAGGCTTCATCATCCAATAGGGTATCCTCCTTTACGTAATGGGAAACATCGGCAATATGGATTCCTATTTCAAAGTTGCCATTATCAAGCACTTTATAAGAAAGGGCATCATCAAAATCTTTAGCATCTTTTGGGTCAATGGTAAAGGTTAACACCTCTCGCATGTCCCTACGTTTTTTAATTTCTTCGGCCTTTATACTGGTATCTATTTCATTGGCAAAGCGTTCTACTTCTACCGGAAATTCATAGGGCAGCCCGTACTCGGCCAAAATGGAGTGAATTTCCGTATTGTGTTCCCCTGGTTTACCAAGTACTTCCGTAATCTTCCCATAAGGCGAATCTACACCATCCGGCCAATCCGTCATTTCAACAATTACCTTGTCCCCATTTTCAGCTGTACCCAGTTTATCGTTGGAAACAAAAATATCAGTGTACATTCTAAAATCCGTAGGACGTACAAAGGCAAAGGTCTTCTGCATATCAACTATCCCAACAAATGTGGTCTTATGGCGCTCAATTATTTTATGAACCTGACCCTCTGGCTTCTTTCCCTTTTTGGAAGGGTGGATAAAAACTTCTACAACGTCTTTATGGAATGCTTTGTTGATTTTATTGTTTGGCACAAACACATCTTCGTCCATACCCTCAATAACGATATAGGCGTTGCCTCTTCCCGTAATATCTACTTTCCCTTGGTGATAGCTCTTGGCATCTTCCAATACCTGATAGTTTCCCCTATCTAACTCCTTTATCCGCTTCTTTTCTTTTAACTGCGCCAATCGTTTTATAAGCGTATTTCTATCTTGTGCCTCGGTAATTCCAATTTTTGCGGCAATCTGTTTATAATTAAAACTTTTATTGGGCTCCTTTTCTAAAACTGTAAAAATACCTTTGGTAATTTCGTTTGCTTTATGGTTTCTTGCTTTCTTATTTGTATTCGACATTAAAATTTCTATTTGTTGGAAAATTACGAATTATATTCCACTAGCTGTGCCTAGCGATTTATAGCCTATCATATAAATGGTAAGCTTATCAACAGTTATACTATAATACTGTCTTTTTTTTAAAATTAAAATTAATGATGATGATGATGATAGGGTGTTAATAGCGGGTATAACTTATGTCCCGTTTAGTTGATTTTGTCAGATACCAATACTTGTTGACACACTGTACATTTAAATCTAGTTTGATAATCAGAAATTTAAAATAGTTATTAGTAGTAGTTGATAACCTGTCTAAACATAAAAATAGTGATAAGTTTTCGGGAAATTATTGTTCACTAGCACAAAAATAATCTTTAAAAGTGCATGATTAGTTCTTATAGAATTTTTGTTTTTTTAATTGATAAGGATGTAAGCAGAACAGAAATCAAAGGAGCAAATTTTAAATTCTATAGTTATCAACAGTTATACACAGACTTAACCAGTGCTTTAACGCACTAATGAACAACCTTTTTTAAGTTAGATAAAAAAAATGTTGTGAACCACCGTTTTTTTGTAGTGAACTATTTGATATTGTACATTTGCCCTACAGATTCCCCCATCTTAACAAATTAAAAAATACGACATGAAAATAGCTATCGGAAACGATCACGCAGGTACTGAATATAAACTGGCCATAATAGGCTTGTTAAAATCAATGGATATTGAAGTTACCAACTACGGCACAGATGGCTCGGATAGTGTGGATTATCCGGATTTTGTGCATCCCGTTGCAAAAGAGGTAGAAAAAGGTACTGTAGATTACGGTATTATTATATGTGGTAGTGGGAACGGGGCTTCCATGACAGCGAATAAACATGAAAAAGTGCGTGCAGCATTATGCTGGACCAAGGAAATCGTGGAATTGGGTAGGTCTCATAACGATGCTAATATCTTGAGTCTTCCCGCCAGGTTTATATCCTTGCCCCAGGCACTGGAAATGGTAGCCACCTTTTTAAATACCGATTTTGAAGGCGGAAGACACGAACGGCGTATAGAAAAGATGCCTTGTTAATCATTATAATCCGTCAAAGAAGCTAGAGCGTGCGCAGCAGTCGGCACTAAATGAGCCACGGCCTGCCTACAAGGTATAGACTACCTTTTAAAAATAATACATTTCAATATTTCAAATAGATACAAATAGTATGGTCTATCCAACGCTTCGAAGTAACTAAA
>Ga0306871_1000789_pt1 | contig 11767 bp, 7 predicted proteins | sample AntRauMeHopE1497_FD_190447 | JGI IMG/M metagenome (GOLD analysis project Ga0306871, IMG submission 190447) | Saline lake microbial communities from Rauer Islands, Antarctica - Metagenome Hop E1 #497 (v2) (version 2) | ecosystem: Environmental > Aquatic > Non-marine Saline and Alkaline > Saline ... | reverse complement strand
CATGGTCGAGCGCGGCTCGGCCCGCATTGTGATGGGCAATCACGAGTACAACGCCCTGGGCTACTGCACGCGGGCCCGCCCGAACAGTGGCAATACCTACCTGCGAGAGCACATACCCCGCCACGATCGCCTGATCAAAGAAACCCTTGAGCAGTTCGAGGTCCACCCCGGCGAGTGGAAAGACTTTCTGGCGTGGTTTTACACCATTCCGCTGTTTATAGAGGACGAACACTTCCGCGCCGTGCACGCATGCTGGGACGACAGCCTGATTACCCGCTTCCGCCAGGAACACCCTGACGGCTGTATTACTGAAGATTTTCTGCACGCCTCGTCGGTGGTTGACTCTTTCCCCGGCGAAGTGATGGACACCCTGCTGCGCGGCACCGATCTGCGCCTGCCGGAAGGTGTCGCAATTACCGGCAGTGACGGATTTGTGCGCAAGTTTTTCCGCACCAAGTTCTGGGCAGACGATCCACACATCTACGCCGACGTGGTATTCCAGCCCGACCCGTTGCCCGCAGACGTGGCCGTGCATGTGTTAACGCCGGATGAACACCGCCAGCTATTAAGCTATCCGCTGGATGCGCCCCCGGTGTTTGTGGGCCATTATTGGATGGACGGTAAACCGTCACAGCTAAAGTCCAATGTGGCCTGCGTTGACTACAGCGCGGTGAAATACGGCAAGCTGGCGGCCTATCGTATGGACGGCGAAAGAGTCTTGTCGCCGGATAAATTCGTATGGGTAGATGTGCAATGGCCTAGCGACATAAATCAGCGCAATTACCCCACCAGCGAAGACAGTTTGGCACGCTAATGGACGATCAACAGATAAAACCCGGCCGCCGTTCACCCATGGTCAACGGCCGCTGGCAACCCTCGCCCGGGCATGCTCCGGTGGTGATCAGTCTCATCGTGATCGCGGTGGTTACGGTGTGGCTAACGGCTATGAGCAGCAATGAACTTGCTGCGGGCCTGATGGTAGTCGACCCTCGTCAGTACGATTGGTTCAGCCTGGCTGAGCGCCTGAACGCATTGGCGGATACCCTGTCGAAAGGCCAGGTATGGCGCCTGATCACGCCAGATTTTCTGCACTTTAGCTGGCCTCACCTCATTTTTAATTCGGTGATGTTGTGGTTCCTGGGCAGTCAGATCGAGTTTATAGACGGCCGTACCCGGCTGCTGGTGTTGGCGTTGGTGGCCAGCCTGCTGTCGAATGGCCTGCAGTACCTGGTAACTGGCCCGTTGTTTGGCGGCTTGTCGGGTGTGGTTTACGCCATCATGGGCTATTGCTGGTTAAGTCAACGGCGGCTGCCCAGATTCCAGTTCCCGCCGGCGCTGATCACCTTCGCCCTGGCGTGGATGGTTCTCGGCTTTACCCCGCTGCCCAACATGCTGGGCATGGGCAACATGGCCAACGAAGCCCACCTGGGTGGCTTTGTGGCGGGGTTATTAGTGGCGGCCATAAAAAAACCCCACCAAAAGGTGGGGTATTAAGAGAGCGACATAGCTCTGATGAGAGAGACCAAATGAACGACCGTGTTGCTTCATGTCATTTGGTGAGGTAATAATAATCATTATCGTTCTCACCTGTCAATAGTTATTGATAGTCTTTTTTTAAAGCCTGTTTTAGGAGGTCTGTGTCATGACTTACGAAGAATTGATTGAACGGTTAGATCCGAACGTCTACCGCAGCCTGCGCCAGTCTATTGAACTGGGTAAATGGCCCGATGGCCGCAAAGTTAGCCCAGAGCAGCGCTCCATCAGTCTGGAAGCGGTGATTCACTACGAAAACACCCACAATATGCCGGAAGAAGAGCGCACCGGTTATATAGACCGCGGCGCAAAAGCCGGCACCGATTGTGACCCCACTGTGCGCATGCAGAAAAAAGCGGCTAAAAAAGCCGCTAAAAATGACTCTTTAGATGAGAGCAGCGACGACAGCGACGGCTCCGATCAGTACACCGAGGTAAAGGTTTGAACCAAACACCCGTAAATTCGGTAGACGTCAGCGGCCGCCTGCGCAAAATGCCCGCCAGTGCCGGGCTTTCTGTCGATGATCCAGTCGGCTCTCCAGTCGGCTCTCCAGTGCAGTACCAACTGCGCCTGGGCGATGATCATGTTGCACTGAACGAGCTGATCGGCCAGCCCGTCAGCATCGAATTCGACGGCATTATCCGCTGCATCAACTGCGACCGCGTCACCAAGAAAAGCTTCAGCCAGGGTTTTTGCTTCCCTTGCATGCGCAAGCTGGCGGCCTGCGACAGCTGCATCATGAGCCCGGAAAAGTGCCATTTTCACTTGGGCACCTGCCGCGAACCCGACTGGGGGCAGGCCAACTGCATGGTCGAGCACGTGGTTTACCTGGCCAACTCGTCGGGTTTAAAAGTCGGTATCACCCGCGGCACCCAAGTGCCTACCCGCTGGATTGACCAGGGCGCAGTAGACGCCATCCCCATGTTGCGGGTTGCCACCCGCCAGTTGTCTGGTTTCGTAGAAGTAGCCTGCAAAGCCCACGTGGCAGATCGCACCAATTGGCGTACCATGTTGAAAGGTGAAACCACCGAGTTGAACCTGGCCGCAGAGCGCGACAAATTGCTGGCCTTAGTGGCCGAAGAACTGGACGCCTTGCGCGCAGAACACGGCGCAGACAGCATCCGCGCGGTGCAGGAACCGTCTTTGGGCTTAAGCTATCCGGTAGACGTTTGGCCACAAAAAGTAGCATCACACAATCTGGACAAAACACCCCGCGTGTCTGGCGTACTGCAAGGCATAAAAGGCCAGTACCTGATTTTAGACACGGGCGTGATCAACATTCGCAAATACACCGGTTATCAAGTCCGCTTCTGCGCACCGGCGAACACGGGAGACAGCAATGCCTAGCAATCAGCCGCAAACCATTTACCTGAGCGATTACAAGGTGCCCGCCTATCTGGTGGACACCGCCGACCTGCGGTTTGAACTGTTCGAAGACGGCGCCCGCGTGCACAGTGCCCTGGCTTTTCGCCGTAATCCCGAGTCGCAAGAGCTTGACGCGCCCCTGCAACTGCACGGCGACAGCCTGAAGCTGGAAAGCCTGGCATTGAACGGTGAAGCCGTGGCCCAAAGCAACTACAGCGTCAGCGACGAGCTGCTGACCGTCAATCAGGTGCCAGAGCAGTTCACTTTGCAAGTGGTTACCTGGATAGAGCCCCAGAACAACACCCGCCTGGAAGGCCTGTACAAATCCGCCGCCATGTTCTGCACCCAGTGCGAAGCCGAAGGTTTCCGCTGCATCACCTATTTCCCGGATCGTCCAGACGTGATGGCCCGCTTCAGCACTCGCATCGAAGCAGACAAAACTGCCTATCCGGTGCTTTTGTCCAACGGCAACCCCGTCGAGCAGGGCGACCTGAGCGATGGCCGCCACTTCGTGACCTGGGAAGACCCGTTCCCGAAACCGGCCTATCTGTTTGCCTTGGTTGCCGGTGACCTGTTGGAAAAGCAGGACAGCTTTACCACCATGAGCGGCCGCAAAGTCGACCTGCGCATGTACGTAGAGCCGCGCAACTCTGAAAAATGCGAGTACGCGCTGGACTCCCTGAAACGCGCCATGGCCTGGGACGAAAAAACCTACGGCCGCGAGTACGACCTCGACATATTCATGATCGTTGCCGTTGATGATTTCAACATGGGCGCGATGGAAAATAAGGGCCTGAACATATTCAACTCCTCGTGCGTACTGGCCAGCCAGGAAACAGCGACGGATATGGCGTTCGAACGCATTGAATCCATTGTCGCCCACGAATATTTTCACAACTGGTCCGGCAACCGGGTTACCTGCCGTGACTGGTTCCAGCTCAGCCTTAAAGAAGGCTTTACCGTGTTCCGCGACACCCAGTTCTCCGGGGACATGGGCTCGGCTACGGTCAAACGTATTGAAAGTGCCACTGTGCTGCGTACCGCTCAGTTTGCCGAAGACGCAGGCCCTATGGCCCACTCGGTGCGCCCGGCGTCTTACATGGAAATCACCAACTTCTACACCCTGACTATTTATGTAAAGGGCGCCGAAGTGGTGCGTATGATTCATACTCTGCTGGGGCCGGATCTGTTCCGCAAAGGCAGTGATCTGTACTTTGAACGCCACGATGGCCAGGCCGTCACCACAGATGATTTCGTCAAAGCCATGGAAGACGCTTCAGGTTACGATCTTGGCCAGTTCCGCTTGTGGTACCAGCAAGCCGGTACGCCGCAGCTGGCGATCCGTGACGAATACGACGAAAGCGCCGGCGTTTATCGCCTGCACATCGAACAAACCCTGCCAGACACACCGGGCCAAACCAACAAACAGCCCCAGCACATACCGTTTGCTTTGGGCCTGTTAGGCAGCCGCGGTGAAGACCTGGCGTTGGCGTTAAGTGCCGAAGAATTGGCCAGCGGTGACGCACCGCAAGAGCGCGTGCTGGAGCTCACCGAAGCCAGCCACAGCTTTGAATTTCACGGCCTCAGCGAACGCCCGGTGCCCTCCCTGCTGCGGCAATTTTCAGCACCGGTGCGGGTGAGCTATCCGTGGACCCGCGAACAGCTGCTGTTCCTGATGAACCACGACCCAGACGGCTTCAACCGTTGGGACGCGGGCCAGCGTCTTGCCATAGACGTTATTCAGCAGATGATTGGCGCGCCAAAAGACGTCACCGTAGATGCCCGCCTGGTAGGCGCTTTTCGCCACCTGATCAGCGATGCCGATCTGGATCAGGCGCTGGTGGCCAAAATGCTGGTGCTGCCCACAGTGGCTTATCTGGCTGAACTGACCGATGGCGCCGACGTGCCTGCTATTCACCGGGCCCGCCGCCGGGTGGCGAAGCATCTGGCGATTGCCCTGCGCGACGAACTGGTGGCCTGCTACCGCCGCAACATCGACAGCGGCCCTTACCAACTTGGCCCCGAAGCTGTCGCCCGCCGCAGCCTGCGCAACACCGCGCTGGCCTGGCTGCTGTTGATTAATGACGAAGAAGGCCGCTCCCTGGGGTTAGGTCAGTATCGAGACGCCGACAACATGACGGATCGCATGGGCGCACTGAAGGCGTTTGTGAACTCCGGTTACGACGACGATCGTGCGGCCACCCTGGACGATTTCTACCAGACCTTCCAAAATGACCCCCAAGTGGTGGAGCAGTGGTTCTCGGTACAGGCGGCCAGCCGTCGCACCGGGCAGCTGTCACACATTCACGCGTTGCTGGAACACCCGGCCTTTGATTGGAAAAATCCCAACAAAATCCGCGCGGTGATTGGCGCTTTTGCTGGCCAAAACCTGGTGAACTTCCATAATCCGGACGGCTCCGGCTACCAGTTCCTGGCGGACCAGGTCTGTAAGCTAGACGACAGCAACCCGCAAATTGCTGCGCGGCTGGTAGGCCCACTAACCCGCTGGCGCAAATTCGCCCCAGAATACAGCCAGCAAATGCACACAGCCCTACTGCAAATTCGTGACAAAGAAAACCTGTCTGGGGATTTGTACGAAGTAGTACACAAAAGCCTGGCAGACTAGTCGTTCTATCCAAGGGGACGGATTTAAAATCCGTCCCCGCTTTTCCGTCCACCACCCAGGGGACAGATTTCAAATCCGTCCCCGCCCTACAGGTCTGCCCCCGCACTACCATAAAAATCGCACTTTCGGGCGATAGCAACCTGCCAGAAATGCACTACACTCAACCCATTGCAGCGCTTTGCGCACATTAAATACAACAACACCAGCAATAGGAAATCGAATGGCCACACGCAACAGGCGCTCAACCCGTGCCTGCCCGGGATTTGCTGCCGCCATCAGTTTGGCTGCGCTCTGTGTTTTAACCCCTTCAACGGCATTCGCCGTCGCTGACTTACTGGAAACACCCGCCCGCAGCACCGAACTGGCCACAACCAGTTTGCTGAACGACGTCACCCGCGCAGGTGACGATGATCGCCTGGTGGCCGTTGGCGAACGCGGCCACATCATCTATTCCGATGATGGCGGCGCCAGCTGGGACCAGGCCAGCGTGCCGGTGTCCGTCACCCTCACCGGAGTCGATTTTGGCTCGGCCAGCCACGGCTGGGCCGTAGGCCACAGTGGCGCGGTGCTGCACAGCAGCGATGGAGGCTCTGACTGGACCCTGCAGATGACCGGAATACAGGCCGCTAATCTGGCCATTGCCGGTGTACAGCAGGAAATTGAGGTGATGAAACAGCGCCTCGAAACCGCAGAGACAGAGGAAGAAGACGTCGGCGATCTGGAATGGGCCCTGGACGACCTGTTGTTTGGCCTCGAAAACATGCAGGCGGATTTGTCTGTAGGGCCGGTGAACCCGTTTCTGGACGTGTGGTTTGAAGATGCAGGCCACGGCTTTGTGATTGGCGCCTACGGTATGATTTTTCACACCGCTGATGGTGGCAATCAATGGCAAGACTGGGCGCGAAAACTGGACAACGGTGACAACTACCACCTCAATGCCATCACCAAAATTGGTGGCGGCGCGCTGATGATCGTCGGTGAAGCCGGGCAAATTCACGTGTCTGAAGACAACGGCATCACCTGGGATCGCCGCGACAGTGGTTACGAAGGCTCGTTTTTTGGCGTGACCGGAACGGGCAGCAGCGGCGAAGCACTGGCTTTCGGCCTGCGCGGTACGGTAATGCACACAACGGATAACGGCCAAAGCTGGGATCGCCTGCAAACCGGCTCTACCGCCACCTTGAACGATGGCGCCAGCGCCGGCAAACGCCTGGTGTTGGTGGGTAACAATGGCACCTTGGTCACTCGTGATGGTGCAAATGACGAGTTCAAGGAAACCCTGCGAGCCGATCGCCTGGGTTTGATGAGTGTTGTGATAAATGGCCCGCAAACACTGTTGCTGGTGGGTGAGGGCGGCGTCGTTCTGATGGAAGGCGACGCGGGCCTGGTAGAACAAGAAGAACAAGGGGCGGTTGAATGACAAATCCAAAGCATGCCAGAGGCGAACACTACCTCACCACACCCAAAGCCGCGCCCTTTCTGGAACGGCTGATTTTCAACAACCGCGTCACCATATTGCTTCTGTTCGCGGTGCTGACCGCATTTCTGGGCTACAACGCGGTGAAAATCCAGCCCGACGCCAGCTTCGAGCGGATGATTCCCCTAGAACACCCGTACATCGTGAACATGATGGAACACCGGGACGATTTGGAGAACCTGGGTAACTTCGTGCGCATTGCCGTGGCTACTAAAGACGGCAGCGATATCTTCACCGAAGAGTACATGGAAACTCTGCGCCAGATCACCGACGAAGTGTTCTATCTCAGCGGTGTTGATCGCAGCGGCCTGAAATCCCTATGGACCCCCAACGTGCGCTGGGTAGAAGTTACCGAGCAGGGCTTCCAGGGTGGCACCATCATCCCCGACAATTACGACGGCAGTTCGGCTGAAAGTCTGGAGCAGCTGCGCCAGAACGTATTGCGCTCAAGCGAAGTGGGGCGCCTGATCTCCGATAACTTCCGCTCGACCATCGTCTACGCACCGCTTTACGAAAACGACCCGCAAACCGGTGAACCCCTGGACTACGCTGCTTTTTCTCGCGAGCTGGAAGAGAAGATTCGGGAAAAGTACCAGGCTCAGAATCCGAACGTCAGTATTCACATCGTCGGCTTCGCCAAAAAAGTCGGTGACCTGATTGAAGGTATTGGCGCCATTGCCTGGTTTGCCGGCATTACCATTGCTTTGACCACGCTGCTGCTGTTTTGGTACTCCCGCTGCATCGCAGGCACCCTGGTGCCGGTGTTAACCTCTATAGTGGCGGTGTTCTGGCAGCTAGGCGCACTAAAAATACTGGGTTACGGGCTGGACCCGTATTCCGTTCTGGTGCCGTTTCTGGTGTTTGCCATTGGCATCAGCCACGGGGTGCAGCTGGTTAACGCTATGGCAATGGAAGCCGCCCGCGGTTTTGACCCTCTCAACGCGGCCCGGCTGGCGTTCCGTGGCTTGTACATTCCCGGCATGCTGGCGCTGATTTCCGACGCCTTTGGCTTTTTAACATTGCTGTTTATCGATATCGACGTCATCAAAGATCTGGCGATTGCCGCCGGTCTGGGCGTGGCTATCGTGATCATCACCAACCTGGTTCTGCATCCGCTGATTATGTCCTACATCGGCATTACCGCCAGTGGTATTCGCCACGTGCAAAAACAGGGTGAAGAAACAGACCGCAAATGGCGCCGCCTGTCAGCGTTTGCCAGCCCAAAATTTGCGCCTATATCCGTGCTGATCGCACTGCTGGGCCTGGGCGTGGGTGTCTACCTCAAGCAAGATCTGAAAGTAGGGGATTTAGACCAAGGCGCCCCGGAATTGCGCGCCGATTCCCGCTATAACACAGACAACGCGTTCATTATCGACAACTATTCCACCAGTGCCGACGTGCTGGTGGTTATGGTGAAAACCCCGGTAGAACAGTGCACCCAGTACAGCGTGCTGCGGGCCATGGACACCTTGCAGTGGGAGTTGCAGAACACCCCGGGCGTGCAATCCACCGTCTCGCTGGCGGACGTGTCAAAAGTCGTCACCAAAGCGCTGAACGAAGGTAACTGGAACTGGTACGCCATTTCCCGCAACCAGACCATCATCAACGCCTCGATTCGCGATGCGCCATCCGGGTTGATCAACACCGATTGCAGCCTTACGCCCACGTTGGTGTTCCTGGAAGATCACAAAGCCGAAACCCTGAAAACCGTGGTGAACGTGGTGGAAGTTTTCGCTGCCAACAACAGCAACGAAGACCATACTTTCCTGCTGGCGGCAGGCAACGCAGGGGTAGAGGCGGCCACCAATGACGTTATCTCCAAAGCCAAAGACTGGATGCTGGTGTTCGTCTATGGTGTTGTCAGCCTGCTGTGCTTTGCTACCTTCCGTTCCTGGCGGGCAGTGCTGTGCATCGTGATTCCGCTGGGGCTTACCTCTGTGCTGGCGGAAGCCATCATGGCCATGAGCGGCATCGGCGTCAAAGTCGCCACGCTGCCGGTTATAGCGCTAGGTGTGGGCATAGGTGTGGATTACGGTATCTACATTTACAGCAAGCTGGAGAAATTCCTGCTGGAAGGTAAATCCTTGCAGGAAGCTTACTTCGAAACCCTGCGCTCCACCGGTAAGGCGGTGATATTCACCGGCATTACCCTGGGCCTTGGCGTGGTTACCTGGATTTTCTCCCCCATCAAATTTCAGGCCGATATGGGCTTGCTGCTGTTCTTCATGTTCATCTGGAACATGATTGGCTCTATCTGGCTGTTGCCGGCGCTGGCGCACTTCCTGCTGAAGCCGGAACAGATGCGCGAGAAAGCGCGCCTGGCGAACGCCAAAAGCTAGCCGACTAAACCGCCCCGGCATTAACCCCGGGGCGGTCTCCCTTTTTACTCAAGCGCCCGTTGTCACTTCTGTCTAAAGTGGTCAGGTTCATTTATCCGGCTGCCGGGTCTGTGTTTTACCTGGGTGTATGTTTTAGCTGGCTCTATGTTTTAATAGCCACCTAAAAGCTGGATTTTCTCGTTCGCGGGGCTCGAAGGGTCATGACTGTAAAAAGGACAACTAGGATGACGGTGAAACTGAAAGCCTCCGTGTTGGCAATTACCGTGGCACTGAGCCTCGGCGCAGCCTCTGGCACGGTTTCTGCTCAGGAGCAGAGGTTCATTACCATCGGCACCGGCGGCGTTACCGGCGTGTACTACCCGGCCGGTGGTGCTATCTGCCGCCTGGTCAACATGGACCGTAAAGACCACGGCATTCGCTGCTCAGTTAAAAGCACCGGTGGTTCTGTCTTCAACTTGAACGCCATAGTCCAAGGTGAGCTGGACCTGGCCGTCGTCCAGTCAGACTGGCAGTTCCACGCTTACAATGGCAGTAGCCCGTTTGAAAGCAACGGCCCCAACAAAAAACTGCGCGCGGTTTTCTCCATGCACCCGGAGCCGTTCACCGTTGTTGCCAGCAAAAGTTCGGGAATCACCACATTTGAAGATCTGAAGAACAAGCGAGTCGCGGTTGGCGACCCGGAATCCGGCCAGCGTGCCACCGCCGAAACGCTGATGAAAGAAATGGGCTGGAAAATGGACAAATTCGCTCTGGCTGCCGAGATGAAAGCGGCCGACCAGTCCCAGGCCCTGTGCGATGGCAACATCGACGCCTTCTTCTACACCGTCGGCCACCCTTCAGGCGCAATTAAAGAAGCCACCACTTCCTGCGACAGCGTTTTGGTCACCGTTGATAACAACGCCACCAAAAAACTGATCAACAACTACCCCTATTATCGCAAAGCCATCATTCCCGGTGGAATGTACCGTGGTAGCGATGCAGACGTAATCACCTTCGGCGTTGCGGCTACCTTCGTATCGTCCACCGACGTGCCAGACGATGTGGTTTACCAGGTAGTGCGTGCCGTGTTTGAGAACTTCGACAGCTTCAAACGCCTGCACCCGGCCTTTCACAATCTGAACAAAGAAGAAATGGTATCAGACGCCCTAAGCGCCCCGCTGCACCCGGGTGCGATTAAGTACTACAAAGAAGCCGGCCTGATGAAATAGCAAAAGGGGACAGATTTCAAATCTGTCCCCGCTTTGTCACTTATCCCTCGGGACAGATTTCAAATCTGTCCCGGCTCTAGATTTCTGTTAGACTCCGCGCCTTCCTGGCACCGCGGTTTGTATCGTGGCGGCCATCCAAACAAGTGATCTCTGGTATAGATCACCGCTGAGCACCCCTAGGAGCACACCATGCCCGTAGTAACCCTCCCTGACGGCAGTCACCGCAGTTTCGCCGAACCCGTCACCGTACACGACGTAGCAGCCGACATCGGCGCCGGTCTGGCCAAAGCCGCCTTAGCCGGTAAAGTCGACGGCACCTTGGTCGACACCAGCTACTTGATCGAAAACGACGCACAGCTGGCCATTATCACCGAGCGTGACGAAGACGGCCTGGACGTTATCCGCCACTCCACCGCCCACCTGCTGGCCATGGCGGTGAAAGAGCTGTTTCCGGAAGCCCAGGTCACCATCGGCCCGGTGATAGACGACGGTTTTTACTACGATTTCAAATACGATCGCCCCTTCACCAACGAAGACCTGGCCCGTATTGAAAAACGCATGACAGAACTGGCCAAGCAAGACTTGCCGGTTTCGCGCTCGGTTATGTCCCGCAGCGAAGCCGTAGCGCTGTTCAGCAGCATGGGTGAAGAATACAAAGTTCGCATAATTGAAGACATTCCCGGCGCAGAAGACCTGTCATTTTACCGCCAGGGTGATTTCATCGACCTGTGCCGCGGCCCTCACGTGCCCAGCACCGGCAAAATGAAAGCCTTTAAACTGACCAAGGTATCCGGCGCCTTCTGGCGTGGTGATACCAATAACGAACAGTTGCAGCGCGTCTACGGCACCGCCTGGGCCAATAAGAAAGACTTGAAAGCTTATGTGCATCGCATCGAAGAAGCGGAAAAGCGCGACCACCGCAAAGTCGGCAAAAAGCTGAACCTGTTTCATATGCAAGAAGAAGCTCCGGGTATGGTGTTCTGGCATCCGGACGGCTGGACCATTTATCAGAAAATGGAACAGTACATGCGCGATATCCTGCGCCGCCACGGTTACCAGGAAATCAAAACACCCCAGATTGTGTCCCGCTCGCTGTGGGAAAAGTCCGGCCACTGGGACAAGTTCAAAGAAGGCATGTTCACCACCGAGTCGGAAAAACACGACTTTGCCATCAAGCCCATGAACTGCCCGTGCCACATTCAGGTATTCAATCAGGGCC
>Ga0306871_1000785_pt1 | contig 11804 bp, 10 predicted proteins | sample AntRauMeHopE1497_FD_190447 | JGI IMG/M metagenome (GOLD analysis project Ga0306871, IMG submission 190447) | Saline lake microbial communities from Rauer Islands, Antarctica - Metagenome Hop E1 #497 (v2) (version 2) | ecosystem: Environmental > Aquatic > Non-marine Saline and Alkaline > Saline ... | reverse complement strand
TGCTGTGCGCTTGTCTGGTCGAAGCCTCCTTGTCCACCGAATTGACCCTGCATTCCGCCAAGCTGGTTAGGGTCTTGACCGCCAAATTGCTGTCCGCCGAACTGTTGGTTTTGCATAAGTGTATCTTCTAGTGGTTGAGGTGCATCACCCTGATTCGTGCCTGTAAGCATACGACCGCCAATTTGTTGAACTGGCGCTGTAACAAGGCGGTTAGACGCAATGTTGTCGATAGTTCCTGCGGCACGGCCACCAAGGTTCTGTACTGTTTGAGTTGCGGAGCGTGGTAGCGGTATTGTTCCTAGTGTTGTTGGGAACTGTCCGAAGCCACCAGTAGCTTTTGAAAGTAACAGGTCTTGTGCGTCGAAGGCACGACTTAGATCGGTTTTAATAGACTTTGCTGAACCAACACGACCAGCCACAGCGTCGGTAAGGTCGCCCCGTATTAAGCGCCAAACTTGCTCTGCGCCAGGTTCGACACTTGAGGCTGTACGGTTAAAGTTAATCTGACCATCTACAATCTTGCGAAAGTCGTCCAGTGTTTTAACGTCTGGGGATTGTCGTACTCTTACAACGGTGTCATTGAGTATCTGTGATTGCCTGGGGTTTGGTGAAAGTATAGTGTTATTAAAGTTTTTCTGTAGGTTGTCGGCTAGTGTCCGCTTTTCAGCGCCAGTAAGTGTACGGTTAGACTTCTCTATTGCGCTCGTTAGTTGAGCGTTACGGTCAGCAATAAACCTTTCAAGCCCCTCTGATTGTTTGGCTGCTGTTGATCCCTTAACCTTAACTGTGTTTTCTAAGAAGCTGTTTATTTCTTTTGCTTTCTGAGGAGTAAGTCGAGCGCCACTTGATTTAACGCCAGTTTCAACGCCTCTTGAGCCACCACGAAGGCTTTGACCAAGACCGGCTAACATACCCGGTTGAGTGAGTGCAGTTTCAGCAGCTTGCTTTGCTACTTGTCCACCAGCTCCACCCGCTAGGGCTTTACCAGCACCGAAGGCGGCTTTTGCACCACGAATAGGAGGTGCTGAAAATAGACCACCCAAAAGGGTTTCTTGTAGTACACCTTTGCCAAGGTCTTGTTCGCCAGTAATAGCGTTCTCTGCAAGTTGTCCTGCGCCAGAACCACCAGCTCCACCGACTACCGAGCCGATAAGTCCACCGATAATCGTACCTAGTCCAGGTACAACCGAACCAATTGCCGCACCGCCTGCTGCACCAGCTAATGCACCACCAATACCACCTGCGGTTGAAATGTTATCTTGAAAGAAGTTCTTTTTAGGAGCTTGTGGTTGCTGGGTGTTTTGTTGCTGCATCGACTGTAGGTATGCAAGAGAGCCTGGTCGTGGGCCAGATTGAGCCATACTAGACTGTGCGCTAAAGCCAGCCTGCCCAAGTCCTGACGGTTTCCTTATTGGTGCGTTAGGGTCAAACTCATCGAACCACATTATCGTCTAGCCCCTGGAATGTTAAGCATAGGCATTGTCGAGATTTGTGTAGCCTGCCTTGGTGCTTGTCTTTGCGGCTGTCCGAATGAGCCAGTTGCGCCTAGTGATGAAAGAGCGCCACGGAACTGAGCTGGGGCGTTGCCGAATTGAGCGTCATCGCCCACATAGTTAAGAGCAATCTTAGCGTTTGAGTCGCCTTCATTAGCCATCATTTGTAGCAGGTTTCTATAAGTTCCTGTACCTCCGAGTTGTCGTTGAATAGCAACATATTGTGCGGCATTTACAGGTTGTCCGTCTATATCAAAAAAGTTAAAGCCGCCATTTTGTGTACGTTGAGGTTTTGGGAGTCCACCTTGTCCGCTCTGATCACCTTGACCACCAAGACCAAGACTGTTAAAAGCTCCAAAAGTAGCTTGCGCCTGAGCTGCTGCGGCACGTTGCGATGCAGCCTGTTGCGCGGCACGGTCTTGCTCACCTTGAAAGATTTGCTGACCTAGGGTATCACGGCGTTCGTTAATACCAAGGATTGCATCTTGAAGTCCAAAGGCACGTTCTTGACCACTCTGGCGAAGTCGTGCAACGGCAGGTAGAAACTCCGATGCGGTATATTGAGCCTGTTCACCTATTGGAATACCGGAAAAGCCAAGACCCCTGCGACGAGCGCCAGAAAGTATATTGCCAAAAGCTTGCTCTTGCTTTGCGCCTAGCCCAGCTTCTTCTGAGGCGATCTGTCCGGGTATTAAATTAGCCCTATCTTCAAGGGATTTACGTTGCCCTGCGAATGTAGGGTCAAGTTCTGTGATAATTTGTTGTAGGGTTCGTGGTTGCATGCTCACCTATACCGCCCGTGTGTTAATTACATTATACCATAAGAGTTCTAAAACAATACTAGTTTATTATTATTGACTAGTCTGTGGGGTTGTGGTATAGTTTCTGTATGAAAAAGATTGTTTATCTATCAGCCTTTATACTTACACTAGGTGCAGGTTTCTTGTTGAATGCCAGAGATGTTGGGTCGCCCCTAGCCACTGCGCCAATCACAATAGAGGTTGCCGAGGTGGTTACACCGCCAGTTGTCGAAGCACCTGCATCGCCAGTAGCCCCAATCACAAACTCTGTCATAATCGAAGAAGTAGCCCCTACCTACAGCGATGGAACAGCGATGGCTTACCTTGCGGAGATATGCAGCACCGCTGGGGTTAATCTGTGTTACGACAAAATGAGCATTGCATACTACTCTCGTGCTTTTCTATACACAGAAGATAATTACAGGATAGTTTCTGATCGTGTGCTTGCTTTTCTTATTGCCAACCCAGACATCTTTCTATTTAAGCTGATGGAAGAAACCAGCAGGATTATAGCATCTCTTTAGAACGGTGGTAGGTAAGTCCTAATGTACGCCGTGGCTGTTCTGGCTACGGTAGTTATCGCGCCTACGTTACCATTAAAATAATCAACCCTGAGTCTTGCCGTGGTCGCTGTTGGCCTTTGTATGCTTACAATGCCCTGGTATTGAGTGCCTGTTCCTGCGTTCTCAACCACCTGTATAGCTCCTGTTGTAAAGCGTTGAGTGCCGATGGAATAGTTAATCTGCGTTTCCATAGGTGCGCCCTTAGAGCCAACCGTTACATCGGCGGTGTAGGAGCGGTAAGCCCCGCCAGCTATCGAGTCACCGCTGGGCACAGTAACCACGACAGTAGTAGTATCGCTATCGTTTTTAAGAGTAGCGTAGTTTGAGTTAAGTATAAACTTGAGTGGTTTGCTTGTTGCCATTGTTATTCCTCCGCATATATTCTGTACTGTATGGTTGCTGCACCCGCCGGGTTAAGCCACTCTAGCTTTGTTGAATCTACATACACACCAGAAGTAGACCCGACAGAGCCAGTTGGGTCTGTGTTTACTATTTGCGGTGATGAAACCTGATAGAACTCCGACCCAACCTGATACCAGACAAGCGCCCTTGGTATAAAGCTTAGACCGTGAGAATAGCTAACAGTACCTGCTCCGCTTGCTAGTGAGCCTGTCGCCGCCAGTTTCATATAGTTTAGATCCGTGTTAATTGTAAAGCGCTCACCTTCGTTTGCAGTATGCTCTACAAGGCTGTCTACACTCGCCGTAGAGGGCGCAAAGCAGTATATCCTATAGTATACAGTTTGTGATGACCCCGATGTGTTAAAAAGTCTTATGTTTACGTTAGTGGCATCGGCAAAGACATCGTACTGCTGGCCCACTGGTGATATAAAAGATGAGGCAAAGTTACCATCCCAATAGTTAAAAGCCGAGGTGAAGTCAGCGTCGTTAGACCAAACCAGACTAGGCAGCGGTACAAAGGGCAGTCCGTGCGCTATAGATACAGTACCCGAAAAGGTGCTGTTGGCTACAACCGTAGACCCCTCGTTTAAGAACAGTATTTGGTCAAGCGGAAAGTCAGAGTTTACAAGAAAGTTCCTTGGATTTACGGCCATTATGCCTCCAGTTCGGTGATAACGTCGAATGTGCTTTTTGTAATGGCGAGGATTGGCTCACCTGTCGTTGGGTGTTGCCCAAAGTATGCTCGGCGCACACCGCTAGTATCTTCGAGAAGTATGCCGTATTTGTCGCCAACTGCCTTACCGATGATTACTGCGTTGGTGGCGTTCGGGCCGCGAAAGACTTTAACCTGTTGCTCGTTTTGAAACTGTCGAGATATGTCGTTAATCTGTCCAATGTTCTGTCCGTAGCTGTTAGATGAGAGTATTGGTCGAAAGCCCATTATCGCATTCTCCGTGTCTGAATAGTAAAGGTATGACCCAAGAAGGTTTGTGGTTGCCTTGTTGCTTTGTGCTTGTATCGTATCGCAATCCTTCGGTATTCGCCCGGTACATATAGCTGTGCTTGAAGTTCTGCGGCTGAACCGTAGGTTACGCCAGAGCCGTAGGTTGCACCAGAGCCATAGGTTACACCAGCACCTTGAACGTTTGGCGATTGATATGTTATCCAGTTGTTGCGAAGGTCGGTTGCGTACTGCGCCGTAATTGTGTAGTCGGCACTCTGCGCCTCAAAGCGTGGGTTCCAGTATCTAATTTCTTTAAGCATAGCGGGAGAGCCAGCGGTTATGTAGTGTGTTTCGAGTATAAAGTCAATGTCGCCACCAAGGTTCGTATCATCGTTTGACTCAAGCTCTTGCCAGAATACTTGCCCAACTCGTGAACTTGCCACGATAAGGTCATCATTGTCACGAAAGGCGTTAAAGGCGTGACCAACGAAGCTGTCGGTGTCAAGGCTTTCAGTTGTTCCGCCAGAGTCGCCAAAGTTGAGGGAAAAGACGTAGCACTTGCTGTTGACGGCTTGTCCGTTTGGTGTGTACCATAAGTAAACACGACCTTGGTTATAGGTTACAACAGCGGTGTCTTTGTTCGGTAGCCTTAAGATGTCCTCATATACATCGCTAGATAATAGCTGTGGTTCAGTACCGTTTGAGCGGTACATACCATCGTCAGACAGGTAGTATACAAAGTTATTATCAGATGTAACGGTTTCCTGTGAGTAGGTACCCTTCTGGTCGGGTGCTTCGTCGAGAGTGAAGGTGGCGTTGTCTGAACCTGATAGAATAAACTTATTTTTAAGTGTCCACAGCAAAAGGTAGCCGTTAATAGGCAATATCGCTGTTACCGGGTCGCCCGTCTTTGGAGATGGTATGTAGACAAAATCCGTAGAGGTAAAGGTTTCATAATCGGCAAAGTTAGAGTACACCACCTTGTTGGGGTCGTTCTTTTCAAGCAGAAAGATTAAGCCTTTATGCTCGGCAATGTGTGTGTAGTTCGTTGCGTTGACTTGACTCTCGGCTGTAAAGTTCCATTTTCGGTAGCCATCAAAACCGTTGACGTAGTAGACAATATCATTGACAAGTGCAAAGCGGTAATGCGTAGCAGAGGCATTAAGACCTGTTTTAATTTCCGTCAAAGCGCCTGTCGAGTTGTTTACAGTGTAAAGGATTGTTCCGTGAGCAAATACCGTTACCTTTGTTCCGTCGCTCTTGTAGGCTCTTATAAGACCCTTAACGCCACCTGTGGTTGAGTAGTATTGCTTAAAGTTTAGGGCGTAAGAAGTCGTTGCCCACGTTGTACCACCGTTGGCAGATGTCAGGGCAGTTGTGGCGCTTGTAGTGCTTGACCAGTTGTAGACAGTACCGCCAGTTGGCTGAACCCTGACAACTATCCAATAAACCGTTGTAGCGGTAAGTTCTGGTGCTTCGTAGAACCTTGCGATTTCATAGTCATAGCTAGAGGCAACGTCAGCAGAGCGTACAGATGTCCTTGCGATAAGAACGCCAGGCGCACTCGATACGTTACTCCATAGCTCTACCATAACAGTACCAGTCGCACCGCCTGGGTTTCGGATGTTTACATCTAACCTAGTGAGCCGTCCTGTGGTTCCAGCGGTAAAGGGTTGAGCAAGCCACTTGGTCTGGTCAAAGGTTTGGTTCGCTGCGCCAGCTACAGATGTGATGGCTTGGTCCTGCGTTTGTCCTGCTGGTTGGGAGTGGAAGTCAGTACCTTTACGAGAGGAGTATTCGCCAAGTGTCGTAATGCGAGCGTCTTGCGCCAATCTCCACATAGCAGAACCGCCACTTTTAAAGGGCATTTTATCATTAGAAAAAAAGCTGTTAAAGCCCTTGCTGTAGTCGTTTATCTCGTACATCGATTGATTGCTTCCGATTCTGACGGTTGGGTTCATGTTTCGTTTAGCCCAAGGCATTATGTACTCCTAGAATTGTTGTCTGCCGATTGATCGGCGGTTAATGCGTATGCGAGTAGCCGTGCCAATCTGCGGCTGACTGTAACGCATGACGAGCTTTTGAAGTATCTCATCGTATTTGTTTTGCAGAACACTTGCCTGATCGTAGTTGTCCTTGACCTGTAGAACACGGTAAGCGGCTCCTGTAACCAGAACCTCTCGAAACTCAGAGGGAACTTCGGGAATAGCAGCGTCAGAGGTTATCTCGGTTGGTTTCTTGTAGTAGCGAACCCTTACTGTATAGGCTGCGTTAGGTGCAGGGTAAAGCTTAATTACGTCTGCATAAAAATACCAGAACTGTGGGTAGCCACTAGGCGATGCGTCTGCGTTATCTGGGTAGTTGAGGTCTACGTTGCGGATTGGATTAAAAGGTATGTACTGCTCTTTGCCGTCTGTTGTTACAACAAGGTCAATCGCCTGAACGTAATTAGCGGGTAAACCAGTACCGTCCGTAATATCTGCAACATCCACGGTTACAGTGTAGTCTTGCGTTGCTTCCATAAATGGTAGGCGGTACTCATTGAAGATGTCAAACTGTGCGTCGTTAATATACCCTACAATTTCAGTAGAGGAGTAGCCGGTGTCACGCACTCGCTGTTGAACTCTAGTTGTAATATCTCCGAGCGTATATGCCATGTTTGTTCCATACCGCCCGTGTGTTGGTTATATTATATCACTTAACTATTCTTTTTGGTGCAAAATTGTGCTGTCAATAATCGCACCAGTGGTGACAGAGATACTTGCAACAGATATAGCGGTCTGTACAGCCTGTTGTGTAACCTCTGATGGGTCGATGATACCAGACTTAAGAACAGGCAGGCTTTCTCCGTTTGTGACGTTAAGTACAAAGTTTTCGGTTGGTTCAATGTAATCAATCCCTGCGTTTTCCAGTAGGATTGTGTACGGCATATAGAGCGCCTTTCGTAAAGCATTTTGCACCGGTGTATCTTCGAGAGTGTTTGCAATAGCGACAAGCGTAGTACCACCACCAGCTACAACGCCACCACGAACAGCAGCTTTTGCCGCCATAATAGCGTCTTCTATGCGGTAGTTCTTTTCCTCTATGTCAGTTTCGTTTATGCCACCAATCTTAATAATTGCAGCCCTGCCTTCAAGCATCGCAATACGACCCTCGGCACGTTCGTCATCGCTAATAGACTTTTTGTACTCCGTAAGGTCTGCACCGCCAATGATACTGGTTTCGGTAGGAGAGGCAACAACACGCTCAACGTTTCCAAGGTGTTCAAGGGTTGCTTCTTTCATGCTTGTACCTGCGTTACGATCAACCACCTTACTTCCGGTTAGTGCGGCAATATCTTCAAGTGTTACGGTGGAGTATTTCGGTACTTCGGTTACGCTTGAGATAAACACGCCCTTATTCTTGTTGAGTATAAGGTTGGCAAGCGCCTCTGTGCTGATTTCCTCACAAAAGATAGCAAGAGTGTTGAGGTTTGCCTGTGCAATAAGCTCCATGATAGGTAGTAAGTCTTGAAAGCTTGCAATCTTGCCGTTATAGACAAGCACAAGTGGTCTTTCAAGTGTTGCGGTGTTCTTTCCTTCGTTGGCAAAGTGTGAGCTTGTAAAACCATAGGGCAACCGGCAACCGTCAACCAGTTCGTACTCTGTGTGCATAGACGGTGTTAGTTCTGTAACAACCATCCCATCAGCGCCAACAGCGCCAACCACATCAGCCACGAGCTTACCAATCTTAGTATCGGCGGCGCTAATCGTTGTGACATGTTCTAAAAGCTCCTGTGTTACGTCAATGGTTTTGTCTTTAATAGCTTTCACTAGTTTGTCAGACACTTCTTCAAGCTCTTTGCGGATAGACATGGCGTTGACACCACTGTTTGAAAGTTCAATAAGTTCTTTTAAGATATGATATGCAAGAACAGTGACGGTGGTAGTGCCATCGCCTGCGTCTTCGTTCATCTTGTTGCTTGCTTGCTTAATAAGCTTCACTCCGTATACAGAGTCATCGTCAGGGTTGATTGCGTTTGCAACCGTCACGCCATCGTGGGTGATTGTAAGGTCATCTCCGTTGCGAATAAGTACGTTCTTGCCTCTTGGGCCAAGAGTGGTCTTAACTGCGTTGTAGAGCGTTTCAGCGCCTTCTAGGACTATCTTATCTGCGTTACTATAGATTGTCTTCATAAATTAGCCCCAAAATGTCTTCTTCGTTAATGATAAAGTGGTCTTCGCCGTTCAGCTTAATGTCCTGCACAGCATACGTCTTGTAGATAACGGTGTCGCCGATTGCGTATTCTTTAGCTGCGCTTGCGATAACAACTGCCGTGTCAGGGTGGTAGGCTTCGTTATCGTTAAGAAAGAACCCATTAAGCTGAGTTTCCTTTTCGGTCTTCTTGGCTAATACTCTACCCTTTGATGGTTTTACTGATTTCATCTTTGTACTCCTTTACTCTTTCAAACATTCCTTTATATTGTTTCCAGCCTTCTTCAAGTGTCCATTTGTCTGCCAGTTCTTTCTTGGCTTTCTTGACAATGCTTTTTCTGAGTGTAGCATCTTGAACCACCCTGTTAATTGCATCGTACCATTCGTCTGCGGTGTTGTTGTCTACTAGCACGGCATTTTTAAGGTTTTTATACGGACCGTAGTTACTTGCAACGAAGCAAGCACCGGCACGTGTTGACTCTTGCCACTTAATGTTAGACTTACCGTTATTAAAGATGTCGTGCTTTAGCGGTCCAAGTGATATGTCTAGTTTAAGCGTAGGGAATATATCGTCTGTCCACCCCTTGAAACGTTTGCCGTCTACAAACTCATACCGCTTGCGTGGCACATAGCTATCTAGGGGCATGCCGATAGCCTTAAAGTAAACGTTCTTGTTCTCGTGCATAATCTTAGTGATGGCATCTGTTATGCCTGTTTCGTGTATATCGGCGTAGTGAGATGAACCGCCAAAGTACCCGATGACTATCTTATCGCCGTTATCGAAGTCGCCCTCTTTATAGTCGTTAGGTATAAGGTTGTGGTTTATGAATATACTGTCAACAGGTTGGTTGCGTCGATCAACGAACACCTTAGCAAGCTCTGCCGTTGTAGTGGAAAGCCAAGTGGTGTCACGTATCATACATTGCATGTTGTAAGCGTTTTCATCGTTTGACTGTAGCCAAAATGGGTTGTCGGGGTTAATGGCAAACATATCATCGTCTACGTCTAAGATAAACTGAACACCGGCTTTGTCTGCCGCAACCTTTAGGAGCGTGTAGCCTGCGGTGTCTGAACGGTAAGAGCTAAAGACAATATCGTATCTACAGATAACATTGAAAGCTTCTTGCATTTCCATTTCTGTAAACTCGGTCTTGTCTTTGTACTTTTCTATTCCTCGTATAAGTGTAGGCTGTTCGTCTATTTGCCAGTCTACGTGCTTTTTAAGCTCTCGTAGTGGTCGCCAGATGCGCCACGTATCAACTGCTGACTTTTTCTTGTCGTCATCGCCGAATATTGAGTGTATTGCTAAGATTTTCATGCCCGTGTCCTGTTTATGGTTTTATTATATCAGATTAAGCGGTTCTGTTCCAAACGTATTTCACTATATACGGCATTAGGGTGCTGCCAGAGTCGGTTGCACCCATCAGACCAGCAGCTTCTGTGTAGGTTGCTGCCGTATCTGCCGAAAGACCACCACGCCTTAGTGTTTCGGTAAAAGATGCCGCCACCATACCTGCGTGTACACGGCTTGCGCTAACCGCAATCTTAGCCTGACCATTGTTCGAGAGTGCGTGGGTATGCGTCTCAGCACCACCAGTTGCACCAATCGTACCAAATGTACCGCTTGCTGCTTTGGCTACAGTAACCGTTCCAGAATCAGCCACCCAAGTGCTTGCTGATTGTCCTGGGAGGTATGTTGATGGGTTAGCTGCGTTGGTTGAGTTTGTGTATTGAGTACCTACTGGATAGAAATCTGGGAATGTATTAGTAGAGCTGGCAAGGTCTTTATTAGTTAAAGTAGCCGTTGCCGCACGTTCTGTGGCGTTAGAGGTGTTGCTTACGTTGCCAAGTCCTACCATTGTAGAAGTAACGCCACTAACCGTTCCTGTAAACGTTGGGCTTGCTAGGTTAGCTTTTAGATTTAAGGCTGTTTGCTGAGCTGTAGATACAGGCTTACCTGCGTCAGTAGTGTTATCGACGTTGGCTAGTCCTACATCGGCTTTAACTATGCCTGTTGGGCTGTTTACAACTGGTGAGGTTAGGGTTTTATTAGTTAAAGTTTGTGTTCCAGTTGTGGTTGCTATCGGGATACCGTTTAGTCCACCGTCTTTTAGGAGTACACCGTCTACTGTTACGCCAGATGACGCAGTTTTTTCCCCTATAGTGTCGGTTTGAACACCACCAAAACCATAACCGTCGCTATTAGCTACGAAGTAATCAGCATACACAGAATCATCATCTCCAACAAGAACCCCACTATTTTGTAATAGTTTCCCAGTAGTCGAGTCATACCGAGCTATCGCATTATCAGTAGAGCTTGCAGGGCCAACTACATCACCCGTATTAGCGGTTGCACCATCTGCTACGTTTAATAGTGTGCGTGTTGCGGCAGGTGTCAGTTCCTCGGAATCGCCTGAACCTGCTGTAGTTCGTCCAATAATCCTATCAGTTGCGACATTAGAGAGTACATCAACCGTACCACCACTTGAGCCGTTAGCCACTGCGGTTATAAGTCCTTTGGCGTTTACAGTGACGTTGGCGTTTGTAAATGCTCCTACGTTTGAGTTCACTGTTGCGAGCGTTAGGGCTGTAGATCCAGTCGCATCGCCCGTGTGATTGGCGTTTGATACCAGGCCAGAGTATTGCGTGTTGGTTGCGTTGTCGCCTGTGTTTGTACCGCTAGTGTTGCCAATAACAGTTTTCTCTGCGTCCGTAACGTAGTTATCGTCTGCACCCAAAGCTGCGGCATAATCAGTAGAGTCAAATGCTTTTACTTCGGCGAGGTTAGTGACTTCTGAATCCATTAAAGCACCTGCGGAGGTTACGTTTGCAGTGTCGGTAACGTCAGCACCCGCTTCTACTCCTGTGGTAGCTCCGACCGTGAGTCCTGCTGCTGTACCTGTAATGTTAGTACCAACTAATGCGCTCGGCGTTCCCAGGGCTGGTGTTACAAGTGTTGGAGAAGTACCAAACACTAACGCTCCCGAGCCTGTCTCGTTTGAGATTACTCCTGCTAATTGAGCCGAAGTTGTTGAGGCGAATTGTGATAGCGGGTTGGCTGTTAAAGCATCACCGCCACCAGGTATTGCCGTCCATACAGAATCGTCTCTTAGGAACTTTGTACCGTCTGGTGTGCCTGTAGGTATAGCTGCGCCTGCTGCTGCTACGTTGGTTGCGTCAGTGACGTCTGCGTTGGTTTCAATTGTTGCAAGTTTAGTTGACGCAGAAGAGGGATAGGTTATCTTGGCGTTGTTGGTAGCGATGTCGCTTTCCATCGTGTCAAGGTTTACGGCTTGAGTAACCGATATGTGTCCAACCTTTGTAGCGTCTGCGCTAGGGTAGGTGTTTTTTGCTGTGTTAAGAGCAATGGCTGCGTCCATTGTTTCGACTTTATCTCGTATGGCGTTCTT
>Ga0306871_1000784_pt1 | contig 11811 bp, 5 predicted proteins | sample AntRauMeHopE1497_FD_190447 | JGI IMG/M metagenome (GOLD analysis project Ga0306871, IMG submission 190447) | Saline lake microbial communities from Rauer Islands, Antarctica - Metagenome Hop E1 #497 (v2) (version 2) | ecosystem: Environmental > Aquatic > Non-marine Saline and Alkaline > Saline ... | reverse complement strand
AGGAGTGAGCGCCGACACCGTGTGCCCCCCGCAACTGCGAGTCCCCCGTTTTTGCCCGCCTCCTCTGCCGCACGCTCCGCTGCACTCGCTCCGGCCGTCACACCCACTCGCGCAAACCCTGGATTACGAAATCGGCTGTGCCCGCTGGCCGAGCTGACCCGGGAGAGCGCTGCTGCGTGGGCGGACGGATGGCGTCGTCGCTGCTCGCTGGGCTCGACGATGCCGTGGCCCAGTACCTCCCCGACCTGGCGCGCGACGACCCCGACACGGCATGCCAGCTGCTCCTTTCCTCGTGCGAGGGCGCAGACGCCGCGCAGTGGGACGTCGCAGCCGATGAGGGTGGGTGGCAGGGGTTGGCGGCCGCCTGCGGCCTTGCCACGGCCCAGGAGGTCCTCGCCGCGCTGTGCAACGATCAGGACGTGCGTGCTGCGGCGGCAGCAGTTGCATGGCTGGCGGGGGCTGCGCCCGCCGCAATGGCCGAGGCACCATCCGACGCCAGGCCGGAGCCGGGCCGACGGAGACGAAGGGGGCAGCGAAAAGCCAGCAGGCAGGCCGGCCGCAGTCACTCTTTGACGTTACGCGAGGCGGAGGCGGAGGCGAGGGCGCGTGCCAGGGCCGAGCGCGAGCTCAAGCTCAGCGCGGCGCCTCGCGCGTCGCCCGGGCTCAGCGAGGTGCTGGCCGCTGCCGCTCCGGCGGCAGGGGTTGCCGGCAGCTTGGGCGCTGCCTCCGCGAGCAGGCGGAGGATGTGGGCGGTCCCGTCCGCCGCCGGCGCAGACGAGGCCGGCGCCTCGGCGGCCATCGCGTCGGCCCTCTTCGCGGCCAGCATCCCGGACACGGCGTGGAACGCCGAGCGCGCAGCCGCCGAGGAGGAGCGCCGCGAGGCGGAGCGCACCGGGGAGGCGTATCGCGGCCTCGTCTTCCCCTCGGAGCTCCTCCTCCCGCCGCCGCCCGGCTCCGGCCTCCGGTCGATGGACCCGGCGGCGGCCGAGTTCGTCCCCGAGCCCGAACCCGTGGTGCTGGAGCCCATCGACCCGTCCCGCATGACCCTTGGGCAGCGCATGGCCCTGTCGTCCTTCCTGGAGCGCCTCGCCGCGGCGGGGTGCGCCCCCGCGTCGGACACGGCCGGGCGGTGCTTCTGCGAGGCAGGGGGCGACGCGGACGCCGCGGAGGCCGCGCTGCGCGCGATGGGCCTGCTAGACTCACGCCTGGGCGGCGCCCCCCGTGTGGCTGCCGGCGGCGGGGACGACGACGCCTCGCCCGGGCTCGTGCGCGGCTCCGACGGCGTCCTCTGGCTCCCGCGCGGCCAGGCGCTCGCCCCGGCGGCGCGCTCGAGGCTGCTCGCCAAAGCCCGGCGCGTCGCTGCGGCCGTGCCCCGTGTGGCGACGGGTGCGGACGTCGCGGCGGCGTTTGCGGCGACGAGGGGTGACGACGACGCGCAGCGGAGGAGGCAGCAATCCCTGCGGCAGCGGGCGCAGGCAGCGGGGGACGCCGCAGCGGCCGCGAGGCTTCACGCCGAGGCCAACGCGGTGCAGGCGGCGCGACAGGCGGCCGGCGCGGCGGCGGTGGCGAGGGCCGAGGCCGCGGCGGGCGGGGCGGCGGCGGCCGGGATCGCGGTCCTGGTCGACGTCCACGGCCTCACGCGGTCCGAGGCGTGCGGTCTCGCCGTGAGGCAGGCCGGCGCGGCGGGGGCGGGGGGGGACGACGAGAGGTGGGTGTGCGTCGTGGCGGGCCTCGGGTCGCACTCGCTCCGGCAGGCTGGCGGGGCGGGGACGATGGCGGCAGCCGTCGCGGGTGCGCTGGAGGAGGCGGGGTGGGTCGCGCTGGGCGGAGACGGGAGGCTTGGGCCCAGGGGCACGGGGGGCGGGCTGGTCATGTGTCCCCTGTGGATCCGCGCGCGCGTGTAGCGTGCTGAGTGCGGGGTGTGAACGAGCGCTGCGGCGCCGTGAACGTAGGTGCCGCCGTTGCTTCCGGAGCCTCCGCTCCCGGCAGAACGGCATACACACTCACACAAACACCCCTTCCTGGCGGCCCAGCAAGCCTCATCCACCCCGAGCACCCTTCCGCACTCGCTCGATGCCGTCAGGTTCGGCGCGTGGCCAGCCACGGCCCGGCCTCCGCAGTGCTCCGCGCTTCGGGCGAACGTCCGTCCGCGGACCGGCCTCGCATCCCTTTCCCCCGTCCCAGCAACGGCCGTCCGATCAGAGCACGCTGCCGCGGAGGCGAGCGAAGCGCTGGAAAAGGGATGCGGGCTTGGGCGCGGCGGGGGCCTCGGCAGCGGGTGCCTCGGAGGTCGGCTCCTCAGAGGTCGGCTCCTCAGAGGTCGGCTCCTCAGAGGTCGGCTCCTCAGAGACCGGCTCCTTGGAGACCGGCTCCTCGGGGGTCGGCTCCGCGGAGGCGGCCTCGGCGGCGGGGGCCTCGGCGGCGGGGGCCAAGTCACCGGCGGGGGCCAAGTCACCGGCGGGCGCGGGCTCCATGGCGCCGGGGGCGGCGATGCTGACCGCGCTGCGCTCCTCGGCCTCGTGGGAGTCGGTCTCCATGTGAACGGCCACCGACGCATCAGCGAGCGCAGCCTCGGCCTCGAGCTGCCTGCTGTGCAGCCGCTCGAGCCCGGCGAGCTTCTTGGTCGCCGCCGCAATCGCCTTTTGTGACTCAGACTCCTTCAGGTGAAGGGCCTCAACCTCGTCCTGGTTCTTGGCAATCTTGGCGGCGGCCTCGCGCTTCGTGAGCTCGCGCAGTGCATCGAGCGCCTGAGCGCGCTGCTCCTGCAGGACCACAAGCCGCCGGCGCTCCTCGAGGCTCAGCTGGTCAAGCGTCCTTCCCTGCTTGAGGCCGCAGGCTGCGAGGAAAGACGAAAGCAGGGACCAGTGAGACCCGCCGCGGTGCCAGAGACGCGGCCGCCGGGCCAGATGATCGGCGCAGACCGGCGAGCTGATACTCACTGTCGATGAGCTGCGGGCCAAACTTCACAAAGGTCGCGAAGGCCGGGTCCAGGGCCTTGCGCGTCTTCTCCGTGATGGTGTCCTTGAAAATACCCTCTGCGAGGTTCACAGAAGCATCGCAGCCGCAAGCCAGGGTCATAGATGTGCGCAAATGTGTAAGCCACATGCTACCCCGGGGACCCGTCCGACAGGGTCGCGCCCCGGGGACACGCAGGCATGCGGCCCGAGCCAAAGGACAAGCAGGCAACAACCGGCCTCCAGCCTCACCGATGCATGCGATCTCCCTGTCGTTCGTCTCCAGGGCTGCCGACATGCCTGCCGCGCAGTGCGTGGAGCAGTGGAACTCCTTGCCGCCGTGGACGTGGGCATCGATGGCGCAGCCGAGCATTGCCGGGCGCAGCTTGGTCACCACCGACTTCAGGGCACCATCTCTGCACGGCCCCGCCCGAACTGAGACCAGAAGTGCTGCCGCGGCAGCCACAAGGGCCAGGAGGCCCTTCATCCTGCCCACAGGGCGAGGACAACGGTGCGGCTGGGCCGTGCCGTCGGTGACCTCTGCCAGGCCAGCATCCGGCCAGCCATGCGTTCCGGCTCGGCACCGGCTTGACTTGCTGCCGCTCTCACGGACTCAAACGGCTGTGGGAAGCTACGAGAAGCAGTTTGCTGCAACACAATTTCGATCCTGCGTGCCTTTGCTCGGCCTGCTAGGCTGACCACGGCCTGCGCGGTCCCCGCTGCGTGGAGACATCCGTTTCCGAGAGCCGAGCTCCGTCAGCGGCGGAAAGGGTCGGGCTCCATCACACCGCCCTGCCCGCGCGAAGGCCCCCTTCCGGCCCGCGGCCGAGCTAGCCAGCACAAGAGCACATCAGCTGCCTGACGCAGGCCGAGCAAGCCCAGGTCACGATCGGACAGGACCGAGAGTCGAGGGCGACGACGCCTTGCTCCAACAGGCTGGCTGCTGCGCCCGCCAGCACCGGGGGACACACGGCCGCTAAGGCCAGCAGGCTCGCCGCTGAAGCACCGCCGCAGTTGCGCGGAGCTTCGGCCACCAGCCATGGCATCGACCAACGGCACCGCCGCGTCGGGGACCACGGCCAAGCCGATTCCCTCCCCCAGCGCTCTCGTTATGGCGGCTGGCCCCCACACCGGTCAGGCGTGGGGCCAGCCCTCGCCGAAGAAGGTGACTCATGCTGACTCCGGCACGGGAAGGTGGGTGACTGCCAAGTCTGGCGGAGGAGGCTCCCCACGACACGACGGTCGGCACGGTCGCCGGGCCAGCCACCACCGCCGGGGCAGCAGCGGCTCCCCAGCGTCGCCCCGCACGCCGTGCTGTGAATGCTCCTTGGAGAGATGCTGCAGCACCGAGCACGGGGGCGACTGCCAGTGCATCCGCTCCGCGCCGTCGAAGCGTTGCTGCTTGCAGATCGTTGACGGCCGCCAGTTCGGGGTGCTCATCACGGTGATCACCATCTACGCGCTGTTCGGCGACGACATCCGGCTCTGGCTCACGGAAAAGGAGTCGGACGACGTTTTCTTCGGGCTGTCGGCCGTGGCGTTCGTGCTGTTTGCGTTCGAGCTCATAGTCAACTCCGTCGCCAGGCCGGGGTTCGCCAACCCGCCGTCGTTCTTCTTCTGGCTGGACCTCCTGGCAACGCTGTCGCTTCTGCCGGACATCGGCTGGGTCTGGGACCCCATTGAGGCGCTGTTTGAGGGTGGCGCGTCAGGGAACGACGTCAGCTCGCAGATCCGCGCCGGCCGGGCGGCGAGGGCTGGGACGCGGGCGGGCCGCGTGGTGCGCGTGGTGCGCCTCATCCGGCTCGTGCGGGTCTTTAAGCTCTACAAGCAGTGCGTCAGGGCGAGGCAGGCGAGGCAGGCGGCCCTCAAGGCGGCATCCACGCCCGCGCTGGAGGACCAGACGGGAACGCCGCGGTCCATGCTCGCGGGGGGAACGGACATGTCCGCGGGGGGCGGCGGGACGCCCCGCAAGGCGCGGAGCGGGGGCGCCGTGCTCGCCAACGCATCCGAGGGCGGGAAGCGGCTTCGCATGCTCGTGCCGAGCAAGAGGGCGGCGTCGGTGGCGCCCGCCACGTTCCAGGGCGACGACAGGGGCGATGGACGGGCCGCCGCGGGGGAGGGCGGGATGGCCGCCGCCAAGAGGGGGCCGGGGGTCGCCTCGGCCACGGCGCCGGCCGGTCACCTCGCCGCGGGCACTGACACGGGCGCGTCGCAGGCGTCAAAGGCCGGAGAGTCGATGTATGGCGACGACGACGGGTCCGACGCCACCTGGGTGGCCACCTCACCCATGCCCAAGACGGCCCTGGACGCCGCCATGGCGGAGCGGGAGGAGATGGAGGACGAGGACGAGTCCCCCGAGGCGGGCGGCACCAAGGCCCGCAAGATCTCCAACGTCGGCATGGTCCTGTCCGACCTCACCATCCGCCGCGTGATCCTGCTCATCCTCATCATGCTCTTCGTCGTCCCCTTCCTCTCCAACGTCGAGCAGTCCGCCTACGAACAGATCCGCGGCGGGCTCGCCGAGCTCCACCGCTACCCCCAGGACGTCAACGTCTCCCAGGAGACCTTCCGCTTCGGCCTGCAGAGCTTCGCGAGGCACGCCGGCCGCGTGATCTACGTCGCCGTGTGCCCGCCCTCCTCGACCGGCTGCCGGCACCGCTGGCCCGTGTCCGTGCTGCACGGCTGGCTCGCTGACCTGCGCTTCGACGGGGCGGGCGACACCCCCGTGGACTCCAACGGCGCCGCCGTCGCGTCCGGGGGCGGCAGCGGCACCCAGCCCGTCACCGGGTGGTCGGCCTCGATGCTCCTGGACACCGAGCAGGCCGTCCTGGCCAAGTTCCGGGGCGTTGAGCTCAGTGGCTTCACCCAGGCCGGGTGCTACGGCCCCGACGACGCCGGGGTGCAGGCGACCGATCCGCGGCGGGGCACGTGCGAGAGCGTCCTGTGGCTTGACGTGTCGGTGGTTTCACGCGAGGAGGCTCTGCTCAGCTTCATCCGCACGTGGTTCGTGATCTTCGTCATCGCGGGTGGCGCGGCGCTGTTCACGCGGGACGCCGAGCTGCTAGTGATCAGGCCCATCGAGCGGATGACGGCGCTGATGACCAAGCTGGCGGCCGACCCGCTCAAGGAGATCCAGCAGCTGCGCCGTGACGTCCTCCGCGACGCGTACGACTCGGACGACGACGACGACGACGACGAGGCCGGGGCCGGGGCGCACCGCGGGCTGGACCGCGTGGACACGGTGTCCGAGGAGGGCGCGGAGGTGGGCGACGGGGACGGTGAGCACGCCGTGGCGGTGGAGTCGCACGAGATGGGGGGCATCGTCCCGATGAGTCGGGGATCGGGGGACCACGGCAGCGATGACGGGACCACCGCACACATCGTCGCCGCCGGGGCGACGGTGCCGCGGCTGCCCGTCGGGGGCGTCAGGGCCGCAGGTGACGCGACGCGGGGCCGCCACACGCCCAGGGACAGCGAGGAGGGCGACGCCTCCGCCCGGGGCAGCCCGAGCCGGTCGCGCGCCAAGTCCGCGGCGCGGGTCTCCTTCACCGGCGGCCGCAAGCGGTCGGCGCGAGGCCTCGAGTCCCGCTCCCGGTCGGCGGGCAGGAGCCATGCCATCTCCATGCTCGCCTCCCGCCGCCACATCCTGGCCGACGTCAACCCGGTGAAGTCGGCGGGGGGCATGCAGGAAGCCTCGCGGAGCATGCGGGGCAAGTCGATGCACCGCATCTCCCAGGGCCGGCCGGGGCCGGCGGGAGCGGAGGGGAGCAAGGGCGGCGCGTCGGGCCCCAGGGCGCCCGAGCGCTCAGCGGGCCAGACGGCCGCGGCGTGCGCGCGCTCCGCCGGTCGCTACGCCTGCACCTCCCTCGTGAACCTGTTCGGGGGCAGCCCGGAGGACGCCAGCGCGCGCGCCGAGGGGTCCTACGAGACGGCGCAGCTGGAGAACGCGATGATCAAGATCGGCGGGCTCGTCCAGGTGGGCTTCGGGGAGGCGGGGGCGGACATCATTGCCAAGAACATGGGCCAGGGGAAGGGGAAGCTGAACCCGCTGGTGCGGGGGCGGCGCGTGGACGCCATCTTCGGGTTCTGCGACATCCGGCAGTTCACGGACGCGACGGAGTGCCTCCAGGAGGAGGTGATGGTCTTCGTCAACACGGTGGGGCACATCGTGCACAGCGCGACGCACCGCCTGGGCGGCGCGGCGAACAAGAACATCGGCGACGCCTTCCTGCTCACCTGGAAGCTCCCGCGGCTGCTGGACCCCAAGCAGACCAAGGCCAAGAGCCGCGAGCTGCTGGTGCGGGTGGGCGCCACAGAGCGAACGGGGCGGCGCATGTCCATGGAGGCGTTCGCCGACGCGCTCACCCGCCCCGACGGCTCCGCGTCGCTCTTCGGGCAGGCCACGCGGTCGTGGGCGGAAAACGGGGATCTGGTGCGGTCCCAGGGGATGTGGGCGGACGACCAGTTCAGCTCCACCGCGCGGGTGCCCTTCGGCCGTCGCTCCGCCAAGGGGGGGAGCTCCACCACCATGCCGAAGGGGTCATCCCCCAGGCCCGGCGCGGGGGCGGGCGGCGCAGGCACCCCGAAAGGCGCCGCCACCACCTCGGGCGGTATTCTCCGGGTGCCGCAGCCGCCCTCGTCGCCCATCGGCCGACGCTTCCACAGCAGGCACGACAGCCACGGTCAGGCCATCAAGGAGGTGGACGAGGACGCCGAGGGGCACTCGCCGCGAGGCGCCGACGGCAGGGCGTCGGCGGCCGCCGCCGACGACGGTGCCGCTGCCGCCGACGGCGCCCCCGTCTCGTCGCGCCACCCGCCCCCGTCCTCGACCAACGCCGCCGGGGAGTCCCGCTCGGGCAGCCTCGACGCCTCGGGGTCGTCCGCCGCCGGCGGCCTCGCCGCCAAGGCGGCGGGGTCGTCCCACCCACCCGTGCGGTTCCGGATCGGCCAGTTGGACCGCCACTCCGCGTCGTCCGGCGGCCCCGGCAGTGCCGGCGACTCCAAGCAGGCGGTCAAGGCGTCGGGCGCGGCCGGCAGTGCAGGCGGCGCCGCTGCGAGCGCCTCGACGCCAGTGGAGCCGCTGGGCGCGTGGCTGGGCAGGCCCGAGACGCTCGGCAAGACGGGCCACGCCCCCGCCCTCGGCTCCCGCAACGTCGGCCGCACGGTGAGCCAGGGCTCTGCGGTGTCGGCGGGGCAGGCGGGCGGCGGCGTGGCGCCCGGCTCGGCGAGCGGCGCGGGCAGCAGCAGCAGCCCCCGTGGCGCGTCCCCGCGGCGCCGCGCGTCCATGCCCGGGACCAAGGAGCTCAAGACGGCGCGGCGGCACGTGATGACGCGGCCGTCGCTGATCATGCCCGAAGCGCACAAGGAGCTGCAGCACAACCTCGGGGTGACCATCGTGGACGACCCCGTGGGGGCGGGGACCGGCGGCGGCGCGGGCTTCAGGCCGGACACCATCCGCATGCGCGACCGCGTCGAGACGGCCCGCACCGCGGACAACGCCCTCGCCGCCTTCCTCAAGGTCATCGTCGACATCCGCATCGCCAACCGGCCGGGGGGCAAGCTCTACCCGTTCCGGTCGCACAAGGCCATCCGCGCGGCGTTCGGGGACGGCTTCCGCGTGCGTCTCGGATTCGGGCTGCACCTGGGGTGGGCGGTGGAGGGCGCTGTGGGGTCGTCGTACAAGGTGGACGCGTCGTACCTGTCGCCCCACGTGAACCTGTCGGCGCGGCTGGAGGCGCTGACCAAGTTCTACGGCGTCCCACTGCTCATCAGCGGCCCGTTCGCGAGGGAGCTGTCGCTGGACGCCCAGCGGTACCTGCGGCTCATCGACCGGGTCACGGTCAAGGGCTCCCGCGTCCCCATCGAGCTCTACACCTTCGACATCGCCAAGACCCCGACCTCCCTCGGGGAGCTCAAGGTCAACGTGGAGCCGCGCACGGACGAGGAGCGGCTCGCGAACAAGATGCTGCAGGAGCCGGCCATCCACATCGACTTCGCCAACGACCCGGGCATCCTCAAGCTGCAGGAGGGCATCCCCGACGCCTTCTTCGCCAGCTTCCACGCCGGGGTCCGCGCGTACATCCGGGGGGAGTGGGAGGAGGCGCGGGACGTGCTCCGCGACTCCGTGGAGCGGTACGGCATGCACGGCGACGGCCCCACCGAGGCGCTGCTCAAGACCATGCGCAAGCTGTCGGGAAGCGACGACGGGCCCGCCCCCGAGGACTGGGCCAACGTCCACGTGCTGGACTCCAAGACTGGCTGAATGAGGCGCCGCAGCTGAGCGGCCCGGGCCGGCGAACGCCGCGCGCCGGGCGGCCCTCGCAGCGAGCACAATGCGGCCGCGTGTTTGTAACAGTTTGCTGACTTGATTGTGCGACCGGAGGGCGGCGGAGCGAGCGGGCTTCGAAAAACCCCAGCGACCCGCGGCTTGTCCCGCGCACTCCCGCATCGCCTGCCCGAGCCGTCGCACCCGAGCGCGCGCCCGTTCTGAAACGCCCGTGTATGGCATCGGCCGACACAGGCCGCGTGGTGGCCCGTCTGGACCTGAGCGTGGCGCCTGGGGAGACCGCATGCGTCGACGTATCTCTTTGGCACGGCCTGGTCACGCCGGGGCCGGGCGTGCCGTCTGTGGACTGCATCAAGGCGCAGGGGTCCCTGCCCGCCGATAGTGCGTCGCAGGTGGTGCTCAGCTGGCGCTTCGGGACGTCGGGCGGGGACTGCTTCTTCGGCGCCACGACGACACCGGCGGGCGCCGTGCTGGTGTCTCGGCAGAAGCTTGACTCCCATAAGGAGCTCCAGTTCGGGTCGGTGGTGTCCGCCCGGTCGGCAAGCACGCCGCCGGTGGTGAGGCTGGCATGGGACAACAGGCACTCGGTCTGGACATCGAAGCAGGTCAGCTGCGTCGTGGAGGTCGGCCTCGGCGGCGCGGCGTTCCTCCCGCCGTCCGCCCGCGCTGGGATCGTGCTGGGACCGGACGGCCGGCCGGCGTCGCCGGGCGCCGCGGCCCGCCCGTCGCCCCGGGCCGAGCCCCACTCGGTGGCCGCGGCCGCACGCGCGGCCCTCAGCTCCGCCGCGGCGGTGTCCTTCGCGTCGGCCGACCCCATCGGGTCGGTGGCGGCCATGCGGGTGGGCCCGGGGGGCGTCAGCCTGGGCCGGCTCTGCTCCGTGGCCGGCTCGGCGCTCGTCTCGGCAGGCGGCGTGGCCGTGCAGACGCCGCAGGCCGTCGTGTCGACGGCGGCGGTCCTCCTCGCGGCCATGGAGCTAGCGCCTCGGGCCGCCGGGGCGCTGGTGGAGGCGGGCGCGCCGGTCGGCGAGCTGCTGCGAACCGAGGAGGCGGCCTCGGCCGTTGGGGCGGCGGTGGAGTGCTCCGTGGCGGCGGCGGGGGCGGCGTCGACGCCGGCGGCTCGGGCGGTGGCCGCCGACGCCGCCGCCCTGGTCGGCAGCGTCGCTCGGTGGCTGCAGACCGACGAGGCCGGGAAGCTTGCCGAGGCGTGCCACCGGCTCGTCACGACGACCGTGACGGCCTCGTCGAGGCCCGAGGCGGGGCGGGCGGCGTCGGCCCTGGGGCGGGCTGGGACGGCGGCGCTCGCCGAGGGGTCGGACGCCCTGGCCCGGGCGCTGCGGGCGGAGGGGGCGGGGGGCACCGAGCGTCGGGCAAGCCAGCCCGGTGACGGGTCGTCGTCGTCGTCGTCGTCGTCGTCCTCGTCCTCGTCCTCGTCCCTGGAACAGCTGCGGACGGCGCTGGTGGTGCTGGCCGGGGGCGCGCGCGGCGGCCCCGGGGAGGCGGACGGCCGCGTGCTCGGGGCCGCGACGCTCGTGGCCGCCGGCCGGCTGCCCGGCCAGGCGTCGCGCGGCGGCCAGGCGATGGCCGTCGGCCGGATCGTGGCGGTGGCTGACGACGACTACGGCCTGCCCACGCTCTCGCCCGGCGGGGAGAGGCGCACGGCGGAGGGCAGCGCCCCGTCCTTCGAGAGCGGCGGGTGGCGCTGACGCCGGCAGCGCGCTGCTCCCTCTCGCTCTGTCCCGGCGGGGCGGCATCGCAGTCCGCAAAACGCACACGGTTGCAATGACCGGCGCGCGCCGGGCTGCGGCCTTGTACGTGCTCATGGTTGCGGCTGCCGTCGCACAGGACGGTGACGCCCTGATCGCCGCGTCGCGGGCGGCGAGGGCGAGGGCGGCGTCGCTCTTGCCTTCCGAGCCGGCGCCCGCGGCCGCCCCGCCAAACCTTACGGCGGTCGACCTGGCCGCGGATTTCGATACTGGCGGGAGGCTCGACGCCGTGGACCTTGCCGACGGGGGCTTCGAGCCAGGGTCGTCAATCAGGCGGATGGTGCTGCTGCCTGGGCTGCTCACGCCCGAAGAGGCGCAGACCCTGATCGACCTGTCCAGGGACCCCAAGTCGGTGACAGAGTCCCATGACAGCGCGTATGTCGGCGGTCACGGCGAAAAGGCTCCCGAACAGGAGGACGGCACCGAGTTCCGGATCTCAATGTCCCGCTTCCTCAGCCACAGGCTCGACCGGGACCACCCCGTAGTGTCCCGCGTGGTCGGCCGCATCCACGCGTTCGCGAACGTGCCGATGTGCCACGGGGAGGAGCTGCAGGTGACGGAGTACCGCGGCGCGCGGCGCGACCGCTACATCCCGCACCTCGACTCTGGCCTGGGCATCGCGCGGTCGGTCACGGCGCTCGTGTACTTGCGCACACTGCGCCCCGGCGACGGCGGGGGCACGGTGTTCGTGGACACGCGCCTGTCGGAGCGCGGGGCCGCCTCCGTCGAGGCCGCGCGCCGCCGAGCCCTGGAGCTCGCGGGGGAGGAGAGCGACGAGTCGTTCCTCCGGGGGCGCGAGGCAGACCTC
>Ga0306871_1000783_pt1 | contig 11825 bp, 13 predicted proteins | sample AntRauMeHopE1497_FD_190447 | JGI IMG/M metagenome (GOLD analysis project Ga0306871, IMG submission 190447) | Saline lake microbial communities from Rauer Islands, Antarctica - Metagenome Hop E1 #497 (v2) (version 2) | ecosystem: Environmental > Aquatic > Non-marine Saline and Alkaline > Saline ... | reverse complement strand
CCATTGAAACTTTAATGACAGCCAGTAAGTCGCTTTCTACTAGCATTTATAATCGATGCCCAAACAGAAGATTGGTCTGGGCAGTATCCTATAAAATTATCAACTTGTATAACATATAATCCTATGCGCCTTCTATTCCTATTCCTAGTTTCGCTCTTTTTGTTTTCGTGTAATGACGATAAAAAGGAAAATTTACACAGTGAGGATGTCACCAATGGAGGTTCGGATATGCGTATCGTCATGAAATCATCGGAAGAAACTATACACATGTTTTTTGACACCGATAATTACGGATTTAAAGTAAGCTATCCTGCCCAAAACATGACCTTGTATTCAGATGAAGACGGTTACGTCTATATCAACGCTCCGGGCAAGGGTTGGATGAAAACCAAGTTGCTTCAAATGTTAGGTGCCGTGATTGAGCTCGCCCCCATAGATATCGATTTTATGGACTTAGAAACCAACAAAGGATCGGTAATGCACAAAATAGCGGCGTTTGCAGGAGGGATAACCATAGCAAGACTAGAAAAAGTACCAGCAGCCAAAAAAATGAGTGCCGGTATGGGTGGTGAAAAAACAGTTTTTAATGTTTATGATCGGCTTACCATCACTTTTGATAGTCAAAAAAGGTTGGAATCTTTAGTAGAAGGGGATATCAGTATCAGCTATTATTATGAAGAACAGCAGATAACATTCCCAGAGGCACAAATTATTTCAATCCCGTCATTTTTTTAGATATAACAAACATAAAATGAAAAACCACCTTTATATACTTACGTTAGTACTACTTGTGGTTTCCTGCCAAGAAACCCAAAAGGAAACAAGAAACACGCCTTCTTATGCTATTGAAAAGGCAAAGGAAGAAACGGCAAAAAATCCTCACCAAGATACTGACAGTCAAAATGCGGTATACAAAGCTTTAAAAAAGAAAACTCCCTTAACGGACGATCAATTATTTGCCGTATTGCCCGAGCACATAAATAGTAAAAAACCATTAAACCAATATGCGCTCCAATCAAGTCCTCAATTAGCATCGGGAATGTATGGAGCTACAAATAGTCCTTATAATTTTTTCATTCAAGATGGGGTAGGGTCAAGTGCTGTAGTTCGAAACTTTTTTGATTCCTTAAAGTTTAAAAATCAAGGCCCAGAAGGAACTGAATATATATTTGAAGAACATGATGGCTATAAAACCATCGTTTTTTTACAGCCTCAAATCAAGCGAAACTATATTCGGTTTATTTATAATAATCGATTCCAAATTACTTTAGAAGGGCCTGACGCTGCCGCTGCCTTATGGTCGTATATCGACTTTGAAAACCTTAAAAAATTAAATCAATATAATTAAACTGAAACGGTATGAAACTTAATTTACTATTATTCACGCTATTTTTAATACTGCTATTTTTCTACCCTAAAAATGATACCTACTTAGGGCCGATTGCCATTGCTGAAAATGCGACCGCTTCCCTTCATAATTTAAGTGCTGACCCCAATCCATTTTTGGAAATAACGGGAACCATTTTAAATTATGAAAATGGAGAAGGTACTATTACAGAGAACAATTTTTGGACAGGGGACAAAACAACAATAGGCACTATAGAAGAAAATGGAAATTTCAATATACCGTTGGATCAAGACTTTTTTACTACGGTTAAAAAAAAGATGGCTGCGGAGGAAAAAGACGTTCCCAAGGGCGGGGTACTAAATTACCATAGGGTAAATACCGTTTTTACCTGCGACTCGGAAGGCTTCGGGTATAAAAATACAACGGAGCACATTAATGATAGTATAAGTGTCATTACCTATCCGCGTTATGCGGAAACTAACCAAGCTGCCTTTAAAAACGGGGAAAGCATCATCTTAAAATTACCATTACTATACCTTACGGATAAGCAGGGAGACTCACATAGCCTTTTATATGCTGCGAGTACTCCAGAATTAGCAGCGTGGATGCGTTCATCTGGTGTGGGAGATATTAATACAGGATATTATTTAGAATGGATTTTTGTAGAAAATGCCGCAACGGTACAAGGGGTTTGTGCCATACCAACAATTACCAAAAATGGGGAAGAATATACGAATACCACTAATACCGATTTAGAACTACAAGCAGGATGGAATATTATTAAACATGACATTACCGATGTCTATACATCAACGGAAGGACAAACCAAAGCCGAAATGACTAGGATTAGTGTAATTTCAGAGTTGCCAAAAGATTTGAAATGGTTTGCCATAAACCAAGAATATTAATCAATAGTATGAAAAAGTGTATCTATTTATCCGTGTTCGTTTCTCTTCTTTTTTCATGCAAAGGCAATGGGCAAATTACAGCTCCCGAAATCACGACACCAAAGCCCAACAGTGATTTTGTGTTTAGCGGAGATTACAACGATTTACTGACCTTGGAATTGGCATCCATAATAACCGGTTTTGAAGCTTCAAAAGCGGAAAAAATGCATCCTATGAAAGGTATGCTTGCAGAAACACTGCGCTATTACTGGGAGAATGGTAGGGAGGTAGTAAAAGAAAAATCTCCTTCAAATCGTAAAAGAACTGTCTCTACACGTAGCGACATTGTCCAAATTAAATGGGTGGACGGCGAAGCGGATATGGAATCCTTTTTAGAGTTCATAGATCTTGAAAAATATCCAGACCTCACAAAAGTAAACGGCGTTGGAGAAAGTGCCTATTGGAACCCCATAAAAAATCATATAGAGGTGTATTATAACGGGGTTTCATTTACCCTTCAGGTCGATATTTCCTTTGATGATAACTTAGATAAAGAGAAAACCATTGCTTTGGCAAAACTGATTATAGAAGAACAACTGAACTGAACAACTGAACTAAACATCCTAAATACGAAAATAATGAAAAATGTACTAAAATTAGGGCTCTTGTTACTGCTTTTGGTTTCCTGTAAAGACACCAACCAAGCCAAAGCGATGGAGAGCGTCATAGACGAAGTTATTGGCAATAATTCAGCTATAAACGAAAAATACGATCTTCTATTAGAGGAATTAGGCACGAAAACCCTATTGACCGATGACCAATTATTACAAGCCTATCCAAAAAAATTGGGCACGCTAAATTTTGACTCAAAAGAACCTAGAATTACGCCAAGTGAGACCGTTATTGGAACTTTTGGAGATAACGCGATACGAATGCAACTATTAGATGGTGGTGGCGCAAATGCTGTTGCGGCTGTCTTGCCTTTAAAAATGTTACACCTAAACAAAGTTACCTCAGAAAATAACAATACGATTAGGTATTCAAAAAAAGAGCGAAATGGCATCTTCACCTTTGGGACTGATTATGATAAAGATGGCCAAGGAGATTATCAATCAGACCTTAGCTTTCTTTACGACAATCGGTTTTATATAACCCTGCAAGGAAAAGGAATGAACACAGATGAACTTTGGGCTGCTATAAAGCTTGATGATTTCAAACGATTTAAGGAATTTAATAATTAAAAATTTTAGAGAAGAAAAGTGTCGCACTTGAATTTTCGAAAATAACAAGATCATAAATCCAGATAAAAATGAAAAATTTACTTAAATCAATTATAATCTTATTATTTGCAGTTTCGTGCAACTCCGAGACTAAAAAAAAGATCGATGGTGTATCCAAGGAGAATGACCGAATTGAAAAAAACGAAACACCATTAGAAACTGAAATAAAAAAATTAAAAAAAGAACTTTTAAAGAAAACACTCTTATTGGATGAAGAATTATTGCAGGCATTTCCCAAAAATCTAATCGGTTATCCGTTGGATAAAGTGAATGCCCTACCAGGAATGGCGCAAGTTTACGGACAGTTTGGAAATGGAAAAATATGGCTTTCCATTTCAGATGCAGCAGAAGGTAGAAATTCTATAGCTACCTCATTTATTGGCTCCTATTACTATGTACCTCCTGCCAGCGAAAAAAGTACAAATAGTGAAAACAGCAAAATCGAACGAAATGGTATTAAAACTATAAGTACCAATAAGTATAATGAAACAGAAATTCAGCTACTTTTTGACAATCGCTATAAGATTACGCTTGGTGCAAAAGGTATGAGTCCAGAAGAGCTTTGGCAAGCTTTTGACCTTACATCGCTGGAAGAATATAAAAAAATGAACAAGTAAAAGTATCATGAAAAACTCCAAAGCAGCTTGTACAGATTCACTTGAATTTATACAGCAATTGGTATTGATCTTTTTAATACTGTTCTCATGAAACTCTTAGAGCAGATTATCGGTCAAATAGTAGGTTTCTCTAGGGCAATCGTTTTTATGTAACCCTTTTTGTCTATAGCTCCTATTATGATAACCGCCATAAAGAAAAAACCATTGCCTTGGCAAACCTAATTATAGAAGAATTACTGAACTAAACGTCGGAAATACGAAACAAATGAAAAATGTACTTAAATTAATGCTCGTTGTATTGCTTTTGGTTTCGTGTAAAGAAACCCCGGAATCATCGGATTCCGCAACATCAAAGAATTTGGATGGCTTAATGAGAGAAGTAACTGGAAAAAATGCCAATAAAGATGCGGAATATGCCCGTTTAATGGAAGAATTACTAGAAAAAACTCCACTAACAAATGCCCAATTCTTGGAGGCTTTCCCTAAAAAATTAGGCAACTTCAGTTTAGATGAAGCGCCATACAATGGAACGGAAAATGTAGATGCCAATACCCAGGTCATGGTTGGAAAATTTGGGAACGGCACTATTAAAATGGAAATAATTGATGCTGCCGGCAATTTTGCAACTCAGGCAATTCTTTTCCTAAAAAATTATGATCTTATGCACTTGGAATCAGACGATAATACCAAATATTCAAAAAAGGAACGTAATGGTTTATTAACATCGGGAGTTTATGTAACCAGTGTAGATGAAGCTGAATTGAAGTTTCTTTACAACAATCGGTTTTATGTAAAGTTAGAAGGCAAAGGAATGAATGTAGATGAACTTTGGGATGCCATAAAACTCGATGATTTAAAACGGTTTAAGGAATTAAATAAATAGGCTACATAACAATGGAAATCTTTACATCATTAAGTCAATCTGAAATAGCTGGTATTATTTTACAATTGGCAGTACTACCCTTTTTGATTATCGCTTTACGGCGCTGGTGGTGGGCGAAACAATCGGTGCATTGGCCTAAAATTCATGGCATAGTCATGAAAGGAATAGAATTTCGAATGCGCAGAAGCCTAGATTTTTTATACACCTATGAAGTCAATGGAATTAGCTATAAGGGACATAAACCCTTTTTCTACAATTCCCATAATACTTTCAATGTCAAGAAAGTATCCGAGCTAATGGACAATTATCCAGAAGGAAGGAAAGTTTTGGTGTACTATAATCCATCAAACCATAAAATAGCAACATTGGAACCAGGTAGAAAAGATGGTGTAAACGGTGCTTTAACAGTATTGCTTGCATTTTTTTTATTAGGATTTATATCATACAGCTATCCTAATTTAATAACTGAAATCATAGATTATTTTCAAAACGTATCCACTAATCCCTAAAACACATATATCATGAAACCACTCCTTTTAGTATCGATGCTTTTTGCCCTTCAAAGCGGCATAGCCCAAACCAAGACCGTAGTAGAGAACCACCCATTAAAAGCAATGGATTTGGTATTGTTCGCTTTTGGGATGGAGCAACCAATTACCCTAGGAACCATTGCTGATTCTGGAGAACTGAATTTGGATGTTCCAAAAGATTTGAATTTTATAAGCGATGAAGTAAAGTCAAATTTTATGTCGGATACAGCCTTCACCTTATTTTCTAAATGTGATAACAGTTATGATATACTCTCAGAAGATGAAAATGGTAAAGCAGCTAGCGGAGGCTATATTTCATTGAGCACAAAAGAGAATCCGTATTCGGGCTTGCTTTTTATGGTTACCGATGAAAATATGGTGCCTTGGATAGAAGATCCGTACTCCAATAATGCCGTTATAGGTTCCTATTTTGAATTGGTGTATATGGAATCGGATTTTAAGTATCAAGGAGAATGTACCTCCACTGTTCCCACTACGGAAAATGACAACATCGAAACGATCTATATCTATGATTTGGAATTAAAAGCGGGATTCAATTTTATAGCCTATACCATTGAAACTGTAAAGGAGCATGAAGTACCCAGTATGTACGAAGAAGGTGTTTTCGATAAAATAGTCAAGCCTACTAAAATAGCCGTTTCTTCATCACAAACAATACCTAATACCAAATGGATCGGTAAATATTTTTAAGGCAAAAAATAATGAAAACACTACAGCGAATTTTGCCAATACTACTCCTTTTTATGGGGTGCGTGGGTTTTTCCCAAACACCGGAGCAACAAAAAATGATAGATGACGCCATGAAAATGCGTGATAGTATTATGAATACTCCAGAAATGAAAGCGATGATGGAGCAGGCGAAAGAGATGGAAACCAAAAAGGAAACCAAAAAGGAAACGAGCCCTGCCGTAAGCCCTATCCCTAAGGCCGTAAAAGACGAAGATAAATATTGGAAAAATACCTTGGCCAGCGACAAGGATGACAAATTGAGGAATTGGAACCGCGGGGAGGCCGATCTTGTTTTCAACTATTTATATGATTCAAGAAATGACAAAGTGGAATATATTAAAGTTGGGGTTATTAAGGCAGATGGCACTATAGAACTGAGTCCCAAGAGCGAAGTTCCAATCTTAAAGCCCTTAAATAACTTTAAGAACAGCAATCTCTTTTTTGATATTTACGATTCAAATTCTTATCACTACACCAATGAAAATATAGGCTTTAAGCTTAATTCTTATTTAATGGTGTATCAAAATGAGCAAAGCATAGGAACCTTGACCATTGGTAATTCAGTAAAAGTCACCCTAAACTTGCTCACACCGGGAGATCTGTATTATGGTGATGAAGGGTATATATTGTCGTGGGCCTATGCAGATGAAGCCTGTGCCATTAAAGCCAATGAAACTAGAAAAGGTGATTTGAGCAATACGGGCAATCCCTTACTAGTTGAGACCAATGTTAGTTATAATCTAAATTTTAAACCGGGTTGGAACTTGGTAAAGACAGAGGTTATTGGGGAACACAAATTTCCAAATGCCCCAGAAGAGGATAGATCTCGCTATAAAAAGCATGATCATACTATGGTTACCGCGGTACCAAATGATGCCACCTATTTTTTTAGGGCAGCGGTGCAGTATTGAAATATAAGTTAGCCATAAACTCTCTTTCAAAACCAACCGGCTTTAGGAGTTTTTTAGTTTCAGATCCTTTGTGTCATAAGGAACTTGGGCGGTTCTTTATCGAAATTGTCCCCATGTAGATATCCTGTCCAGTCCATAACAGAGTTCTTCACTTTGTGGTCTTATATCGCATTTAATAGACGCCCGAAAACAAAAGTGGCTGAAATGGGCGTTTGATTCAGTTCCTAATGATCACAAAAAGCAGTGCTATACATCTTTCCATAAAAACCAAAAACTCCCCATTTGAAGGGAGTTAGAAGTGATCGCACTAGGGTTCGGACCTTGCGCTAAAGAAATTTAATAAAAAGGCAAATCTTAGGTTTCAAGAAATATCCTATGCTTATACAAAGCGTTTTGAAACGTTCCATTTTAAAAAAGGGAATAGTGTAAATGGATTGTCTATGTATATGAGGACTATCAGAGCTATGTACAACAAAGTAATTCATCAGGGCATTGTATCAGCGGACTATTATCCTTTCAAAAAATACAAGATAAAATCACAACCAACCGCAAAGCGGGCAATCAGTAAGGATAAAATCAAACGAATTCGCGATTTGGAATTAAAATCGGATAATCCGTTATTTCATGCCCGAAATTATTTTTTATGCTCTTATTTAAAGAATGAATGGTATATCATTTCTAGATATGGTTTATTTAAAGGTTGGTTCTGTTATAGACGGTCGAATTCAATATCCGAGGCAAAAAACTGCGAGGTCGGACATTAAAGTAGCAAAGCGATTAGTATCTATTTTAAACTACTATTTAGAAGGCAAGTCTAAGGATAATTTTATTTTCCCGACAATATGAGGAGCGCAAATCAAGTATCAATTTCATGATGTACAATGGGAAAGAAAGCGATACAACAAACGCTTACCGGAGATTGCCATTCTTTGTGAGATCGAAGAACGCCTGACAAGCTATGTGAGCCGACATTCAATGGCAACGAATTTAATACTGGATGAAGTACCGATAAACGCACTAAGCAAAATGCTAGGGCATAGCAAACTTCAAACAACCGAAATCTATATCAAAAACTTGCCGACACATATCATGGACGAATATCAGGAACGACTGGAGATATGATTCTTAGAGCGTAATCATTAATATATTCTGAAATGAAAATAGTGTCAACCCTAACCCATTCTACCCAATAAATTAAGGCAGGTTTGCTTTCTATGGGAATCCTAAAAATTTCTTATGCTCTAAGATTTATTCCAAGCTATCAATCACACTCCCACATGTCATCATCTGCTCTCCATAATATGGGTTGCGTATTTCCTCGTCCGCACTGATCCAAAAAGCTCCCTTATTGCTGTTGGCCATGGGGCATTTTTGAATAAATACTTTAGGTTCTACAGGCTCAATATTCATCACGATAGGTACCATATTCTGGTTCAAGACCACAAAATGGCTGCGTTGGTTCTCAAGGTCATCGTTTTCGGCAATGGCAATCAACATACGTTTGATTTTGGAAACGTGGGACTTTTCCATAGTCCCCAAATCCGATTCAGAAATAGTTTGTATTTCTTCCAAGGTAGCTTTCGCAAAAGTGGAAACACCCTGCACATTGCCATCAACAAATGCATCCTTCATTTTTAAATAGGGCGCAATACTTTTTCTGAGGCTATTTTGAGCCTCTTCGGGTATTTCCATTTTCATTTCGGTTCCCTTTGCACTGTCCTCGTTTTTGTCTTGGTTCATCATCGATTTTTTACCTTGTAATTGCGCGGCGGCATCGACCGTAAACGTTCCATTGGTTACTATTTCATCGCCATTTTGCAGGCCAGATACTACCGTAAAGGTATCGCCATTTCGATTTCCGAGGGTTACTTCCTGCATTTCAAAGACAGGTTCATTGGGGTTTGTCTTTACATACACCAAGGAGCGTTCGCCTGTCCACATTACGGCACTTGCAGGAATACTGCGTTGTGTCTTTGAACTACTGGATTTACCTTCGACTTTTCCTGTCACGAACATCCCTGGCTTAAAAATTCCTTCGTTGTTTTTGAGGTTGGCCCTAACCGTTACGGTTCGCGTCCGGGTATTCAGAACAGGGTCTATAAAGGAAACCGTGGCATCAAATTCCGTATTGGGATAGGCCTTGGTTACTACCTTTATTTTTTGCCCTTTTTTGAATTCTGAAATCTGATTTTCATAGGCATCGAATTCTGCCCAGACCGAATTTAGGTTGCTCACTTTTACAATGGGCTGTCCCTGCTTTACATAGTCGCCCTCGGATGCCATTTTTTCCGATACCGTACCTGACACCGTTGCATATATGGGGAAGTTCTCTAACACTGTTCCAGATTCCTCTATACGGTTGATTTGGTCTTCTGAAAGTTTCCATAGCTTCAATTTATTACGCACCGCGTTGTATAATGCGGGCTGCGATTCCTTGAGCGAAGCCGCTGTAATTAGTTCTTGTTGGGCCGCAACCAAGTTGGGTGCGTAAATGGTGGCCAGCAATTGTCCGTTTCGTACGTCCTGACCTTCGTAATTCACATTGAGCCGTTCAATTCTACCATCAAAGTAACTCGCTTGAATCGCGTTTTCTTCCTCGTTCATCCGTATTTTTCCCGAAAGGGAAATCGTACCCGCACTATCTGCCATTTCATTACCGACGATAGTAGTCCTGATATTGGCCAATGCCATGGCGTTTTTGGTCATTTTTATCTCGTTCATGGCCAATCCTACACCACCTGATTCTGCCGGAATCAAATCCATTCCACAGATTGGGCAGTCGCCCGGTTCGGGCCGCATTATTTGCGGATGCATGGAGCACGTCCACATTTGGGGCGATTTTTCGCCGGAATGGTCATGACTAGCCTCGTTGTTGGACATAGCATTCGTTGAGGTTGAATCTTCCGAAGAACTACCGAAAATAAGCCAACCAACAAAAAGACCTATAACCACCGCAATACCGATATACAAGATGTTCTTATTCATAATTTCTATTGTTAAATGTTTTTACCGAGTTGCGCTAGGGATTGAGGCGGCATCCTTTTTTGCGCTTTTTCTGCACAAAAAAGATATAGCCAAAAGCCCGCTCGAGCGCCCAAATCATTATTATTCAGTAGTTTCTAATCGCGTTATCATCGCTTTCATTTCTGCAATTTCCTTACGCTGTGCTTCAATAATAGCATCAGCCAATTCTTTTACTTCCGGGTCGTCCAAATCGGCCCGTTCACTTGTTAGTATGGCGATGGAGTGGTGGGGAATCATCGCTTTCATCCAAAGAACGTCCCCTATTATTGGTCTTTGCACCCTTACCAGCACCAATGCCGTAACAAAGAGCAATAAGCTTCCCAGGTAGATCGCTATGTTCCTTTTTTTATCCTTGTACATTTTAGACATCAGGGAAAGCATAATAACGGCCATGGCGGCAATGCCCAGACAGGACATATAAAAGCGGGTAAGGCTAAAATATACGTGGTCAAATTCATACGTATTCAAATACATCGTAATATACATTGCGATAAAAGAACCGACCAGCATTAGGAAGAATCTTGCGTAATTGCTTAAACCGCTATTTTCACGGTTCATTTCATTGTCTTTTTTTACGTCCTTGTTTTCCATAATTTTACTAATTAGATTGTTTTTATATGCTACTTAATTTTGCCGTCCGGAGCCTGAGGGCATTGGCTATGACCGACACGGAACTAAAACTCATGGCAAGCGCCGCGATCATAGGCGATAATAGTATTCCAAAAAATGGGAACAAAACACCTGCCGCAATGGGTACTCCTAGTGTGTTATATATCAAGGCAAAAAATAGGTTTTGCTTGATGTTTTTCATTACGGCGTGACTCAGATTTTTTGCTTTCACAATGCCTTGTAAATCTCCTTTTACGAGGGTAATCATCGCGCTCTCAATAGCCACATCGGTTCCTGTTCCCATGGCGATACCTACATCACTTTTAGCCAATGCAGGTGCATCATTGATACCATCGCCAGCCATTGCGACCACTTTCCCTTGTTCCTGTAATTTTGTTACTTCCTTGAGTTTGTCCTCCGGTAACATTCCCGCTTTAAAGTCGGCAAGGTTGAGTTCTTTGGCTACCGCTTGGGCGGTATCGTGGTTATCGCCTGTGAGCATTATCACAGCGATGCCTTTATCTTGCAATGCTGAAATGGCTTTGGCGCTTGTCTGCTTGATTTTATCCCCAATAACCACATAGCCCGACACTTGTCCATCTACAGCCAAATAAGAAACTGTTTTGCCCTGTTTTTGAAACGATTGTGCCTCGGCTTTCATTTCTGAAGAAATAGAGGCTTTTGCATAGTCCATCATTTTGGTATTTCCTAAAGCTAGTTTTTTACCGTCAACGGTTCCTTCAACACCTTTACCGGTTACTGCACTAAAGTTTTCGGTTTTTGAGATTTCGATTTTTTGTTCTTTACCGTATTTCACGGTAGCTTCTGCCAGCGGATGTTCGCTAGAACTGTTTAGGGATGCGATGAAGTGTAGTATTTCAGCTTCAGAAAAGTTTGAACCAAATACACCTATTTTTTCTACCGTTGGTTTTCCTTCGGTAATCGTTCCTGTTTTATCAATAATTAAAGTATCTACTTTGTCCAAT
>Ga0306871_1000781_pt1 | contig 11834 bp, 8 predicted proteins | sample AntRauMeHopE1497_FD_190447 | JGI IMG/M metagenome (GOLD analysis project Ga0306871, IMG submission 190447) | Saline lake microbial communities from Rauer Islands, Antarctica - Metagenome Hop E1 #497 (v2) (version 2) | ecosystem: Environmental > Aquatic > Non-marine Saline and Alkaline > Saline ... | reverse complement strand
CTCAATTGGAAGTTCACCGGTGACGAACAGCTTGCCAATATCAATCACGTCCTGGTAGTTCGCAGACCACACAGTTTTGCTGAGCGATACCGGGTCCAGGTGATGTATATGTGTCCCTACGTTGCCTGCCGGGTGAACGCCTTCACACTGATTGACTTCAATGGCATCAGACTTGGGCACCGCTATGTTTGAGCCAGGCTTACCCGTCACAAAAACCTTGCCGGTGGTCAGCTTGGCAATAATGCTCAGGCCGTTTTCAAAGGCCTTGCTGTTCTCGGCAATAATAACGGTAGGATCCGCGGCCAGCGGGTTGGTGTCCATCACCGACACGAAGATTGAATGAGGCGCGGAGTCAATGGCCGGCACCTTGCTGTACGGGCGCGTAACAAAAGCCGCCCACAAGCCTGATTCCACCAAGTTGTCCACAACCTGCTGGCGTTCCAGGCCGGCAATGTCCGCATCGCTGTAACGCGCGAAAGTTTCCGCATCGTTGCCATCAATTTCAATGACAATCGATTGGAAAACCCGACGGTCACCACGGTTGATTTCTTTCACCACGCCCGCTGCCGGTGAGGTGTAACGAACGCCTTCGGTCTTCTTATCCGTAAACAGCAGCGTACCGCGTTTAACGCGATCCCCTTCTTTCACAACCATCGTCGGCTTCATGCCGTTGTAGTCAAAACCGACAAGTGCCACGTGGCGAATCGGTTTACCGTCGGTGATGGTCTGTTCGGGGGCGCCGCTGATGGGGAGATCCAGACCTTTTGTGATCTTTATCATTAGCCTCATCCAATCATCAGAAACTATTCGATGTATTTACCACGCCAGACGCATTACCTCGAACTCCCTGCACAGACATTACGTAAGCACAGACCAGTGGCAGAGAAAGGATTAGAAGCGGGCGTCAGGCATATCCAAAATCGCACCAATTATAAAGAGTCGGAGCCGATATTTCCACAGCAAAGACCCACCAGTTTGTTGCTTCAGGTAAAGTGTACGTGTTTATGCAACGCCAGAAAAAAGCCCCGACAGAAAAAACTGAAGGGGCCTTTATTCACTCATCCGGCACTGGCCCAAGATCCAGCATAACCCGCTCAGTCGCGGGTACGCTTGGGGAAAACCGGATAGTTAACGCCAGCCATCTGGCTAACAACCCTAATAACTTGCGCACTGTAGCCGAATTCGTTGTCATACCAAACGTACAGAATCAGGCGCTTGCCCGCGGCAATCGTAGCTTGGGCATCAACAATACCGGCATGGCGCGAGCCAACAAAATCGGTAGAAACCACTTCTGTGGAATTTACATAGTCGATCTGTTTTTGCAGTTCGGAGTGAAGCGCTATGTCGCGCAGGTATTCATTAACGCTTTCTACATCCACGTCTTTTTTCAGATTCAGGTTTAGAATCGCCATGGAAACGTTAGGCGTGGGCACACGAATGGCGTTGCCCGTCAGCTTGCCTTTCAGTTCTGGCAGCGCTTTCGACACAGCCTTTGCTGCGCCTGTTTCGGTAATTACCATGTTCAGCGGCGCACTGCGGCCACGGCGGCTGCCTTTGTGGTAATTGTCGATCAAATTCTGGTCATTGGTGTATGAGTGAACCGTTTCTACGTGGCCATCTTCAATACCGTATTCGTCGTAAATAGCCTTCAACACCGGGGTAATAGCGTTGGTGGTACAAGAGGCAGCCGACAGAATTTTGTCGTCGTCGGTAATCCAGTCGTTATTGATGCCGTAAACGATGTTCTTGATATCGCCTTTACCTGGAGCTGTCAGCATGACGCGGCTGACGCCTTTGGACTTCAGGTGCAGGCCCAAGCCTTCTTCATCGCGCCACATGCCGGTGTTATCAATCACGATAGCATTATTGATGCCGTACTGGGTGTAATCCACCTGGTCTGGCCCGGCGGAGTAAATCACTTTGATGAAGTTGCCGTTGGCGATCAGCGCGGAGTTTTCTGCGTCGACGCGGATTGTGCCATTAAAGGGGCCGTGCACGGAGTCGCGGCGCAGCAGGCTGGCACGCTTTTCCAGATCGTTTTCAGCACCGCCATGACGCACAACAATGGCACGCAGGCGCAAATTGTTACCACCGCCGGCTTTTTCAATCAGAATGCGGGCCAGCAGGCGGCCGATACGGCCAAAACCGTAAAGAACTATGTCTTTGGTGTCGTTCTGGGCATCTTCTTCCGACTGGGAAGCGTACAAACCCGCAATAGATCCGATCTCCTGCGCAAGAAACTCGTTCAAATCGCCACCGTTAGCACGGAATTTGACCGCCAGTTTCCCAATATCTACGTGGCCGCGGCCCAGTTCCATGACGTCCATAGCCTGAAGGATGGGCAGGGTGTCGTGTACCGACAGCTCGCTGTCTTCTACCTGGCGCACATAGCGGTGGGAACGAATAATATTGATCACCGACTGATTAATCACCGAACGGCCGTAAACCGAGGTCACAACATTGTTGCGGCGGTACAGGCGTCCGATTAGCGGGATCATGGCTTCGGCTGTGGATTCGCGATCTGTCCAGTTCGACAGGTGCTGTTGGATCTGTTCGTGGCTCACGGTTTAAGACCTCTGGATTGAAACATTGTGGGCGGGAAAAGTAGACACAGAAAAAATTGGGTGAAGTATTATCCAATTTAACGCCGCCTACGGCAAATCCAACGCCTGTTTTTACAGCCACTCGACCCCTCACTCACTGCAGCGGTAGAATAGCCAGCCTATTTAATGGCTCTCGAATTCGAAAAAGGCAATGTTCCTAATATGACCAGCACCACCCTGTTTGCCCCTGAGTTTCCAAAAAAGCCTGCCGATCATCGTGTCTGGAGTCAGCTTCATGGCAGCAGTGACGCTCTGGCCATCAGTGAAAGCGCCCGCAGCCATAAGGGGCTGACCCTCGTCATAACCCGAAGCACCGCCGATGCGATACGCCTGGAACAGGCAATGCGATTTTTCCTCGGTCTGGCACCGGAAGAAGACGGCCCTGCCATAAGCGCAGATGGTCTGGAATTACTGTCGCTGCCAGACTGGGAAACCCTGCCTTACGACCAGTTTTCGCCCCATCAGGACATTATTTCACGCCGCATTCGCACCCTGCACCGCTTGCCGTCTACCGCACACGGCGTACTTGTGGTGCCTGCGCGTACCCTGATGCATCGGTTACCGCCGGTAAACTACCTGCAGGGCAACACCCTGCTGTTAGAAGTAGGCCAGTCGCTGGACATCAACAGCTGGCGTTTACAGCTTGAAGCGGCCGGCTACCGCTATGCTGACAACGTTTACGAACACGGTGAATACGCGGTGCGCGGCGCCATTCTGGATATTTTTCCCATGGGCGCCAGCCAGCCCTACCGCATTGATTTGTTCGACAACGAGATTGAAACCCTGCGCACCTTTGACCCGGACACACAACGTTCGGTGGACCGCATCCAGCAGGTGGAACTGCTGCCGGCATTTGAGTTCCCCTGGGACAAAGAAGCCCGTTCGGCGTTTCGCGGGCGCTGGTTCGAGCAATTTCCCAGCGCCGACAAAAGCGCGCCTGTGTATCAGGACGTCAGCCAAGGCATCACGTCACCGGGCATCGAGTATTATTTGCCCCTGTTTTTTGACGCCACCGCCACACTTTTTGATTACCTGCCGGCCAGCACCCGCGTGTTTACCGCTGATGGCCTGAACGAGTCGGTGCAGCAATTCGACAGTGAAACCCGCAACCGTTATGAAGAGCGCCGCCACGACCGCGTGCGGCCAATCATGCCGCCTACGCAGCTGTTCTTGCAGCAGGACGAGCTGTTCGGGCTGCTCAAGCAATTCCCGCGAGTAACCACACGAACAGCCACCGACGACGGCAACGGCAGCGTGAACTGCGCCGCCGGCGAACTGCCAGACATCGCTATGGACGGGCGCGCAGCAGACCCTGCCGGACGCTTAAAACGGTTCATTACCGAATTCGACGGTCGCATTCTAATTTGTGCCGAGTCGTCTGGCCGGCGCGAAGCGCTGATCGAGAATCTGGCCCAACAATCCCTGCAACTTCAGGCGTTGGACGGCTGGCAAAGTTTTCTGGATAGCCCAAAATGCAGCCTGGGCATTACCATCGCGCCTATGGAGCAGGGCTTGGTGCTGCCAGACCGGCAACTGGCGCTGATCACCGAAACGGCTCTCTTCGGTGATCGGGTGCTGCAGCGCAGGCGCCGGGAAAAGCCCACTGAGCTGAACGACGACGGCTACCGTGACCTTTCGGAACTGCGTATTGGCTCGCCGGTGGTGCACATTGACCACGGTGTAGGCCGCTATCAGGGTTTGGAAACCATCACCGTAGAAGGGGAAGCCAGCGAGTTTCTGATGCTGGGATACGCTGGCAGCTCCAAGCTGTATGTTCCTGTGTCCAGCCTGCATCTGATTTCACGTTACGCCGGCAGCGACACCGAACACGCGCCGCTGCACAAGCTGGGCACCGATCGCTGGAACAACGCCAAGAAAAAAGCGCTGGAGAAAATCCGCGACACCGCCGCTGAATTGCTAGACGTGTATGCTCGCCGTGAAGCCCGCAAAGGCTTCAGTTTCGAGAACCCGCAGGAAGCCTACCGCACCTTTGCAGCGGGCTTCCCGTTCGAGGAAACACCGGATCAGGAAGTGGCCATTATGGCGGTGCTGGAAGATATGACCAGCGAACGCCCGATGGATCGTTTGATTTGCGGCGATGTGGGCTTTGGCAAAACCGAAGTGGCCATGCGCGCCGCGTTTGTGGCGACCTGGTCTGGAAAACAAGTGGCGGTGCTGGTGCCCACTACCTTGCTGGCGCAGCAACATTACGAATCTTTCCGCGACCGCTTCTCGGATACCGCCGTTAATGTTGAGCTGCTCAGCCGCTTCCGCACCGGCAGCCAGACCAATAAAGCGCTGGAGGCCATGGAAAATGGCAAAGCCGACATTGTTATTGGTACCCACAAACTGCTGCAGGGCGACATTCGGTTCAAGAATCTGGGCTTGGTGATTATTGATGAAGAACACCGCTTTGGCGTACAGCAGAAAGAAAAGTTAAAGGCGCTGCGGGCCGAAGTCGACATGCTTAACCTGACCGCCACGCCTATTCCCCGCACCCTGAATATGGCCATGGGCCATCTGCGCGATTTATCTATTATCGCAACGCCCCCAGCGCGGCGGCTGTCGGTAAAAACCTTTGTGCGCCAGCGCGACGAGCCCATGGTGAAAGAAGCGATTTTGCGGGAAATCCTGCGTGGCGGTCAGGTGTACTTTCTGCACAATAACGTGACCAGCATCGAAAAAACCGCGGCAGACCTGCGCCAACTCATTCCCGAAGCCCGCGTTGGCGTGGCCCACGGCCAGATGCGCGAACGCGATCTGGAACAGATCATGAAAGACTTTTATCACAAGCGCTTCAACGTACTGGTGTGTACCACCATCATTGAAACCGGCATAGACGTACCCACCGCCAACACCATTATTATCGAGCGCGCAGACAAATTCGGCTTGGCCCAGCTGCACCAGTTACGGGGCCGCGTGGGCCGATCCCACCACCAGGCATACGCCTACCTGCTGACGCCACCGCCGAAAGCCATCAGTTCCGATGCAAAAAAGCGCCTTGAGGCTATTTCTGAAGCCCAGGATCTGGGCGCCGGTTTTCTGTTGGCCACACAAGACCTGGAAATCCGCGGCGCCGGCGAACTGCTGGGCGAGGAACAGAGCGGGCAAATCGAAAGCATTGGTTTTACCCTTTACATGCAACTGCTGGACGAAGCGGTAAAGGCCATTCGCGAGGGCCGCACACCTAACGCCGAGCTGCCACTGAGCCACGGCACCGAGATGAATTTGCGCATTCCAGCGCTGATTCCCGACGATTACCTGCCAGATGTGCATAACCGGTTGATGCTGTACAAACGCATTGCCAGCGTTTCAAATGACGAGCAATTAAAAGAACTTCAGGTAGAAATGATTGACCGCTTCGGATTGCTGCCGCAACCTGCTAAAAATCTTATGCTTCAGGCCTCGCTGCGGATGCGCGCCGAGGCCTTGGGAGTCGTCAAAGTAGACGCTGGCAAGGAATGGGCGCGACTGGAGTTTGGCAACAGCACCAGCGTAGACCCGCTGGTGCTGATTAAGAAAATGCAATCCGACCCCGGCGAGTATCGCCTGGACGGCGCCAACAGTTTCCGTTTCCGGCTGAACGACACCTCAACCGGTGGTAAGCTTGACGGCATTGCCGCTATGTTCGATGAACTGGCACCGGCCAAAGCCTCAGGCCGGCCCCGATGACTGTTGGAGAAACTGACTTGCGTAAACACCCGGATTCACCTTTTACGATGGCCGTGCTAATTGTTTTCACGCTGATAGTGGGCGCGCCTCTGGCCCAGGCCAGCGACCGGTATCGTGCGGAGTTTGTGATTCTGGAACGCATTATTGCGCCCGAAAATCTGGTCGAGAATATGAGCGGGCAGACGGTCACCCCCACGCCGCTTATTAACAAGGCGCTTTGGGTAACACCAGAGGGCGGTGGACCTCGCAGCTCACTGAACCAGGTCAGTGGCCTGTATCTGGACAGCGCCGCCGCACGGCTGGCCAACAGCGGCCGTTTCCGAATTCTGGCCAAAGCCGGATGGCTCGAAGATTTTCCGCAGAATTACGGTGGCGAACGCCTGGCGGTAGCCGTTGGCGACTGGTTGCCGCAGGCAAGGCAGCGCGACGTGGAAGGTTATATAAAAATCGATCGCAAACGCTTTTTGCATGTGGAAGCGCATTTGAACCACTGGCAAGATGCCGCCTCGGCGGCGCAGCCCGGCGCTCAGGCTGAACCGCAGCTGCTGACCTGGATTCGTGAAACCCGCCGCATGCGCAGCAGCGAAATCCATTTTCTGGACTCCCCCACCATCGGCGTGCTGGTCTATTTTGCGAAAATAGAGGACTGAACCAACCAACTGCCACGAATGGAGCCAACCGGGATTTTAGCAGCGTCGTTCACGCTACGGCTGTTTAGGGTCCGGGCGGCCACTGCGGGCCCTTTCAGTATCTTCCGCAACCCGGTCCTGGGCGCCTTCGAGGTTGCCGGTGCCGCCGGATTGACTGTCATCTGAATCGCTGGCGCTGTTAGCAGCCGCGCCCTCGCTGCTGCCTTCATGATCATCTCGCAGAGTGCGCTCACCGGCCTCACTGCTGGCGTGATCGCCGTCTTGGCTAAGACCCTGGTCACGATCCGGATTTTGCCCCAGATGCTTCAGCTTAATGCTATCTGCTACGTGAAGCGTCTGGGTCGGAAACGCTACTTCGGCGCCGTGGCCAGTAATAATGTCGCTGATTTTCAGCAGCACGTCCTGCTTCACTTCGTGATACTTCACCCATTCGCGGGTTTTTGTAAAGGTGTACACCATGATGTCCAGCGTGGAATTGCTGAACGCCAGAAAATTCACGATCAGAGTCTGGCTGAGTTCAATTTCGTCGTGGTTTTTCAGCATCGCGCGTATGTCGCTAACAATATCCTGTATGCGATCTATATCGTCATAACGCACACCGATGGTTTCACTGATTCTGCGGTGAGACATGCGCGACGGGTTTTCGACCGCAATGGTGGTAAACGTAGCGTTGGGTACGTAAAGCGGGCGTTTGTCAAACGTACGGATGGTGCACATACGCCAGCCAATCTGCTCTACCGTGCCCTCAATATTACGATCTGGCGAGCGTATCCAGTCGCCTACTTTGAACGGGCGGTCGAGATGAATAATAAAACCGCCAAAAAAGTTGGCCAGCAGGTCTTTGGCGGCAAAACCGATGGCGATACCACCCACACCGCCAAACGCCAGTACACCGGAAATACTGAAACCCAGGGTTTGCAGGCCAATCAGAGCCGCGGTAATGATCACCACCAGCCGCGAAAGCTTACTGATGGCGTTGACGGTGGTGAAATCCATCGGCTTTTTCATTTTGATCGGCGACACAACCACATGCTCAATCTGTTTGATCAGGCCCAGCAGCGCCCACACAACAACCCAGATGAAGCCAACGTCCAGCAGCGAATCGTTTGCCTTGAAAACGTCAGCCTCGGAATAATAATGGGCTATTTCTGCCGCCCAATAGACGCCCTGCAACCACACAAACGCCACCAGCGGCAGGCGAACAGCGTGCAGTAGGGCGTCGTCCCAGATATTTTTGGTTTGAGAAAATCTGTGCTCCAAAGCGCTGATCACGCGGTTAGCAATGTACGCAACGAGGGCTGTACCAAACACCAGAGCAAAAATAATCACCCCTGCCCGCCAGCCGGAAGACAACAGCTCGAAGCCCTCAATCCAGCCATTTAGTATAATGATGCCTTCCTTAATCATGGGAACCCTCAAATTCAGAATCAAAGAACGCGTTCACGTTGCTGCCCCAGTCGTCTTTCTAAAAAATTGCACGCTAGAAAAATGTTTCTTTATAAACAGTTACTGACGGATCATTACCGGCATTCCTGGCTGTAATCTGGCAAACAGCGCCACTAGGTCCTTATTGCGCATGCGCACACAGCCGTGGGACAACGGAGTGCCCATCGGTTCGGTGTCAGGAGTGCCGTGAATGTATATGAAGCGGCGAAAAGTATCGACCCCAGGGCCGCGATTCACGCCCCACTGCCGGCCACACAGCCAAACAATGCGAGACAATATCCAGTCACGCTCGGGGTGGGCCAGGGCAAGTTCAGGGCTGTAGATTTCGCCGGTCGGGCGGCGGCCACGGAACACACTGTTCAGAGGTTGCCCCACGCCAATCATGGCGCGAATGTAGTGCTGCCCCCGGGGCGTGCAACCACTGCCGTCGAGTTCTCCGGCGCCGTTGCGCGCCGTGGATACCAAATAATCACCTACGCACGCGGATAATTCGTCAAACAGTTGTAGACGCTGGCGGGCAATATCAATAATCAGATGGCTGACAGCCGAAGCGCCGATAACCACAATAGGCTCCGTTCAGGCTTGGTGGCGGCACTGACCGATTAAGACACCGCCAGTGATTCCTGGCAACAAGGCATAGGCGTCAGCATTGGGTCTTTCGCCTGCATGCCGGCTGCCAAAAACGGCACCAATCGCGCAGCAATTTCTTGCACGCTGGTTTCAACGCCCATTTTATTGGACAGAATATCACGTAACGCTTCGTTACTGGACATGGTGAATGCGGTAGCGCCAAGCATAAACTGAATGCGCCAGTAACGATCGACCGCAGACAGCTCTGGCGTGGCTTCTTTTAACAGACCCATGAAACGGCTAAAGGGCTCGCTGTATTCCTGCTCCAGAAATTTCCGCAAGTGCCCCTGCGACTGGGTGTAAGCCAGGCCCAGAAGCCGCATGAAGATCGCAATGCCGCGCTCGCTGCGCTGCGGCATTCGCACCGCGCTTTCAGTCAGGGCCCTTAGGGTCTGATTTAACGTTGGTGCTTTGCCATCGCAGCTTTTTTCCAGATCGTCAAACGCAGCTTGGGCTGTGGCCGAAAAAGGCGTTAAAAAGCGGGCAAAAACTGCTTGTATGAGGGATTTTTTGGAGCCAAAATGATAGTTTACAGCAGCAAGATTCACTTTTGCCCGACTGGTGATCATCCGCAAGGATGTTTCAGCAAATCCGCGGTCGGCGAACAATTCTTCCGCTGCGTCCAAAATGCGATCTACAGTATCTGATTGCGCCATTGTAAATCCTGATTCCATTAATAAACATATGTTTTAAACATACGTTTGAAAAATCAGCTTGTCAAGTTAGCGCTATCCTCCGCCAAGCCTTGGTCCAGACCCTGTTGACGGCCATCCAAAAACGCCTGTTGAAGCCTTTGGTAAGCTTTGTCTGCTTCCACTAGATAAAATAGATACAAGCGCACGTATTTACGCTCGGTTAATTGTTTCACCAGTGTGTGTTTCTCTGATGCTTCCCGTAATTGCGAAAAGCTGTGGCTTGCCAGTGCAGGGTTGAACGCTGCCATGCGCTCGCACTGCCACACCAGCCCATCGCTGCCTTCTAAATGCGCAACATGACGCCTGGCGTCACGCAGCATTTGCCGGCGCTGCTGTATGAGCTCCCGATGTGACGCGCGTGAGCTGAATACCCTGCGCACCGGAGGCAGGGCCAGCAGCAGCGTTGTAACAAACGCACCAAAACCCGTACCGCCCAGCCAAGCCGGTAATACGCCAAGCACCCCGCCAACGAACAATACAGCGGCTATAACTGCCGCCAGCAACCATAAATCCCGGCGCTTTCGCGCAGCAGAAATCCGCGCGTTATCCGGCCATGCTTCCATCGCCAGCAAGCCGTAATCCGCCAATAGCACCCGGTCGCATTGGCGCATCATCAATCGCAGCTGGCGCTGGCGATTAGCGGCTTTATCACGGTTACCGCCAGAGGAAGCATCGCGGCCGTCCGAAGCGTTGGCCGCCATTGCGTCCGACGGCTGCTTGGCGCTTTCATTTGGGCCGGTGGACGGTTGAGTGTTGTTTTGGGTGCCCTGGCCAGCAACCGCCACAGCCTTGTCCACCACGGCCTGCGCCGGGTCTGCGGCCCTGCCTTGGCGCAATACTGCGGGCGCTGCGGCTGACAACGCCGTTGCAGGTGCCTGTCGCGCCTGGGTGCCAGTATTCTGGGCCATAGGCAATTCCGCCTGAAAGTGTATGAACTTATTCATATTAACGGCACCGGCGGAAGAATCTTGAGGTGCGCGTTGTTCCACTGGCGTCATCTGGTTATTCTGGCCCACCGTATGCTAAGCCATCCTTTCAACCGCACGAGGCGTTCCCCATGTTTACAGGCATTGTTCAGGGCATTGCGACCATTGAAGACGTTATCACCGCGCCCGGGCTAAGTACGTTTGCCATTGCCTTGCCGACGGGCAAAGCCGAAGGTGTGACCATTGGCGCCTCAGTCGCCATCAACGGAACCTGCATGACGGTAACCCGTCAGCAAGGCAACGTACTGTATTTTGACGCCATGCAGGAAACCCTGCGACTAACAACACTGGGCGACCTGATGGCTGGCAGCCGGGTGAACTACGAACGCGCGGCGCGCATTGGCGATGAAATCGGCGGGCACTTGCTGTCTGGCCACATTCATACTGCGGCGCAGATTGTTGATATTGTGCGCAGCGAAAACAACGTCAGCCTGTGGTTTGAAGTTCCGGTAGCCTGGGCCCACTATGTATTTGCCAAGGGCTACATTGCCATTAACGGCGCCAGCCTGACCATTGGCGAAGTGCAGGAAAACCGCTTCAACGTGCATCTGATTCCGGAAACCCTGCGCGCCACGGTATTTGGTGAAGCCAGCGTGGGCCAAAGCGTGAATATCGAAATCGACAGCCAAACCCAAACCATTGTCGACACCCTGGCCCGCCTGGGTTACGACCGCCCTGCGGTGTAATCGGGAACGGTAACCAGCAGGCACGAATGACTGGTTTAACGGCTAGCTTCAAGCACTACAAATTTGGGGTTGGCGTCCAGCTGACGCACCTGGGGAAAAAAGCGGCCAAGGCTGCGGTGATATCCCAGATGCCGGTTGCCCACCAGCAACAGTCGTCCGCCGGGGCGGAGGTAGCGGCGGGCGGCGGCAAACAGCGCCAGGGCGATATGGTCACCCACTACCCCACCCTCGTGAAACGGCGGATTCAGCAGTATCAGGTCGAACTCGCCTTCGTCTGCAGAAATGCCGTCGGCATGACGGAAAGAAAATGTGCTCCGGGGGAATTCGCGGGCCGCGTTGGCAGCCGCACTGATCACTGCCTGGCTGGAAACATCGCTGAAAGTCAGCTCAAGGTGGCTGTTAACCGCAAGCGCTGCCAGGCCAAGTACGCCGTTGCCACAGGCCAGATCTAACACCCGCGCGCCGG
>Ga0306871_1000775_pt1 | contig 11894 bp, 13 predicted proteins | sample AntRauMeHopE1497_FD_190447 | JGI IMG/M metagenome (GOLD analysis project Ga0306871, IMG submission 190447) | Saline lake microbial communities from Rauer Islands, Antarctica - Metagenome Hop E1 #497 (v2) (version 2) | ecosystem: Environmental > Aquatic > Non-marine Saline and Alkaline > Saline ... | reverse complement strand
AACCTGAATAATATTCTTTGCTAAATCAATACCGATTACATTACAATTTTTCATTATATGGGCTCCTTATTTGGTTGACGACACCACCTTAGCTAACTAGGACGGTGGAGTCCATACATCGGCTAGTCAGAACGAGTTTTCAATATAGACATTAACGAATGCGAGAAATGCCAACAACACAATGTAAGCATCATCGCTTGTATCGTAGACAGATTACCTGCTAGATCCACGTTATCCAAAAAATACTGAAGCATTTAGATAAAAAATACCCAACGACTACACAAGCAACGTTGTTACCACCCTTGCGGGCGCCACCTGACGAGGAGCATGACTTCACTATTCAACACGATTTTAATTTTGGAGCATAGATACTGAGTCAATATACAATACAAAGTAATATACTATTTAATGGTATGACATCCTGCACTCAACTACCCATATTGCTGTACCAAAGACCTAAGAAGTTCAAACGCTGAAACCTTTCCCATTAGCAAAAACGGCTAAATCATCTTCGCAAAAACCATCTAACGACTCTAAAAGCCAGCTGTAACGAAGGGTAGCATATAGCCTTAATTCCACTTAACCCCTGGTTCAATCCTTGCCCAAACACGTACGCGGCAAGCCGAATGTACACAAGCTTACTGCGATGAAAAAAATTGAAGACGCACACACCGTTGAAGAAGCGATGACATGGTTTTCAAAAGAAGAGAAAATGATGATGCTAAGCGATATCAGTATATTTAATGCATTAACAGCGGTAGAACATAGCCAACTTAATGTATCTTAAATCGCATGTGCACCTTTGCCGTTACGCTTTCAGTTAAGAGCATAGGTCGATGGGTGTATGCGATTACCATTACGTGTACTCGCTTTGTAAATCTCTATATTACGTTGCTGCAGAAATTCAGCACCAATAAAAAGACCGTGCTTATAGTCAGCAATCATTTCGGCGTGTGTACTGCCTAGCGTCTTGGTTTGTAACTTTTGTTGTGGTCTTAATTCAATAATATTAACACCGCTCGGTGGGCGTTTAATGAAGCGCTCAGCCTTGGCATACGCTAAGTTGTGTTGGCTCATAATATCGATAACACGCGGGCACCGGCCATGAAAACATACAAATTGCCTAAGTCTATGGACATTACGAGCATTTTGTTGCGCCGATGCTGTCGTTCTAATCGTTATGATGTTTTTCGCTCCTAGGTCATATGCTTGTTGCACGGGAACTGGCGCCGTCACCCCTCCATCCACCAACGTGTTAGATTGGTATAAATATGGAATAGCACTAGAATACTTCAGCGATTGAAGCCAACCATCTACAGTTGGATCCATCATCGTTGTTTTAAACATTTTTGTATTTGAGGCAGAAAAACGCACTATTCGATTTTTGGAGTTGACAGCGGCCTTACCTTCATCAAAATAAAATAGTTTTTCTCTTGTTTGCGTAAAGTACCAGTCCAAATCCATAGCGTTCTTTTTTCTTAATGCACGCCAAGGGGAAAAGAAGCTACGAAGATTGGTCAATAAAGAAATGAGTGAATAAGCGTACCCCTGCTGGTTACTAATATAACTTGCTAGGTTTTGAGCCCCTGCCGATGTACCCACTAAAATGCCGAAAGGATTAAACCCTGCCATCAGCCACACATCGAGTATGCCTGCAGTAAAAACACCTTTTTGACCGCCCCCTTCTACAACAAGCGCTAATTCGGGGTTGGGCTCACTTTTGTTTGCGAAATCGAACATTCATGAATATTCCCTCTAATTATTATTCCTTTATTATATTTGCAAACCAACATGCTTATGTCTAACGAAAAAAATCGATATCATCAATAGGAAAAAGTAGTTAGAACGATACTTTAATGTGTGGTTATATTGCGCGGTCGTAAATATGAAATTAAGGCTAATTATGAGTTTGACAATAGTATTACTAATTATCGGCTTCATTGGTGTTTCCCTTGGTGTGATGTTGTCTGTGATGGGGCATTCACACTGTAAGCTTGACCATCATGTTTAGTGATAGCAGGGGGAGCAGTATGCTAAATCACCAACCCCGCTTCTTCGCGCTCAATCGTTGATTCTGGGGTTCTGGGGACATTCCCTCCTCATGAAACACTTATGGCTACAGCCTACGCTTCATGATACCTTCAGAGGCAGAGTTCACGGCCCGCATCTTCGTGCGGCACTGACATAAGGCCAATCAAATGGGAAGAGGCGCCGGACACCACCATCGAGATCCGGAAACGGTGATCTAACGACTAAGGTTAGATCGTGCTTGCCACGATCCGATAAATGGATAAATGGGGTCAGACTGTTTCAAACACGACAGATACTGCAGTAAGCGCTCTGGTGACCCAGTTAATTGCCCCGCAGAAGCAAGGTGTGGAGCGGCAATTGGGCCAGTAAGGTTAAGACCAATTGTGATTGAAACAGACATAAACTTCCTTATTGTAAATTTGGTGAGACTTGATGTGCTGTTGGTAGCTCATCCTGACCCATCGACCTATACTTAGCAACGTCGTAGACCACAACCGCAGGGCGCTAGCTTTAAATTGGTTAATCTGCTATTCGTTCTAGCATGTGTATATTGTTAATGCACTGTTTAATTAACTGAACGCCCAGTCAACTTTATTATGATGTTTTCTTTTGCTATGGACTCATTATATGCAGTCTCTATAACGGTGTAACCGCATAACCATCTAGGCGCCTTGAATTTTCGAGCATCAAAATTGCACGCATGAGTGAGCCTGTCAAAAATAGTTCTATCTTTTGAAAGGGTATTTAGCACATTTCTTAGACTCGTATTGCCAGCGACCAGTAAACTAATACCTGTAATTAGTAGAACACAGTGGGTCGATAGCATCACTATCAATTAGTTAGTTCAAAAATCAAGCTTAATATATCTATGCGACAAAACATGTCGCTTCCTCATATTGCACTACCCGGCTCACTTAATGATTAATTCAAGTTTGATTAATATATATCGAAGGCACTTGATTTAATTAACACCGGTCCCTGTGTGTCATTTTTGCACCTTAATAAGTTGGAGTTTATCCTTTATTGAAGCCCCGCTGATTCAACCACAACACTACTAACGGCATTGTCAACTTATCGAATTAAGATGATAAGAACAAATTTTCGGTAGCTCATGCCAAATTCTGGACGCAACTAACCCTAGTCCATTCACTAAATGCTCGTTCACGCAGTATCCTGTCATTATCGGCTTGCATTTTATGGCGGCCAAGCTTAAACAGATTATTTACAATGCCATGATACGCTAAAAATCGTTGTGCTTGGCCTTGGGATGTAAACCGCCGCATTTGCCGTTCTTGTTGTCTACTCGGCTGGTGAGACAATTCACAGCGATTGTTTTCGTATTGTTGGGTTGAATGATCCACGCTGGGCATAATTTCCCTTCTCGCAGCCGAATAACTGCGCAATTTATCGGCTCCATTCTAATAATGGTAACGACAAGAAAGGATGATGATTGAACTGTCTTTGACGGCATAAACTAAACGATTTGTATCGTCAATTCGACGCGACCAAAAACCAGTTAAATTTTCTTTTAAAGGCTCTGGTTTACCAATGCCATCAAAGGGTGAACGCTTAGCGTCTAGTATAAGTTTATTAATACGCTTGAGCGTTTTCTTATCTTGGGTTTGCCAATACAAATAATCTTTCCAGGATTCATCAGTCCATGACAATAACCTTTTACTCATCAATCAACTCCCTTTGAATGTTCTCACCTGCTTTATATTGTGCGATAGATTTAGCTAAGTGAGCCGCATTTTGGGGTGATTTGAGTAAGTAAACGGTTTCCATCAAACTGTTATAATAATCAAGTGACATTACAACAGCATCCTCCGCATCTCTTCGTGTAATAACCGTAGTATCTGCGTCATTAACGACTGTGTCCAAAACCGCCTTTAAACCGTTTCGAGCATCTGTAAAAGATACAATTCTCATTAAGCCTCCTCATGTACAATATATAAGACAAGTATATATTAAAATCACAAAGTTGTACAAGATAAAGTACAAGTCAATGCCAACTGAAAGCTATCGCTGTATTGGTCTCAGGTTTAGCCCAGATGCTAAACATAAACCTGCACTAACAGGCCGTTGGATACCTTTAAATTAAAGCAAATTCAGCCCTTGTTGCATACAACAGGGTAGTGGTTTATTCTTTTCATATTCTATTTTTCCTATTCTAATTCCAGTTTTGAGGTCCCGATCTTATGCAGCGTTGTTCCATGCTTTTGTCCACGTCTTTATCTGCTTTGTTGTTTTGCTTCGCCGGCTTGTTTTTTCATGTCCATGCACATGCCCAGGACGCGTCGACTGCTGTTTCATGGGAGGCGCTTTGCGCTGTCTCGGTGTGTCGTGGCACCGGTCATGACGGCGTGTTTGCGGCGCGCTTCTTGCCGGACGGAAAGCAATTAGCCATATGTACCGTCGCCTAGACGCCTGGATGGACCGCTGGCTCAAACATCCGGATCGCACCATATCCCAAGGGCCTCATCATGTAAAATACCCTGCAAACATCGCAACAGGAGACTAATATGGGCTTTTTGAATATTTTCGAAAAAGACAGTGACGGCAAACAAAAGCGGATTGAGCACCGCGGTAAATATGCGCGTCTCAGTCGCACCGGTGGTGTTTCCTTGCGTATACAGGCGAAAGTTGCGGGTGTTTCGGTTACTGCCAATACCATGCAAGGTGTGCGTGTTTCAAAACGTATCGCAAAAAATACACGCATTGCCATGCAAAATGGTCGTTTTGTCCTTCAAGGCCATTATGACAGCGGTCCTGCACGTTTAAATATCTCTAAAACCGGTGCAACAGTATCATCGCGTAATGCATTGGGCGCCTTTAACTGGGTGAAGCCCAATCGTTCCTCCGTCAAAATTGCCGGCATACAGATACGCGGTAAGAATGCAGCGGGCATTCAAGTGGTCTATATGTTGTTTTCAGCGGTGTTCTATAGCATAAAGTTTTTAGGGCAGGCGCTTATTCAAGCGTTTGCATTAACGATGGCGATACCCTCTGGATTTAACGCCCTAAAACAGCGTGTTAATGACGCACAATTTGCCCGACGTTTAATCAAAGCAAGGGTGTTATTGCAGCCTAGTATCAGCAATTGGCAGTCAACAGAACTGCTGGCGGCAATCTTGTTAATTTTAGCAGGTTGGGGCCGAGGTATGCGGGCTGAAGATGCAGCGCAGCATATTGCCCAGTATCTTCAGCAGCAGCCTGATAATCTGCTCTTATTGCAAACCACCTTGCCTATTTTACATTCAAGCGCCCAACAGCTAGAGCAGTTACGAGCGGGCTATGAACATAAAGCCGCCGGTGATCCACGTGTTATGATGGCGCTCTTAACACAGCAGTTAGCTGGTATCATAAGCCCTGAAGATACAGCAGAAGCCCTACTAAGTGTCGACGAATTAGCTCTGGCGTTGGGCGCGCGTACTGTATTTCAAGACGAATTAGTGCAGATTTTTGCAGAGTTTGCTGGCTTGCAGTTTACCTCGCTATCGGTCGATAAGCCTCAGCAAAAAGCAGCAAATCATCCCGCAGCCTACTTAGATAAATTTGCCAGCAAGCCCCATCTTGTCAATTTCAATACGGCAACTTTACAACAATTACAAACGCTCCCGCACATTGGAGTGGGTCGCGCCAAAGCAATTATTGCCCTGCGACCGATTAACAACATATTACAATTACAGGCAATAAATGGGATTGGGCCAGCGCGTTTAGCCGACATCGCTGAATATTGTGTTTCGTTATAGTGAGAGCTTGTGGTATTCACATTGCTTGGTTATACATTGTATGGTTTTACCGACTTACAACGCATATTTTTTCACCAAAGATTAGCCGCTTTACACCCAAACTAATTTGTGACAGTCGCAACAGTGCTAATTCGAGACTTTATATACTTCGCAAAGCCATTAAGGGTAAGAGCAGACTTTAGTTACTCAATAACCGAAAAAGGGTTTAAAAACTGGCGTCGCCAAAATAACTGACGATCAATTTCACTCAATTCTGCTTCATCGCAAACGACTTGCCAATTTTGTCCAATCACTGACACTTGGTGCTCAAATATCCCAAATGCCTCGCTTTTGCTTATTAAGAACTTGGGCGCAGCCATTAAACAGGTTTTAAACTGACTCAAATTGTTATTGCCAACAATACGCATAGCTTGCCCAGCTTCATTGCCTGTGCGCCCCTGAGGACAGATATCATATGCTGGCGCCAAACTTAAATGTTTTCCATCCCAAAATGCAGCGTGATTGCGGTCATGGTCGTCGGTATTGCCACACAAAATATTGAACACCAGCCTTGAGAATAGCTCTCTAAGAGTATCTTTAGGTTCAGTAAACCGGTGGCGAATAATTTCAGCTAATGTTTCATAGCTGGCATAGCGCGGCCGTATCAGTGTCTTTGCCTTTTGAGCCTAGCTTTTTGTTAATGATTACACGGCGCCCTCATGCATCAGGCGCGCAGTTAGGCAAAAACAACACCATTCTACAATAAGTGATAGGCTGGATACTTAGGCTCAGTTACGCCTAGGCCACGGCTGGCGTAGGATTTAGAAAGTCGTGCCATGCTTCCGTAATCTCACGTTTATCCTTTATTGAAGTGTCCTGCTAATTCAGCCACAACAGGGCACTTATAATGTCATAATGAAATATTTTTTTTCTGTATTAACTGCTGCTAGTAAGCCGACTAAGGCATGCTGCATCAGCACGCTTGTAATCAGATATCCGCCAATTAAATCAAAAATAAGCAGACGCGGTGTCTTTTAAATGTAGAATATCGTCCTATCACGATTTATAAAAGCTTACTAGGCTAACTTTTAAGCATAAATTAAGCTAAAATTAGAAACTACTAGTCATTAAAGGGAAAGGCGATGAAAACTAAATACTGGGTTACGTTATTACTGTGCGGCACTGTGTTAGGAGGATGTGGCGTAGCTTCTAATCCGACTGTCTGCACTGACGCGCCGCAAAGTGAATGGGTAAATCAAGATCTATTCCAAGCAAACTTATTAGCGCAGGGTTATCAAATTAACGAATTTAAAGTAACCGAGGGTCAATGCTATGAGATATATGGCACTAATGCTGATGGAAATAAGGTTGAAATTTACTTTAATCCCGTTGATAGCAGCATAGTTAAACAAGAAACTCGCTAGTTTGGCAAAAAAAATTATAATTTGGGATATTACTGTCAGAGTTTGCCACTGGGCGCTTGTTGTTGGTTTTATCCTTAATTATTTTATTATTGAAGCGGGTAGTGATGTGCACCAAATAATTGGGTACACAGCCTTATCAGTTGTAGTTATCAGGCTATTGTGGGCAATTTTTAGCAAGGGACACGGCAGTTTCAAAGGACTCGAATTAAGTCGCCAGAAATTTAATCAACACTTTGAACACATTAAATGTCGCAGTATTCCTGCCAATAGCGGTCATAATCCGGTCGGGTGGCTGATGGTGTTGTTTACTTGGGCACTTTTTGTAGGATTGGCGATTACCGGATTTATGATGGAAGAGATAGATATATTTTTTGGCAATAGTTTGCTCGAAAGTATCCATTCCATTTTTTCCAACGTATTATATGGCATTGTCATCGTGCATATTTTAGCGGTATTCGTTGTTGGATGGTGGGGGAAAATTTCCTTGGCTGGTGCGATGATTACCGGTAAGCGTGAAATGTAATGATTATACTATTAGGACTTTGATACCTAAAAATATAAGGACAACACCCCCAAAAATTTCAGCTTTATTGCCAAGCCAAACTGATGTGCTTCGACCCATGAGGACACCTAATCTGGTTGAATGTGAACTCTGAATCAGGGCCCAAAAGTGAACACTTTTAGTGCCCCCACCGAAAGTGATAAACGAGGTGCGGTCCGCGGTTTCCTATCGGAATCAGAATTAACCCAACGGATAAGCTGGATGGTGAATTGACAAAGGTTGATGCTTCGGTGGTAGTTCGCCTTATCTATCAAATCTCGATTGATTTGATTGATATTAGCGCAGAAACCCTAACAGTCTACAATCCAGCTTTAAACTGTCGCCATTAGCCCAGCTTGGCTACGTCTCAATCTGCCTCGCGCGGCGCATTGCAATAAAGCTCTTAACGTAGATAACCAGTGCGAAAATACTGGCGGCCATCATCACTCCCACTCGAAACACTGCAACCATATCGTCTCGTCCAATAGAGCCTATCAGTGGCATGATTAGCGCTATCGTAATCAGTAGGGTCAACCCGGCAACCGCGTGAGCAACAACTTTGTTGTCCTTTTTAAAAAACGGAACCAGCAATGCGAGAACGACGCCAAAAATCACGGGGATCAATATCGTCACAGAACGCGACTCTGCCGCCACATTCAGATACGCCCAAAGGCCGAATACCACCAAAACGGCAGCGTTAAAAATGGTTGCTTGATATGGTTTCATTTATTTCTCTCAGTTTCTCAGTGAATGACACCCGACGGTCTCCAACTCCAAGTGCAATAATCGGTTTGGTGAACGCCTGATGGCGCTTCTTGGGTACGTTTCATCAGATCTATAGACACTTCCAGCGCTGGTTTGACGCATAACCTATTTCTGAGCCGTGTGTTTAGCTGGATGATAAAATATTCAATACTGTTGGACTGAACCCAGCCGGATTAGTTCCCTTACGTGTGCATTATTTGAGTGCAGTTGCTTGGACAACCTGGTTGCAAATAAGCGGTGACCATAAAAGCAATATTTTGGGCCACAGCAGGTGAGCTAGGTGAGCCTGTTAATGATTACACGGCGACCCCATGCATTAGGGGCACTATCACGAATACGGCCAGGCATAAGTTTTCAATCGCAAGTGCCTTTGGCTTATTTCCGTTCTAGGAGCTAGGCCGTGTGAAAACTCCAATTTATGAATTTTCGTATGTAATTTGGACTTTAAAAACCTTCACTACATTAAATATTACTGGTAATTTTAGGCTAATCCTTTGCTCCATTGACACAGCGACGGATTTTCAAAAGCAGGCACTTTTTAGGTGCTTAGACTCCGTCATACTGCTCGCCGGATATTCTGTGTAGCAATAAATGGAAGCTAATGTGCGTGAAGAAGCCAATTTGGCGTATCTTTTAAGATGAACGTTCACTTACATAAACCGAAACACAATTTCATTCAACTAAAAACCTGTACTAACAGACAGTTTGTCAGCTTTCATCTCAGCAAAATCAGCACCGGTTGAATAGATCATGAACATGGTTTACCATAATTATTTGCATAAGGAGACTCAAATGAAAGCTGCTCGTTTTTATGATAAAGGTGATATTCGGATCGAAGATATCCCCGAACCGACCATAGAACCAGGAACTGTTGGCATAGATGTAGCCTGGTGCGGTATATGCGGTACCGATTTGCATGAATTCATGGATGGCCCAATCTTTATTCCGCCCTGTGGCCACCCCCACCCAGTCTCGAGAGAGTCTGCGCCGATAACAATGGGGCATGAGTTTTCGGGTGTGGTTTATGCTGTTGGTGACGGTGTAGACGACATTGAAATCGGTCAGCACGTCGTGGTTGAACCTTTTATCATTGCGGACGATGTAGACACGGGCCCCGGTAAGAGCTATCAGTTGTCCAAAAATATGAACTTTATTGGTCTTGGTGGCCACGGTGGCGGCTTATCCGAAAAAATCGCAGTCAAGCGTCGCTGGGTGCATCCCATTTCTAACGCCATTCCCCTTGATCAAGCCGCTTTGATTGAACCGCTTACTGTTGGCTATCACGCGTTTGTTCGCAGTGGCGCCAAAGCCGGCGATATTGCTCTAATTGGCGGTGGCGGACCTGTTGGCCTGCTATTGGCGGCTGTATTAAAGGCCAAGGGTATAACCGTTATCCTCACGGAATTGAGCGCGAAGCGTAAGGAAAAAGCAAAAGAAACCGGCGTTTCGGATTATGTTTTGGATCCCTCTGAAGTCAACGTAGCCGAAGAAGTTATGCGGATTACTGAAAATCGTGGTGTCGATGTTGCTTTCGAATGCACCAGTGTCAATGAAGTATTGGATATACTGGTAGAGACGACAAAACCCGGTGGGACCGTTGTAATAGTATCTATTTGGAGCCATCCGGCAACGGTGAATGTTCATAGCGTTGTGATGAAAGAACTGGACGTTCGTGGAACGATTGCCTATGCAAATAACCATGAAGAAACTATCAAGCTAGTGGAGGAAGGCAAAGTTAATTTGGAACCTTTCATTACCCAGCGAATTAAACTCGATGATTTAGTGGCAGAAGGTTTCGAGAGGCTGATTCACAACAACGAGTCAGCCGTTAAGATAATTGTTCATCCATAACAGACATCGACAAACGCCTGCTGCTAGGCTAGCAGATTATCCATAGTAAAATTAAGCGCCGCGTCTTTGAAATAATAACCAATATGTTTGCAGGGTCATCCATGATACGACATCACGGTTACCATCGGCATCAATCAGACCCAGTTCATTGAGTCCAGCAAAAATTTGGTAATCGCTTAGCGGCCTACTAATATTGGCTTATACAAGCAACTTGGTTTGCGATAACAAAGAGCACTACAGTCTAAGGGATCTAATTAGAACCCGTCTTACTTACTAGCTCATATCTATTACTGAGTCTTTTATCCCGCGGTCTACGTACAAATTTTATGAATGTAATAACAACACTCAACATTGAGTTGGTTTCACCGCATCCAGTGCGAGATGCAAAGGGCTATTTTGACTGAATCATCAAAAAAATCAGAAGATAAAAATAGTTTAGTAGAAGGCCCTATACTACCCATTATTTCTAGGCTAACCATGCCGATGATCTTTGGCATCGTCGCGATATTTTCAGTCTCGATTGTGGATACTTATTTTGTAGGTCAATTAGGCACCGACTATCTAGCTGCCTTATCTTTTACTTTTCCTGTCACTATGGCCGTTACCAGTTTATCTGTTGGATTGGGCTCAGGAGCTTCATCGGTCGTATCTCGAGCAATTGGGGCTAACGACAAAACATACGCTAAGCGTCTGTCTACCGACAGTTTGCTGCTGGCGGGTTTGCTGGTTATGTTTATTTCGGCTGTCGGCTACTTCACTATTGCCCCCCTCTTTACCCTGCTAGGCGCCTCCGGCGACGTGCTGACTTACATTACGCAATATATGCGCATTTGGTATATCTCAATGCCGTTTCTCGTTATCCCCATTGTGGCAAATGCCATAATTCGTTCGGTTGGAAACGCGCTCTGGCCAAGCCTTATCATGTTTTTTTCCGCGGGGATCAATATTGCATTAACACCGGCCATGATATTTGGATTTGGCCCAATACCGGCAATGGATATTGAAGGCGCGGCAATAAGCACGATGATAGCGCGCATGGTCACCTTAGTTTTGGCGCTATATGTTGCTTACTATCGTGAACAAATTATTGAGTTGTGTAAGCCCGATTATTACGTATTTGTTGCTTCTTGCAAATCCGTACTCAAAATCGCATTGCCTGCGGGCGCCGGCAGCGTTATCAACCCAATTGGTATAGGGATCGTTACCGCTATTATTGCCGGATACGGTGCCGATACCGTCGCGGCTTTTGGGGTCGCAACAAGAATAGAATCCTTTGCTTGCATTCCTATGATGGCGTTATCTGCCTCTATTGGTCCTATTGCGGGTCAAAACTGGGGAGCAGGAAATAAACAACGGGTGATAAAAGCGCTACAGTATTGTTATCTGATTTGTGTGCTTTGGTCATTAATAATTATTGCGGTGTTTTATGGTTTCGCCGATGTCTTCGCCTCACTGTTAGCATCTAGCGACAGCGTCGCATCTAAATCCACAGATTACTTACTTATTGTTGGTGTCAGTTTAGTCGGCTATGGCTGGATTATCGTCTCTTCA
>Ga0306871_1000772_pt1 | contig 11897 bp, 4 predicted proteins | sample AntRauMeHopE1497_FD_190447 | JGI IMG/M metagenome (GOLD analysis project Ga0306871, IMG submission 190447) | Saline lake microbial communities from Rauer Islands, Antarctica - Metagenome Hop E1 #497 (v2) (version 2) | ecosystem: Environmental > Aquatic > Non-marine Saline and Alkaline > Saline ... | reverse complement strand
GTTGAGTGCGGCCTCGGCTTCGGCGTCTGAAGTCGCCTGCTCTGGCGAGCCGCCCGCGGACCTGGCGAACGCGAGCCTCGCCCATCCCTGCCGGAGCGCCACATCAACAAGCGCCTCCATCTGGTCGGCCGGGCTCAGCAGGAGCGAGGCTTGCGCCGACATCATCAATTACAGTCCTATCGCCAATCGTGCTGACAGAGTGCACCTCTATACCGTCTCACCGGCAGCCCCCCCCTCACGTCGGCCCGTCTTCAAGGCCGAGCCTCCAGCAGTGCAGATAACTGCTCAAGGTTTCGCAGCGCGTGACGCGCGCTCGTTATGTGACCCACCCACCCAGCCGGCGGGACCTCGACGAGGCCCGCCGTGCCCTTCCCCCTTGTCCATGCTCTCCCCGCTTGCTCACATTCGCACGCTCCGAGTGCACGCCACCCACACAGACTGCGGAAGTATGGCAGGCCGCTGCTCGGCAAGCGGCGGAGGCGCGTGGCTGCCTCGTCGTCAAGCCCGGAGGCGGCTGCTCGTGCTTGCAGCGAGTCGAGGCGCATACGGGGGCGTTTCCTGTGCCGTACAGGTGCCTTGGCGCGGCTCCGGGACCATCGGACTTGTCGGACGCAGCAACGCAGGCCTGGCCCTCGGAGACCACCTATACCCACGTCAGCGGCACTGGTGTGGCGCCGTTCGCGTGCGACAACGAGGACCCCACCGGAGCGAGCCCTCGGCAGCAGGTCGTCACGCCAGCGACCACCATGCGGGCCAGTCGCGCGGCGGTGAAAATGCCACGCCGGGCGCCGCAAGGGCCTGGTCCCCGGGACGTGCCCCCACTGCACCGTGCCACGACCTGGGCAGTCGTGTGGGCGGCTGCTCCGTGATCCGGCGAGGAAGTGGCTTCGCTGAGTGGTTGGGCTCGCAGTTTGCGCTTCAGCCCGCGGGGCTGCCCGCCCTCATGCCGCGGCAGCGACTCTGACTCGCCGGGCATCGGCGATCGGGTGCCCGACACGAAAGCTCCCCGGCTTTCAGGGCCGACCAGCCCTGGGGGGGGGTGCCGTGCGGCCGCGGGGGCGCATGGCAGAGGCGGCCTCGGCGGCGCAACCACCGTGCACCTCGCCGCCGCGATGGACGGGTTCACGGTGTCGTTCTCCATCACGGCCGCGGAGCGGTCAGAGCTCCTGTCCACCTTCCTTTCGGGGGGCGGGCTGGCGGCGGTCGTCCTCGCTGTGGCGCTCACGGCCGGGCTCAGCTTCAACGCATGCCGAAGGTGCCAGTCTACGCTGGCGCCGGCTGCCAAGACCCACCTCACCCTGTTCTGGTGGCTCGAGGTGGTCGTTCGCCTTGCCGTCGTGGCGACCCTGCTCCTCTACGTGATCTGGTGAGACTTCAGCCGGGAGGCGTTCCGGTGCCCGCCCGCCCCGGGCCGCGAGCGCGGTCGTGACAGCTCAAGCCACCACGTGCCGCCGCGGCACCATAAGCCATCAGCAAGCCCGATGACGTTGCTCCTGGGGGATGCCTCCCGCTTCGCCGAGGACATCGGGCGTTGACCAGCCTCGCGCGCCGCCGCCACCTTGCCCCCCTTGGCCTTGCTGACGGTTCCCCGGCGCCGCAGGGGACTCCAGGTCGTGTTTCTCATCGCCCCGGTCTCCATCGGGGCGGGCCTGCTCCTGGGGCTCCCGTCGTTCGCCCTGATCCTGTACGGTCTCGTCCGTTGGTATCGCCAGGGCTGGAGCCTCGCGCCTCCCCTCCCGTCGGCCAAGTCCCTCTGCGCCGGTCGCACGTGCCCGCGCGCCACCTGCAGCGCGATGACCTGCTGCTTCCGCCAGGCGTCGCCCGTGATCCTCGCGCTGGGCGTGGCGTTCGTGCTCGTCGTCCTGCTTGAGACGATCATTGCCCTCGGCGGCGGCTCGTCCGGCACCGGCGCGGCGGGCTTCACGTTCAGCTACCTCGCGCTTTCGTGGGCCATGCTCGGCGCCAATGCGGCGTGCATGATCATGGCCGTGCACGCGCTGACGCGGCCGGACCCGCGATACAACGTTGTCGCCCTCGTTCGGTCCGCCACGGCGCTTGGCAAGCGCGGACCCGACGCCGTCGGCGCCGCCCTCAAGGGCAAGCCCTCCGAGGACGGCGCCCCGTGGCTCCTGCCGTCGGCCAAGGGCGTGCCGGGCGCCGCGGCGGCCTTCTACGCTGCGTCGCTCGTCTTCCTCGCCGCCCTGGCCGGCATCGTCGCGGTGCTCGCTGAGACCGGGCGGCAGGACCAGGGCCCCTTCCTGGGCATCACCACTGCCGCGGCGATCCTCCTCGCCGACGTGACCACGCTGCTGGCGTGGCGGGGCGGCCTCGTCACGTCCACCGGCACCATCAGCGTCGTCGTCCTCCTCTGCCGCGCCCTGGTCATCGCCCCCGGCGCCCGCTTCTGGCTGCTGGGCCACAGCTTCGTGTACCTCGTCCTCGGCCTCTTCCTCGCCTCGCGCGTCGTGGCAACCTACTTCTCCTCCACGCTCCTCGAGTCGGGATCCGAGTCGGGCCGCGCCGCCCCCTGCGGCGGCATCTTCGGCCCGGGCTGCGCCGTGCGCGGCTGCCTGGTGGGCACCCTGACCGCCCCCGGCACCATCCTGCTCGCCGTCACCGCCGTCTTCACCGCCCTCATCGCAGCCTTCTTCGTCCTCCTCCGCTCCTCGAACGCCTTCCCCGACGAGGAGGTCTCCGTCTTCGGGCGCAGGCAGCCCCAGTGGACGTACGGCCTCGGCGCCCTCCTCCTCGTCTTCGCCTACCTAGGCGCTCACTTCACCCTCGTGCAGCGGCGCCGCTCCGGCGGCCTCCTCACCACCCGCCCCGCGGTCGTCGCCGCGCTCTGCTCCGTCGCCGGCATCGCCGGCCTCGGCGGCCTCATCTTCGCCGGGACCACGTCGTACGTGCTGCTGGCGTGCACCACGTTCGTCCCCGCCGTCGTCGTCATCCTCCTAGGGGTGTACGGTCAGTGGCAGCGCGACGACTACGCGCTTGCGGTGGACGGCGGCTTCGGCTGGTGCTTCTGCTGCTGCCCCAGGGGACACGCGTGCGGCCCCCCCGCGGCCGACGGCGACGACGCCGCCGACCCCGTCGTGCCGGCCGCCGGCGCCACCGCCCCCGGCGGTGACGAGGCCCCCGCCGCTCGCTCCACCGCCGGCACCCCCGCACCCGCCGCGGCGGCCGATGCCGAGGCGGCTGCGCCAGCCGCCGACGCCGCCGCCCCCGCGGACCCCGCCCCCGCCGGCTCTTCCGCCTTCGCCTCGATGCTCTCCGGCGCCGCGGCTGCCACCGGCGCCACCATGCGGTCCGGAGCCACGGGTTGCTGCGCCGGGGGCCGCGGCCGCAACAACGCGATGACCGTCGCCGTCGTCGTGGCGGTCGGCCTGGTGATCGCCTTCGCCGCCGTCTTCAACCTCGGCCTCCGCCGCAACGAGTACGGCTGGATGGCTTCGCTGGAGATCCTCTCCCTCGCGACGGCCTTCTTCGCCGCCCGGAAGTGGTTCGGCACGCTGGACTGGCACTGGTTCGTCCCCGCCGGCATCGCCGCCTCGCTGGCCCTGCACATCGGTGCCTTTGCGCCCCTCGTCGCCGCCGCCTTCAGCGACCCCGCCGAGTTCCCCGGCCGCGTGCCGCTGGGCATCGTCTTCGGCTTCGCCATGGTGCCCTTCGTCGTGCTGCTCGGCACGGCCCTGTACAAGTGGTCCGACGACCGCTGGGAGCCCTCCCTCCTCGTCTACGTCTGCCTCGCCCTCAGCCAGCTCGCCATCATCGGCTTTGGCGTCGCGGGAGTGCTGGTCTTCGACGAGCCGGTGCTGGTCGCCGCCCTCCTCGCCGGCTACGTCACCCTCAGCTGCGCTGTCGCCCTCGCGGTGACGGCGGCCGTCAACGGCGGGTGGATCCCCCCCGCTGCCGAGTACGCGATGCTCGGCCTCCTCGCCCTCCTCGTCCTCGCCGGCGTGGCCATGGCCGGCCTGGAGGGCGCCGCGGCGCGCTACACCAACTCGCTCGGCTTCGCCGCCGCCGCGTGGTTCCTCGTCGCCGTCGCCCTCGGCCTCGCAGGCATCCTCGGCGTGGTGCGCAGGGGTGCGCTGGAGGCGGACCCGTTCTCGGCCATCGGGTCGGGCCGAGGGAGCCAGGGGGCGCTGCTCTCCGCCACCGACGACGTCTTCCCCGTCTTCCGGCTCAGCCCCGCCACCTCCCAGCTCGTGCCCACCTCCTCCCCCGTGGTCTGGGTGGTGACCTCCCTCCTCATGGTCCTCGCCTTCGGCCTCGTCATCGCCGTCTTCGTCCAGCCCGTCTACGTCGGCCTCATCCTCGCCGCCATCGCCAAGGGCCTCCTCCTCGTCTTCACCCTGGAGGTCGGGTCCAAGTCCCAGGAGCGCCTCGCCAAGGCGTGCGAGATCATCGACGCCATCGACAGCCGCAAGCGGGCCCGCAAGTCGGACCTCGAGGCATCCACCGCGGGCCCGGACGGGAGCGGCGGTGTTGCCGCCCCGCCCCCTCCCGCCGACGCTGCCGCCGCCGCCGCCGCGCTCGCCGTCGCCGTCGGATCCCCCGCCCTCCTCGCCGCCGTCGGCCGCGCCCTGGCTCGCTGGGGCAAGGGCGGCGCCGGCGGTGCCTCGGTGCTGAAGGACGCCGAGGCCGACGCCGCGGCCGCGAGCGACCCCAGGGCCGTCGCGGCGACGCTCGCCGGCGCCGACGCCGCACCCACCGTCGCCCTCCGCCTGGCAATCGCCCGCCTCGAGGAGGTGGTTGAGCACATCGAGGGGGCAGCCGGCCTCAGGCAGCTCGCGATCGGGTGCGTCGGGGGATGCGGCGGCGCGCAGCCGGCGGCCGGCGCCCCGGCGGCCGCCGACGGGGCGGCCGCGCCGCGCGATGGCGCCGACGCCGCCGCAGCCGGGGCCGAGGGCGGGTCCAAGGCGCCCGAGGCCGGGCAGGCGGCTGCCGGCCAGCGCTGCTGCGGCCCCGACACCGGCCGAGTCCCCGTGTCGTGGCGCGATGACCTCGCCGCGGCGATCCGCGCCGCGCGGGAGGCCTCCGCCGCCGTCACGCCCGGGGACTCGTCCGGCGCCGGCGGCCTCGCGGCCATGCTGTCGTCCGGGCTCGCCGCCGCCACCGGCGCGGACCGTCGCGCTGAGGCCGGAAGCGAGTCGCAGGGCACCACGGAGGCAGCGGTGAAGCTGCATGAGGCAGTGGAGGAGCGCGCGGCGGGCGGCGACGACGACGACGACGCCAAGACCGGCGAGACGGCCGCAGCGGCCTCAGCGGCCGGTGCCGCGGCCGCAGCCGCCCCGTCGGGCGCCACGCTTGGGCAGTCGACCTCGAACGCCCCCGGCGAGACGGCCGCCGCTGCCGCCGCGGCGGGGGCCAAGACCCTCAGCAGCCAGCTGGAGGCGGACCTGCAGGCGGTGCTGGCCGAGGCGGAGGACGAGGAGGGCGGCGGCGTCCGGACGTCGGTGCTGCTGGCGGCGGGCTGGGAGGCCCTCGAGGCGGCGGACCGCGCGCTCGCCCACGCCTCCATGTCGGAGCAGGCCTTCCTCGCCGGCGTCCGCCTCTCCGTCGTGGGGCAGGGCATGATGGCCGCCGCGGAGGAGCGCTCCCAGTGGCGGTCCTTCCTCGTGTGGTGCACCGACGTCGCCGAGGCCGTGGCGGACCTCGCGTCCGCCGCCGACTCTGACGCCGCCAAGGCCGCCGCGCCAGGCGGCGCGGCCGCACCCTCGCCCCGCGGCGACGCCCCCAAGGACCTGGACGTCGGCGGCACCGCGCCCACGCGGGCGGGCTGGGTGGACGAGTCGGCGCAGCGCCTGACGGTGGAGCAGGGGCGTGCGTTGGTGGAGATCGCGACGCTCCACCGGGCGGCGCAGCGCGACAGCGGGCTCCGGGGCGAGGCGGCGCGCAAGCTGACTGCGTCGTTCGAGGTGCTCCGGTCGTCGTGGCGGTCGGGCCTGGCCGACGCCGAGGCGGACCGGCGGGAGGCGGTGCTGTCGCAGCTGCGGCTGGAGCACTGGGGAGCGCTGGACGACCACGCTGTGGAGCAGAGGGAGAAGCGGCTGCAGGAGGAGGCGGCGGAGGCGAGGCGGAGGCAGATCGCGGACGAGGAGATGCGGCGGAGGCAGGAGGAGGAGGCGGGGGCGGAGCGCCGCCAGGCGGAGGCCAAGGCCGCGGAGGAGCGGGCGGGGGCGCGGGCACGGGAGGAGGCGGAGCGGCGTCGCGCGGCCGAGGTGGCCAAGGAGGCGGCGGACCGTCTGGACGAGAAGGCGGCCGCGGAGAAGGCCAAGCTCGACGAGGAGGCCAAGCGGCGGGAGGCGGCGGCGGCGGCGGCGAGGCTGGCGGAGGCGTCGGCTGCCGCGGCGGCGGCCAAGGACGACAGATCGAGGGAGGCTGCGAAGCGGGAAGCGGCGGCGGCGCGGGAGGCGAAGCGGGCGGCCGAAGCGGCGGCTGACGCCCTCAAGGCGGAGGCCGAGGCGGCGGCACGGAGCAACGCCGCGATGGAGGTGGAGCGGCAGCGGCGGCAGGCGGCACGCAAGGCCCGCGAGAAGGCGGAGGCGGCCAAGCGCGCCGACGCCGAGGCGGCGCGGGAGCAGGCCGAGGCGGTGGCGCGTCGCCAGGCGGACGAGCAGCGGAGCAAGGACCTGGAGGCGGCGGAGCGGCGGTCCAAGCAGGCGGCCGCCGGCGCCGACTTCTTCGTGTCGCGGGCCAAGCAGGTGAAGGAGGAGCTGCGGAAGAAGGAGGCGGCGGTGACGTCGGCGCGGTGGGTGGACTCGTCCTTCGAGGGCGCCGCCGCGCGGTACGGCGACCCGTCGAAGAAGGGCAAGCACGACAAGTACCAGCCCTGGCGTCACTACTCCGAGGCCGTGCCCAAGGCCGCGCTGACCAAGCAGGACTTTGGGGCGGACGACCTGGTGCAGGGCTCGCTGGGGGACTGCTGGCTCATCGCCGCCATCGCGGTGGTGGCGCAGCGGCCGGACCTGATGGAGCGCATCTTCCCGGTGCGGGAGTCGCCCAAGGGCGTGTGGCCGGTGGAGCTGTGCTTCAACCGGGAGTGGACGACGATGTGGGTCGACGACCGCTTCCCAATGTGGGTCGACGGCCTCACGTCCAAGGGCAAGCCCCTCAAGGGCTCCGTGTACGTCACCGCGCCCGACCAGGAGGAGATGTGGCCGTGCCTGCTGGAGAAGGCTTACGCCAAGTTCTACGGCAGCTACTCCATCATCGACGGCGGGCAGTCCCACAACGCGCTGTCGGACCTCACGGGCGGCCTGGCCGACAAGTGGGACGTGGCGGACAAGAAGGCCGAGGTGGCGTCGGGGGAGCTGTGGACCAAGCTCAAGGTCCTGATCGAGAACCAGCACCTCGTCGCCTGCGGCTCCCACAGCGGGTCCGACACGACCAGGAACAAGAACGGCATCGTGCAGGGGCACGCCTTCTCGGTGCTCGACGCGCGGGACTGCAACGACGGCCGCGGCAACAGCCTGCGTATGGTCAAGGTCCGCAACCCGCACGGCCGGTCCGAGTGGACGGGGCGCTACAGCGACGAGGACGAGCCGCACTGGACGTCCCGCCTGAAGAAGGAGATGTCCCACGACCCGGACGCCAGCGGGGACGACGGCACGTGGTGCATGCTCTTCGAGGACTTCGTGGAGAACTTCCGCAACGTCTACATCTGCCGCATCCTCACCCCGTTCGACGCGGCCACGGGCAAGGGGTGGCACATCTACACCGCCACGGGGGCGTGGTCGAAGGGCAGCACCGCCGGCGGCTGCCTCAACTACCCGTCCGCGGTCACCAACCCGCAGTGGGTGGTGCGCCCCTCCAAGCCGTGCTCCGCCTTCTTCTCCGTGCGCCTGGTCGAGGCGGAGGGCTCCTCCCGCGACTACACGCTGCACATCGGCCTCAAGGTCCTGGCCAAGCAGGGCCGCAGAGCCCGCCGCGCCCTCGCCGGCGAGGAGCGTGCGGGCTCCTCCTTCAGCAACGCCCGCGAGGAGGCATGCGAGGCGCAGCTGACCCCGGAGCAGCTCACCATCCTGCCCTCCACCTTCTACCCCGAGAAGGAGGCGGCCTTCGTCCTCACCGTCGCAACCTCGGAGGCCCTCCAGGCGTCCTCCGCCGGCCCGCTCGTCCTCCTCGACGCCGACGCGCCCAGCGACTGAGCCCGCGCCCCGCCCGTCCCGCACCGGCAGCCTGCGGCCCGCGCCCCGCCCGTCCCGCACCGGCAGCCTGCGGCCCGCGCCCCGCCCGTCCCGCACCGGCAGCCTGCGGCCCGCGCCCCGCCCGTCCCGCACCGGCAGGGCTCGCGCGTGCCGGCGACTTCGCCGAGCAACCATTCCGACCCGAACGCGCGGTGCGACCCGCCGCGGCCGCCGTGCGGCAGCAAACAGTCACACACGAGCGCCACAGCGCGCCGCTCGCGCGGGGACGCGCGGCCCGGCAGCGAGTGCGGTCTGTGCAGAGCGCGCCACCGGGCGTCCGGGCGCGGTTCCCGGCGCCAAGAAACGGCCGGAGCAGCGGCACCTTGCTGCAGCGCCCCGGCACGCACACGCCGGCAAGGTGCTTCGTTCCCCGAGCACCGGCATAAGGCGTCGCAGAGTCGGCGGATGGCAACCACCGCCGCGTCGGACAGCCTCAAGGTGGTGACGGGCGTGCGGCTCGGTGTCCTGGACATCAAGCCCACCACAGGGGGTCCGTCGATCACGGGTGTGCCGGACGAGGCCGAGTCCGTGGTTATTTCGTCTCCGCGATCGCTGGAGGCCTGCCTTTTGCAGGGCGTGGAGCCCAAAGAGCTCGAGTACCGGTGAGCCTGAGGCTCTATCCCCGCGGCATGCTGCTGGTGGATACACGCCCTTGCGACGGGGGAGGTGGGGCCGCCAACGGAATCCTCACGGAGCACTGCTGGCGGGTGAGGCTGCGAGCTTGCAACCGACCTTGCCGCACGCCCAGGCGAAGAGCACCGCGCGATTGTCCTCCCCGCGTGCGCAGGCCCGCTTCCTTCTTCGGCGCCCAAGGTGTCTCGGAGGAGGCACAGGCGGCGCTGTTCGACACGTTCGATGGGAAGCGCAGGCGTGAGATCAGGATGGCACGGCGCAGCCGCGCCCACAGCCGGGGCCCGGGAACGCTTCCGCCTGTGACCAGGGCATTCCGAGGGTTGCGCTTGCCGTGCTTCTGAATCGGGCCGCCCGCTGTCGTTCAGGGGGAGCGCGGCTGGCGGCTGGACGATCATCACGACGCGCTGTCGCGTGGGTTTGCCGGGGTCCGACCTCGAAGGGTCCGCGATCGGGGCCCGCCCGCCGCGCGCGGCGAGCGGCGAATGCTTCTTCGACCCTCATCATCGCTGTTGTTTCGTTGACGCAGGGCGGCTGGCCGCGGTGCGCCAGGAGCGCGAGAGGCTCGACGGCGTTGCCGAGGGCGAGCTCGTGGTGACGAGGCTTGCGCTCCGGCGCGCCGAGGGCCCCGGCGCGGGCGTGTCCGGCGGCGAGGACGCCGGGAAGGAGGCTCTTGAGCGCGGGCGCGCGGAGCTTGCGAAGCTGCAGGAGCGTCAGCGGGACGAGCTGGTTCGCATCCTGGAGGCGGAGGTCAAGGCGCAGGTGGTCCGCGACCGCATCGCGGCGCAGTCCGAGAGGACGCGGGCGCGGATGGAGACGCTGCGGCGGGAGGCTGAGTCGCGCAAGGAGCGGGCCGCAGAGGAGGAGGCGAGGCGGGCGGGGCTGCGGGCGGAGGAGGAGGCGGCTGAGGAGGAGGCGCGGCGGGTGGCGGCGGCGGCGGAGCGTCGCAAGACGGAGGAGATCGCGCGCAAGGCCGCGAAGGAGGACCGTCTGCGGCGGCGGAAGGCTGCGCGGGAGCACCGCGCCAAGGTGGAGAAGCAGGCTGAGTTCCGGCAGAAGACGGAGGCGCTGCTGGCGGCGCAGCGGAAGGAGGCGGAGCGCCGGAACGCCGAGGCGCTGGAGAGGGAGGCAGAGCTGGAGGCGAGGCGGGCGTCGCGGCAGGAGCGAGAGCGGGCCGAGGCGGCGGAGAAGCGGGCCGAGGCGCAGCGACGGATCCAGGCGGCGCTGGAGGCGGCGGAGGCGAGGGACAGGCGGCGGGAGGAGGAGAGGAGGAGGAAGGAGGAGGAGGCGGCGGAGCGGGCGGAGCGGTGGCGGGAGCGGGAGCGAGCCAAGGCGGAGGCCAAGGGTGAGGCGCTCCGGGCCAAGGCCGAGGAGACGCAGAAGAAGCTCGTTGTGCTGCGCAGGGGGCGGGAGGAGGAGGCGGCGCGGCTTCTGGAGCAGGAGCGGGCCAAGGACGAGGCGGTGCGTGCGGCGCAGGAGGCGGCGAGGCGGGAGCACGAGGCCCGGTTCGCGGGGGGAGGCAAGGCGGAGGCGAAGCGACGGCGGGCCATGGAGGCGGCCAAGAGGGAGGACGAGGCCAGGGGGGCGGCGCGCCGCCGGGCGATGGACGAAGCAGCGGCCAAGGCGGACCGTGCCCGGGCCCGTGCTGCGGCGGAGCGCGCGACGAAGAGCGCGACGGCGGCGCTGGAGGACGAGGAGCGGCGGATGACGCAGGCGCGGAACGAGCGGTCGAGGGCGTACGGGAAGCTCAAGAGCCTGCTCAAGGTGGAGGACACGGAGGCGCGGGCCGCGGCGGTGGCGGCGGCGCAGGAGCAGGTGCGGCAGGAGCGGGCCAAGGCGGTGGAGCTGGCCCGGCAGGAGAAGATGAAACTCGCGGAGGAGTTCGAGGCTGTGCGGTCGTCTGGGCGGACGGACCGGCTGGAGGCGTTCGTGAAGAAGCTGGGCGTGGACCCGGAGGAGGTGAGGGAGAGGGCGCGCGGGGGCGGCGGGGGCGCGGTCTCGGCCGCGACGCTCCCGGCCCCGCGGTCCAGGCCTGGCGCCGCAGGAGCGGGGAAGCGGCGGAAGAAGGGCAAGCGTGGCAGGGGCGGCGACGGTCTCGCCAGCACCGTGCCGGCCCCTGCCTCCACGACGTCGCTCCCGGCCCTTGGCAAGCCTCGGCGGGCCTCCGCCGCGCGGTCCGAAGCAGCCGGGGACAGTGCCCCGGCGAGCCAGGCAGGCACCGTCGGCACGTTCGGCGACGCGAGCACTGCCGCGCAGGCGGAGCAGGCTGCGCTTTTGACCCAGCCGGCGCAGCGACGGGCCTCGAGCGGCGCCGGGGAGCCCGACCGGGCCCGGGCGATCGAGGAGCTTGGCTCCATGCACTCCCGCCACAAGGCGTACATGATGGAGGTGCTCCGCGAAGAACAAGCGGCCGAGGACGAGCGGGAGCTCAGGCTGCGCCGCGCGCCCCCCGCCGAGCGAAAGGCGCTCGACCGGCGGTTCAGTCGCGAGAGGGCCGTGGCCGCAGAGCGCCTTGAGCGCGTGAGGGGAGAGCACGAGATGGCGCTGTCGGCAGCGATGAAGCGGATGCGAGTGACGCCGTCAGACCTCGCCGCCCCCAGATCGAACTGACATGATCCATTCGCCTCGACCGCCAAGGCGACGCGGTGCGTGCGCCACGATGCTCGGCGCCGCGCGGAAGCGCCACACACTCGCTCGTCGGGCACTCGGCACCGCAGCTCCCGGCTGACGTCCTCAGCTGGCTTGACAACACGATCACCGACCGTGTCGCAGAGATGGTGGCAGAGCAGGGAGGCGAAGGGATCGGGCCAGGGGTTGACGACGAGCAGCACCACGCCGACGGCCTCGCCACAAGGCTGTCGTTTCAACAAGCAGATTCAGCGACGGCGCAGCCTGGCAGCCGTGACCGGAGTCACGGCCGGGGTGCCAAATTGCCTGGGGGAGATGCCACAGCACGTGGCAGACAAGCTGCGCAAGCACACTCATGACAGCGAGATCCGGCAGCTGGGAGCGAGCACGGCGCCGGAGTGCCACAAGTTCGCGGTCTTCTGGGCCAAGTCGCTAGCGCTCAAGGCGGAG
>Ga0306871_1000768_pt1 | contig 11930 bp, 6 predicted proteins | sample AntRauMeHopE1497_FD_190447 | JGI IMG/M metagenome (GOLD analysis project Ga0306871, IMG submission 190447) | Saline lake microbial communities from Rauer Islands, Antarctica - Metagenome Hop E1 #497 (v2) (version 2) | ecosystem: Environmental > Aquatic > Non-marine Saline and Alkaline > Saline ... | reverse complement strand
CCGGCAGGTCGGGGTGGCCCATCGCCCCGTCGGCCGAGCGGGGCTGGGAGCAGCAGCGGCCCGTCCCCAGTCAGGCTCAGCCACCGGCAGCTAGCCTCAACGTACTCAGGCAGCTCCAGCGAGCCGAGCAGGATTTCTGCCTTCTCCAGGAGCTCAATGGCCGAGTCCAGGCGTGCGCCAGATTCGTCGTCGGAAGCGGCCGCAGACCGCGCCGCCCCAGCTGCAGCGGCAGTGCACGCCACCATGAGCGTCGCGACCTCATGGTGGGGCGGAGGGAATGGGTGAGAGCGGGCCGCTGTGGCAGGCGTCGAGCCAGCGGCTGCGTTGCCGTCTCCGTCCGGAGCCTGCCCGAACGCTAAGCAGCACTGAACTGCCGCGATGGGTCCACAAAGCACGCCACGCACAACATCGTCCCATTCCTCTGCTGCAGCGCCGCCTCTGGCCGCTGCCACGATCATTTCTGCCCCCAGAAACGACGACCACGCGAGCCCGTGCTGCCAGAGCGCGTCGGCCGGCCATGCCACGGACTTGATGCTCGGCGGGATACCAGGGCTGCGTGAGACGGGCTGCCGAACAAGTCCCCAAGTGGACGGCGCGGGCTCCTCGCATCCAGCCAGGGCCGGCGCCGCTGCTGGGGCGGAGGAGCTTCCGGCCGCAGCGTGCTCAAGCGCAGGCTCGTCGGCTGCAGGGGCTGCTGTCGCTGCCGCTGCCGCCGCTGCACGAAGACAGGAGGCGATGCAGCCTCCTCCACCTCGGCCCGAAGCGATGTCCAAAGCCGCAAGCGCCGCCGGTGGCAGCGGCGACACCTCAGGTCGCGCGGGCAGGGATGGGAGCCTCAGCCTGAGCACCGCCTCCTCGACACCACACGCAGGTGGTTCCGGGTCGCTGCTGTCGACGATGCCACGGAGACCCGGCACGGGGGGAGACACGATCCGATCGCACAGGTCTGCCAGCCGGACTGCTGCGCTCGGAACCGACCCCTCCGATCCGCTCAAGCCACAACACACTGCACTGAACCATTTGGCTGCGTCCATCCGGCGCAGGCTGGAGCAAAGCAAGCCCATTCCTGCGACAAATGCCCAGTCGCTGCCACCTTCGCTGACAGCCTCATCGAGCCCTGGAAGTGGGCTCCCGCAGGCCTGCCATTCAAGAACGTAGCAGCTCTCCGAGAAGGCTCCTGTACTGCGTGCCGCCCACACCGCGGCCTGCCTGACGATTCCGCCGGCGTCCAGCCACGGCTGCGATTCCGTAGGCTGAGCATCGCTCCAGACCCGCCAGGCGATAGCAAGGGCCTCTTCTTTTGATTCGCTGCTTGCCCTTGAGAATGCCGCGATGGCGGCGACGATGCTGGGGCACGAGCCAGCACTCCCATCGCTGGGCGATACGATTTCCTCCACCGCTTGCACCACGCACTCGCGAGCATCTGGGTGGCCCAGAGTCCTGCCCGGACGCCCGCAGACCAGCCCAATAGGGTCCAACGCCGCTGAGGACCCCGAATCCATCCGTGCCGGTGTGCTGCCCGGGCAGCTGTGCTTGCTGCCCTGCCGCAAGCCATGCATCCCCGCGAGCAGCTTTGCCTTCGCCAGGGTGAGTGAGGCGGCATTGGCACGCTTGGTGGGAGTGGAATACCTGGCATTCGTGACCGGTGCTGCGCATTGTCAAGCTTGTTGCTGCACCTTGCTCTCTTCCTCCCGCCGCAGCTGGCGGACTGGTCAGGCTCGCATGGCTGGCTCGCAGCACCGACCTGTGTGTTGCAACTGTCGATGCCATCGAGCTCTCTGTGACCGGGAACGGCGATTCGTCCATGGAGCTGGGAGCGCTCGGCGTTCATGCCGCGCTGTCCAAGGCGGTGATGACGGACACCGGCTCGGAGGAGCTTGCTGAAGCCACAGCATCCGCGATGGCCGCATGCGCCGCGGCTATGCCGCAGGGAACGCCGTTTCCGGCGCGAGCGGCGCCCGGGGTCGTAGCCGAGCTAGGCACCCTGGCCAAGATCGCCGCGGGCGAGGCTCCGGGCGCAGATGCCGCCCAGGGTGGTGCATGCGGGTGTGCCACCTCCCTTGCCGCGTTTCAGCCGCGCAGCGGGGTCGATGGGACGGCCCTCCTCGCCGCGATCGGCAGCCCGGCCCGCTGCGGCCCTGGGTGCTCGCTAGGCCCCGTCCGCGAGAGGGAGCGGGCGCTGTCCGCCCGCCTGGTGGCGGACGGCTCGGCGCCTCCGCCGCCCGTCTTCTTCGACTTCGCCGCCGCCGCGGCGGGCTCCCCGGCGCCCGAGGCCGGGGGCGAGGGCGAGTCGGGCGGCGGGCCGCCGTGGTCCGGGGCGGGTCCTGGGCCCGACCCACCCGCCTCGGACGGCGCCGTTGACGTGTGGGCGGCAGGGCAGGCGGGGGACGGCGCTGCGAGGCCGGCGTTCGTGCCGGCGGGGTGGCGGCTCGCGGTGCAGCGGCTTCACGTGCGGATGACGTCACACGACGACGTGGGCGCGGTGCTCTGGCCGGCGGCGGCGGTTCTCGGCCGCTGGCTGGTTCACCACCAGCGGCTCCTCTGGGGCAGAGCCGTGCTCGAAGTGGGCGCGGGGATGGGCCTGACGGGTCTCGTGGCCGCGGCGCTCGCTCGCTCAGTGGTTGTGTCCGACTTCCACGAGGGGGTGCTCCGGAACGCGCGTTCGAACATCGCGCTCAACTCCGGGCCAGAGTGCTTCGAGAGGGTTGGGGGCGCGGCGGCGGCGGCGGCGGCGGGAGGAGCGGCGGCGGCGGGAGGAGCGGCGGCGGCGTGCGAGGAGGGCGTGTCCCCGGCGCTGAGGGAGGGCGCGGTCCGCGCACAGTGGCTGGACTGGGACGCCCTGGTGCCAGGGGCCGAGCGAGGCGCGTCGTGCCCCGAGGGCTTCGCCGACGCGTCGGAGGGCCGCTTCGACGTCGTCATCGCGTCCGACATGGTCATCAGCAAGGCGGACTGTGATGGCGTCGCGAGGGTGTGCAGCCAGTGCCTCCGGCCCGGCGGCTTCGGTGTCTTTGCGGTGGCGCCGCCCGACGTGCGCTTCGGCACCGAGCACCTTGCCCCGTCACTGGAGGAGGCCGGGCTGACCGTGCGCACGCAGACTGTCAGCCAGCAGTTTGTGCCAGGCGCTGCGAAGTCCGAGGATGCCGCCGGGACTGCAGGGGGGTACGAGGCGAGGATCGTTCTGCTGTGCGCGGTAAAGCCAGCTGTCTGATACCCCGCCGGCGCCGAGACCACACGCCGCACGAGCCCATGTCAATGATGGAGAGGTGGGAAGGCTCCATGGAGCTCGTCAGCGGGAAGCCCTGGGCCGAAGCCCTGGTTGCCGGGCTGGACGGCACGGGCAGGGACGCGGTGCTTCGGCTGGCCGCAGCTTCGAGCAAGTGGGCAGAAGCGGCGCTCGAGGAAGCGAAGTCCCGTCCTGTTCCTGAGGCTGCATCGGAGCTGGGCTTCTCGGCCTCGGGCACGGCCGATCCGGCTTGGCGGAGGGGCGCAGCGGCGCTTTTCATCGCTGCCAACCGCCTAGGCTCCGCAGTACGCACCCTTTTGCAACAGTCGGCGCCGATTCCTGGCGCCGCGTCGCCTGCTGCCGGCGATGGGGCGCTGCCTGAGGCGGCTGTGGCAGTTGTTGCAGCGGCCATGAAGGCAGCGGCCCGCGGAACGGAGAGGCCCGCCCGCCCGGCTGACGAGGTCGAGCTGGTCAGGGGGGCCGTGACCATGCTGTGGGTGCGGGCAAGCGGCGGCTGCGAGCAAGCAGGCAGCCATCGACCTGTTAGCTCAGGTCGCCATGACCGGCAATGCGCCGCTGCTGGCCGCGACGGTACCCGCATCTGCTCCGGCTTCCTATGCGGCTGACCTCTTCGAGACGTGCACTCGGGAAGGCAGGCGTGCTGCGACGGCTGCGGCCCTTCGAAGCTCATAACTGGACCGCGCGCAGCACAGCCGCGCCGGGGTCCAATGGCCCACTCAAATGCACACGCGCGAAGCGCAGAATCTGCACGCAGGGGCTGCCAAAATCAGCGCACCCGCCCGCTCTCTGCGGCGCGGGTCACCTGCGCCGCACTGTGCTCCCGGTCACGACCAGTCGCTGCACGAGGGGGAGGAGGTGCTCGTTGTCCCGCCCCAGCGCCAGGCGCGCGGCCTCGAAGCCCTCGGCGAGGTCGAGCTCCGCGAGGCTCGAGCAGGCCTCGGCCAGGCGGCGGGCGCCCACCTGCCGCTCCAGCACCTCCCGCACGTACGCCAGCTCGTGCGACGTCGCTCCGCCGTGGGCGGCGCCACCGGCTCCCGGCGCTCCCCCGTCGCCCTCCTCCTCCTCTTCCTCCGCTTCGAGCCCGTCGTCGTCATCGTCGTCGTCGTCCTTGCCCTCCCCCGCCTCCTCGTCGCTGTCCAGCCACTCGCCGTCCTCGAGCTCCGCCTGCTCCTCCCTTGCCCGCGCCGCCTCCTCGTCCAGCCCGGCCCCCGCCGTGTGCGACACCGCGACCATCGACTGCATCAGCGCCGCCCGGTCAGCCTCCCCGCGCAGCGCGCGGAGCGTCTGCTCCGCCTCCCGCACCGCGACCGCCTCCTCGGCGTCCTCGTCGCCGTCGTCGTCCTCGTCCTCGTCACTGCCGCCGCTGTGGTCATCGTCGCCCGATAGGGCGATGCCGGGGTCGTCGTCGTCGTCGTGCCCGCCCAGGTCGAGCCGACGCGCGGCCCCGCCCTCCTGCACCCCGCGCCGCGGCACGGCGCCCCCGACCCACTCCGTCCGGGCGTCGATGAGCGGCACGCCGCCGCCGCCGCCGCTCCTCGGCGGGCTGTGCACCCGCGGCCGCATCGCCTCGACCTCCCGGATGCTCGCCATGAGGGCGTCCTCGGCCCGCGCGGCGGCGGCGGAGGCGGGGGACGGGCCGGCCGCGGACGGGGCGGGGGCGGGGATCGGCCTGCGCTGGGGGTGGGCGCCGCCGCCGTGGCGCGGCGCCGGCACGAACCCGACCCCGACCGGCGGGGGCGCCAGCACGTGCCTCCTCGGGCTGACGAGGGGGGAGGTGGAGACCCGGCGTGGAGACCCCGCCCCGCCGGGGGGCGCGGGCGGCGCGTCGGAGGCGAGGGATGACGGGACGACGGCCGACGGCGACGGCTCGTCGTACCGCCGCCCTCGAGGCACGTCCTTGCCCCGCCCCGGCGCCTCTGCTGCCAGCTCGAGCATTGGCCGTGCGAGCACCTCCACGGGCGGCCCGTCCTCCGCCGGCTCCCCCGACGCGCGGCGGTGGGCCCGCTCCCGCGCCTGCTGCGCCCGCAGGCGGCGGATGTGGGCGCGGAGGTCGCCGCGGTCGGCCTTGGGCTTGGGCGCCGCGGCCGCGGCGGCCGCCGCCTGCTTCGGGACCCGCGTGGGCGCGGCCGCGGCGGGCGCCCTGGCGGCGTGCCCGGCGCGGGCCGGCTGCCCGTGCTTGCTGAAGCGCGGGACGGGCGGCTTGCGGCTCCCCGCGGCCGAGTGGGGGACGAAGCCTCGCTTCGCGCCGCTCCCGCCCCGCCGGCCGGCGTCGGCCGCCGCCCCGCCGCCCCTGCGGTTGGACGAGCGGCTGCCCGGCGACGTCCCGCGGGACGACGAGCCGCCGTCGTCGTCGCGGCGCGGCGGGCCTCTGCGCGCGTAGCCGCCCGAGGCCGGCCTCGGGTCGCTCGCCCTCGTGCCGTCGGAACGGCCGCTGTCACCCCGGGCCAGGGGGGGCCGGGCGCCCGAGGCCGACGACGGCTTCTTGGCCGCCCCGCGCTCCGCCGCCGCCCGCGCCTGCCGCTCCCACTCCGGGAGCCGGGCCCTGGCAGCGCCCACTACGCGCGCCCGCCGGGCGGCGGCGGTGTTGCCGGCGAGGCGGGCGCGGATCATGGACGGCCGGCTGTCCGCCCGCCCCGCCCGCGAGCGGCCCTCGCTGTCGCTTGACCGGGCGCTGCCGCGGCGCTGCGCCGCCCGGCCGCTCCCCCTGGGCGCCTCCGCGGCCTCGGCCGCCCGCTCCCGCCGCCTCTCCGCGGCCCGCTCCGCCTCGGCGGCCTCGGCCCGCCTCCTCCGCCTCCTCCTCGCCTCGGCCTCCTCCTCCTTCCTCGCCTCGGCCTCCCGCTTCGAGTGCGCCGCCTCCGCCCTCCTCCTCCTCGCCCGCCGCTCCTCCAGCTCCCGCTCCTCCTCCTGCGCCCTCGCGGACCGCACCCGCGCCTCCGCCTCCTCCTTGGCCGCCTGCGCCCTGGCCGCCCTCGCGCGCCGCCTCCGCCGGTCCTCCGCCTCGGCCTCCGCCCTCGCCCTCGCAAGCTTCCGCTCCTTGGACTTGCGCCTCTCCGCCTCGTCCTGCCGCCGCAGCACCGCCTCCTTCGCCCTCTCCTCCGCCCTAGCCCGCCGGGCCTTGTCCTCGCGCCGCAGCCGCTCCACCGCCCTCCTCCTCGCCTCCGCCGCGGCCCGCAGCTTCTCCTCCGCGCGCTTCTGCTGCTCGCGAAGAGCCCTGGCGCGCTCCGCGACGATGCGGCCCCGGTCCCCGGCCCCGTAGCGGGCGCCCGGCGCCGCGACGTAGCCCCGCCTCGGGTCCACGGACGGCGCCGCGACCCGGGGGCGGGACGGGGCCGCCGCGACGGGGACGGGGCGGCGCAGGCCGACGACGGGGCGGGACGACGGGGCGGCGACGCGGGCCGCCGGGGCGGGGGCGGCGGACACGGGCCGGGCGGCGGGCGGCGGCGCGAGCTGCGGCGCGTCGGGCCTCGTGACGGGGAGGTCCCGCATCGGCCGGAGGCCGTGGATGACGGTGTGGGCGAGCTCCGCCCTGGCTGCGTCACCGAGGTGTGCCTCGATGCGGGCCTGGAGGAGGGGGTGCTGGAGGATGCGGTCGACGCGGGGGCGGCGGCGGGCGTCGCGGTGGAGGCAGGCGCTTATGAGCTCCGTGACGCCGGGGGAGAAGCCGCGGGGGAGGGCCGCGACCTTGCCGCGCATGATGGCGCGGACGAGGCCCTTCATGTTTCGCCCCTCAAAGGCGTGCTTGAGCGAGCACATCTCGTAGAGGATGCAGCCGAGCGACCAGATGTCGCTCTTGTTGTTGTAGCGCTCCTCCCGGCAGATCTCGGGGCTCAGGTAGTACGGCGTCCCGATGGCCGTGCGGGCGAGCTCCATGGTGTTGGAGAGCACCTTGGCGATGCCAAAGTCGCCCAGCTTGACCACGGGCGGCCCGGACCCCGCCGTGCCGAGCATGATGTTGGCCGGCTTGAGGTCGCGGTGCAGGATCTTGCGGTTGTGGACGTACTTGAGCGCCAGGCAGATCTGGATGAACCAGTCGAGGACCTGCGGCTCGGGCAGGAGCTTGCCGCGCCTGCCCTTGAGCGTCTTCTCCAGGTCGCCGCCGTCAGCGTACTCCATGACGATGCAGAGGGAGCCGCGGTAGTGGAAGCTGTCGACGTAGGCCACGATGTTGGGGCACCGCAGCCGCGACAGCACGGCGACCTCGTTCTCGACCTCTGCGCGCTCCTTCCGAGACATCCTCGTCGTGTTGATCTGCTTGATCACGAATTGTTGCTGCGGCGACCGGGTGCGGGGCGGCGTTCCAGCGCAGCGTGGCACTCGCGCTCGTGAAGCACAAATCCCGCGCGGCAACGGGCGACTTGCAACCTCGGCCGTGCCACCCCCACGGGGCGGTCCCCACCAAAGGTTCCCCACCAAAGCATGGAGCAGCACGAATCGTACTGAGCAATGCGCTCGCACCGCCACTCAGCGGCACCCGGGCAAGGGACTAGGCCTCGGAGGCGCAGCAGCGAGAGTTTGAGCACCTCACCCCGTCTGCTTTTCGCTGGACCAGCAGGGCAAGGCCGAAACTTCCCTTACCCACCGAACGGATCACCCGAAACTTGTCCATCGCGGTCGGGCGGCGCCAGTCTTCCACCCGGCGCGCCGCTGTGCGCCCTGCCGACGGCGCGGCCTGCGAACCCTGCGGCACGGTCGGCCGCCCCTCTGCCGGAAAGCCGGCTGGCAATGGACGCGCGACGCCAGCACACGGTCCGCCATGATCCGTGCCAGGCCAGGACACGACCTTTCGGGCGGCGAGGTGCTGTGGGCCGAGAGCACCCCGGAAACGTGAGCCGCGGCCTCACGCAACCTCAAGGCTGCGGCGCAAGGCGCCTGGCAAGCGCTGATGTGGTAGCCACTTATGCCGCAGAATGAGGGCGGCGTTTGAGATTGGCGTCGACCCTGCGCCTGTTGTCCAGGCCAAGCCGCCGCCAAAGCCTGTGCGCCCGCGGAAACTACCCCGCCGGGCGCCATCGCGCCTAGACCTGGTTGCGGCAGGGCTGCTGGTTGTGTGCCATACGCTCGGCGTATTCTTCGTCGTTCCTCACGGTGAGTCATGGCGCAGGCCGCGGCGAATTCCTGCGCGCCGGTTCGGCACCGGGCCTCACCCGCCAGCCGTGGCTGTGCGCTCTCGCAGAGTGGGCCGTGCGTGAGCTTCTGGCAGTGACGTACGTCACCGGGGCGGTGGCTCTCGCGCTCGCGCTGTGGACGAGGTGGTCCGACCCCGGGTTTCTGCCGCAAGGGCTCGCTGCCGAGCGTCTCGCCTCTCAAGACGCGCCGGGGCGGCACACGGTGACGCCCGAGGTCGCGCTGTACTGGAAGCACCGCCGGGCGTACGGGCTGACGCCCGTGGCCGCGGCTCCGTCCAAGGAGCCGGCCGAGGCTGCGGGGTGGTGCGGTGCGTCGGGCGCCGGGCCGCAGTCCGAGGCCGTGTGCCCCACGTGCCGCCTGCACAAGCCGCTGCGCGCGTCGCACTGCGCGGCCTCGGGCCGGTGCGTGGCTCGGCTCGACCACCACTGCGCCTGGCTCGGGTGCGCGGTGGGGGCCTCCAACCACGCCCGTTTCGTGGCCTTCCTGTGGGTGGCCGCCGCCCACTTCGCGGTGTCGTGCGCCACGTGCTCAGTCACGGTGCTGGGCCCCCTGTCCGGCGGCACGGGGGGCGCCGGCGCCTTGAGCTCCGTCGTCCTGACCGGGCTCTGCGCGGTTTCGGCGGTCTTCACCGCCTTTGCGGGCGCCCTCGTCGCCGACCAGGCCCTGAACATCGCCACGGACACCACGGTTCGGGAGCGGAAGCGGGGGCTGGCCGGCGGCGGGCCGGGCGCGGCGCCGGCGTCGGCGTGGGCGGGGAGGTGGCGCCGCTCCACGTGGCACGCGGCCGACAACACCATCCGGTTCTGGGCCGAGGGTCTCTAGGCGTCGGGCCGCGCCGCCTGCCTGCGGCGCTTGGGTGCCCGCCCCCGCGCCGCCTCGTCCTGCCTCCACGGGTCTGCGAAGAGGACGCCGTGAGCCTCCAGCACTTCGCGCAGCTGGTCCTTGCTCAGCCTGCCCGCGCCGCCCGGCGCCACCGAGGCGGCGGGGGCCGCAGACGACGACGACGACGACGACGACGATGACGCCGCCGCCTTGTCCGGCGCGCCAGGAGCGACCACCGTCGGACGCAGGCGTCCCCCGCTGCCGCCGGAGCCATCCCGCCCGTTGCTGTCGTGACCATCGTCCCCGGAATCGCTGCCGCCCGCATCCTCCTGCGACAGGCCGCCCAAGACCCCAGCAGGGTGCCCCGGGCCCGCGCTGCCGCGCGCCGTAGGTCCGACCCCGTGGCCTGGCGACCCATCGTCGCCGTCGTCTTCGCCGTCGTCGTCGCCGTCGTCGCCCTGGGACGTGTCGTCAGCGAGCAGGATGACTTCTGACACGTCAAGCTCCTGCGCCGGGCCTCGCCTGCGGCCAGCTGCCTCCCACGCGTTGATTCTAGAAAGGAGGGCATCCACGTTGACAGTTTGCATACAAAGCATTGCCTCCCACACAGTCGGGTGGGCGCTCAGGAACGCTCGCACCGTCGGCTCGCCAGGCCAGTCCGCCCCTTCGCCCACTCCCGCCGTGCCGGCCTTCGGCATGCGTGCCCGTACGTCTGCAAGCCACGCTCGGCTCTCCCTGGCGGTGCGGGGACACCGGAGGCCGATCCCTCGGAGCAGCTTGCGGCACGATGCTTGGTCCAGCCGCGAGATCGCAGCCACGGAGAGGCTGGCCACTGGCTCCGCCATGACCAAGCCAGGAGCAGGTTGGCGCTCCGCTCGGGATCAATGGACGACCCGCGGCCGCAGCCAGCGAGTGCGCCTTGCAGAGTCGGGCGCATCGTCCCGGACGTCACACACCGCCCCATTCGAGCCAGCTGCCCCCATGAACCGCATCGTCAACCATCTGGTGAATGAGATCGTCGTCAAGGCCCTGGCACGGAACAAGGGCTTCCAGTCCATCGTGGTGCGCGCCGTCGATTCGATCAGGAGTGTCTCCGACAGGTTTACTGGTGCGGCAAAGTCGGGTGATGCCGGCGCTGGGGCCAGCGCGTCGGCCCAGCGGGCGCACCGCCCCAAGATCAAGCCCGAGATCCCGGAGAACGCGGCGGAAGAGGTCCCCAAGGTCACGGCGAAGAAGGCGGCGGCCGACCCCAGAGACAAGGGCTTCTTTGGGCACCTGACCGACGTGGTCAAGAACGACGTCAGTGATATGTTTGGTCGCCGCTAGGGCAGCCGGCTTCCGTGATTGCGTGTGTGGTGCGGGCGCCCGTCTGCCCGAGGGGCGGCGTCGAAACCTGCCGAACGTTCCGCTCACTCCTCAGTCTTCACACGCTGCGCATCTGGGCCGTCTGCGCCGTCATCTTCGCGCGCACGCTTCGCAGTCGTGTCGGACGCGTCCGGCGCCGGGTCCTTCTCCGAGTGGGAGACGTACGCCTCGGCGAGCGCCATGAACTTGGGCACTCCGCCGACAAACGCCGACTGCATGAGTCGCTCGTCCGTGGCGGCCTCCTTGAGGATGTACTGCGGAACGTTGATGCGCTTGAGCGCGGCGACCACGGCCGCCGGCATGCCCGGGATGGAGGGCAGCGAGAACCCGCTCACCGCAACGCACAGCCTGGTGAGCGCCGGGCCGACGATGGAGCCGCGCGGCACCGCGGAGGACATGACAGCCGGGACGCTCTCAGTGACGGCTACCTTGGCGGGGTCGCGCGGGGCCGCGGGGACCGGCGCCGAGGCAGCCGCCCCGGCCGCCCGCAGGAGGGACGGGTGGACGGGGACGGCGGGCTGGGGGATAGGGGCAGCGACCTGGCCGTCGAGGACGCGCGAGGTCGGCGGCGCGGGCGCCGAGGACACGGCAGCGGGGGCGGAGGCGCCTCCGTAGGGTGTCGCGGCGGCCGACGCCGCCACCTGCCTGGTCATGCGAGCGGCCGACGGGTGGACGGGGACGCCCGACGGCGCCGCGGCGCCCGACAGGGCCATTGGCGGGACCACTCCCGCGTCGAGGCCGGGGCCGTTGAGCGGGGTGCCGGACTGCAGCTCCGTGCCCAGGGCGCCCGAGGCGGCGTGGAGGGCGGCAGAGCCGAAGACGACACCCCCGTCGGAGGTGCGGAACGCGAGCGGTGCGGTCGCGGGGTCTGAGAAGAGCGTGACGTCGGCGGCGCCGCTCGAGGGCGGGAGGCCGAAGGACTGCCAGCGGTAGGCCTGCGCGGCGAGGACGGCCGAGCCGGGGACGCCCGAGGCGCTGCCCGCCCAGCGCGCAGCGGAGGGGAGGGACCCCGTCTCGTGGAGGCAGCGGGTCTCGAGCCTGGCGAGGCGGCGGATGTCGCCGCCGCCGTCGACGCCCCGCGTCTCGAAGTGGACGTACAGAGCCATGAGGGGGCCGCGCCGCCCCGGCGGGAGGTCCGCGAGGAACGCCTCGAAGAGGGAGCGCGAGTTGGCGGCGTCGGCAAAGGTGGTGGCGAGGCGGCAGGCCGCGACGGCGTACGCCTCCTGCTCCGGCTGCCGCCCCGCCGCCGCGGCCTCGGCCATCTTCTTGCGCCCCAGGTCCAGGATCTTCATCGCCGTCTCGCGGTCCCCGTTGCACGCGGCCTCCATGTCCGCGGCGGCCAGGAAGAGCGCCGGGTGCGACGACTGCTTCT
>Ga0306871_1000765_pt1 | contig 11936 bp, 9 predicted proteins | sample AntRauMeHopE1497_FD_190447 | JGI IMG/M metagenome (GOLD analysis project Ga0306871, IMG submission 190447) | Saline lake microbial communities from Rauer Islands, Antarctica - Metagenome Hop E1 #497 (v2) (version 2) | ecosystem: Environmental > Aquatic > Non-marine Saline and Alkaline > Saline ... | reverse complement strand
CAATCATTTTGATTTTCTTCCATTAACTTATTCACGGCTGGTAAGGACACCTATGATCACCACCATTCACGGTTTTTCTTCGCCCAAGATTATCCCTGTCTATAAAAAGTATGATGGAACGACCGCATATATTTCCATTTCAAATGCGGATCGAAATTTTGAGTTGACCTATCTGGATACGATCTACCACGGAGTAGATCCTGACCTGTTTACCTTTCAGCAACATAAGGAAGGCTATCTGCTTTATTTCGGAAGAATACATCCCGAAAAAGGGCTGCATACAGCCATTGAAATTGCAGAAAAATCGAAACTTCCGCTAATGATCGCGGGCCTGATTCAAGATGAATCCTATTTCAAAACGGTGATCAGACCCAAAATAAATGGGGTCTCTGTTCAGTATTTGGGAAATTTGGGAAAGGAAGAGCGGGATATCCTGTTGGGAGGCGCCAAAGCCTTATTGCATCCCATTTACTTTGAAGAGCCTTTTGGCTTGAGTGTGCTGGAAGCGATGATGTGCGGTACGCCCGTTATCGCATTTGCAAGAGGCAGTATGCCCGAACTTATTGCCCATGGCGTTTCCGGGTTTTTGGTAAATACGAGTGCAGAAGCGGTCACGGCGGTAAAAAATCTGGATCAACTCAATCCTGCCGAATGTAGGGCACATGCCGAACGAAACTTCAGTATAGAAAAGATGATTTCTTCGTATGAATCTGCCTACACAAAAGTGATTCAAACGAATAGTAATTAATTCATCAATGCAAAAAACAGCTCTTCCATGTCCACCACGGCATACGTGGAAGAATAATCCGAAACCGCATAAGGAAGGATCAGGAAGCCATTGTGAATCATAGATCCGCAGGAATACACCACATTTGGCACATAGCCATTTCGCTCCTCTTCGAGTGGCATCAATAGCGGTTCTTCCAACCGGCCGATTTCTTTGGACGGATCATCCAAGTCAAAAAGTGAAGCCCCAATGCTGTATCGACGCATCGGTCCCACGCCGTGAGTGATGACTAACCAGCCATTCTCTGTCCACAATGGAGACCCACAGTTGCCAATTTGGGTAAATTCCCAGGTGAACTTTGGTTCCTGAATCAACTGAGGGTTGTCCCAAACGGCAGGCCTTTCGGAATACATCAGGTAATTATTCACTCCATCGACTCGAGAGAGCATGGCATATTTTCCATTTATTTTTTTGGGAAAAAGTGCCAGGTTTTTACCTTGAGCACCACTGCCCCGAAGTGGCATAATGCGAAAGGTGTAGAAGTCTTTGGTGGAGATGAGTTTAGGTAAGATGGTATGGCCATTATATGCAGTATAGGTAGCGTAAACTCGCGTTGAACCATCCTCTTCCTCAAATCTCACAAAACGCGCATCTTCAATGCCATTGCTTTCGGATTCCGAAATCGGGAAGATCACACGCTCGGTAAGGTCGGAATCTTTGTGAAACTGAATGTCATAAAACGACTCAATGAGCCAGGTGATTTCCTCAAGAGCACTCCGTTGGCCCGCTGATAGATCTGGGTCTTTCATGAGGTCGGAAATGGTATTTTTGAGTACATAATATTCAAAGCGGTCGGGAAGGCTGTCCATTATGCCTTTAGTATATTGTTCGTCGATCCTCATTTCCTTAAGCCTTTTTATAAATTGCGGCTTATCGTAGAGTTGCTTGCGATAGATTTCTGCCTTGTCAATAGAGTCTCCTATTCTAGATAGCCGAAGGTTATTATCGGCATCAAGAATACCTCGCCTGAACACCAAAGAAGAAATGTGTCCTTCTCCAGTCGCTCGAAAAGAAATGATCACGCGTGTTTCGCCTTTTCGCAGATACAATTGATCAAAGTCCTCTATCATAGAAGGGTTGAAAAAAGCAGCTGATTCCAGCGAAAATTCCATGGTGCAATAGGAACCGATAAGCATTTTTTGTTCCTCAGAAATTGAATTAAAATTGATATCCATGGATTCAATAATTCCACGGATATTCTCGCAATGTCTGAGGAAAACTCGCGATATGTTCCGGTGGCGGTTGGCAAACTCCCGAAGTGTTTGCTCCAAGGATTCCCTCACCTGAGTTTCTGTCATAAGAAATATCCGAAAGAGCAAATTGCGCGTTCGGAGATCGCCGTTCATAAAGTAGCGGGCTACCACCCGGCTGGAGTCGGGAAGGAAGTTCAGATTTTTACGCTGTATAGAAACTCTCATAGTATATCAAAATAAAAAGGTATGCTTATTTTATTGGGCATTGGATTTATTATAAACTATTTACAAAATCATTCTTATTCCCTTCTCCAGATGCTTTAATTCTCTCCAAAGGGGTGATAACTGTGTCGATTATTACAATTTGAGGTTTGAAAATCGTCCATTAATTTAGAATTTACTGCTTGAAAAGACCTTTTGAAAGCGGACTCAAGGATAACTCACTTCAAACTGCCAACTTCTCACTTCCAACTGAATAAACCTTCGAGATACTATGTTAAAATCCAAGTATTTTGAGAGTGATTTTCTTTCTTTTAACTTTACAGATACCAAAAGAAGGCTTCAGTCGATTCGTTGAACCGAAGTCTATCTAGTGAGGGACGGCTTAGGCTGTCCCTTTTCCTTTTGCTGCGCAAAAGACCAAAAGAAGGCTTAGTCTCATCGTTACCCGAAGGCTAGTTGGCCCATTGATAATTCTTGTCGTAAGCTTCATTTTTCCCCCATAATACAAACATTAAAATAAGCAGTTTTCTCATTGAGGCTACTATTCCTTTTCTTTTAACCGTTGGATTCTTCTCACATATTCGTTCATAAAGTTTCTTAATTGGCTCATTGAATCTGGTCGCTGTTAGTGCTGGCATATACAATACTTGCCTGAGTTTACTGTTTCCCTTTTTACTGATTTTTGATCTCCCTTTGAATAAGCCTGACTCATTATGCGACACATCTAGCCCGGCAAAGCTTACCACTTGTCGAATATTTTGAAAAAGGGAGAATCCATTGGTTTCACTCACTACGATGATTGCTGTTTCATCGCGAACTCCTGGAATAGATGTCAGCTTCTTAATGCGTTCTTTAAGATCTACATCTTTTCCTACGAGCTGGTTTAATTCTTTTCTCAGCTCATCGATCATCTTGGTCAAAAATTTAATCTGGGATTTTTTCAATTTTTCCAGTTTAGGATTAGCTCCAAATGCCGAATCCATGGCGTGTAATTGGTTTTTTGCTCTAGTTAGGTCTTTCTTGCAGGCAAGGATTTCCCTAGAAATAGCTCTTAATGACCTAAACTGAGGAGACATTGGTTCCCAACAATCAGGCCTTCTTTCTAAGCCAAACTGTGCAATTATCCTGGCGTCAACTTGATCTGTTTTGGTTTTAACATTCAAGCTTTTAAAAAAGCTTTTCATTTTATTAGCCAAAATAATACATACCTGCTGTCCCTTGTCGAATAAATAATAAGCAAGGTTCTCGTGGTATACTCCAGTTGCTTCCATGATAAATTTAGCGCCATCGCTCTGGTGTTTTTTTATCCATTTTAGAAGGTTTTCAAACCCCTGATTTGAGTTCGGGAATTTTCTTGTCCCCAAAACTCTGTATCCTGATGGATTAGCGTACTCCAACAGGCATGTTTGAAAATCATTTTTCGATACATCAATACCTACAGCTTTCATAAATTAAAATGGTTTAGAGTTAATACTCCCCAAAATCTTTCCTCGTAAATTATGCGGGATATCAATGAGATAAAGATTCCCTAAATACTTATTCAGATTATCAAGGAGAAGGAAACAGGTGCAAAATCTCGAAGTCGATATACAGTAGTTATCTAGGTCTTAATGCTATTCCTGTTTCAATCCAAAATTTAGTAAAGAAAGACTGATTTTTAAACCAGTAGTAAATCAATCGAAACATACGAGGTCTGACAGTTTTCGATGAAAAATCGGTGTTGGCAGTAAAAACCGCAAAGGTCAGGGAGAGTTTCATACTTCTGACTTTAGCTTTTATACTTTAAAACCTATGTTCTCTATGTTTTCTATGTGGTTAAAAAAAAGACCTTCGAGGTCAGCGAGAATTTCAGACTTCTGACTTTAGCTTTTAGACTTTAAAATCTATGTTTTCTATGCGGTTGAAAAAAAGGCCTTCGAGGTCTGACAGTTTTCGCTCACAAATCGATGATAATAGTAAAGACCTCAAAGGTCAGCGAGAGTTTCAGACTTCTGATTTTAGCTTTTATACTTTGAAATCTATGTTCTCTATGTTTTCTATGTGGTTGAAAAAAAAGACCTCGCTAGTTTAAAGACCGCAAAGGTCAGGGAGAGTTTCAGACTTCTGACTTCAGATTTTAGACTTTCCAGACTATGTTCTTTATGTGTCTATGCGGTTGAAAAAAAGACCTTCGAGGTCTGACAGTTTTCGCTAAAAATTCGATGAAAGTAGTAAAGATCTCAAAGGTCAGCGATAATTTCAGACTTCTGACTTTAGCTTTTATACTTTCCGGACTATATGATTCTACCAAAAGACCACCACCTCACCCGAAAATGAATTGATCTTACCTAGAATCCTGCAACACTTTTAAATAGACCAGTTCTATCCCAGAAATATTCCCTTAACCCATGTCTCCTACGAAGTATTGGCAGAAGATACATTTGGTTATTACTGAATTCTGAAAACTGAGCCTCCAATGACTCGTTCTGAGAAAGGTATTCTTCCATGACTTTTTCTCCGGGAAAACTTGGGTAGGAGTAATTCTTCCAAAAATCAGAATTGTAGCGTGCTTTCCCCTTAATGAAAATCCAGCCATTGTGCCAGTCTACATGTGGATCTAGCGATCGGTTTGGTGATGTGAAACTTACGCCCATCTTATATTTTTCACGAAGTTGGTCAGAGTCCAAATTCACAAATTGATAGTCCACAGCGAATAATTCGGCATATTCTTTCACCTCCCATAGCTTGGGATCTACTTCGGTATAGAATCCATAATCAGTATAATAATTTGTGTAGTTGGAATAGGTAAACACATAATCGCCATTTGTATTGCGCTGATATTTGACTACTCCTTCTCGTTTTTGCTCAGAGTAGGTTTGTCCCACATATTTCGACCGCTGCTTTTTTCCAGAATATTTTTGGGAGAGCTCCATCATATGGACCCCATAGTCTTCCTGATCAATATAAAATACTGCCTTTTCTAATAAGCCATAGGTACTAAAGCCCCATTTGTTGGACCTTCGCTTCACGCCAGAATTTTTAGCATTGATAGCCAAAACAAACACCTCTCGATCTCCGATCTTTTTCCCACCCAGCAGCTCATAATCAAACCATTTTGTGTTGAAATTCCATAACCTAAAAATAATGGAGGTAAAAATCCCATCTGCTGCTGCACCTCTTGGTCGACCAGTGTTGGACGTTAGAATTCCGTAGTCCGATTTTTGAATTTGATCAAATGATAATTGATTAAAAGAATTGCCAGATACAGTTTTCTCCTTAGAATGACCTACTTGATAGCCCTCCGAATGCAAAAAACCTCTTGCCCGAGACAGGCCTTGGATGGTATCATTTCCCCAAATGAGCTCTCTGTAAAAAACATCTATTTCATGCGGACTTCCATATTGGGTTTCAACAAGATTGTCTTGCGCACGCTCCATTATTACCTTTGGATCAAAATCCAGCACGATGGCCTGATCCATTTCATACTCACTCGGGATCAACTTCACCTCAATGGGAGAGTTATATAGATCTCCTGCTTGAAACGTGGTCGATTCAAAACCTATGTGCGAGAATACCACTTCCATAGTGTCTAGTGCATTTGCAGGAAGTTGAAAGTTGAAATCACCGTTCATATTACTCACTGTCCCTTTCCCAAGCGCTATGATAATAATATTCACAAAGGGAACAGGTTCTGCATTATCTGATCGGATCACCTTGCCACCGACTAGCCCTTGAGCAAAACCAATAACTGGAAAAAGGAAAATCGATAGAAAAAATAATATTTTCTTCACGCTCTAATTAAAATTTAAAAGGTAGAAACCCTGCTTTTCATTTTGCTCATCAAAATATCCATCCGCTACGTAGCGATCACCCACTTTTCCCAAAATCCTGAATCTACCCGGCACGCTGAAATCCACAAGGAGCTTTCCTTCAAGGAAAACTTGCATTCGAATCGGATTACCTGTCTCATCTAAGAGATCTTGTCTATCACTCCCTTGACGGTAGGTTCGGAATACCAGTCCATTCTCCTCATCTACAAAGATGTCTTTGTAAAATCCCTCATTTTTTCTGGAATGATAGAAGTACTTGCTTTCAAATGCCACATCCAAACTTTTTGATTCTACATAACCTGTTTTCATACCAATCCCCGCGGCTCCAAATGTCTCTTTCAATTTCCACGAAGGGTCATAGACATAAATCGTGGAATCCGCCTCATAGGTAACATAAATTGAGTTATCCGCTGCCCAATGATAGTCCATCATCACGTGAAAAGGAATGTAAGCATACTGCTCATAGCTATCCGGTCGAGTGCCGAGCATCTCTATCATCATACCATTGAATGGATTCACCTTCCCTAAAATCCGACTCTCCCGATAGTACTCACGGCTTATAAAAGCATTGAAAATCGGATGCTCCACATCTAATTTAATCACCAAGTTACCGTCGGGTAATTCCACGGTTTTTGGATTATAATGCAGCAATTCATACATCTCCGTGTATTCTCCTTTAGGATTATCCATCATCTCATCATAACTAACTGTGGAAGCAGCTTGAAAGATTGATTTTCCAATAAATTCCCAATTGGAATCATATTGGTAAAACGACCAGCCGTGCCGAATAATAAAACCCGCATTTGTCGGAATTAGCTCCGATATCCCTTGCAATTCCTCTGGTCCATCAAGCTCCCGCTTGCGGATTCCAAGAGATTCACCCTCGACTGTGAATTCCTCTACTATTCCGTAGGGATTATCAACATAAAAAAGTACGTCTCCCTTAAGAAAAAAGGAGCCAATCTGTGAGGATCTCTCAGGCACAACGAATACCGTGTCTAATTTGATGCTTAGGTCAACACTTTCGGAAATTTCCTGAGTTGTAACAGAAGATTCTGAACATGAAAAGTTAAGCAAGCAAGTCAAAATAAAAACAGGAGTCTGAACTTTCAGACTCCCTTTAAATAAGATCAATTTAGATAACTCGATTATGAACATTCTCCGTTATCACATCTAGATCTAAAAGAAATACATTTTGCTGGAGCACAAACGCCTCCTTTGCATGCCGTGAAGCCTCCCAGTGGGCGCTTTTTGTCACAACTACTATCAATAGCATTTCCAATTTTTACAGCCGAATCAACAATTTCATCTAGATCTTGTGCATACGATTGATTGAATGAAAACAAGCTTAAGCAAAAAAAGCTTAGCATAACGATTGTAATGTTTAATTTACTATTCATGATTTTTCAGATTGTTTGTTAAGGTTTAGAATAAAATTCACCGATGAACTAGTAATGACGTCTCAGTAAAATTAAAAAAAAATATGAAAATGAAAATAAACTATTGGTTATTTTCTGGATAATTAGTTTTTCGGGTTTGAACTACCTAAAAATGTAAACAAGCACTACAATACCGCTAATTAAACTTATAGCCAAAATCCAATCGAATAAGAAGATAGGGGTTAGTCCCCTATCTATCCTCTCACACCACCGTTCGTACCGCTCTATATACAGCGGTTTGTTTAAATAATGATAGCCGTGTTTCATTGGTCAGCCGTTGGTAAGTGTTGTAAAAATCCCGCATACCCCTGTTTTATAAAATGGCATTATTCAGGGTGGTTCACAGTATTGAGCTATGTGCCACTCGGCGGTATCCCTTGCTACTGTTGCCACACTCATACGACTTTTGCCTGGTAGCTTTTAGTTTCAACAAATTCACAATTCTTGTCCTACACTTCTTCCATTCCTTCCACAAGCCCATGCGCAATCCAACTCTGAACAACTGCATTTGATTTTTAATATTTTTTTTATTTAGTTGGACGTTTTAGTATCCGCTCTTCCAAATTCATATTTGGCGCCTTGTCACGACTCATTTTCAAGCAAAATCTCAATATCTAGCTCAAAATAATTGATCAGAAAACTAAAGTCAATACCCTAATTAAAAAGAAATTACGATTGCAAACAGCAGTATTATTTCCGTAAACCAGAGGAGTATTTTGGATGATAGCAAGTGAAAAATAGATTTGTATTTAATAGAATAGAATACGAATAAATGGCAAACTTTTTAGCCACCTTTTCGGAAAACTCAGTTTTGATCTTAGAATAGCTTCTGAGTTTTAAACTCTGATATTTAGGTGGATAAACAATTAAGTTAAAGAAAAGACCTTCGAGGTCCGACAGCGTTCTCCCAAAAATCGATGAAAGTATTAAAGACCTCAAAGGTCAGCGAGAATTTCAGACTTCGGTTCTAGCTCTTTGACTTGAGCCTTCAGACTTCTGACTTCAGCTTTCTAATTTTCAAGACTATGTTCTCTATGTGTCTATGTGGTTAAAAAAAAGATCTCATTAGTTAAAAAGACCTCAAAGGTCTTCGAAAATTTCAGACTTCTGACTTTAGCTTTTATACTTTAAAACCTATGTTCTCTATGTTTTCTATGTTTTCTATGCGGTTGAAAAAAAGACCTTCGAGGTCTGACAGTTTTCGATGAAAAACCGGTGTTGGCAGTAAAGACCTCAAAGGTCAGCGAGAATTTCAGACTTCTGACTTTAGCTTTTATACTTTAAAACCTATGTTCTCTATGTTTTCTATGCGGTTGAAAAAAAAGGACCTCGTTAGTTAAAAAGACATCAAAGGTCTTCGAGAATTTCAAACTTCTGACTTCAGCATTTAGACTTTTTATATTATGTGATTCTATTAAAAGACCTTCGAGGTCTGACAGTTTTCGATCAGAAATCGATGATAGTAGTAAAGACCTCAAAGGTCAGCGAGAATTTCATACTTCTGACTTTAGCTTTTATACTTTAAAACCTATGTTCTCTATGTTTTCTATGCGGTTGAAAAAAAGACCTTCGAGGTCTGACAGTTTTCGCTAAGAATTCGATGATGGCAATAAAGACCTCAAAGGTCATCGAGAATTTCAGACATCTGACTTTAGCTTTTAGACTTTTCAGACTATTTTCTCTATGTGTCTATGTGGTTGAAAAAAAAACCTTCGAGGTCTGACAGTTTTCGCTAAGAATTCGGTGTTGGCAGTAAAGACCTCAAAGGTCAGCGAGAATTTCAGACTTCTGACTTAAGCTTTTATACTTTAAAACCTATGTTTTCTATGCGGTTGAAAAAAAAACCTTCGAGGTCTTACAGTTTTCGATGAAAAATCGGTGTTGGCAGTAAAGACCTCAAAGGTCATCGAGAATTTCAGACTTCTGACTTTAGCTTTTAGATTTCAAAACCGGATTACATGACTGAAAAGAGGAACATCCATCCTATTTTCGTCAAAATAAATCGGTGCATTTGCTCTATCAAAATTGTAACTGTCCACGGCTTCTCGGGCGAGATTCCGTGCATTTTGCCTTAATATTCTTGAGCCTATATCCAAAACTGCGCTTGAGATTAGTAGCGGCCAAAAAAGATTACTTCCCGTAATTTGCTGCCTTGGGGTAAGGATATAGATTGCAGTACCTACTGTGGTGGCCACGCCAACAATCGCCATACCTGATGCAAGCTTTTGTCGCGACACACTTTTGCGGTAAAGATCTGCGATCTCTTGAGAACTTGCCGCCATTAAGGTCTGCATTTCGACTTTATTCAAAACTTTTGGACCATCTAAGAATTCAATTTTTTGAAGTAGAAAACCCTCTCGAATACTCACCTGAAGATATGGTCGATCTTGACCTATTGCTGAATTAGCAAGCAAAACTAAAAGCAGAACTGTTAAAATCTTTTTCATAATTTAAAAGCTATATCGTAACCCTAGTTTACTTGGCGTAATTTGAAAGCTTACGGTACTTTTATCCGATCTTTCATTTAATAAATTGTATTCGCCTACACTACTCTCCACTCGTCTTTTCCCCTTCTTTCGTATAGCTCTGCCAATAAATACTGTAGTTAAACCCAATCCATTTAATAAAATATAAGTATTTACATCTTCTCGGCTTCCATTAAAATTGACAAAATTAATTGATCCAGCTGCCAAAAGTGCAACACCCAAAATCATTGTCCCACTTCCGATTCCCATCTGCTTATGCCCTCCTTCGAATTTTTTTTGACTGGACTCAAAGTTAGCCATCAATTGCGCCACCTCCGGTGCCTTGGCTTCCCGACCATCAATCTTATAGCGATTGTTATTAAAAATATTCTCTTTAAACGTGACTGTACCTTGGGCTTTTAGCTCATGGAGCATCCCAAAAAACAAAAGCAGGAGTAGGATTATTCGCATATCACCGTGACAATTAAGCCAAGTTACGAAATTTATTTTTTTAGGTTATATTTTAAAATTTTTTCCTCAAAAGACACTCACTCAAAATCAACTCCCGTTAAAAAAGTAAACTAACTTCTCACTTCTGAAGTCAGACTTTAAATCGTCCTTGTTTTTCTTGGTGAATCCTAAGCAGACTTTAGGGTTTACTACCTTTTATATAAAAAAGCCTCCCAAAATTCAGGAGGCTTGTATTTTACAATCCGAAGACCGATTTGATTCGATCCACGTAATCCAGTTTTTCCCAAGTGAAGAGCTCCACTTCCAATACAATTTCATCTCGGTAAGGGGAAAGGAAAGTCTTGGTCACCACCTCATTTTGTCTTCCCATGTGACCATAGGCTGCGGTCTCTTCATATATAGGGTTTCTAAGTTTCAAACGCTGCTCGATGGCATAAGGACGCATATCGAAGAGTTGCTCAATCTTCTTGGCTATTTCTCCGTCATGCAGATCCACTTTTGACGTACCGTAGGTATTTACATAGATTCCCATTGGCACAGCTACACCGATGGCGTAAGAAACCTGTACCAATATTTCGTCTGCGACTCCAGCTGCAACCATATTTTTGGCAATATGACGTGTTGCATAAGCTGCCGAACGATCCACTTTGGACGGATCTTTACCGGAAAATGCTCCACCTCCGTGAGCTCCTTTTCCACCATAGGTATCCACAATGATTTTTCTACCAGTCAGTCCGGTATCGCCGTGCGGTCCACCGATTACAAACTTCCCGGTAGGATTGATATGGTACTTGATATCGTCTGTGAAAAGGTTCTGAAGCTCAGGCTTAAGTTGAGCCTTGATGCGGGGAATCAGAATCGAAATTATATCTGATTTGATTTTGGCAAGCATCGTAGCCTCCTCGTCAAAATCATCGTGCTGCGTAGAAACTACGATGGCTTCGATTCGCTGAGGCACATTGTCATCACTATACTCAATGGTTACTTGTGCTTTGGAATCTGGTCTGAGGTAGGTAATTTCTTTATTTTCTCTACGCATTGCCGCCAATTCCTTAAGGATCATATGCGAAAGATCCAGTGCCAAAGGCATGAAATTTTCAGTTTCGTTAGTCGCATAGCCAAACATCATTCCTTGGTCGCCGGCACCCTGATCTTCCGGGTTGATACGATCCACACCCTGATTAATATCAGAAGACTGCTCATGAATGGCAGAAAGCACACCGCAAGAATTGCCCTCAAACATATATTCACTTTTGGTGTACCCGATACGATTGATCACGTCACGAGCGATTTTCTGCACGTCAAGGTAAATATCAGATTTCACCTCACCTGCCAAAAATACCTGACCGGTGGTTACCAGTGTTTCGCAGGCTACTTTGGAGTTGGGATCGAAAGCTAAAAAGTTGTCAATCAGCGCGTCAGAGATTTGATCTGCGATTTTGTCTGGATGCCCTTCAGAAACAGACTCTGAAGTAAATAAATATGCCATAAACTGGAGTTAGGAATGCTAATTTTTAAGAAATTCAAAAATACGGTAACTGAGGGAAATA